>Ga0187844_10002415_pt1 | contig 13244 bp, 13 predicted proteins | sample SpaLakP09_SKY_50_FD_134517 | JGI IMG/M metagenome (GOLD analysis project Ga0187844, IMG submission 134517) | Oligotrophic lake water microbial communities from Sparkling Lake, Wisconsin, USA - SP09_SKY_50 | ecosystem: Environmental > Aquatic > Freshwater > Lake | place: USA: Sparkling Lake...
CCTGGGCGCACTTGTGCGCAGTTGTGGAGGCCAAAGGCAAACCTATAGCTGCTTTTGACTCCATCATCGCAGCGACCGCCTTGGAACACGGCTTGGCCTTGGTGACACGCAACGTACGCGACTTCGCTCAAGCGCCGGTTGTCCTGATTAATCCCTGGCCTGTCGATTGACCCATTGCGCATAGCCTCTACCTGTCGCAGCAGCATCGCATAGGAAAGTGGCGCCCTTTTTGCCTAGCGGCTCCAGCTTATTCGTGCAGCCGCTTGTAGGCCTGTATTGCAACTCCAATTACAAGCTCGCAAAGACCGCTTGAGCTGCCGCTACGCTTTCTGCAATATCGGCCTCGGTATGCGCTGCGCTCATAAAACCGGCTTCGTACAAAGCCGGCGCGAAGTACACGCCCCGGTCCAGCATGCCGTGGAACAAGGTGTTAAAGCGTTTGTTGTCGGTGCTAATGACTTTGGCGTAGTTTTGTGGCAATTCGGGAAACAGGAAAAAGCCGAACATGCCGCCTTCGCTGTCGGTGCTAAAGGGCACGCCCGCGGCATCGGCAGCGCCTTGGAGGCCGCGCATCAGCGATTGGGTTTTCGAGGCCAAGGCATCGAAAAAACCGGGCTTGCTAATTTCGCGCAGCGTGGCCAGGCCGCAGGCGGTGGCGATCGGGTTGCCCGACAAAGTGCCGGCCTGGTACACCGGCCCCAAGGGTGCCATTTGCTCCATGACAGCGCGCTTACCGCCAAAAGCAGCTAAGGGCATCCCGCCGCCAATCACCTTACCCAGCACGGTAATGTCTGGCGCAAAACCGGGCAGGGCTTTGGCGTACACGCTTTGCGCGCTACCCAGTGCCACACGCAGACCGCTCATCACCTCGTCAAACACCAGCAGCGCGCCGTATTGGGTACACAGCTCGCGGGCGCGCTTGACGAAGGGCACCGAGGCGCGTACGAAATTCATATTCCCGGCAATCGGCTCGATCATCAGGCAGGCCAGCTCTTTGCCGTGCAGGACAAAGGCTTCTTCCAGTTGTTGCAAATTGTTGTATTCCAGAACCAGCGTGTGCTGCACCACTTCGGGAGGCACACCGGCACTGGTGGGGTTGCCCAGTGTGGCCAGGCCGGAGCCGGCTTTTACCAACAAAGGGTCGGCGTGGCCGTGGTAGCAGCCTTCAAACTTGATAAATTTGCTGCGTCCGGTGGCACCGCGCGCCAAGCGGATGGCCGTCATGGCCGCTTCGGTGCCCGAGCTGACCAGGCGCACCATGTCCATGCTGGGCACCTGGCGCAAAATTTCTTCGGCGAGCTCCACTTCACGCTCGGTGGGCGCGCCAAAAGAGAATCCTTCGAGCAGCGCTTTTTGCACTGCCTCGACCACGGCAGGATGGCCATGGCCCAAGATCATCGGACCCCATGAGCCGATGTAGTCGATATAGCGCTGGCCGTTAGCGTCCCAAAAATACGCGCCTTGGGCGCGGGTCACAAACCGGGGCGTTCCGCCCACGGCTTTGAAAGCGCGTACCGGCGAGTTCACGCCACCGGGGATAACAGCAGCGGCGCGTTGAAAGAGTTCGAGGTTGCGGTCAGTGGCGAGTTTCATTGGGTGGGAAGTCAAAAAGAAAAGGTTGGTCGGGATCTTCGGTATCGATCAGCAGTTCGTTATCGGGCTCATCATGCGCCCAGAAAAGGCGATCGGGCTGCACATGGCCCATGCCCGGACGCAATCCGGCTTCCAGGCTGCGGTCTAAGTAGCTGAGCGCCTCGGTCACCGCCTCGGCCAACTCGGTGCCCACGGCAATCAGCGCCGCCAAGGCAGCGGACAAAGTGTCGCCGGTGCCCACAAAAGTCGCTTCCAGCCGCTCAAATTTTTCGCTGCACATGAGCGCGCTGGCGCTGCACAATGCGTTATCGATAAATTGCTCTGGTAAGGGAATACCGGTGACCAAGGTGTAGGGCACGCCCAGTTCCTGCGCCGCTTTGGCAATGTCGCGCGCGTCGGGCGCGCGCGGCGCGTCCCAGTCGGGCAGTAGCCAGCGCGCCAGCGTGCCGTAGCTACCCACCAGCACCGTGGTTTGCGGCAGCAGCATGTCGGCGCAGGCGTCCAGGTATTGGTCAATTTGTTCCTCGTGCCACCAGGACAGGTCGGGCATATAGGTCACCACTGGCACATCGGCATAGTCCGATACCAGGGCGGCCACTGCGCTTAGGTTTTCTGGGCTGCCGACAAAGCCGACCTTGAACACATCAGGCGCGACATCCTCCAAGATGGTCCGTGCCTGGGCCAGCAAGGCGTCATCGTCAAAGGGGAAGTGGTCGGCGATTTCGATGGTGTCGCGGGCATAGGCCCCGGTCATCACTGGCATCGGGTGCACGCCCACCGAGGCCATAGCCAGGCAGTCCGCAGTCAGGCCGCCGGCGCCACTGGGGTCGTTGGCGTTGAAGACCATTACGCTGGCCACCGGGCCGTCGGCCGGACCGTCTTCGTCTAGCACCGTAATAGGGGCGGGGCCTGCCGTGTCTTTTTTGGGGTGCTTCATGGTCGCAACAGGTAGATAGGGCGCCGCAATCAAGGATTCCAATAGCGCCGGGCGGCCCGCCGCAAGGCGCTAATTACAATCGCCCGATTCTATTCCCAAGGTAAACACGCTGTGACCGATACCAAAACCTGGATGTGCCTGATTTGCGGCTGGATTTATGACGAAGTTCTGGGTGCGCCGGATGACGGTATTGCTGCCGGCACTTTATGGGTCGATGTGCCCATGAACTGGACCTGCCCCGAGTGCGGCGCGCGTAAAGAAGACTTCGAGATGGTGCAAATCTAAGGCCAGTCTGCAGACTTGCGCTTGCGCGTGGATGGCCAGGCGCCCCGCTTGCCCAATCTTTCGCTTTAACTGGGTATCTCCCGGCTTTTTACCACCGCATAGCGCGCCAGTGTGGCCGCCCGGGCGGCTGCATGGTCCACTACCGGATGCGGGTAGTTCGTTCCCAGTTGCACGCCGGCAGCCTGCAATACCAAGGCCGGTGCCAGCCACGGCGCGTGGATGTGTTTGGCGTCCAGCCCGGCCAGCGCCGGTAGATAGCGGCGTATGAATTTGCCCGCTGCATCGAATTTTTCGCTTTGGCTGATGGGGTTAAAGATGCGGAAATAGGGCTGGGCATCGCAGCCGCTGGAACTGACCCATTGCCAGCCGCCATTGTTGGCCGAGAGGTCAAAGTCATTGAGCTGCTGGGCAAAATAGCGCTCACCCCAGCGCCAGTCGATGCCTAGATGTTTGACCAAAAAGCTACCCGCCACCATGCGCAGGCGATTGTGCATATAACCGCTTTGGTTGAGTTGCGCCATCGCCGCGTCCACCAGCGGATAGCCGGTGCGCGCCTCACACCAGGCGGCAAAACGTTCTTGGGCCAGCGCGCCTTGCTCCCAGGCGATGGCGTCGTAATCGGGCTTGAAGCTGTTGCCGGCCACATGGGGAAAGTTGGACAGCACCTGAAAATAAAAATCGCGCCAGACCAATTCCGCTAGCCAGACCCGCGCGCCCGAGTCACCGTCCAGTTGCGGTCCCAGCGCCAGATTGACCAACTGGCGGATCGACACGGTGCCAAAGCGCAAATGCACGCTCAGGTAACTCGGGCCTTTGACGGCAGGGAAATTGCGCGTCTCCTCATAGGCGCCCATGCGGGGTACAAAGTCGGCCAGCAGGGCCTGCGCACCGGCCTCGCCCGCCGCAATGCCCAGGGCGGCCAAATTCGTCGGCACAAACCCGATGTCAGTCAGCGTGGGCACGCCCTGCCGGTAAGCCTCCGGGCGGCTTGCCAGCTTTTTTGCAAGGGCGCCGCAATCATGGGTGGGGAGCGGACGGCCCTCCAAGCGCGCCAGCCAGGCACGCAGGTAGGGCGTGAACACCCCATAGGGCTTGCCGGTTTGGGTCAGGATTTCGCGCTGCTCAAACACCACATGGTCTTTCACGCCCACCCAGGCCTTGCGCATACGCGCTAGCGCGCTTTGCACCTCGGCGTCACGGGCCAAAGCCTGCGGCTCGTAATCGCGGGCGCAAAACACGGCTTCCACCCCCAGCGCTTGCGCCAGTGCGGGGATGTCCTCTTGCGCCCAGCCATGGCGCACGATCAGGCCGGTATGAACTTTGTCTCCCATGGCGCGCAATTGGGCATCCATACAAGAGAGCGATTCGCGAATGAACTCCACCCGGCGGTCCGCGCGCGGCAAGGGATCCAAAATGGCACGATCCAAAATAAAGACGCAGTGCACTTGCGCGCAAGATTGCAGGGCTGCGGCCAAGGCGGCGTTGTCCGCCAGACGCAAATCGCGGCGCAGCCAGACCAGGCCGGAGGAATAAGTGCTTTGCATGCCTGTCGCTAAAATGGTTTGTATGTCCGGCGATTTTGCATCCACCAACCTCACGCACCATTTTTTGATCGCGATGCCAGGTTTGGACGACGGGCTTTTCTCCAAAAGCGTGGTCTATTTATGCGACCACAGCCCCCGCGGTGCCCTTGGGCTGATCATCAACAAGCCCTCCGAAATCAATTTGTCTGATTTGTTTGGCAAAGTGGATTTGTCTTTGCAGCGCACCGATCTGGCTGCGCAGGCAGTGCTGCAAGGCGGCCCCCTGCATGAGGAACGCGGTTTTGTGCTGCACGAGGCTTTGTCCGGCCCCGGCGATGCGTCGGCCAGCGCCGGCTATGCCTCCAGCATGGTCATTCCCGGGGGTTTGGCGATGACGACCTCACGCGATGTGCTCGAAGCCCTGGCCAGCGGACAGGGGCCGAGCAAAGTGCTGGTCTCGCTGGGCTATGCGTCCTGGGGCGAAGGCCAACTAGAGAGTGAGCTCATGCGCAATAGCTGGCTCACCGTGGACGCCGAGAAAGCCATTATTTTCGATACCCCGGTCAATCAGCGCTACGAGCGCGCGCTGGACTTGCTAGGTTTGAAGGCCTGGATGATTGCCCCACAGGCGGGTCACGCATGAGTGCGCTGGCCATGCCCGCATCCGCTGAGGTGCTGCTGCCAAAGCAGGCCAAGGAGGTGCCGGCGGATTTACAGCGTTTTATGGCCTTTGATTTCGGTACCCGGCGCACGGGCGTCGCGGTGGGCAGCCGCCTGTTGGGCGGGGCGCAGCCGCAGGCCACGATCAACGTTGCAGGCGATGCGCGCTTTGCCCACATAGCGCTGCGTCTCAAGGAGTGGGAGCCCCAGGCCTTGGTCGTCGGCGTGCCTTACCACCCGGACGGTGCGCCCCACGACAATACCTTGCGCGCGCAAAAATTTGGACGCCAGTTGCAGGGCCGCTTCGGCCTGCCGGTGTTTGAGGTGGACGAGCGTTACAGCACTACCGAAGCCCTGGCAGGTGGCGCCAAAGATGCGGATGCTGCTTCGGCTTGCATCATCTTGGAGCAGTTTTTGCGGAGCTTGTCGCCATGACCCTGGTTCTCAATGCCGACGCCTTGTACCTGGAGCTGTTGCGTGGCGTGCGCCTGCTATGCCAGGCTGACAGCCGTTTGGTGGGTATCACCTCCGGTGGCGCTTGGCTGGCTGAGCGTTTGCACCGAGACCTGGGCTTGCCCGGCGCATTTGGCACGATTTCCTCGGCCATGCACCGCGACGACTTTGCCAAGCGCGGCTTAGCGGGCAGCGGCAAGACGCATTTGCCTTTTGAAATCAAAGACGCGCATTTGGTGGTGCTCGATGATGTGCTTTACACCGGGCGCACCATACGTGCGATTACCAATGAATTGTTCGACTACGGCCGCCCGGCCAGCGTGCGCCTGGCAGTGATGGTCGATAGAGGCGGGCGCGAGTTGCCAATTCAAGCCGATTTTGCGGCCGCACGCATGACCTTGGACGCGGGGCAGTCCTTGGCCCTGGCACGCGATGCGGCGGGCACCTTCAGCTTTGATGTGAAAGAAAAATAAGTAATGTTGCACCGGCGCAATCCGCAACTCAACCAGCACGGCGAGCTGATTCACTTGCTGTCCACCGAAGGCTTGTCGCGCGACATATTGACGCATATTCTGGATACCGCCGCGCAGTTTGTCTCAGTGAGCGACCGCGAGGTGAAAAAAGTGCCGCTGCTGCGCGGTAAAAGCGTATTCAATTTATTTTTTGAGAACAGCACGCGCACGCGCACTACGTTTGAAATCGCGGCCACGCGCTTATCGGCCGATGTGATTAACTTGGACATTGCCCGATCTTCAGCGTCCAAAGGTGAATCCCTGCTCGATACGATTGCCAACCTCAGCGCCATGGCCGCTGATATTTTTGTAGTGCGCCACAGCGAATCGGGCGCGCCTTATCTGATTGCCCAGCATGTCGCGCCGCATGTGCATGTCGTCAATGCGGGTGACGGCCGCCATGCCCACCCCACCCAGGGCTTGCTGGACATGTACACCATCCGGCATTACAAAAAAGACTTTACGAATTTAACCGTGGCCATCGTGGGCGATGTTTTGCATTCGCGGGTGGCGCGTTCGGACATCCATGCCTTAACAACGCTGGGCTGCGCCGAGGTGCGCGTGGTGGGCCCGCGCACCCTGGTGCCCGGCGATATGGCACAGATGGGCGTGCGGGTGTTCAACACCTTGGAAGAAGGTATCAAGGGCTGCGATGTCATCATCATGCTGCGCTTGCAAAACGAGCGCATGAACGGTGCGCTGCTACCTTCGAGCCACGAGTATTTCAAGAGTTTCGGTCTGACGTCAGAGAAACTGGCATTGGCCAAACCTGATGCCATCGTGATGCATCCGGGCCCCATCAATCGGGGGGTGGAAATTGATTCCACCGTGGCCGACGGCATGCAAAGCGTGATCTTGCCGCAAGTGACTTTCGGCATCGCAGTGCGGATGGCGGTGATGGGCATTGTCGCGGGCAATGAAGCATGAGGGCCAGTCCATGAAGCTACTGGTTCGCAACGGACACTTGCTCGACCCCGCCAGCGGGCTGGATACGCCGGCGGATGTGGCTGTTGCCGACGGGCGCGTGCTGGCGATAGGCCAGATTCCCTCAGATTTTGTGTCGACGCACACTTTGGACGCCCAGGGCTGCATCGTGATGCCCGGTCTGGTGGACTTGGCCGTGCGCTTGCGCGAGCCGGGCCATGAGCATGAAGGCATGCTCGCTTCCGAGTTGGCCGCCGCCGTGGCAGGCGGAGTGACCTGCCTGGTCTGCCCGCCCGATACCGACCCGGTGCTCGACGAGCCTGGTCTGGTGGAAATGCTGCGCTTTCGCGCGCAAAGCCTGCACCAGGCCCGGGTGCTACCGCTGGGCGCGCTGACCCGCGGCCTCAAGGGTGAGGTGCTCACTGAGATGCTGCAACTGAGCGAGGCTGGATGCGTGGGATTTAGCCAGGCCGAGGTCGGTATCGCCAACACCCAAGTGCTGATGCGCGCCATGCAATACGCGCGGTCTTTTGGCTATACCGTCTGGCTGCGTCCACAGGAATTGCATTTGGGCAAGGGCGTCGCTGCCAGCGGCCCGCTGGCCACGCGCATGGGCTTGAGCGGCGTGCCGGTGGCCGCCGAGACCATCGCCTTGCATACGATTTTTGAGCTGGTGCGTGCGACCGGCGCGCGCGTGCATATCTGTCGCTTGAGCAGCGCGGCCGGCGCGCAGTTGCTGCGCCAGGCCAAGGCAGAGGGATTGCCGGTCACCGGTGATGTAAGTATCAACTCCCTGCACCTGACGGATATCGATGTGGGCTACTTCGATAGCCGAACCCGCCTTAATCCGCCCCTGCGCCAGCAGCGCGACCGTGAGGCTTTGCGCCAGGCGCTGCAAGACGGCACCATCGACGCGCTGGTATCGGACCACATGCCGGTGGGCGCCGATGAAAAAGAACTGCCATTTGCCGAGGCCGAGCCCGGCGCCACCGGCCTGGAGTTATTGCTCAGTCTGGCGCTGAAGTGGGCGCGCGACAGCCAGCTGCCGCTGGTGCAAGCTTTGGCCTGCGTGACACATCGCAGTGCCGATGTGCTGGCCGCGGGCCAGATCGCAAACCAAGGCGGCATGGGGCGTTTAGCCGCGGGCGGCAAGGCCGATATCTGTGTGTTCGATCCGCAAGCGGCCTGGACGGTGCAGGCATCTGCAATGCGCAGTCAGAGCAAGCACACGCCTTTTGGCGGCTATGAATTGCCCGGCCAAGTGCGTGCCACCCTGGTCGCCGGCCGGCTGGCTTACCAGGCGCCGGGCATGGTGCTCCACTAAACCGGCCGGCCCCGCGCGGTGCTCACGCCTTCCAAACTGCGCGGTGCTTGGCGCCTTGTGCGTCTGGTGTTGCATGTGCTGCGCGGTTGGCTGACCATCCGCTGGCGTTTTCCGGGCTGGTCGCAAGCGCGGCGTGATCAGGCGGTGCAGCACTGGTCGCAAGCCATGCTCGCTATTTTGGGATTGCAATTGCGCATCGAGGGACAGTTGCTGCAGCAAGGCCCATTGATGCTGGTATGCAACCATATTTCCTGGTTGGATATCGCTGTTTTGCATGCTTCGGTGCATTGCCGCTTTATATCTAAGGACGATATCCGCGGCTGGCCGATACTGGGCACGCTGGTCAGCGGCGGCGGCACCTTGTACATCAGCCGCGCCTCGCGCCGCGACGCTTTGCGCGTGGTGCACCAAATGGCGCAGGCCTTGCGGCAGGGTGATGTGTTGGCGTTTTTCCCTGAGGGAACTACCGGCGACGGCAGCACAGTTTTGCCCTTTCACGCCAATTTGTTGCAAGCTGCCATTGCCGCCGAGGCGCCGGTGCAGGCGCTGGGCCTGCTTTTTGAAGACGCCGCCAGCGGGGTGTCCAGTGTTGCGCCTTGTTATGTGGGGGATGAGACGCTGCTGGACTCTGCCTGGCGCACGGTATGCGCGCCTCCGCTGCGCGCGGTGCTGCGCTGCGCTCCGGTGCAAAGCGCCCAGGGACGTCAGCGGCGCGAATTTGCTAGCGCTTTGCGCGATACCGTCATCTGATTGCGCGCTGGCCGCTAAGGTATGCGCAGCTTAGGTTGCTGGACGGGCGCTGGCAGTACGGACCTTGAGGCGAATCGCGGTAATATCGTGGCCCCCGTGGGCAAGGCGCTCCAGCATACTGGGCTGTAGCTGGCGTAATTTGGCGGCAATAGCTGTGGACTCCACCAGCAGGCACCAGACTTGGCCTTCAATGGGCCCGGCTTGTACGCCTTGGCGCAGGCCGGGGGGTAGCAAGGTAGCTATGCAGCGCAAACAAGCGCTGGATTGGGCACTTAAGTCCACCAAGCGGGCCAGTGTGGGCGAGTCCATACTGGCTTGGAGCACCGAAAACGAGGTGTTGGAGCGGCGCATCGAAACATTTCAGGGGTAGCGTATGCAATTGATTATCACGGATCCAAGGCTCTCGCGCAGTTATGTGCTGCAGACCAGCCCTGGCGGCGTTGCGCTGGCGTTGGCAGGGTTTTTCATTGCGGTGACTCTGGTTTCTGCCGTTATTTACCACTGGATTTTGCTCAAAGGTGCGCGCGAAGGTTGGCCGGTCATTAGCCAGGTGATGCGCCTGGTGGTCAAGGACGAGTTTGACCAGCGGGACCGGTATGTGCGCGAAAACATCGAGGTGCTGGCCAAGCGCATGGGCGAGATGCAGGCCAAATTGATGCAAATGGAGTCGCTGGCCGAGCGCGTGTCGGGGCTGGCGGGTATGGACCCGGCGCAGGTACGCACCACGCCCGGTCGCGGCGGCACGCTGGTGGCCGGTCGCACTATGAACCTGCAAGAGTTGCAGACCGTTATGGACCATATCGAGGTCGATACCAGCGCTCGCAACGACTTGATGACCGCCATTGAGTCGCGCCTTTTCGAGCAAAAGATCAAAAAACTGATGATCCCCACGCAAATGCCCGTGCCCGAGGTCAGCACCGGTTCGGGTTTTGGCTGGCGTATCGACCCGTTCACTGGTATGAGCGCCTTGCACCAGGGCCTGGATTTTCCTGCGCCGACTGGCACCACGGTGCTCTCGGCAGCGGGCGGCGTTGTCGTGACGCAGGAGGTGCAGCCGCATTATGGAAACATGATTGAGATAGACCACGGCAACGAGGTGTTGACGCGCTATGCCCATCTGTCGCGCAGTTTTGTCAAAAAAGGCGATTTGATTAAGCGGGGTCAGAAAATGGCAGAGGTGGGTAATACCGGCCGCTCCACTGGGTCACACCTGCATTTTGAGGTCTTGGTGCGCGGCGTGGCGCAGGATCCGCAGAAATTCCTGGCCCTGGGCCGCAGCGAGACCGACAAGACGGCGAAACGCTAAAATCGTCGATTCAGCCAGGGCGGGTGTGCGGCGCATTTTGCGCAGCCTTAACGCTTTCACATCATCCACAACGGACTACCACTGCGCTGTCCTGTGAGCACTCAGGGCTCATTGGGCGGACTTTCTACCGATGCCACTCTCCTTTCTCACCAAGTTATTTGGAAGCCGTAATGACCGCTTGCTCAAGCAGTACCGTACTTCTGTTGCGCGTATAAGTGCGCTGGAGCCGCAGTACGAGGGCTTGAGTGACGAGGCCTTGCGCGGTAAAACGAGCGAATTCAAGGCCCGCGTGGCCGGCGGTGAGAGCTTGGACGCCATCTTGCCCGAGGCTTTTGCTGTGGTGCGTGAAGGCGCCAAGCGCGTTATGAAAATGCGCCACTTTGACGTGCAGATGATGGGCGGTATGGCACTGCACCATGGCAAGATTGCAGAAATGGGTACCGGTGAGGGTAAGACCTTGACGGCAACTTTGCCGGTGTACCTCAATGCCTTGACCGGTAAAGGCGTTCATGTGGTGACGGTCAACGACTATCTGGCCGGACGGGATGCGCGTTGGATGGGGCAGCTCTACGGCTTTCTGGGGCTGACCGTTGGTATCAATACGTCTCAAGCTCCGCGCGCTGATAAGCAAGCGGCTTATGGGTCGGACATCACCTACGGCACCAATAACGAATACGGTTTTGATTACCTACGCGACAACATGGTGTACGAGGTCGCAGACCGGGTACAGCGCGGTCTGAACTTCGCTATCGTAGACGAGGTGGATTCGATTCTGATCGATGAGGCGCGTACGCCCTTGATCATCAGCGGCCAAGCCGAAGACCACACCGCCATGTACGTGGCGATCAATACCGTGATTCCCGCGCTCAAGCGCCAGGAGGGCGAGTTGGATTTACGCACCGGCGAAGGCGTGATAACCCCGGGCGATTTCACGCTGGATGAAAAATCCCAACAGGTATTTCTCACCGAGCAAGGCCATGAAAGCGCTGAGGGCTTGCTGGCGGGCCTGAACCTTATTCCGGCGGGCTCTTCCTTGTATGACCCGGCCAACATCAGCCTGATGCACCATGTGTATGCGGCTTTGCGCGCCAACCATTTGTACCACCGGGACCAACACTACGTGGTGCAAGAGGGAGAGATCGTGATCGTGGACGAATTTACCGGTCGCTTGATGACCGGGCGGCGCTGGAGCGACGGCCTGCACCAGGCGGTGGAGGCCAAAGAAGGGGTGGCGATCCAGGCGGAAAACCAAACCCTGGCTTCCATCACCTTCCAGAACTATTTCCGTCTGTACGGCAAGCTTGCGGGTATGACGGGTACGGCGGACACCGAGGCCTATGAGTTCCAGGAAATTTACGGCCTAGAGACGATGGTGATTCCCCCGAATCGCCCCAGCCGCCGTGATGATCAGCTCGATAGGGTGTACAAAACCACCGCTGAAAAATACAAGGCGGCGATAGACGATATTCGCGAATGCTATGGGCGCGGGCAGCCTGTATTGGTGGGCACGACCTCGATCGAGAACTCGGAGATTATTTCGAATTTGCTTACGGCTGAGAAGCTGCCGCACCAGGTTTTAAACGCCAAGCAGCACGCCCGTGAAGCAGACATCGTGGCGCAGGCCGGCCGCGCTCAAATGATCACCATCGCCACCAATATGGCCGGACGCGGCACCGACATTGTGTTGGGCGGCAATGTGGAAAAAGCCATTGAGGGTATGCGCGCTGATGAGTCCCTCGATGATGCAGCCCGTGTCGCACGGGAAGTCGAGATGCGCGCGCAGTGGGATATTGACCACAAGCACATCACCGGCCTGGGCGGCTTGCGCATCATCGCCACCGAGCGCCATGAGTCGCGTCGTATCGACAACCAGCTACGCGGTCGCTCTGGGCGCCAGGGTGACCCTGGCTCATCGCGTTTTTACCTGAGTCTGGATGATGCCTTGATGCGCATCTTTGCCGGCGAGCGCGTCAAAGCCATCATGGACCGACTCAATATGCCCGAGGGAGAGGCGATTGAGGCGGGCATGGTGACACGCAGCATCGAGAGTGCGCAGCGCAAGGTCGAGGCGCGTAATTTCGATATGCGCAAGCAATTGCTCGATTACGACGATGTCTCCAACGACCAGCGCAAAGTCATTTATCAGCAGCGTAACGCGATTTTGGACGCGCAGGATTTGAGTGCCCAGATCGCCTCTTTGCGCCGTGGCAGTTTTGACGATCTGGTGCGTTCTTTTGTGCCTGTGGAGTCGGTGGAAGAGCAGTGGGATATCGCGGGCCTGCAACGCCAATTAACCGATGATTGGGGCATCAGCCTGGACTTGGTCGGTCGTGTGAGCGCGGCCAGTGCAATCAGCGACGAGGATATTGTCAATTTGGTGCTGGAGGCGGCCGATGCGGCTTTTGCCGCCAAGGTGGAGCATATTGGCATGAGCGGCTTTACGCAGTTTGAGCGTATGGTTTTATTGCAAACCATTGACAGCCAGTGGCGCGACCACTTGAGTTCGCTGGATTACTTGCGTCAGGGCATCCATTTGCGCGGTTATGCGCAAAAGCAGCCCAAGCAGGAATACAAACGGGAAGCTTTCGAATTGTTTGGTCAGATGCTGGACTCGGTAAAGAACGAAGTGACCAAGATTTTGATGACCGTGCGTATTCAGTCAGCCGAGCAACTGGATGAGGCCGCCCAGGCCTTGGAGGCCAAAGGCGAGACGCTGAGCAACCTGAGCTACACCGCGCCCACCGAAACTGGCGAACCCGAAACCATTTCTTTGGCCGACCTGGGCTTACCGCAAGCCAGCACCGCTATGCCCCGCGTCGGACGCAACGAGCCTTGCCCCTGCGGCAGTGGCAAAAAATTCAAACAATGCCATGGAAAATTAGCCTGAGGTCGCACCATGCCTGTTGATTTAGCTCCCCCGAACCCGGCGCATTTATTTCCCATCTCCGGCCTGCGCATTGGCGTAGTCGAGGCGGGC
>Ga0187844_10002417_pt1 | contig 13240 bp, 11 predicted proteins | sample SpaLakP09_SKY_50_FD_134517 | JGI IMG/M metagenome (GOLD analysis project Ga0187844, IMG submission 134517) | Oligotrophic lake water microbial communities from Sparkling Lake, Wisconsin, USA - SP09_SKY_50 | ecosystem: Environmental > Aquatic > Freshwater > Lake | place: USA: Sparkling Lake...
ATGGTGGCTTGTGATTTTGTCAATCCGCAGACCGGTGCGCCCGATGCCGATAAGGCCAAGCAAGTGCAACAAGCGGCCCTTAAAAAGGGACTGCTCTTGTTGACCTGCGGCGTTTATGGCAATGTGTTGCGCTTTTTGTTCCCACTGACGATCGAAGACGCGGTGTTCGACGAAGGGCTGGACATTCTGGCGCAGGTGCTGGCCTGATTCAAGGTCAGTGCGGGTATGGCCGATAGGTTCTTGGAAGAACGGGTGCTTGCGTTACAAGCCCAAGGTATCCACTCCGTTTTAGCCCAGTTTTGCGACATCCATGGCGTGGCCAAGGGCAAGCTGGTGCCGCTGGAGAATTTGCAGGAATGGGTGGAGCAAGGCGCTGGTTTTGCCGGAGCCAGCATTTGGGGTACAGGCCTGCCGCGCCACGGCGCTAACAGCGAATACTATGGCCGTGTTCAAGCGGATAGTCTGCGCCCTTTGCCTTTTATGCAGGGCGTGGCGCATGCGGTGTGCGATGGCTTTGCGGGTGGTCAGCCGCTCGCTACTTGCTCAAGGCAGGTACTCAAAGCGGCGACCGATGCATTGGCTCGGCGCGGCTGGACGATGTGGGTGGGTATCGAGCCGGAGTTTTTTCTCTTGCGCCAAGATGCGGCAGGTCAGTGGACGCTGGCCGATGCACAGGACAGGCTGGACAAACCGTCTTACGACCTCAAGACCATCCAGCGCAACTATGCGTTTTTAGACGATATGCGCATAGCACTGGGCGCTCTGGGTTTTCGCTTGCAGCAGATGGACCATGAAGACGCTTGCGGCCAGTATGAAATTAACTATGCGCACGACCATGCGCTGGCGGCAGCGGACCGCTATATGCTGTTCAAGCTAACGGCCCATGCGATTGCAGCGCGCCACGGCCAGGTGTTTAGCAGCATGCCCAAGCCGCTGGCGCAGGCGCCGGGCAGTGGTTTGCATTTCCACATCAGCATTACCGATACCCAGGGCGGGGTAGTTTTTGCCGATACGGCCGGCAGCCTGGGCCTGAGCACGGCAGGCCATCAGTTTGCGGCAGGGCTTTTGCACCATGCAGACGCGCTCGCGGCGCTGTGCGCGCCCACCGTCAACAGCTATAAGCGCCTTGCCAGCAGCCCGAGTGCTTCGGGCACCACCTGGTCTCCGGTGTGGAAAGCTTATGGCGACAACAACCGCACCTGTTTGCTGCGTACCGTGGCAGGGCGTATGGAGTGGCGCTTGCCCGATCCATCGTGCAATATTTACGCGGCTCTGGCTGGGGTGCTGCAGGCAGGTTTGCACGGCATCGACAGCGCTATGGCGCAGCCTGAGCCGTGTAACGAGGACTTGTACATCCGCCAGGCCAGCGGCCAGCCCATGCCCGCGCGCCTGCCCAAAAACCTGGAAGAGGCCATAGACGCGCTGCAAGCCGATAGCGTGCTGCGCAGTGCGGTGGGTGAAGCCTTTTGCGCCCAGTGGATCGCCCTTAAGCGTGCCGAGTGGGACAGCTACGCCCAGCACGTCAGCGCTTGGGAAATGCAGCGCTACGCCGACGCGTTTTAAGGACGTACTGCAGGGGTCACCGTGGGCCTCTCGCTGACCCGGCGCTTTTCCTGCATCAGGGGAAATAGAGCCTTAGCGTCACTCGAATAGTGTTTCGCATTGAGAAATATTGATAATTCATGGTGAAAAAATATCTCTAAGTCATTGATTCTATTAGAATAATATTTAGTCTTATATAAGACATAAGATTGTTCCCATGTCTTCTATAAGACTTAGAATTGCGGCACTGCACCATGTGCCACTGTGGCCTGGGCACCGATCAACCACAAGGAGTTTTTATGCCGCAAGCACTCAATGCACAACTGAGCCGCGAACAACAAGTTGCACAACTGGAAAAAGACTGGGCCACCAACCCGCGCTGGAAAGGAATTAAGCGCGGCTACTCTGCAGCCGACGTCGTGCGCCTGCGCGGCTCCTTCCAGGTCGAACACACCTTGGCCCGCCGCGGTGCCGAAAAATTGTGGGACTTGCTGCACGACGAGCCCTATGTCAACTGCCTTGGCGCGCTGACCGGCGGCCAGGCCATGCAACAAGTCAAGGCCGGTGTGAAGGCCATTTACCTGTCCGGCTGGCAAGTCGCCGCCGACAGCAACGAATACTCTGCCATGTACCCGGACCAATCCTTGTACCCCGTTGACTCGGTGCCTAAAGTGGTGGAGCGTATCAACAACTCGTTTACCCGCGCCGACGAAATCCAGTGGTCCAAAGGCGTAGGCCCTGGCGACAAAGGTTATATCGACTACCACGCCCCCATCGTGGCCGATGCAGAAGCCGGCTTTGGCGGCGTACTCAATGCCTATGAACTGATGAAAGCCATGATCCGCTCGGGCGCCGGCGGCGTGCACTTTGAAGACCAACTGGCCTCAGTGAAAAAATGCGGCCACATGGGCGGCAAAGTACTGGTGCCTACCACCGAAGCGGTGCAAAAGCTCAAAGCAGCGCGCATGGCGGCTGACGTGTATGGCGTGCCCACTTTGGTGATCGCCCGTACCGACGCCGAAGCGGCTGATCTGGTGACCAGCGACTTTGACCCCATCGACCAACCCTTCCTGACCGGTGAGCGCACCGCAGAAGGTTTTTATAAAACCCGCAAAGGCATGGACCAGGCCGTGGCCCGTTCGGTGGCCTATGCTGAGTACGCCGACCTGGTGTGGTGCGAAACCGGCACGCCCGATCTGGACTTTGCGCGCAAATACGCCGAAGCGGTGCACGCCAAGCACCCCGGCAAGATGCTGGCTTACAACTGCTCGCCGTCTTTCAACTGGAAGAAAAACCTGGACGATGCCACCATCGCCAAATTCCAGCGTGAACTCGGCGCCATGGGCTACAAATACCAGTTCATCACGCTGGCCGGTATCCACAATATGTGGTACCACATGTTTGACCTTTCGCAAGACTACGTCAAGCGCGGCATGACCGCTTATGTGGAAAAAGTGCAAGAGCCCGAATTCGCTGCCCGCGACCGTGGCTACAGCTTTGTGTCGCACCAGCAAGAAGTGGGCACCGGCTACTTCGACGAAATCACCACCGTCATCCAAGGCGGCCGCTCCAGCGTCACCGCGCTGACCGGTTCGACCGAAGAAGAGCAGTTCCACTAAAGCGCTGACCCTCACCGGGCCGTTCGCGGCTTGGGTGCTGGGGATCAGAGAAAAGGGCGGGTACGTGAGTGCTTGCCCTTCTTTTTTATGGCACGAAAAATGATTGTCCTTTAGGCATTACATCCCCGCGACCAATCCATCGCGCCGCGCATCACTCGCCCCCACATAACCTTCCTTGCCCGGATCACCAGCGCGCCAGATAAATTGGCCTGCCCCAAAGTCTTGGTAGCTGTCGCTTATCACTTCCGTTTGGTGGCCGCGTGCCGCCAGGCCTTGCACGGTGGCGGTGGCCATGCCTGATTCGACGTTGATGGCCAGGCCGGTGTTAAAGCGCCAGCGGGGTGCGTCGCAAGCGGCTTGTGGGTCTTGGCCGTAGTCCAGCATACGCACCAGGGTTTGCACATGGCCTTGGGGTTGCATATTGGCGCCCATCACGCCAAAACTCATTACTGGCTGGCCGCCCTGCGTTAGAAAGGCGGGGATGATGGTGTGGAATGGTTTTTTGCCCGGCGCTACCAGGTTGGCGGTATTGGGCGCATGTGGGTCGGTGCTAAAGCCATGGCCCCGGTTTTGTAGGCTGATGCCAAACTGCGGCTCTACGCAGCCCGAGCCAAAGCCCATGTAATTGCTTTGGATAAAGCTGACCATCATGCCGTTCTCATCGGCCGTCGTCAGGTACACCGTGCCGCCCTGGGCCGGGTTGCCTGGGCCAAAGCCCTGGGCGCGCTGCATGTCGATTAGCGCGGCGCGCCGGGCCAGGTACTGCGGGTCTAGCAATTGCGCAGTGCTAAGCGCCATAGCCCTTGGGTCGGCCACGTAGCGATAGAGGTCGGCAAAGGCCAGCTTCATGGCCTCGATTTGCACATGCTGCGAGTCCACACCGTCGCGTGCCATCCCAGCGATATCAAAGTGTTCCAATATCCCTAGCGCCATGAGTGCCGCGATGCCCTGGCCACTGGGCGGTATTTCATGCACTGTGTAGCCCCGGTAGTGATGCGCCAGCGGCATGACCCATTCGGGCTGAAAAGCCGCCAGGTCTGAGGCGCGCAAACTGCCGCCGTTCGCGCTGGAAAAGCGCTCTAGCGCTTGCGCCATCTCGCCCCGGTAAAAAGATTCGCCTTTGCTTGCCGCAATCTCGCGCAGGCCGCGAGCCGCTGCCGGAAACTGGAATAACTCGCCCACATGGGGGGCGCGCCCAAAGGGCAAAAAGTGGTCGGCAAAGCCGGGCAGGTTTTGCAGCTCTGGCCTGGCAGCCGCCCATTTTTGCTGGACCACTACGGGCACCAGGTAGCCACGCTCGGCGATCTCAATAGCGGGTTGCATCAAATCGGCAAAAGGCAGTTTGCCAAAGCGCTGGCTCATGGCCGCCCAGCTGGCGACGGCGCCGGGCACGGTGACCGCGTCCATCCCGCGCTTGGGTGGCGTGGCTTGGGTCTTGCCATATTTACCGTGAAAATAATCAGGTGTCCAGGCTGCGGGCGCGTGGCCTGAGCTGTTCAGACCGTGTAGCGCTTGCCCGTCCCACAAAATACAAAACGCATCGGAGCCTAAGCCATTGCTGACCGGCTCGCAAATCGTCAACGCGGCGGCGGCGGCAATCGCCGCGTCTACCGCATTGCCACCTTGCCACAGCATGCGCAAGCCCGCCTGCGCGGCTAAGGGGTGCGAGGTGCTGACGATGTTGCGGGCAAATACTGGCAGGCGCGTGCTGCTGTAGGGGTTGGAAAACTCAAACTGCATAGCGTGTGGCGGCGGGAAGCCGCAGTAGGTTGCTTGGCGGTCAGGCTCAAGGCGCCGAATGGCTACTGCTTCATCTTAGCCTTTGGCGTGGCGCGCAGGCCAAGGCGTGGTGCTTGCCAATGCTCGCCGGCGCGAGGGGCCCTAGAGCTAAAATTAGGCGGTCTTAGGACCTTGCTTTGCGCTCAACGCTGGCCCTTCAGCCATTCATTACCCACCTCAATCTGCCCCCACAATGATTCACATTACGCTTCCCGACGGTTCCCAACGCGAATTTCCCGGCCCGGTAACGGTGGCCGAGGTGGCTGCGTCCATCGGGACGGGGCTGGCCAAAGCGGCGCTGGCGGGCAAGGTCGATGGCAAGGTGGTCGATACCAGTTACGCCATCGCGGCCAACAGCCAGTTGTCCATCATTACCGCTAAGGATGCAGACGGTCTTGAAGTCATCCGGCACTCCACCGCCCACTTGCTGGCGTATGCCGTGAAAGAATTGTTTCCTCAGGCCCAGGTCACTATCGGCCCGGTTATTGAAAACGGTTTTTTCTACGATTTTTCTTTTGAACGGCCTTTTACCCCCGAGGACTTGGCCACGATTGAAAAGAAGATGACCGAACTCGCCGCCAAAGACGAGCCGGTGCAGCGCCGCGTACTACCGCGCGACGAAGCAGTCGCCCATTTCAAATCTATGGGCGAGCATTACAAGGCCGAAATCATCGGCAGCATTGCGACGGGCGAGGATGTGTCGCTCTACCGCGAAGGCGGCTTCGAAGACCTGTGCCGCGGCCCCCACGTGCCCAGCACTGGCAAGCTCAAGCACTTCAAGCTGATGAAGCTGGCCGGTGCTTATTGGCGCGGCGACCACACCAAGGAAATGCTGCAACGGATTTACGGAACTGCTTGGGCTACCAAAGAAGATTTGCAACAGCACCTGACCATGCTAGAGGAGGCGGAAAAGCGCGACCACCGCAAACTCGGCCGGGAACTGGATTTGTTCCATATCGACGAGCATGCGCCGGGGCTAGTGTTCTGGCACCCCAAGGGCTGGACGCTATGGCAGGGTGTGGAGCAGTACATGCGCAAGGTCTATCAGGACAATGGCTACCAAGAAGTCAAAGGCCCGCAAATCATCGATAAAAGCTTGTGGGAAAAAACCGGTCACTGGGATAAATACCGCGAAAACATGTTCACCACGGAATCGGAAAAGCGTGACTACGCGCTCAAGCCGATGAACTGCCCCGGCCACATCTTGATTTTCAAGCAAGGCATCAAAAGCTACCGAGACCTGCCTTTGCGCTATGGCGAATTTGGCCAGTGCCACCGCAATGAACCTTCGGGCGGTTTGCACGGCATCATGCGGGTGCGGGGCTTTACCCAGGACGACGGGCATATTTTTTGTACCGAAGACCAAATTTTGCAAGAGTGCGTCAACTACACCGCGCTCTTGCAAAAGGTGTATACCGATTTCGGTTTCAAAAACATTATTTACAAAGTGGCTACGCGGCCCGCACAACGCATTGGCAGCGATGCCATCTGGGACAAGGCAGAAGCGGCGCTGATGGAAAGCTTGCGCGCTTCGGGCTGCGAATTTGAAATCTCTCCCGGTGACGGTGCTTTTTACGGGCCCAAGATTGAGTACACGCTGAAAGACGCCATCGGGCGCCAGTGGCAATGTGGAACTATGCAGGTGGATTTCTCGATGCCCGAGCGCCTGGACGCTGAATATGTGGGGGAAGACGGTGCGCGCCACCGGCCCGTCATGCTGCACCGCGCCATTGTCGGCAGCTTGGAGCGTTTCATCGGAATTTTGATCGAAGAGAGCGCCGGCGCGCTGCCGACCTGGCTGGCGCCGGTGCAGTTGGCGGTCCTCAATATCACTGACGCACAGGCCGAATACGCCAAAAAAGTCGCTAAAACGCTGGAAAATCAAGGGCTTAGGGTGGATTTAGACCTTAGAAACGAGAAAATCACGTATAAAATACGCGAGCATTCGATGAAAAAGCTGCCTTTCCTACTCGTCATAGGCGATAAAGAAATGGCTGCCGGTGCCGTTGCAGTGCGCGCCCGGGGTGGAAAAGACCTTGGTGCCATGCCCCTTGAAGCGTTCAGTGCGCTCATCGCAAGGGACATTGCTGATAAATCCCTTGTCTAAGGTTTTTCCAAAGATGAAGATGATGCGTCGCGCACCGCGCGGATAGTGCCCCTGTGGGTTTGTTTTGTGAAGGATTGAGCCATCGCTACTGAATTTCGTGACCGCCGCCAGCGCGAAGAACGTAAACACCGCCTGAACCGGGAAATCATGGCCCCGGAAGTTCGCCTGACCGGCGTGGACAACGAACCGATAGGCGTTGTCAATATCAACGAGGCCTTGCGCCTTGCAGGTGAGTTGGACGTAGACCTGGTTGAGATTTCCGCCACCGCGATGCCGCCGGTATGCCGCTTGATGGATTACGGAAAGTTCAAGTACCAGGAGCAAAAAAAGGCGGCGGAAGCCAAGTCCAAACAAAAGGTGATTGAAGTTAAGGAAGTCAAGTTCCGGCCCGGAACGGATGACGGTGACTACAACATCAAGGTGCGCAATATCAAGCGCTTTCTGGAAGACGGCGACAAGTGCAAGATTACTTTGCGTTTTCGGGGTCGCGAGATTACCCACCAGGAAATCGGATTGGCTTTGTTGCAGCGTATGCGCGAAGAGTTGGCGGATCTGATCGTGGTGGAGCAGTTTCCTAAGCTAGAAGGCCGGCAGATGGTCATGATGATTGCGCCGGGTAAGAAAAAGCCCGGTGGTTCGGCCAAGCCGGTGCAGGAGATGGCAGCGTAGTTTTTTGCAATTGCTCTAGGGTAGTTGCCGGGTAAAGTAATTTGCCCAAGTTTGCTCAGGGGGAAACCTCTGGCATGAGGTGGACCGGTTGGTACAGGTAGCAATACCCGTCAGGCCGGTTCCCTACAAGTGGCTCGGGGCCAACAAGGACGGAAAAGTTTTCCGCACGCCTCACGAGCACAATTGAAGAAGGAGCATGCAAATGCCCAAAATGAAGACCAAAAGCGCGGCGAAAAAACGCTTCCGCGTCCGTCCCGGTGGAACCGTTAAACGCGGCCAAGCCTTCAAACGTCACATTCTGACCAAGAAGACCACCAAAAATAAACGCCACTTGCGCGGCTCGACAGCTGTCCATGAGACCAATATGGGTCACATGGCGCAGATGCTCCCCGGTCGTGGTATTTAATTAACGACGAACAAGGAGTACTACCATGCCTCGCGTCAAACGTGGTGTAACGGCTCGCGCCCGCCACAAAAAAGTTCTCGCCCTTGCCAAAGGTTTCCGCGGTCGCCGCGGTAATGTCTTTCGCGTCGCTAAAGAAGCGGTGATGAAGGCCGGGCAATATGCCTACCGTGACCGCCGTACTAAAAAGCGTGTATTCCGCCAGTTGTGGATTGCCCGTATTAACGCGGCAGCCCGTCAATGTGGCATGACCTACAGCCAGTTTGCCAACGGTCTGAAAAAAGCGCAGATCGAGATCGACCGCAAAGTGCTGTCGGACATCGCAGTGCACGACATGGCGGCTTTTGCCGGCATCGTGGAGCAGGTCAAGGCCAAGCTCGCCGCTGCATAAGGGTTCAAGCGGCGCGGCCCCGTGCGGGCCATCGCCGATCCCGCCCGCAAAATCGGGCTAGCGCTTAAACCAAGCACTAGCCCGTTTTTCAATTAATAACCGTCACCATTGCCATGAACAAACTCGAAAGCATTGTTGCCTCCGCCCGCACTGCGTTTGCAGCGGCCTCGGCGAGCGCCGACTTGGAAAATGCCAAAGCCCAATTTTTGGGTAAATCGGGCCGCATCACCGAGTTGATGAAGGGCATGGCGGCGCTCAGCGTCGAAGAGAAAAAAACGCTGGGTGCGTCGATTAATGTTGCCAAGCAGGATATTGAAGCCGCGCTGCAAGACCGGCGTCAGGCGCTGGCCGAAGTCCAGTTGCAAAAACAGCTACAAGCCCAGGCCTTAGACGTCAGCTTGCCTGGCCGCGTGCGCGGGCAAGGCAGCTTGCATCCGGTATCGCTGGCGCAGGAGCGCATTGAGCATATTTTTGCGTCTATGGGTTTTGATGTGGCCGATGGCCCCGAAATCGAGAGCGACTGGTTCAGCTTCACCTCTTTGAACAACCCACCCAACCATCCTGCGCGTTCCATGCAGGATACGTTTTACATCGATACCAAAGGCGCCGATGGCGTCTATTACAACCTGCGTCCGCATACCAGCCCGATGCAAATCCGCTATGCGCAAGCGCATGTGCGCAAGCATGGTGGTGATTTTGATGTGGCGGCGGGACGCCTGTTTTCCGGAGACATGCCCGAGATCCGCGTGATTGCACCTGGGCGCACCTTTCGCGTGGACAGCGATGCCACGCATTCACCGATGTTCCACCAGGTTGAAGGTCTGTGGGTGGGTGAAAACATCAGCTTCAAAGATTTGAAGTCGGTGTATTTGAGCTTTATCACCAGTTTTTTCGAGACCGACGCGCTGCAACTGCGTTTTCGTCCCAGCTACTTTCCGTTTACCGAGCCCAGTGCCGAGATTGACATCATGTTTGAATCGGGCCCCTTGCAAGGCAAGTGGCTGGAGGTGTCAGGTTCGGGCCAGGTACACCCTCAGGTGATACGCAATATGGGTCTGGACCCTGAGCGCTATATCGGTTTTGCCTTCGGCTCCGGAATCGACCGTTTGGCGATGCTGCGTTACAGCGTCAATGATTTGCGCATATTCTTTGAAGGAGATGTGCGCTTCTTGTCCCAATTTGCCTGAGCCTGTTGGGCTTTCGCGATGAATCTGATGTACCCAGTGCACTGAACTCCTATGCAATTTCCTGAATCCTGGTTGCGCAGTTTTTGCAATCCGCCCCTGTCCACCCAAGCCTTGGCGCATACCTTGACCATGGCCGGTCTGGAAGTCGAGGAACTGCGGCCGGTAGCACCCCCCTTCAGCCAGATTGTGGTCGGCGAAATCGTAGAAGCGGTGCAGCACCCTAATGCGGACCGTTTGCGCGTTTGCCAAGTCAAAGTAGGCGCTGGCGCTTTGCTGAATATCGTCTGCGGTGCGCCCAATGCGCGTGTCGGTATCAAAGTGCCGTGCGCTTTGGTCGGCGCCCAGTTGCCGCCCGGTGAAGATGGCAAACCTTTTTTGATCAAGCTGGGCCAGCTGCGCGGCGTGGAAAGCCAGGGCATGTTGTGCTCGGCCAAAGAATTGCAATTGGACGATGACCACAGCGGTTTGTTGGAGTTGAGCCCAGACGCGCCCATTGGCCAGGATATCCGCCAGTGTCTCAATTTGGACGACACCTTGTTCACCCTCAAGCTCACGCCCAACTTGGCGCATTGCTTGAGCGTGTATGGCGTGGCGCGTGAAGTCTCGGCGCTGACGGGAGCGCCGTTGTTGCCTTTGGATGTGGCGCAAGTCGCCCCTACCCATGCGCAAGTGCTTCCCGTCAAAGTGCTAGCTCCCGATTTGTGCGGTCGCTTTTCCGGCCGCGTGGTGCGCAAGCTCAACACCCAAGCCAAAACCCCGGCTTGGATGGTCGAGCGCCTGGCCCGCTGCGGCCAGCGCAGCGTTAGCGCTTTGGTTGACATCTCCAACTATGTGATGTTCGAGTCTGGCCAGCCCACGCATATTTTTGACCTGGACAAAATCGCCGGTGGTTTGACAGTGCGCTGGGGGCAGGCCGGCGAAAAGTTGGCCTTACTCAATGGCAACACCGCCGAAGTGGACGCTGCGGTGGGCGTGATTGCCGATGATGCGCAGCTCGAGTCTCTGGCCGGCATCATGGGCGGCGCTGCCAGTGCCGTGTCCGATACCACCGAAAGCGTCTACGTGGAAGCAGCCTTTTGGTGGCCCCAATCTATAGCCGGGCGCTCACGCCGCTTTAATTTTTCTACGGACGCAGGCCACCGCTTTGAACGCGGTGTGGACCCCGCTTTGACCGTGCAGCACATCGAGCGCATCACGCAGCTGATCTTGGAGATTTGCGGCACGCCGGAAACTACCTGCGGTCCGGTGGACGACCAGACAGTAGCCCTGCCAGAGCCTAAAACTGTAGAGTTGCGCGTGGCACGCGCGGCCAAAGTCATTGGCATGCCCCTGACCCAGGCTGATTGCGCAGGCGCCTTGCACCGCTTAGGTTTAACCTTTAGCGAAAGCCCTGGAGTCTTGCGCGTGAACGCGCCGTCCTACCGTTTCGACATCCACATCGAAGAAGATCTGATCGAAGAAGTGGTGCGCATGATCGGCTTTGATCATTTGCCCCACACGCCGCCGCGCGCGCCGGTATTTGCCAAGGTCGGATCGGAAAGCCGGCGCAACCCCTTTGCCGTGCGCCGTCAGTTGGCCGCGTTGGCCTACCAGGAAACCATTAATTTCAGCTTTGTCGACGAGCACTGGGAACATGAGCTGGCCGGCAATGCGGACCCGGTGCGCTTGCTCAACCCGATTGCGAGCCAGATGAATGTGATGCGTTCGTCCTTGATCGGTTCATTGGTACAGGTGCTCAAATTCAACCAGGACCGTAAGGCCTCACGGGTACGCGTATTTGAAATAGGACGGGTGTTTTTCCGTGATCCTTCCGTGACCGATGGTGATTTGACGGTCGCCGGCTTTCACCAACCCATGCGCGTGGCTGCCTTGGCCTGGGGTGGGTCTGATGCCTTGCAATGGGGCCGCAAAGACAGCGCGGTAGATTTCTTCGATGCCAAAGGCGATGTCGAGGCTTTGTTTGCGCCCAGCATTGCGCACTTTAGCGCGGCAGCGCATCCGGCAATGCACCCCGGCCGCTGCGCGCAAGTGACGCTGGGCGGCATAGTAGTGGGCCATGTAGGCGAGTTGCATCCGCGCTGGGTGCAGTCTTATGGCTTAACGCAAGCGCCCCAGGTGTTTGAGTTGGAGCTAGAGGCCTTGCTGCAAAAAGCCATGCCGGTTTTTGCGCCGGTGGCGCGCTTTCCTTCGGTACAGCGCGACTTGGCCATCATGGTCGAAGATCGCGTGCACCACCAGGCCATCATGGCCGCGATTCACGCTGCTCCCACCCAGGGCTTGTTGCAGGACGCGCGCGTGTTTGATATCTACCGTCCGCCTGCCGATACTGCAGGCCAGAGCGCGGCCGAGCACAGTGTGGCCCTGCGCCTGACGCTGGGCAGCGCCCAAGCGACCTTGACGGAAGAGCAAATTGAAACTACTGTCGCGGCTGTCGTAGCCCAATTGGTATCCCGCTTGGGTGCCCGCCAGCGTGCTTAAGGCCGCTTTTCATTTTTCAGCCCTGAACGCGCCAGACCCGGATACCTCCTATGCAAATTTCTGTTGACAGCCTGGAAACAGCGGCAGTGACCAAGGCCCATCTGGCCGACATGTTGTTCGACCAATTGGGTTTAAATAAGCGCGAGTCCAAAGACATGGTGGACGCATTTTTTGATCTGGTGTCTGCCCAATTGGTGGACGGCACGGATGTCAAAATTTCAGGCTTTGGCAACTTTCAAATCCGCACCAAAGCGCCTCGCCCGGGCCGTAACCCGCGTACTGGAGAAGCTATCGCCATTGAAGCGCGCCGCGTGGTCACCTTCCACGCCAGCCACAAGCTCAAGGACCAGATCCAGGCCGAATTGCCGAAAAGCTAAGTTGCTAGTGCTGGTACCGGTGCCACACTAGCGGCACCCCTGCATTTGCCCCGATTGCCTTGTGGCCCAACTTAGAGTAATCTCTTCAATTTTCCCTATAGCGCATTGATTTTCATGGAAAACACACTTCCATCCATTCCCGCAAAGCGGTACTTCACTATTGGTGAGGTGGGGGATTTGTGCGGCGTCAAACCCCATGTGCTGCGCTACTGGGAGCAAGAATTTACGCAACTGCGGCCCATGAAGCGCCGCGGCAACCGGCGCTATTACCAGCACCATGAAGTGCTGATGATCCGAAAAATCCGAGACTTGTTGTACGAGCAGGGCTTCACCATCAGCGGCGCGCGCAACAAGATGCAAGAAATCCAAGAGTCCGAGCGTGAGAAAAAACGCCAGACCGATGCGCGGATGGAGGGGTCCGCCGCAGGCTTTGAAGAGGGTGGTTTGGATGACGCGCCAGCTTTCGCGCAAGCCCCTGGTGTGGCGCATACGCATTGGCAGCAAGTGCGCTCCGAACTGCTGGAAATTCGTGAACTACTCGTTGCCGCCTAAAGGCTGACAACACGTGCGCGGGCTATAATTGCAGGCTCAATCGGTGTGTGGCGCAGCCTGGTAGCGCACTTGCATGGGGTGCAAGGGGTCGAAGGTTCGAATCCTTTCACACCGACCAAATGAATCAAGGACTTAG
>Ga0187844_10002418_pt1 | contig 13235 bp, 11 predicted proteins | sample SpaLakP09_SKY_50_FD_134517 | JGI IMG/M metagenome (GOLD analysis project Ga0187844, IMG submission 134517) | Oligotrophic lake water microbial communities from Sparkling Lake, Wisconsin, USA - SP09_SKY_50 | ecosystem: Environmental > Aquatic > Freshwater > Lake | place: USA: Sparkling Lake...
AGCTCAAAAACAATAGTTAAATTTTGTTAAGTCTTTAATGAAAATTGAACATATGTCAAAAGCGGTTTGGTCAAGATATTTGTTTATGCCCATATTCCAAAAAATCCGCTTGTTTCAACTTTAATTCACAATTCTTTTAATATAAAAAATAAATAAACAATAAGGTCTAATTTTAAGTTGCGAAAAAAAATCTAAAACTAATAAAAATTATATTTATTAAATTCCTTAAACAAGAAGCATTAAGATTAGCAACTTTAAAAAAAATTTACCGCTCTATTGAGGGGCATGTATTTAAGGGTGAAACTGAAAGATATATAAATCGTTTTAGTTCATTTCGCCCTCGCGTGACAACATCAATGACAATACCGCAAGCAAGAAAAATGAAGCCCAAAAGAATCAAGGCTGATGATGTAATTAATGTAGGGAAGCGTGGCACTAAACCAGTATTTAAGTAAGTTATAAAAACAGGATATATAAGGATTAATGCTGCTATTACGCAAAATGAAAACGCTAACGAAAAAAAATAAAGTGGCTTTTCAATTTTAAACATATTAAAAATTGTGACTAATATTTTTATACCGTCTTGGAATGTATTAAGCTTGCTAAATGACCCCACAGGACGTGGAGCATAAGGTGTTGAAATTTCAGCCACAGGCATTCTTAATTGGAGGGCATGGATTGTTAGCTCCGTTTCAGTTTCGAAGCCTTTTGAATGTGCTGGAAAGGACTTTACGAATCGTCTTGAAAAGACTCGATAGCCCGAAAGCATATCTGAAAAAAAACGCCCAAAAATAAATGCCATTGCTCTGGTTAGTAGAATGTTTCCAATCCTATGACCAAACCTGTGTAACATTTCATTATTAGCTACTCTGGATGCTAGAACCATATCAAGACCATCATGAATCAATCTACGTATCATTTCAGGACTCGATTTGACGCTGTACGTATCATCACCATCAACCAAAACATAAATCTCAGCCTGCACATCCGCAAACATTCTTCGTACAACGTTTCCTTTTCCGCGAAGATATACTTTTCGGACAATTGCACCCTCTAACTTCGCTAGAGAGCCAGTATTGTCTGTAGAATCATTATCAAATACATAAATGATGGCACCAGGCAAGGTGTCTTTAAATTGTCTAACTACAGATGAAATGGTTAACGATTCATTGTAGCAAGGTATCAATACTGCAACACCTAAAAATTCTTCTTTATCCATTATTGCATCTCTGAAAATTATGTATAAATATCTTGACCAAATAAAATTTAAAATAATCTACAACTTTTTTACACTGACCATTTTTACAGTATTACTATCTTTAAATATTTTATAGATTCCAGTTTTATTTCCGACCTCATCACTATCAAATAACTCCTTGCAATTATTCCAAAAATTTTCATCTGCACGGTAAATATATATATAATCATAATCTTTAACAAGCTCTTTGAGTTCGCGATCACAACTCCAAACATCATTTGGGTAGTATTTTTCTCCTATTGACCAGCACCAATTCCGGGCATCATAAGGACGCATGAGGTACCCAAAAAGACTTTGCTCGTAGCCAATCGAGTTTTGCTGGATGAAATATACCTTTTGATCAGTTGATATGTATTTCTTAATAACTTCAGTTGAAGCATAAATTTCTTGACGCATCTCAATCTGACTGCTTGTGGCAAAAATGTGTTTAGTATGAAGCACTACACTCACCATAAAAGAAATTATTAGTATAAATATTAAACCTAATCTAATAAGTATTAATGAATTAACATTATCAACTTTTATAAATTGTTGAATAGAGACGGGGATTAATATAATTAACCAACTTAAATAATAAACACCAATGTATCTCTCAAATGAAGCAAGTCTAGGACCTTCATAGTCACCAAACCAAATAAGATATAAATAAAGATGTAGAAAAACGAATGCTGTGAGCCCAAAAAGATAAATTATCAAGTTTGTAATACTCTTAAAATGCCTATGTATTGGCATTCTTAATACTAAAATTAAGCTATATGCTAAAAATATAATTGTTGTAAATAAAATGCTGATCTTAAATATTTTCAAATCCAAAAAGATGCCCGACCAAACCCTGCGTAGGAATTCTCTAGTTATTAGCTCAAAGTTTTCTGGAGGGCTTCCCTGAAGGATTGACAGAAAATCAAGATGCCTTAAGTTCACAATTGAGTTAATACTAAAAACATAGCTATGCCAAGATGCTCTTAATGCAAACACTAAAGTGAGCATTGCAGATAAAAAAACAATAGCATTAAGTATGCTTTTTTTGGTGTTTAAATTCTCTCTTTCAATTAAAAATAAATTATAAGTACTAATTGATATCACTATAATTGCTAGAACTATACCTATATCTTTTAATAAAATTAGAATCAATGTTGTTATTGCTAGTTTTAAAAACGATAGCCATTTTTTTTTAAATTTTATAGAAGAAGTCACTGCTGCCGCATAGGCTGAACCTAACAACGCATCGTTCATTATTGTTGTATATCCAAATTGAAATGCGTACAACGCACAACTTGTTACAACAAAGGTTACGGGTATGAGGCACGTTTTTTTTGACAATTCAGAAACTGTGTAAAGAATAGCTGAAAGAATAAAAAAATTTTGCGCCCTAAGAACATTTGCTTCTGACCAAAAGGTTATCTTAAGAAAAAAATACTGAAATAATTGCTGTCCTTGAGGATAATGCCTTTGCCCTTCTGGAAATTCGTCCGTAATAAAATGATTATTATCAAACATCCATTTAGTACTTGCCCCCCACCAGACAAACTCATCTTGTGATTTAAAGAAATAGCTGTTAGGTATCAGCACCACATAAATTAAATATGGAAATAATAAATAAATATAGCTAAAATGTAGTTTTTCAAATTTAATATTTAAATTATTCTTGAGGATAAAAAATATTATTAAAAATCCAAGTATTAATAAGAAATTTACACCTAAATATAAATTTCCATTAATACCAAAAATGTATAAAATTAATACCTTTAAACATATGATAATGTATATTAATGATAGTGGTTTTATTTCTTTCATCATTTATTTATTGAAAAAAGTAATTTTAGCATTATTATTTAATGTGAATAACTTTATCGGCTATTATCGATATTTGATAAAGTATTAGTTAAAAATTGCTGATTTAAACACCTAGACCAATGCGGTTAAAAGATTGCATAAATATTATATGCGGTGTTTTAAAGCCCAACCGTTTTCTCGGTTGCTGATTTAATTAATCTTGGATCACACTATATAACGAGAAAGGAAAGGTCATCTCACAGAAACTAAAACAGGCTGCCTGAACAGTCTGCAAGGTATGCCATTGTAGATTGGAAGTACCTACTTCACAGCTTCCAACTGACTATATCAAAGCGGAAAATTCATGTGCTTCAGAGCTCGTAATACGAAGACTTAGTCAGCCACAGATGAGCGCAAACCCATGTAATCGGAACTGCTTCTTCGCTAACCAGGTAATCGACTGCATCGCATTTACCCGTTGGCGCTAGAGCTTTTTTTAATGAGGTTCTTTAGAGCTCGGTTGTTGTGACTGAATTCTGCCACCAACGTTTTGTATTCGGAGAGTTGCTGCTCTAGCTCTTTGACCCATTTAAGCTCCGAGGCTTCAAGCCCACGCATTTGGAGCGCAATTTATAGAAAGTCGCGGGGCTTATGCCATAATTGCGTGATACCTCAGTAATAGCAATGCCGCCTTCTGCCTCTTTGGGGATCGCCGCGGTCTGGCTCACCGTAAATCTCGATTTCTTCATAAAGCGTCCTGTTGTAAATACTGCCATAAACAACAGAAAATTCCACTTCCAGAATGTTTGCTTAAATGGTTGTATTACAGTAGCTAATTTGACTTGCAGGCCTAAGTATGAAGGGCACTAAAATACTCTTCGTGGCTTTGCCTAGTTATTCAAAGTTGCACTCCCCATTTAAATTAACCAAATAATATAATCAACCCAATTCAATAAATTTAGGAATTAACTAAAGTGGTCAAAAAAATCATTCAATGGCTAAAGGGCACCAGCCTTAGGTGGAAGATTCTTTATTTACCAAAGAAGATCTCTTACTTAATATTGAAGTCAATTTTCGCATGCCATAAATTTCAAGGTGTGCTACTTTTAGCAATGTTTGATTCTGCCAGAAATGCCCCTTCATTCACAGCAGGGAGGCTACTTCTTTCAGCGGGACAAACAGAACTGTTTGTTGTTTCGTCTGATGACCAAACAATCGGAAGGAATACCTTTATAAATGGAGGTGAGCCGTTTGATTTTGAAAAAATGGAGCTGGTATTTAAATTATTAAATCTTAAATCACCACAAAATTTATTAGTTGATATTGGTGCAAACATAGGGACTATTTGCATTCCTGCTGTCAAACGAGGTTATTTTAAATCTGCAATAGCAATAGAGCCAGACCCATTAAATTACAAACTACTAACTATAAATATTCTTATGAATGACCTTCAGAAATCTGTCAGCGCCAGGAATATAGCCCTAGGAAATCAGATGAATAAAGTTTTGCGGTTTGAGCTTTCCAAGGAAAATCATGGCGACCACAGAGTGCGAGTAACTAATGAAACAGGGGACGCCGGCTATGATGAGGGAAATAGAAAAACTATTGATGTGTCATCTGGAACTCTTGATAGCGTTCTTGAAACACAAAATTTAGAATCTGTGGTTGTATGGATGGATACTCAGGGATATGAAGGCTTTATTCTTGAGGGGTCTAGTAATGTACTTACTTCAGGATTTCCATTGGTCACTGAGTTTTGGCCATACGGCATGAAGAGAGCAAACTGCTTCGAGAATTTTAAGCGGGCTTTATTGCAAAGTCGCTATACAAAAATTTACGATTTAAATCGTCCTTCACATATCCTTGAGCTGAATGAGATTAGTTTGAATAATTTGTATAGCTTGTACAAAGATAGCAAAACAAATGGAAGCACTGATTTAGTCATTGTTTAACAAATTCCGTTGGAAAAATTGATGTAATATCTTTTATATAGGGAATGCATAAAGAGTAATGGATATGTAAGAATATAGATTCAAGGGGTTGGGCCCGCTATAAAAGGGGCTATGCACTCCAAAAGCCATGCTCAATTTATTAGTCAGAAAGCATAAATGGGTTGTTTTAGCCAGGTAACCGCTATACCATGCAAAAAATTCCTCAAAAGCGTAAAGCTTTCAAAGCCTTGTATACAGCTTAGTAGGCAATTAATATTTTAAATTCGACATATGATTGATAATTTTTGGCATAGGAGGGCAACTCTATGCCGTGGAATGAACGTATGAAGATGTATGAAAAATTGAATTTTGTATCCCGCTTTTTGGATGATGATAACTTTGTCATCTTATATACCGAGTTGCCTGTCATAAGATTATTGAGCGCAATAAAGACAATGATTTAGAAGCCTTTACTGATTGCAGTATCGACCATTCGGTGAGCCAATCGCTTACAATTCCAGGCGAGTAATTAATTGTGAACCTCAAAAAAGAGTTCCCTATCTAGGGTGAGCTTAAATTGAGTGAGCATATCCACACCCAATACCTAAAACTTGTTAGTTTGATAGGTTAAAATTTTCTAAATACTTTGGTCAGGAATTGGAAAAGGTGCAAGTCTTAGACAATTCATTTGGACGATAAGTACTGGAAATGAGATCTACAAAAGGCGTAAACCATGTGATTGTTATGTTGTGTAAAAAAACCTAATGGCATATACCTAAAACTGGCGAGATTCGAGCACAAGACCAACAAATTAAAAGTATCTAACATAGGGACATACCTACGAATTAATAACACTTAACAAAAAATTATATAAAAGTAAGTTTAAGTCTACTTTATGATTATTCGGCAAGTATAGAAGTTAATCTAATTTTCCACATAGCCATATTAATTAAATCCTCCAAAAATACTATGATATTAGATACCATTTTATTTCGATAGATAAACTTAAAATTTTTACATATATATCTTTTGTCATCGTCTTAGATTGACTAAATGACATTATTAATCTAGCTAGGAAAATATTATGCAAATACTATCATCAAAATTAGTACATGAAAACAAGTTTATACGTATTTACGATAATTTAATTTTACAAGAATCTGAAATAAAGACATACACTACAGTTGAGAGGTCTGATACTGTTGCAATTATTGCCTTTAATCAATTTAATAAGATTATTTTTCAGGAAGTAAAGAGATTTCCAGCAAATAGTAAATCGTGGGAAATTCCAATGGGCGGAATTGATGGAAGTGAAAATATTTTTACTGCAGCCCATCGAGAATTTAATGAGGAAACTGGATTGTTATTGGACACAATCGAGTCCATTGGTTGGTTCTATCCAAACCCTGGACTGTCATCACAAAGAGTAAATTTGCTACAGGGAAAATGCTTAGTAGAGGATAACTTTTATTGGGCAGGCAAATTTAAATCCCAGGAAGAAATCATACAGCATGCTCTATTTTCGCAATCTGAAGTAAAGAATTTGATAAAATATGGGCACATTAATGATGGCTTTACTTTGGCCTGTTTAACCTTTTCATCTCTTCTGATTGGATGACATGACTGTATTAATAACGGGATGTGCTGGTTTTATTGGAATGCATGTAACTTTAGCAATTCTTTCAAAAGGCATAAATGTAGTTGGTTTGGATAACCTGAATAATTATTATGACTTGCAATTAAAAATAGACAGACTTGCAATCATAAAAAAAAATAAAAATTTTACTTTTATCCAAGAAAATGTTGAAGATTTAGCAAAGATAGAAAATACGTTAATTACCCATGAAATTGATAAAATAATACATCTTGCTGGTCAGGCTGGCGTTAGGTATTCGATAGAAAATCCTAGTGCATATCTAGAAAGCAATGTTAGAGGTTTTTTTAGCATTCTAGAATTTGGGAAAAAAAATAATGTTCAACATATAATTTATGCTAGTTCTTCGAGTGTTTATGGCTTGTCTGAAAAAAAAGTATTTAATGAAACTGATTCAGTAGATCAACCCTTAAGTTTTTACGCAGTCACCAAAAGAACAAATGAGCTAATGGCTTTTTATTACTCCAATGCTTTCTCACTTAGAATAACTGGCCTAAGATTCTTTACAGTATATGGACCTTGGGGAAGGCCGGATATGTCTCCGTTTATTTTTACTGAATCAATACTAAAGAAAAAACCTATAAAGATTTTTAATCATGGAAAAATGTCTAGAGATTTTACTTATATAGAAGATGTTGTCGAGGGTATCTTAAAGATTTTTAATCATGAGCATGCTGATGAAGATTCTAGGTACGAAATACTCAATATAGGAAATGGAAATCCAGTTAGCTTAATGAATTTTATAGATCTCATAGAGGCCAACTTAAATCTTAAGGCGATACGTGAATATTTACCACTTCAGTTAGGCGATGTTGAAAATACGCATTCAAATACTAAATTAATTACTGATAAATATGGATTTAAACCAAAAGTTTCTATCGATTCAGGGATTAAAAAATATATTGAATGGTTTAGGTCTTACTATAAATAAGGGTCAATAATGTGTGCAGTTGCGGGTGTAATCGGGGGTGAGTTGAGCATGCGTGACTCTTTACTTGATAAGCTTTTGAGTTCAATGGTGCACAGGGGGCCTGATGAGACGGGATTTTTTTCATCAGTTCATAAGCCTGTTTCTATTGGTATGAATAGACTAAGCATTACTGGAATACATGACTTAAACCGTTGCCCATATGTATGCGATGGATTCGTTATAAGTTTTAATGGGGAGATCTATAACTACCGTGAGTTAAGATCTTCCCTCCAGCGTGAAAAGGCTGAAGTCTTTGAAACTCAGACCGATACTGAGGTCTTGTTAAAGCTTTGGAAGCATTATGGGGAGAAATGCCTGGATAAGCTAAACGGAATGTTTGCTTTTGCAATTTATGATACAAAAAAAAATTTGCTTTACCTGGCAAGAGACATTGCAGGTCAAAAGCCACTTTACTATTACAAAATTAACCATCAGCAAATTATTTTTGCATCTGAAGCTAAGGCCATTTATAACGCCTTACCTAATCTTGAGTTCGTTGAAGGCGAAAGTCTTAGATTTTATGAGGCATTTCAGCATAACTTAAGCGGTACTTTATTTAAAAATCTAAACCAAGTTGCAGCAGCCTCAATTATGAAAATTGATTGTGAAACATTAAACTTTGAAGTAAAGCCTTATTGGGAGCCAAACTTTGAGGTTGCTGCGAATGTAAATTTAGATGCAAGGGCAGCGCAATTTGAGTATTTGCTTATTGAGTCCGTTAAAAAGATTACTGCTTGCGAGGTTCCATATGGAATTTACTTAAGTAAGGGCGTAGATTCGCAGGTTATTAACGCACTAGGCAGCTTTGACAAGACTTTTTATTTTGATAGAGATGAAGAATGGAGTGATGACTTTTATAAAAACTTCAACAAAATATCGCAAATCCTAGACTTTCCTGTTGGATCTTTGTCTTCCTATCCCCTGTTTAAGCTTGCAGAAAAAGCATCTGCAAATGGAGTAAAAGTGGTTGTTTCTGGAGAAGGATCAGATGAAATATTGGGCGGTTACGTAAGATATTTGCCGATTGCAAGCCTAGATGACATCTATAATAACTTTCCGAGCTATAAAAGACTATTCGATAAAGCTTTAGGGTTCAGGGAAATGCAATTTGCAAAAATCTCATGCAGGAATGATGATGTTGAATTTGTTTTGAGTTTAGTTGAGGAGTGCAGGGCTAAAACACCTGATATGTTGAGTTGTATGCAATATTTTGATTTTAAGTACGTTCTCCCAAGTTTATTACAAATGGGCGACAGAATGGCATCAAACTTTAGTCTTGAAAATAGATGCCCATTTCTTGATAGAGATTTGATAGAATACTCGTTTAGTTTACCTAAAATAGATAAGATCAGCCATTTTGATCAAAAAGCCATTTTAAGAAGGTTAGCCTATAAGCTAGGCGTAGAAACTGAGAAAGAAAAAACAGGACTAACTATTAAATTTAATGTTTATATGCATAGGAATGATTGGAATAGAGATAATTATTTCAGCAATCTAAATTATGAGTGGTTATTAGGGATTAGGAGATAAAGGTGGGAGCAAAGAAAAAGGTTATGGTAACAGGTGCCGCTGGATTTATTGCGCCACATATTGTTAAACACTTTGCCAGCGAAGGCTGGGATGTTGTGGCTGTCGATTGTCTAGAAGTCAAAAATCAGATTCCAAATGTAGAGTATATTCGTGGTGATGTAAGAGAACTGCTACCCAAGCAAATTCTAGGCGTTAAAGTAATCGTGCACCTAGCATTTGTAACGAACATACCAAACTCCGTGAGAAGTCCTGTTGTTACAACATTTGATAACATCGATATGACTGTAAAGTTACTAAAGTTAGCAACAGATCATGGTGTTAAAAGATTTGTCTTCCCTTCGACGGCCTCCTTATATGGCACCAATTCAATTCCTTGGGTTGAAAACATGCCATCTGACCCTATTGAGCCATATAGTTGGCAAAAGTTCTCGTGCGAGAGTTTGATGAAGATGTGGTCTTCAAGGTATGAAATGGAAACAGTGTCTCTGAGATTTTTTCAAATATACGGCGAAAATCAGCGCGAGGATACGGCGCTAGCAGCCTTTATTAGGGCAAGACTAAATAATACTGCTATTACTCTTACAGAAACAACTGCTCAATCTACATTTAGGACTGCCCAAAGAGATTTTGTCTATGTTGGAGATGTGGCTGAGGCAGTTTATCTAGCCGCAATTAGCGAAAATGTGGGTAAAGGAGAGGTTCTAAATGTCGGGTCAGGCATTAGAACTGAAATGGGTAAAATAGCCGAAGCAGTAGGTGGCGACATTGTATTCATTCCAAGAAGAAGTTTTGAGGTTGAAGCTCATCAAGCCAGCACTGAAACAACGGAAAGACTGATTGGATGGAAATACAAAGTTAACGTTCTTGAATGGTTGAAAAATTTTGTTGAGAAAAAAATAAATGAAAATAAATAAACATAAAACATGCAGAATGTGTAATTCTGAAAATTTAACTATAGCCTTAGACCTTGGGGATCACCCACTTGTGAATAGTTTAATTCAAGAGGCTCAGCTAAATTTAGTAGATCCTGTTTATCCAATAAAAATCTATAGATGTGATGATTGCAGTTTGGTGCAGATAAAAGATGTTGTTGACGCGGAAGAAATTTATAAAAATGTCGACTACCTTTATTTCAGCTCCGACATGCCAGGGTTGAGCCAGTATTTTGGAGACTACGCCCAGGAACTAAAGGATTCATTGATTAAAAAAGGTGATTTTGTGGTTGAAGTAGGCTGCAACGACGGGGTTATGCTAGAGCATTTTAAAAAGGACTATAAGATTCTTGGGGTGGATCCGTCTACAAATGTTGTAATTAGGGCGCTTAAGAATGGATTGCCTGTTTTGCCATTATTTTTTTCAAGTCGACTTGCTAAGCAAATCAAAAAAGAATGGGGTGCAGCAAATTTAATTGTTGCGAATAATTGCATAGCCCATCTCGATGATCTAAGGGATCTAATGGATGGTATTGCGGGCTTAATTGATGAAAAGGGAGTTTTTGTACTCGAGTGTAATTATTGGGGGGGGATGGTTAAAAATACAAACTATTCCTTAATTTATCATGATCATTATTCTTATTTTAGTCTAGAAGCATGGGTCAATTTTGCCCCAACTTATGGACTCCAAGTATTTGATGCATTGGTGAGCCCCGCACAGGGTGGATCGCTACGAGTTTTCTTGTCTAAAGATCAAAGACCAATGTCTCCAAGAGCTAAAAAATTGCTTGAAGAGGAGGGAATTACTCAGTTAAATACAATGCAGATGTCTTTAAACTATGCAGAAAACGTTAAAAACCGAGCAAAAGAAATAAAGGATTTAATTCAGGCAATCAAAAAATCAGGTAAATCTATTGCCGGTTACGGTGCGGCTGCCAAGGGCATGACTATTCTTAAATGCTCTGGCATTGGAAAGAATGAAATTGATTATTTTGTAGACGATTCACCAGCAAAACAAGGATGGTACACTCCTTCTGATCACATTCCAATAATTTCAAGAAAAGATGCTGAAAAAAAATTACCAGATTATTTTTTTATTTTGGCGCCAAATTATTCAGACGTAATTATTCAAAAAGAAGCTGAATATATAAAAAATGGGGGAAAATTTATTCTTGCAAAAGAAGTCGTCAGCGTTTTTCCGCAATAAAATATCTGAGACCAATTGCAAGACTATTTATTGAACGTAAGAATGAGGACAAACATGGCTTATCTACAAATAGTTTTGCACAAGTTTTTACTAAATTGTAGTAGCAATGCATCCAAATAATTATAGAAGCGGGATTAAATCTAAGTGTCGACATTATTCCACAGAGATATCCAAGACTATAATCTATGGCATCAAGATTTTTCCCATCATGCTGGTTAATATTTTTATCAACAGGCTTAAAACCTTTAAAAAAAGAGACTTGATTTTCAGTGTAAATTGTCCCTTTTCTGCTATGCGAAAAAAAATAGGTAAGTACACGGTGATCATTTAAAAAACCATTGCGAGTTATCGTCATAAATTTCTTGTAACCTAAGTTTTCAAGTTTTAAATAAGTTTTTATTCCAAATGACGATTTTTTTAATGCACCTACATATAAATGTCCAAGGCGTAGCTTAAAAAAATTTCTCAAAAAAAATGCTCCATTAAAACAAGGATATTCAATTAAAAAAGAATGTTCATTAGATTTTGTTATTAAGTTGTATGAGATAGTGTTACAAAATACAATGTCGCAGTTTTTTTCGATTCCACTGGATTTTAAAATGTGTTCAAGATAATTCGGGGATAAAAAATCATCGTGACCAATTACATGGTAATAAGTGCCGGTGGATATTCTTAATAAAATTTTTAAGCATCGATAGAAACCACGATTTTTTTTACTAACAAGAACTCGGGCATTAAATTTGTTAAGAGATATAAATTTATTAATTAAATCCAAGGTATTATCGTTACTATTATCATCCATGAAAAGTATTTCTATGTCACGATTAGTTTGAATGCTAAGACTATTTAAGCAAGTTTTTAAATGTTGACCGCCGTTGTAAACTGGAATTAATAAACTGATTATCATAATTATTTGCAGGAGAAAAATAAATGAATGTTGATAAAATTAGAAATGAAGATACCTTTAAGTTTTTTAATTGGAAATGGAACCGAGTACCTCAGTGGGGTGAAGATACAAAGCATATTTATCATAAATGGTATCTAAATAAATATAATTTTAGTAAAGAAGAATTTTTAAAATTCCTTAGTAAAAAGAAAAAAATCTTAGATGTTGGTTGTGGTGTGGGAAGAGATATTAAATTTTTTCGTGAAAACTCTATAGATGCCAAAATTGTAGGAATTGATCAATCAGAGCATGCAATAAATTTTCTTAAAAAAGAGAATTTAGAAAATGTTAGTCTTTATAGGTTAGACATTACAAAAGATTTAGGCAGTCTTGGAAAATTTGATTTTATATCCTGTGATCAAGTGCTTCATCATACCCCAAATCCAGAGCAGACAATTTTAGATTTAACAAACATTCTCGAGTCAGGTGGTCACATGCACCTATTTGTTTGTAAAAAGAAAAATACATTGCGTGATTTAATAGACGACAAAATAATGCATCATAGTAGGCATATGTCCCCAGAAGAATTATGGGACTTCTCTGTAAGGGTTACTGAATTTGGAAAAGCTCTTCACTCTCTCGGTATTCAAAATATTGAGTATTTGGGGAAAAATTATGAGACATTACAAAGCTTGATTCATAATCAAACTTTTAGGTGTTGGTATAACCCCGAAATAGATTTCGATTTATCTGTATCCTCTAATTACGATTGGTTTTCAAATAATCCAAGGTATTCTAAAGATGAGTTTTTGTCCTTTTTTATTCCTATAAAAAATATCTCAATCGAGAATGTATACGAAGATGATGCTTGCGTAGCGGTCAGGATTATAAAGAACAGTAATTAAAGTCTAATATTTTTGGAATATTTATTAAGAGAAGGGTAAAGTCTTGCTGTTTAATAATTACAAAAAGCTTCCCCTTTCAATTTCACGTTCGCTACTACTGGTCGAAAGATGGCGGGGGTATAAATTACCAAGTTCTAAATCCGGAGTGCGATTCGAGTTGGGATGCCCCGCAACTGCCAACTCCGCTTG
>Ga0187844_10002420_pt1 | contig 13234 bp, 10 predicted proteins | sample SpaLakP09_SKY_50_FD_134517 | JGI IMG/M metagenome (GOLD analysis project Ga0187844, IMG submission 134517) | Oligotrophic lake water microbial communities from Sparkling Lake, Wisconsin, USA - SP09_SKY_50 | ecosystem: Environmental > Aquatic > Freshwater > Lake | place: USA: Sparkling Lake...
ACAACTGCCGCGCACGCGCCGCCACCGTTTCGAAGTCGAACGCATGCGCGGAAAGCGCCATCACGGCCAGCACGCCACCACTTAACCATCGTCCCAGCCCGGGCATCCTGCCGACATGTCGGCGCGCGGGCGCGGCGGTCGGACGATGGGCGGAATGGAGCGATGTCGGGTGAGCGGACATGAAAGCCGATAGCAGGGTTGGTGGGAAATCAGGCCACCGGACGGAGCGTGCCGTCCGGAGTGCGTCGGAAAATTTCAACTGATGGCCGGAGCAAAAGACGGACCAGGCAGTAACACGCCGGTGACGATGTCGAAAGCGTGCTCAAACCTGGAGGAAAAACGATGCATGGAGCTTGTCGCGATTGTTGCATTGCGATTGCCGAACCTTATCAATCCGCGCCTTAAAAGTCACGTTTCGGTGCCGCAACGTTTGAAACAAAATGTCTCACCGGTGGGCTGAAAGCCGCATCCGGCGTGGGTTTGCGGGCGCAAGACAAGCATAGGCCATGTGCGCGTATGCCATGGGCGCTGTCGGCACGCGCAATATTTGACGAGATCGACGCCTTGGGGACCGGTCCGCCGCACTGCGCGCCCCCGACTTTGTGCATCGCAATGCGCCTAAGCCGACATCCCGAGATTACAATCGGCGGCATCAAGGCTTTTCACCAACAAGGAACCGCCATGCCCGTTCTGCGCCAATTCCGCCCCGCCGTCGCCGCCGGTGTCGGCCTCGCACTGCTTATCGGCTCCGCCCAGCCCGCGCTCGCCTATTTCGAGAACTACCTGTCCGGCAGCATCGTCGGCACGCTGACGCAGAAGGAAGCGGCGTCGCTGCAGAAGGCCGTGCGCACTGCGCTCAAGGACACTGAGGACAACAAGGTGGTGGAATGGCACTACCCCGCCGAGGGTCGGCGTCAGGCCGTGGATGGCACGATCAGCCCCGTCGCCACCAAGACCGACAACGGCCAGACCTGCCGACGTTTGAAATCGGAACTGCAGCGCGGCAGCGCCACCGAAGCGTGGCCGGGCTGGTTCTGCAAGCAGTCGGACGGCACCTGGAAAGCACGCCACGTGGCGGACTGACGGCTGACAAACGCCGCGATTGCCGGCTGCATTTCCGGCCGCGTCCGGTAAATCAGGCCCGGGACGCGGATCCGATTTACCGGCGCAACGGAGCGCCTAGCGGCACAGGCGAGCGACCAGATCGCCCGCCAGCGTGCCGGAGGCCGCCGGCTGTGGCATGCCGGACTGGGGACCGCGCATCGTATAAAGCGAATCGCCGCGCGCGTAGCGCTTGCTGTACAGCGTCTGTTCGATCACGGCGTACATCGACGTGGCACAGTTCAGCACCATCCGCTTCAAAGAGGAGCGAATGGTGTCGCCGCTGGTGGTCTTGATCACGCCAGGCGGCACGTTATGCACCAATGCCACGCCGACCTCGACACCGCGTCGGCGGATCGACGTCTGGTCCAGATAGGAAATCATGCCGTTGGTGCCCATCAGCGGCAGCCAGCGCTGGGGATCCGGGGGCGCGGGGTCGGCGGAAGCCACCATCGTGCAGCCATCGCGCGGCGACGCACGAAACACCGTGCCGCCCGCGGCGCCCTGGCATTGATACAGCGCGCTCGCCGCGGCAGGCCGCACAGGGACGTTGTTGAGAGGCGCCACGCCATTCGATTCGGCCTGCGCGGCAAGACTGAAACACGCGCCAACAAGCAGCGTCACGCGCGAGAAAATGCGAAAAAACATCGGGAAACCCTCATAAGGACGGGAAAAAAGGCCCCGGCATTTTCGCACAGCATGGGCGCATCGCAGCACGATAGGCGATGAACAATTGTCCTCAACGAGCATCGCCGATGCGGTTCGAAGGCGATCTGGCGCGCGGCGGGCGGCGCGCGCCCTGCCCCGTCAACCGTGGATTTCGCGCCAGGCGACCAGATCGGCAATCGTCAGCACCGGCAGTTGATACATCTGCGCAAAGGCCAGCGCTTCCGCGCGGCGCGCCATGGTGCCGTCGGGATTCATCAGTTCGCACAGCACAGCCGCTGGCGCCAGTCCCGCCATGCGGGCTAACTCAACCGAGCCCTCGGTATGCCCGCGGCGTTGCAGCACGCCACCGTCCACGGCCACCAGCGGAAACACATGGCCCGGACTGACCACGGCATCGGTGCCGGCATCGTCGGCGATGGCGGCGCGAATCGTGGTGATGCGGTCCGCCGCGCTGACGCCGGTGCTCACGCCCTCGCGCGCCTCGATCGACACGGTAAACGCCGTGCCGTACTGACTGCGATTGTTCTCGACCATCGGGCGCAGGCCCAGCTGGCGCACCTTTTCGGCGGTCAGGCACAGGCATACGATGCCGCTGCATTCGCGGATCATCATCGCCATATTGGCCTGCGTCAGGCATTCGGCCGCAAGAATCAGGTCCGCTTCGTTTTCGCGGTCATCGTCGTCGAGCAACACAACGGGCCGCCCTTCGCGCATGGCATCGAGCGCCTGCGCGATGCGTTCACCAAGCGGACGCGCATCGGCATCGGACGCGGCAACGCTATCGCCAGGCAGTTCCGACAGATTGGACGGGGAAGTTTGGGTAAGAGTCAGCATTGGTGAAACGCTCCGTGCAGTAATGTTTCCATGGGCGTTTCAGGGGAACGATCAGCAAAACGCGCAAGACACAACAGCACGCCGCGCGACCATGGCCGCGAGCGTACGTAAATGCATGCGAATTTCGCCCATCTTCTTTCATCCGGACTATGACCGTCGGCCCTGGCATCTCACCAGATCTGCTGACCCCGCACGGGAATGCGGGCGCTCGCGGGCTCGTGGCTACGCATCTTTCGACACCTGCCACATACCGCCGGTGGGGACTTTCACCCCGCCCTGAAGACGTAACGACGCCGCTGCGGCGTGACGGCCACGGCGGCGGGGTGATGTTAGCACGAGTGTGCTTTTCTGGCGGAAGTACGATGCTAGGCGGCGGGCGCCGTTGGGGATGGCGCCTTCGCAAGCGCTTCGAACACCTGCCGCGTGGCATCGTCGGCGGGAAAGAAACCCTCGATGCGCATTTCCTGCAGCGTCACGTCCCGCGGATTGCCGAGCGTGGTCAGCGTGGAAAACAGCGACGCCCGAAAATCTCCGGCGTGCACCACCACTGGCAATAGCGGGCCGGGCGAACTCTCCTGCGCATCGTCGTCGGCCAGCAGCATGCCGCCCGGCCCGACCATATCGGGATGCCAGGCCGCAATGCGCCGGAATATCTCGCGCGCGGCCTGATCATGCGCCTGCACCTGCAGTTCCTGCCAGACACGCCGCAACAGGTAGCGCCCCACCTGGCGCGCGTTCTCGATCACCGGCCACAGCCCGTTGGGATCGAATACCGCCAGCATCAGGTTGATGCGCCCGTGCGCATCGTCCAGCGTGGTTGGCGCGCGCCCCGCGAGCAGCTTGTCGAGCATGCGGCGGTACGCCTGATTGGCGTCGATCAGGTTCCAGAATCGATCGAGCACAACCGCCGGATAGGGCTCCTGCTTGGACAGGATCAGCGCGATCGCATGACGCACCATCTGCATCGGCGGCGATGCCAGCGTGTGCTCGCTGTATGCCGGCGCGTAGCCGCTGGCCAGCAGCAGCGCGTTGCGTTGCCGCAGCGGCACGCCAAGCCGATCGGCCAGCGCTACCACCATTTCGCGGCTCGGCCGCGCACGACCAGACTCGAGAAAACTGATATGCCGTTGCGAAACACCCGCGGCCAGCGACAGCGCCAGTTGGCTATAGCCGCGCTTGCCGCGCCAGTAGCGCAAGAGTCCAGGAAAATCGAGAGCGGTTTCAGAACCGGGCGTGAGCGTTTCCATGGCTGGCATTACAGCACGGGCTGTAGTGCTGCGCGACTACCTGCAACGTAATTGGCGCAATTCAGCGACAAGCCAGAGTTGGACGCGGCACGCGCCTTTCAGACAATTCGCATGGCGGCGATGCGGGAGCAGCGATTAACCTTGGCGATGGATTGCTTGCCATGCCCGGCTCCGTCCGGGGGACATCGCCCGGCATTGCCGCAGTGGCCCCACGGACGGCATGAATATTGCTGTGTTTAGGTGCTTTGCACGCCACTGCGACACAGCGGTGCAAGGTGCGAATGGTATGCTCTGATTTTTCAATTCCCGCGCGCACAGGGCGCGCACCCTGATGGAAATAGCCATACTCTTGGCGCTCATTTTGCTCAACGGCCTGTTCGCCATGTCCGAAATCGCGCTCGTCACGGCCCGCAAGGCCAGATTGCAGCGCTATATCGACGAAGGCGACCGCGGCGCCATGGCGGCCGTGAAGCTTGGAGAAGATCCCACCCGATTTCTGTCCACCGTACAGATCGGCATCACGTCGATCGGCGTACTGAATGGCGTGGTTGGCGAATCCACGCTCGCCACGCCGCTCGCCATCTGGCTGCAGGGCGTGGCAGGCCTGCCGGCCACCACGGCCGGCTACGCGGCCACCGCCATCGTTGTGGCGGGCCTGACCTACTTCTCGATCGTGCTGGGCGAACTCGTGCCCAAGCGCCTGGGCCAGATGGCGCCCGAGGCCATCGCACGCCTGGCGGCGCGCCCCATCTCGTTTCTTTCCGTCGCGTCCAAGCCATTCGTCAAGCTGCTGTCCGGCTCCACGCAACTGGTGCTGCGCTTATTGGGCGTCAAGACCGACCGGGGCCCCGCCGTCACCGAGGAAGAAATCCACGCGCTTCTGGTGGAGGGTTCGGAAGCCGGCGTGATCGAGCGCCACGAGCACACGATGGTGCGCAACGTATTCCGCCTGGACGACCGCCAGTTGGCGTCGCTGATGGTGCCGCGCGGTGACGTGGTCTATCTCGATGTCGAGGCGACCGAAGAAGAGAACATCCGTCGCATCGAAGAATCCGATCACTCGCGCTTTCCGGTGGTGCGCGGCGGCATGCACGACATCCTGGGCGTCGTCAGCGCACGCCAGCTGCTGGCGCGTCGCCTGCGCGGCGAAAAGGCCGACCTGACCGCTGTGCTGCAGGCCGCGGTATTTGTGCCGGAAAGCGTTACCGGCATGGAGCTGCTCGAAAACTTCCGCTCTTCGGGCGGGCAGATCGCTTTCGTGATCGACGAGTACGGCGAAGTATTGGGTCTGGTCACGCTGCAGGATTTGATCGAGGCAATTACCGGCGAATTCAAGACCGAAACGGCGGGCGAGGAATGGGCAGTGCAGCGCGACGACGGTTCGTGGCTGCTGGACGGCCTGATTCCGATCCCGGAACTCAAGGATCGCATCGGCCTGCGCTCGGTTACCGAGGAAGACAAGGAGCGTTATCACACGCTGTCCGGCATGCTGCTCCTGTTGCTGGGGCGCCTGCCGCAAACCGCCGACTCCGTGCAGTGGGCCGACTGGAAGTTCGAAATCATCGACATGGACGGCAAACGCATCGACAAGGTGCTGGCTTCGCGCATCCCTCCCGAGGACGGTCCGGAACCCGAAACGACTGGCTGATCTCGCCAACGATCGATTCCCGCATGCGGGAAACAACAACCAATGGGCGCATCGAGCGCCCATTTTTTTGCACTGCGACAGCCGTCGCAGGCGATCCCTCAAGCTGCGCTGCTTGTCGCTGAGGTATCCAAGACCTCCGACGCCGGAGTTGTCCCGCTTGTCGCATTTACAGCGTGCATTTCGCAGGCCCTATCGCCATTCGGGTCAACTGGTCAAGACGACAAGGTCAGCAACACTCGCAACATTGCGCCAAATCAAACACCTGTGCGACGCGCGCGCCACGTCGACATCGTCGTTATCCGAATTTCCCCGCTGCTGCCGTATGATCCCGGCTATGTCGCGTAGGGGTTCCGCAATACTACGTAGACGCTTAAAAATAGGCGCGCGAAGCGCAGCCAATACGGGGTGCAGTCCGGATATCGGGGAATCGCCGGTGGCCATTGCAGAGATGACCTCGCTGCCAGCATGAGTCTAGATGGATCGAACAAACAACGACGCGCCAGCTGACGAGGCCGGCGAAGGGTCACTTGACGATCGGCGAATCGCCGAGGTTCAGCCGGCCGCGTTCCTTGCCGCGCTGGAAGAACACCGCGCGCACTTTGGCGCAGCGCATTCGCTGGCCGTGCTGGTGGTGCGGCTGGACCGCTTTGCGCACGCCTGCGCCACCATCGGTCTACATCGCGCACATTTGCTCCGCGCACAGGTAAAGTCGCGCGTCGCCGGCCTCGCCGCGATGCCGGTTGTCATGCAATGGCTCGGACCTGCGGACCTCGGCCTTGCTTGCGTATTGCCAGACAACGTCGAAAACCCCGATGCGCTGAGCCGGACCATTGCCGAGGCTTTGAATCGACCCTATCAGATCGATGGCTTCGAGCTGTTTCTCTCGTGCAGCATCGGCGTCGCCATCGATCATCCCGATGCCGGCACCGAACGCCATCTACAGCAAGCGTTCGACGCCATGCTGCAAGTGAACCGGCGCGGCGGCGACGGCATCGGCTCGGCCCAGCGCCCTGCCGCGCCCCGGCTGGCCGCCTTGCTGAGCGCACTGCCCGGCGCGATCGAACGCGGTGAACTGAGTCTGCAACTGCAGCCTCGGGCCACGTTTTCCACCGGCGCAATCACCGGCTACACGGTACGGCTGCGCTGGCAGCATCCCGTACTGGGTCGCGTCGCGCCGCAGGATTTCCTGCCCGCTGCCGACGCCATCGGCCTGATGAGCGAAATTGGCCGCTGGACGTTGCAGCAGTTGTTGCAACTTGTTCGCGAAACGAAGTGCGTCCGGGGCATGACGTTTACGCTCCTGGTGTCCGATTCACAACTGCAGTCGGACGAGGCCATCGCGATGTTGCGCGGCGCCATCGAGGCCCACGGCATCTCGCCGGGTCAGATCTGCATCGAGGTGCCCGTCAGCAGCGTCCCGGATTCTCCCGAAACCTCCGCGAAAGTCGCACAACTTCGTGAAGCCGGCGTGCGCATCGCGCTGAACGATTTCACCGACGACGAGGAAAGCCGTCGCGCGCTGCTGCTGGTCGAACCCGATCTGGTGACCCTCGACGCCCGAAACCTCGGCCATGCTCGTCAGAAACATGACATGACAAGCGCCTTGCAGGCTGCGTGCAGGCTCGCCACGGCGCACGGCGCTGCGGTCTGCGTGAAGGGCGTGGAGACGCAGGTCCAGCTGGACCTCGTACGCCAATGGGGATGTCACATTGTGCAAGGCTACCTGCTGGCCCAGCCGTTCCCGGCGCAATGGCTGGCGCAGACGCACGCCGCCATCGCGGAACGCGCGGCCCGGTTGCTCAAGCCATAACCGGCGCGCTTCGAGTACGCCTGCGCATTGGCAACGCCGATCGGACCCACCGCACCGGCCGCAAACGCCCGATTAAATCGATCTTGTCCGCCCCGCTTCGCACACGCTGTCTGTCGGTTCTTTTCGTATTTACAAATTGGCACACATCCTGCATCGACTGCGGCTGGGGCGACGTTAAAATGTGCCCACTTCTTACTATCCCGAAAGGAGCCACTCGTGAAAAAAGGATGGATCTGGTGCGTACTCGTTGCCACGCTGCTGGCAGGCTGCAATACCATGGCTGGCCTTGGCCAGGATGTCCAGAAGGGCGGTCAGAAGCTGGAAACCTCGGCTGAAAAATCGAAGTAATCGATTCGATTTGGCCGTTGCAGTAAAGAGGGGCGCCGCTGGCGCCCCTTTGTATTGATCCACGTTCCGCAGGTCAAACCGACGCCGTCTTGTAGTTTTTACAGGCAAGGAACGCGCGTGCAGGGAAAGTCATACCAATTGCCACTTATCCCGCGGAGCACCGCGGCTCCCCAACGGCAACCGGCTCGTACCCGAAAAGCCCTACCGTGGCCGCGATCCCACTCTTCATCCCAGCCGCAGTTGCGCGGCCTCCTCGGCCAGCTTGCGGATGCGCGACCAATCCTTCGCTGCCACGGCGTCCTTCGGCACTACCCACGACCCGCCCACGCACACCACATTGGGCAACCCCAGGTAGGTGGCCGCCTTTGCCAGGTCAATGCCGCCGGTTGGGCAGAACTTCAATTGCGACAACGGCCCGAACAGCGATTTCAGCATCGACACGCCGCCGGCCGCCTCGGCCGGAAAGAACTTCAGGAACGAAAAGCCGCATTCGAGCGCGAACATCGCCTCGCTGGCCGTCGCGACGCCCGGCAGCAGCGAGATACCCGCGCCCTGCGCGCCCACGGCGAGCTTTTCGGTCAGGCCGGGCGACACGGCGAACTGCGCGCCGACGTCCCGCACCGCGTGCAGCTGTTCCACGCTGAGCACTGTGCCGGCGCCCACCACGGCCTGCGGCAGCGCCTTGGCCACCGCCTCCATGGCCTGCAAGGCCACCGGCGTGCGCAGCGTGATTTCGAGCATGGGCAGGCCGCCGCTCACCAGCGCTTCGCTGACATGCAGGGCTTCGTCCACCGAATGGAATTCCAGCACCGGGATCACCGGCACATTGGTCAGGCGCGCGAGCAAGGGGGAAGGTTGAATTTGCATGACTGGTTTCGAAAAGGTTGACCGGGCCGACATTGCACCAATGGCAAGTCAGGCAATCACGGAGATGTTTTGTTCCAGGCGCGCCCGCACGGTTTCAGCGTGCGGGATCGGCGCCACCGCGCCATAGCCGGTGGTCGACAACGCGGCGGCCACGTTCGCGTAGCGCGCGGCCTCGAAGGGGGCGTCGCCGGCGCACAGCCGCGCGATAAAGCTGCCGCCAAAGCAATCGCCGGCGCCGGTGGCGTCGCCGGGTTTGACGGGATACGGCTGCACCAGCGTGCGCGATTCGGGCGTCGCCACATAGCTGCCCTCCTCGCCCAGCTTCAGCGCCACCACGCCCACGCCGCATTCGAGCAGGTGATCGACGATGGCGTCGCGATCGTCCAGCCCGGTCAGCACCGTGATGTCGTCCCAGCTTGGCAGGCAGATATCGGTCAGGGAAAACGCCTCGCGCATGATGCCGCGTGCGCGCGCCAGCGACCACAGGCGCAGGCGCAGGTTGGTATCGAGCGAAACCTTCACGCCGGCTTTGCGCGCGTGCTCCATCGCCGCGAGGCCCGTATCGCACGCACAGGTACTGATGGCCAGGCTGATGCCAGACAGATGCAGATATCGCGCTTGCGCTATGGCCGCAAGCGGTAACTGTTCGTGGTGATAACGGCTCGCTGCCGACCCCGCGCGCAGGTAATCGAAGCGATGGCCATGGCTGTCGTGCGACACGAAGTACACGCCGGTGGGCGCTGCGACATCGACGCTCACATGCCGCGTGTCAACGCGCTCCTGCGTCCACAGCGCAAGCAGCCGTTCACCAAAACTGTCAGCGCCGACCGCGCTGATGTAGCCCGCACTGGCGCCCTGGCGCGCGGCGGCAATCGCAAAGTTGGACGTGTCGCCGCCAAAGCCCTGCAGATAGCGGGTGGCGTCGCCGGGCTGCTGGTTGAATTCGACCAGCGGTTCGCCATAGGCGAGGATATCGATGCTCATGCGCGTGCCACTCCTGTATTAGAAGAACGTTTGCACGATGTCGATGACGCGCAACTGGCTGTCCAGCACGGGAATGTGCCGCCACTTGTCGAACGTCAGGCACGGATGCGAAATGTCGAAGGCAATCATATCGCCGACGCGCACATCATCGCCAGCGGCAATTTCCAGATAGGCGTGCTGATCCATCATGCCCGTCACCTGCCAGTGCGCGGGCGTAGCGCGCGGCGCTTGCGTACCAGGGCGATAGATCTGCGCGGGGATCGGCATGCCGGCATCGAACGCGGCGTCGCGCTTGCCCATGCCGATGATCGCGCGGGTCGCCTCGGGAATCGACTGCACGTACGCCCACAGTTGCAGCGCAGGCAGCAGTCCCTCGCGCATTTTCTGCGCCACGGGATTGCTGGACAGGATGCGCTCCTGCGCCGCGCGGTAGATGCCGACATCATGAGTCAGATAGCAGCCCGGGCGCAGCACGATATCGATCGGCACACCAATCTCGGTGCGCGAGAACTCCTCGGCCACCACGTCGTACCAAGCTGATCCCGCCCCGGACATGACGACGGGACTGCGCGCGAACCGGCCTGCGGCGGCCAGTTCACGCGTGACGGCCACGGTGCGCTGCAGGAACGCGCGGATGTCCGACTCCTGCTGCAACACGCCTTCGTAGACTTCCGCGCCGGCCAGCGACAGCGCATCGGGCCAGCGCGACAGCGCTTCGAGCACTTCGGCCTGCTGCGCGGCGTCGCGCACGCCAGTACGCCCTCCAGGCACACCGAGCTCCAGCAACACCTGCAGGGTCTGCCCGCGCGCGCGGAAAAACGCACCGAGCTGATCCACCAGTTCGGCTGAATCGACCAGCGAAAAAAACTCGAAATCAGGCGCGCGCAGCAGGTCGGCGACGATCTCCATATTGCGACGGCCCACCAGCTGGTTGGCCATCAGCACGCGCTTCACACCATGCGCGGCGGCGGCGGCAGTCTGCTGCGCCGTGGCCAGCGTGATACCCCAGGCGCCCTCGGCAAGCTGCCGCGCAAACAGCTTGGGCGCCATGGTCGTCTTCCCGTGCGGCGCCAGCTTCACGCCATACGCGCCCATGAAATTGCGCATCCACCGAAGGTTGTGAACGAGCCGGTCCTCGTAGAGCACGGCCGCGGGCAGGCTCAGGTCTTCCTGCAGCAGCTGCCAGTCGGGCCGGCTCGCCTCGGCCGGCGCCAGCGGTGCGTCCAGACGGCCGAGCGCCTTGTTCAGCGGATCGATCATTCCCGTCTGGTACTTTGTCTCACGCATGACTGACATCACCCTGTAAAAATTCGATTGACGTAATCATAGCCTTGAAACTACGATATTTCATCCTTGTTATAAAGTAACACGCTGTGCCCGCGATGGCCCCGACGATGGCCGCCGCCAGCCTGGCTCCGCCCATGACCGCTCCTTTCGACATCCTGACCCGCATCGCCGAACGTGGCCCGTCGCTGCGTCTGGCCGAGCAGAAAGTGGCGCAGGTGATCCTCGAGGATCTTGCGGGCGCGGCGGCGGCAAGCATCAACGAACTGGCGCGGCGCGCCAGCGTCAGCGAGGCCAGCGTGACGCGCTTCGCCAAGGCCATCGGCTGCCGCGACGTGCGCGACCTCAAGCTGCGGCTCGCGCAGGCCACTGCGGTCGGCTCGCGCTTCCTGCAGCCGGCGCCCGCTGCCTCCGAGACCGACACGCTGGCCGAGCGCATCCACACCGACGTGCTGACCACGCTCGAAGTCAATCGCAAGCTGATCGATCCCGAGCGGATCGGCATTGCCGCGCGACTGTTGCTAGACGCACGCATGGTCTACGCTTTTGGCATGGGTGGCGGATCGACGTTCATGGCCGACGAGGCGCGCTACCGCCTGGCGCGGCTGGGCCAGCCCGTGGCGACCTATCACGATGCGCTGCTGCAGAAGATGGTGGCCGCCACGCTGACGCGCGACGATGTTGTGCTGGCGTTCTCGGCCAGCGGCAGCGTGCCGGAAATGCTGGCCAGTTGCGATATCGCACGCGAGTACGGCGCGCGTCTGATCGCCATCACCGCGCTCGGGTCGCCGCTCGCGGCACGCGCCGACGTCCTGCTGCCGGTGCGCACGCTGGAAACCGACTTCATTTTCAAGCCTTCGGCATCGCGCTACGCCATGATGCTGGTGATGGATGTGCTGGCCACGCATTGCGCGTTGCTGCAGCAGGACCAAAGCAAGGAAAAGCTGCGCCGCCTGAAATATGTGCTCGACGTCCATCGCGGCGTGAGCCACGACAGCGACGGCCCGGACAGCCGCCAGCCGCTGGGAGACTGACCATGCCACATCTGTTCGACACCCTGATCCGCTGCGTGCTGCTGATCGACGGCTCCGGCGCAGCAGCGCGCATGGCCGACGTGGCGATCCGCGATGGCCGCATCGCCCGCATCGACGATGCCGCCGCGATCGATCCCGACACCGCCTCGCACGTCGTGGAGGGTCACGGTCTGGTGCTCTCGCCCGGCTTCATTGACGTCCACACGCACGACGACACCAATGTGGTGCGCGATCCGGCCATGACGCCGAAGATCTCGCAGGGCGTGACCACGGTAGTGGTGGGCAACTGCGGCATCAGCGCCGCGCCGGTGACGTTGCCCGGCGATCCGCCCGACCCGATGAATCTGCTGGGCCGCGCCGACGCCTTTTGCTATCCCGATTTCAAGACCTACGTCGATGCGGTCAACGCCGCGCAGCCGTCCGTCAACGTTGCCGCACTGGTTGGCCATACGGCGCTGCGCAGCAATCATATGGACCGCTTCGATCGCGCCGCCACTGCCGACGAAATCGCGGCCATGCGCGCGCAGCTGGAAGAAGCGCTTGCGCATGGCGCGCTGGGCCTGTCCACGGGGCTGGCCTACGCCAATGCCTTCAGCGCGCCAACCGAGGAAGTGTTGGCGCTGGCGCAGCCGCTGGCCGATGCCGGCGCGCTGTACGCCACGCACCTGCGCAGCGAATTTGCCGAGATCCTCGACGCCATGGACGAGGCGTATCGCATCGGGCGCCATGCGCGCGTGCCGGTTGTGATCTCGCACCTCAAATGCGCGGGCGTGCCGAACTGGGGACGCAGCGCCGAAGTGTTGGCGTCGCTCGAGACCGCGCAGCGCTGGCAACCGGTCGGGTGTGACTGTTATCCGTACACGGCCAGTTCGTCGACGCTCGATCTCAAACAGGTCACCAGCGATTTCGATATCCAGGTGACGTGGTCCGAGCCGCATCCCGAAATGGGCGGCCGGCTTCTGGCCGACATCGCCGCCGAATGGCAGACCGATCTGCACGACGCCGCGCGCCGCCTGCAGCCGGCCGGCGCGGTCTATCACTGCATGGAAGACGCCGACGTCGATCGCATCCTGAGCCATCCGGACACGGTGGTGGGCTCCGATGGCCTGCCCAACGATCCGCTGCCGCATCCGCGCCTGTGGGGCGCCTTTCCGCGCGTGCTGGGCCACTACGCGCGGGACCGCGAACTGTTTCCGCTGACGGTCGCCGTCAACAAGATGACCGGGCTGTCGGCCGAGCGCTTCGGCCTGGCCGGACGCGGCTTCGTGCGCGAAGGCTACTGGGCCGACCTCGTGCTATTCGATGCCGCCACGATTCGCGACGCCGCCAGCTTTACCGACCCGATGCAGCCGGCCGAAGGGATCGGCGCGGTGTGGGTCAACGGCGAACTCACCTGGCAGCAGCGCGC
>Ga0187844_10002421_pt1 | contig 13232 bp, 18 predicted proteins | sample SpaLakP09_SKY_50_FD_134517 | JGI IMG/M metagenome (GOLD analysis project Ga0187844, IMG submission 134517) | Oligotrophic lake water microbial communities from Sparkling Lake, Wisconsin, USA - SP09_SKY_50 | ecosystem: Environmental > Aquatic > Freshwater > Lake | place: USA: Sparkling Lake...
ATGGACAGTCGGCCACATCTGTATTAGACAAACAGACACGCAGGTCATTTTTTCAGAACATTGATGTAACAAACCGGGGATTGGTATTTTGCTTCAAAAATCCTTTCCTGAACGAGATTTACCTCGCTTATCCATCAATCGGGGCAAGCGCTTGCGACCAAGCCATGGTGTACAACTTCGTAGATAAAACGGTGTCATTTCGTGATTTGCCAAATGTCAACCATGCAAGTTACGGTTCTGTGTCGACAGACCTGGGAGGAGCCTGGGCGCAAGACTCCGATTCGTGGGATTCTGATTTGACATTCTGGAATGGACCAGACTATACGCCAGATTCTGCCCGTGTCTTGATGGCATCCAATGACAAAAAACTGTACATGCTAGATGCTTCGGCAAGTTTCAACGGCAGTCTCCCCTCAGCTTACCTGGAGCGTCGCGGGCTCTCGTTTGATACTGCGGAAAGTATCAAATGCGTCAGGGGTATCAGAGCAAGAATATCCGGGAACAGAGGGGAAACTGTAATCATTAGTGTAGGAACAGCGACGACACCTTATGCAGACCCAACTTATACGGATGTGACCTATACCATAGGTTCAAGTGTCGCAACGGACCTGTTCGTTTCAGGTCGTTACATAGCCATCAAATTCGCAACGGGGAGCGCATTTCAATGGCGGCTTGATTCTTTCGATTTTGACGTAGAAACAATGGGGGCATGGTGAAAGCATCCAACCTTGCCACTGTTAATTACGCCCCTGGGCAAGTACCTACAGACGCTGCAGAAATGCAGCGTTTTTTTATGTCTGAACTGCAAAAAATAGCGACAGCAATCAATTTGACTGGATTAGGTCATTTAGAAAAAACTACCGTTGCCCCAATCAAACCCAGGGACGGAGATATCCGTTATGCCGACGGCACGTTATGGAATCCCGGTTCTGGTGGCGGAATCTATTACTACAAGGGCGCAACATCTGCCTGGATAATTTTAGGATAATTATGGACACCTTATTTAATTCCGACAGTCGAGCCACGCCTTGTGGCGGCCTGCTCAACATGCAGAAAGAAAGCGAGAGTCCTATAAAACTCGCTTCCATGCTGATGCAAAATCCGACGCCTCAGGCCGTACAGAAAATAGTATTGCAATTGCGCGCAGCAAAATTGCCCGACGCCGACAAGTGGATACAAGTGTTGTCTCATTACGCCAATGATCCGAAAACACTGGTGACGATTGCTCAAGAAGTCATGAAGAATGTCAACCCCGATCAAGGTGAAATAGCAAGCGCAGGTTGCGTTGAAAATGTTGAGGAGTGAAGCAATAGAAAAATCTTTCGCGGCGGTTGAGTCTCGACTAGGCGGTATGACCTTTAATGAATTCAAAGTGTTGACAAAAGAATTTGAAGCAGTACCGATTCATTACCAGGGCAAATTGGCGGGTGCCATGCTGGTTTTGGGTAACGAAGTCCATTGTTGTGTTGACCCAACTCTCAAGGGGAAATGGTTTGGGCGTGTCGCTTTGAGGACAATTACCAGAATCATTAATGAATACGGTGAAGCGATTTCAAGAGCATCAACAGAAGATGGTAAAAAAATATTACTTTCACTCGGATTCAAACAAGACGGTGAAATTTACAGGAGTACAAGGACATGGGCATCGAAAAAGCATTAGGCATGATAGCTGGGCCAATAATTGGAGGGTTGTTTGGTAGTCGCGGCAGCAGTCCATCACAATCTGCACCTACAACTCAGACCGTAAAAAATGAAATAGATCCTCGCATGGCCGCAATTTTGTACGGTAGCGGGAAGACACTCAAGGATGGCGCGAAACCAACCGGAACAGATGCCAATGGTCGGCCTGTCTATGCGGAGTCAGATTACAATCCGGCATCGCAGGGTTTGCTATCTCGTTTTCAAGGATTGCTTGACAAACCACAAAATCAAGGTCTGCAGTCGTTCGGCAACTACAATAATGCTTATCTGAACAACGACTTGCCCTTCGATATGGGGCAATTGCGGCATGTTTCATGGGCATTGTCTGATAGTGGCGGAAAAGCACATCAGATGCAGGCTGCGCAGGGTGGCTACACATCGCCATTCGACGTCGCTCAATCGGCTTTCCCTTTTAGTAGTCAAGGACCGCACACTGCAAATGCGAATACGGCAAATGTCAGCCTGATCAATGCGCCAGGGCAAAATGGTCTTGATCTGAATCACGCATATAGCGATGTGATTTACGGACAGTTGGGAAACAATCCATTTCTTGCTGGTTCCATACAAAAAGGTTTGAACCAAAGTAACGCTAATTTCCAAAATCTCAAAGACGACATGCTGACCAGCTTCAAGCAAGACTTGCTGCCATCTATTCGAGGAGATGCGATTGTCAATGGTCAGTATGGCGGTTCTCGCCAAGGTCTGGCTGAAGGAAAAGCAGCGGACTCCCTTGCAAGAAACATGACCCGGGCATTATCGCAAGTGGCCCAAAATCAAACGGATGCAGCGGTGGCTGCCCAGGCGCAGGCGTATGGGCAAGACAGGCAGAATCAGCTTTCTGCATTGGCAGGTCTGTCAGGTCAGCAATTCAACGTAGCTGGTCAGAACGCAGGTTTCCAGAATCAAACCAACCTTTCCAATGCCCAAATGTTGAATCAGAACAACCAGTTTAACGCCGGTGTCGGCAATAACTACTTAAGCCAATTACTGCAGAACAATCAGTTCAATGCCGCAGCACTAAATGCCGCCAATGCTATGCAGTACGGCGGCAATCAGCAGATGAACATGGCTAACCTGAACAACAAGCAAGGGGCCAATCAGTACAATGCTGGCGCTTTATTCAATATGGATCAGCTCAACAGCCAGAACAAGGCAACTGGTGCCGGATTGCTTTCAAATCTGGCGAATCAACAATACGGCTATGCAAACAATCAAAATGATTATGCGTTGAACCAGGCCGGGAAAATCAACAACTTGATTTCTCCCTATGCGAACCTTGGCAGCACGCAAACTAGCACTGGAACAACACCGGTTTACCAAAACACCGGCGCGAATATCCTTGGAGGCGCGATGGCTGGTGCACAATTGTTCAAGCAGTTTGGCGGAATATTCAGTGGAACCAATTCTGGCGGAAATCAAGTAGTCGCAGATGGAAGTCAGCCAGTGTTTACACCTTATGAACATAGCAAATAGAGGCAAAGATGGGACTACTAGATTTTTTTTCAGGCGGGGGCGATGACCCGCAATCGCAGGCGCAAATGGCTGCCGCTATGGCGCTCTTGCAAGCTGGCGGGCCTTCTCGTACACCAGTTTCGCTCGGGCAGGCTTTAGGTGGAGCGATGCAAAGTTACCAGCAAACTTTGCAAACTGCAAAAGATCGGCAACAACAGCAAGTATTAAGGAGCAGACTGGCTTTAGAAAATGCTTCAATGCCCTTGTCAGCCAGACGTGATTCGTCACGACAACTGACCAATCAGGCAACAGCAGAGCTTACTTCGGGAAGCAATTTCGATCCATGGCGGCGAGCTCTACAGGGCGATCCCACAAAACCTTTTCTTGGCGGCAGGGCATACTTCCCTGATGTACAGCGCTTTTCTGGTGACAATTTCGAGGCAAGCAATCTTGACGATCCTTATCCAACGTTCTGCCGTCGCTGATATCGATATTGCTTACTATCAAGCTTGGCCTTGCATCGAACGGAAAACTGCAACGAATGAGCTCAGTGCATTGCAGCCAATTTTTCTTGCGATGTAAGCACCAGACCATCTAAGTTGAGTAAGAAATGACCCGCTTTGGCGGATTTTTGTTTTTGAACATCTTACACAAGCACAAGCCTGTCCATGAACATAACATGACGATGAAGAGAGGAATGCAAGATGAAAGCCAAGTTTCTATCTCTGTATTTTATCCGCAGGCTCATCCTTGAGGCATCTCAAGATCGTCGCATTGCAGTCCGTCCAGCTTAAAGGAAAGAAAAAATCACAGCCAGATTTACCTGGCAATTTATCTACAGGACTTACTTCATGAAACTACCAGATCATGTTCAAACCGCTGCCAGCCACGTGCTGGAAGCTGTCGTCAACAACCCAAAAGCCGCGCTGGCCGTACCCGCAATTACTACAGCAATTGCACCCTTAAGTTCAATTGCCGAACTACAAGGTTACTTGTCGATTGCTTCCATGTTCATCGGCATAGCGATTTCGCTCATTCTGCTACGCCAGCGCTGGGTCAGCCTGCAAACAACAGAAATTGAAAGACTAGAAGCAGAACAACGATGGAAAGAACATCAACATGAACAACTTTAATATTTGCATTGCTCCCATATTAAAAAACGAAGGTGGCACCAGCAACCATCCGCTGGATGCTGGCAAACTTACCCGGTTCGGTATCAGCCAGCGCAGCTACCCCAAGCTTGATATTGCAGCGCTCACGGCAGAGCAAGCCAAAGCACTTTACAAGCGTGATTTCTGGGATGCCAATCAGCTGGACCAATTCCCGTTGGTCGTTGCCTTTGAATTCTTCGATTGCGCGGTCAACTGCGGAGCTGGCACGGCAGCAAGATTGCTGCAACGTGCCGTTGGTGTCGCTGAAGACGGCATCATCGGCCCCATCACACTGGCGGCAGTTGGCAAGTTCAATGCCGACAAACTGGCCAAACGCATGCTTGCTCACCGCATCAAGTTCTACACCAAATTATCCAACTGGCCTACCTTTGGTGCGGGTTGGGTCAACCGCCTGGCAAACAATGCTTTATGGGAGACAGATCATGTTTGAAAAAATCAATGCAGTCATTAATCTTTTTCGAAAAGGCAGCGAGATCAGCAATGTTGAACTCTGGAAAAACGGCGGCATCTCAGTCGCCGCTCTGGCCGCAGCATTGGGTGCGCTGGCGCAATTTGGTGACGCATTTGGTATCCATTTGGCCATCACCTCAGAACAGCTCAATGGCCTTGCTATTGGCGTCATCAGTCTTGTTGGTATCGTGCTCCCAGTCATTACCTCTAAAAGAGCCGGTCTATTGCCAGCAAAAGCAGGGCAACCCGCTCCAATCGAAGATCATAGTTTCATCGGCAGCGTGCCAGCAATACCAACACCTATGGCAACAGCCGCGCTGCAACATCAGCCTGACACCACAGTTGGCGACAGCGACAATTCGCTTGCCGGGCTCGATACCACATTCCGTGGTTGACTCGCCCGCGACTACGCCAAATCAATCGATGGAATCACCCTGAAATATACATGTCAATTTTAAAGGACAAACCATGCTGCAAATCGCCGCAACCATATTGCAAGTCATCAGCTTTCTGGCTGAACACAAAGAGCAAATCAAGAAACTGATACTGGACGTAGAAAGCCTGATCCCTGCGACACCAGGCAATAGCAAGGCTCTGATCATACGCAATTTCATCGCCACCAGTCTGAATGTGGAAGCGCAAATTGAACAGGCCTGGCCTTTCATCAGTGGCTTGTTTAATGATCTGGTCGCGGTTACCAAACGGCCTGGCTAGATAACTTACTTGCCAAGCATAACGAGAAAGAGGCTGCCTATCTTGGGCAGCCTCTTTTTTTTGTCCATAAAAACTAACGCTCTATTGATAGCTATGCATTAGCACAGGCGAAAGCAGGTATGGCAAATACATTTTTAAAGGAAACAAACAATGGCAAATTTTCAAAGAATTTTTTTTGAGGATGGACTTCCCTATCTCATCGATACATCTTGCGAAGGGGCTAATGAAAGTTATTCTCCATGGAGTACTGGCTATGATGGTCTTCAACTAAGATCAGAACCACCACCATTTGCTCGTGACATAGATATGGATTTTGGTAACGGGCAAGACATGGCCCGTTTCAGAGAATTTCAGCCGACTCCTCCGGAGTCCATTAGCGCGATATCCGATCTGGGTGAATTGGCGAAATCGGATTTTCTGCACGCAGAAAAAGCGAACTATCAGGATGGTGATTTTGGCCAATTTGGTCTCGGCGCATCAGAAAATAGAATCGACCAGGGAATTCAGCGCATTCAACAGAGCCCTGACTATCCAAAGAAAATCGCACAATTGATGCGTAATGAAGACTCAAGGAGCACATCTTCGGTTAGAACTGCTGACACATCGTATCCATATCGCACGAATGTCAATGATGATATAGCCGTCATTGGCAAAGGAGCTAGCAATCGGAGTTTGCTCAATCAGACTAAATTTAATTTAGACCCCATCAATTTTTTAACACCAATTTCTCAAAGTGATATGAAATCACATCCTGTATTTGGCGAAAATTTCAATTTTCCTATATTAAATGAGCCGTATTCAAGAAATCCAACGAAGAATAGGAGTATTGCTTCCTTATATCAAGAAGTTCCAAAGCCTATGAGATCAGTAAAGGAGATAGTCGATGGCGCAAATACTCTCGCCTATACCTCTAAAGAGGTGCCAATAAGTGGCAATACATTGAAAGAATTGATTGGTGAAATTAATCTCGCAAAAAGAAGTGCGAGAGTAAGTGACACAGATATGAAATACTTGAATTCTGCCTGGAGGTCTTTGTATACTCGAGGGCAAACCGAGGGCATACTGAATGCAAAAACTTTACCTGATCAACTTATACAAGATGCATTAGGCGCTCCAGGTGGAGGGGCAGGGAATGCATCTAAAATGCGCCAGACATCGGTTCTTACATCGTCCAGAAGTAACTTCATTCCATATAAAGCGAATATTAATGAACCGAGAAATCAGCTGCCATTAAAGGCACTTTATCGCGGAAAAGAAATTGATCCAGAGGCAGCAACAATTAATCCAGAATTTGCAGACGGTTTTGTTGGCCCTATTGATCCAGGAAAGATTTTTCGAAGAGTAGTTTCGCCGAGTCAGCCATTAGATGATTTGGATTTGATCATTAATTCAAAAGAACTTTGGGGAAATCCTAATTATAATGGAGATGTTCCAACTGTCAGCGCACTTAGAGGTTGGTTACCAGAAAAAGATCGGGGGTTGGAGTTCATTACACCAGTGCCGCTAGGAAATAGCGTCAACCCCAATATTAACGGTCAAGTGAACTGGGGGAGAAATGTAAATGGTAATTTGTATCCAGGTATGAAAGCTTTTCAAAATCCTCGAACAGGCAATGAGGCATTAAGTATTCCAATCAAAATTCTTCGTGTCAAAAAGGAAAATTAATATGAAATTTGAAATAACTGGTTTTGAAAAAATCCCGAAAGGGTGTGATTTTTTGCAGGCTATAGTTAGCTCAAATCTCAAAATGGATCAGCTTTTTGAAAAATATGGTTTTCGCTTTACAAATGCAATAGATGATTTAGGTGAAGTTGACACTTGTTTAATTCGCGATGAAAACGCCAATCTTTTTCTAATTGTATGCCGTGAAATCTACCCAGAGCATTTGACGACAATATATTGTAATAGAACGACTGAAGAATTTGAATTATATGTAAAAAAGCAGTTTTTAAAATTTGTAGAATGCACGAATTTTAAATACGAAGACTTAGTACCTATCTGGAATTTCATTGAAATTCCAAGTTCGGAGCCTGTAAAAAAATCATAATTACTCTGTACTACCCTTTACCTTCAGTCATTTGAAATTAGCAATCTAACCACCATCACGCATCTGACAAAGTGATGGTGGTTACTGCTACCCATTTTTAAATAGTCACCCCCCCCATCCTTGCCACCGGTCGAGATCATTATAGATCGAGAGCAGGTGCTGCTTAGATAAACGGTCTCTTACCCGCAATATCGACACTTGCTGCAACAATTGTTTGCAGCACTATCCTTACGGGGCAATTGTCGCCATTGACAACCCGCTTGCCGGGCTCAACACCACATTCCGTGGTTGATTCGGCGCGCGACTACCTCAACTCAATCGACGGCATCACTTTGAAATATAAATGTCAATTTTAAAGGACAAACCATGCTGCAAATCGCCGCAACCATATTGCAAGTCATCAGCTTTCTGGCTGAACACAAAGAGCAAATCAAGAAACTGATACTCGACATAGAAAGCCTGATCCCTGCGACACCAGGCAATAGCAAGGCTCTGATCATACGCAACTTCATCGCCACCAGTCTGAATGTGGAAGCGCAAATTGAGCAAGGCTGGCCTTTCGTCAATGACTTGTTTAATGATCTGGTCGCTACGACCAAACGACCTGGCTAGATAACTTACTTGCCAAGCATAACGAGAAAGAGGCTGCCTATCTTGGGCAGCCTCTTTTTTTGTCCATAAAAATTATGCTCTATTGATAGCTATGCATTAGCGCAGGCGAGAGCAGGTATGGCAAATACATTTTTAAAGAAAACAAACAATGGCAAATTTTCAAAGAATTTTTGGAGAGGATGGACTTCCCTATCTCATTGATACATCAGGCGAAGGAGCTAATGACAGCTATTTTCCATGGAGCATGGACAGTGATGATATTGAATTAAGGTCAGAACCACCACCATTTGCTCGTGGTATGGAGATGGATTTCGGTTACGGACAAGACATGGCCCGTTCCAGAGAATTTCAGCCGAGTAGCCCGGAGTCCATTAGCGCGATATCCGATCCGGGTGATTTGTCGAAATCAGCTTTTTTGAGTCCAGAAAAAGCAAATTATCAAGGCATTGATAAGGGTGCATCCTACGTAAAGGGTGCTGGTGATGAGATAAAAACACAGTTTAAGAAAGAGTTTGGGTACACACCAAGCTCTGGTGAATTGAATCAATATGCCAACCTGAGTGGCAAGCGTAGCCCGCTTCGATCTGTACTCGTGGTTCCCCAAAAAACTGAAAGTAGCAATACAAAGCGAATGAGTGACAACTTTCTCGATAATATTAAGAATGGCTATCTGAATCTTGATTCAATTCCTTTTTTACTCACTTGCACAAAATGTTCAAAACAACGAGGGATCTAATTCTGCACTTGGAGTAAATTCCCGAACATCGAAATCAAATGGGGCAATACCGGGAGGCTTACTAGCGATCAGGAGTGCCTCCCCAATTTCTCAAAATGCTACGAGGCCTGGTAATGAAGGTGTAAGTTTACGTCCAACTGTACGTGTTTATTCCAGCGATGCTTTCGGAATACCTGGATTAAATCATGCCTACGTGGGTAGCCCTGAAACGGAACAACAAAAAGGGCGTGACGGTCTTTTCGGCATTACGAAAGGAACAGGAGGAAAAGGCTTTGAAAATTCTTATCATAGTGTTACGCTTCCAGATGGGATGACTGCTCGTGAATTTATGGAGCGTATCGAAAGTTATCCTGGCTGGAATAGGGGATTGTGGCTCCCTTGGCTTAATGACTGTCACAATGACCTCGAAGGGGCTTTTAAACATGCAAGAGTTCCCTACCCAAGAGCGCCAAACGGGTGTCTCGACATAGATGATGATGTTGTAGGGACTGTCAAAAGAGTGGCAAAAGAAGCGCGTCAATGGACTGAGACTCAGACAAATGGAGGTAAGCGCCAATGAAATTTTTTTTCTTGCGTAAATGTGTGTTGATCACTTTGATTTTTTTAATCACCTCATGCCGAGGCACACATTATGTTGGGCAGCATTTTTATTTTCCCGCCAGTGCACAACCTGATAATAAGGATTGGATCTACCACGGCTATGTTCACATGTCTCTGGTTGACCAATGGTTCGATCTCAATGAGAAGAAGGTGAAAATTTTTCTTTCAAACAGAGATGGAAAAGAATTCAAGTTGGATCAATTTACTTTAATGTCTCGTGGTTTAAACGTTAAAGCCACCTGGGAAAATGAAGATCTCTTGGATATCACTTTTACTGAAGACGAAGGGCCGCCTATAATTGATGGCGAGCCGGATTTTTCAAAGGAAAGAAAACAAGGGAAAGTCATAAAAAATGTCACCTATAATCCAGCTGCCAGACTGCAATTTAAATAGCATATTCTGAAGACATAAAAATCATTGTCAACAGCCTGAACGTGGAAGCGAAAATTGAAAAATGAGATTTTCGTTAGCGGCTTATCTAGTGATTTGCTAGCTGGTACCAATCGAGCTGTTTAGAAAAAGTATTTACAAAGTATGACAAAAAGAGGCTGCCCCATTTGGGGCAGCCTCTTTTTTTGTTCATGAAAATTAATTCTCAATTGATAGTTATGCATAAGCTTAAGCAAAAGTTTGCGTAGCATTTTCACTTTAAAAGGAAAAATACAATGGCAAATTTTCAAAGAATTTTTGGAGAGGATGGACTTCCCTATCTCGTCGATACATCTGGCGACGGGGCTAATGAAAGTTATTCTCCATGGAGTACTGGCTATGATGATCTTCAACTAAGATCAGAACCACCACCATTTGCTCGTGGCATAGATATGGATTTTGGTTACGGGCAAGACATGGCCCGTTTCAGAGAATTTCAGCCGAGTAGCTCGGAGTCCATTAGCGCGGTATCCGATCCGGGTGATTTGGCGAAATCGGATTTTCTGCACGCAGAAAAGGCTGATTATCAGGACGGTGATTTTGACAGGCGTTATATGAGTAAGGCTGGTGACACGATGACAGCATTGTTCAAGAGCGAGTATGGCTACACGCCAAGTAGCAATGAGTTAATACCTTTTGCAAATATGAACGGTAAAAGCAATTCTCGCTCATTACAAATACAAACCAGCGATGCCAGTAATTTTTTGACGCCTGCTTTAAGTTTTGACAAATTCTACTCGCCACAGAAACCAGCTCAATTCAGTGGATTATTAAATAAATACTTGGGAAAGAGTGATGAAAATGGCTCATTAGGAAAGGATTTTCAATTTTTTACCACCAATGATAGTGGTGGTACGAGAGATGTGATTGACCAAGAACTTTACAGTGATCCAGCATGGGACAGCGATTCCGCGGATAGTTGGGAAACTCCTGATGCGAATACATCGTTGCAAAATGCCGCTGCACTCAACAAAGAATCAGGACGAAGAAAATTACTTTCTTCCTATGACCCGGCGGAATTGCAAAAAGCTGGCTATAAAAGGAATGCAGTATTTGTTGAAAGCCCTGAAGACCGGGATGGTCAAGTGATTCGAGGTATTTCAGATGTGCATAATTTTCAGCGCGAACAGGCGCGCGCAAGATTAGCTCATGATTTGGATGCTTCTATTCCAAAGAAATCTATTAATGACTATCAAACTTCAATTGGTTTACGTAAATATGCGCAGAAAATGTACGCGCAAGGAAACATGCAAGAGGCTTATGCCGCGAATCGTCGAATAATCGCATTGCAAAATGAACGAACTGCTGAAGCTCTTAAAAGCGCATTTCCCAGAATGTCGAAAGAAGATGCAGAAACGTTTGGACGCATGATTTTTTCTGAACCACAGATGGTCCAGGCACCGGTCAGGTATGGACAATCAACAAACTATACCGATACCTTAAGAAAAAATGGGGGCATCACCAATACGCCAAATGCAACAGGTTTTCATAAATCTATAGTGCCCGGTTTCAAAGAATTTATCGGGCCAATGACGAAGACCGATTTTAAAATATTGTTTGGCGAGGCTAAGCCAAAAACAAACCAAATTATTGGCGGGCATTCGCCAGATGTCTTGAGATCACCGCTATATACGATGAATTCAAATAGGGTAATTAATCCCGATGATACAATTTCAGTTGATGATTTCAAAGGTCATGTGGTTCGGAAAGATGGAACATATGCTCTGTCAGCGGGGAAGTCGCCGAACATACATACTATTGCACCGCCAGATTGGAATAATGTTGAGGTTTTGAGGGCCGGTCAAATGACTGCAAATGCACCAGGAATCCTGCTTCGTGATATTAATGGCGTGAAGACCACTTTGCACACTGATAATTACAGAGGTGTACAGTGGCAGGTGATAAAGGAGAACGGCGTTATTACGTCTTCATTTCCTGCCGGGACACGTCCCATTGTACCTCCCACACCTTAAGGAAAATAAAATGGATGATAATAGAGTAGATTTATTTGAAAAACTGATAGGAACAGAAACCTTTTCATGGCAGGAATACAGCATGGGGATTGCGTCAGAGGCCTTAACGCCATTTTCTAAATATGATTGGGAGGTCTTGTTTGCCATAACACTGGCCAAGCCGCTTTACTGGCAGGAGCGCTGTGCTGAAGCCATTGGTTGTCTGGAGCACAGAGACGGCCTTGCAATTTTGATGGCTTTGCTGCTGTCCCCATCCAAGGACATCGCAGTGACTGCAGTCATTCAACTTGATTATATGTCAGCGCAATTGCCACGGAGATTCGAGACTGCTCTGGAGAATTTACTGGTGTATGTAAATGAAAACGGGAGACCGTTCGGTGATGAAATAAGAGGTCTGATTGATCGTTTAAATTGAATTGCAGAAGAACTCCTGGTGAACGGTGTTGGGATGGACTTGATTTATTTGCTCAGTTGTCGCGCACTATATGTAAAAGGTGATCTTAGGGAAAACAATATGGATGAAAATAAAGTAGATTTATTTGAAAAATTGATAGGAACCGAGATCTCTTCATGGCAAGGATACAATCTGGAAATTGCCTCAGAAGCCTTAACGCCATTTTCTAAATATGATTGGGAGGTCTTGTTTGCCATAACACTGGCCAAGCCGCTTTACTGGCAGGAGCGCTGTGCTGAAGCCATTGGTTGTCTGGAACACAGGGAAGGCCTGGCAATTTTGATGGCTTTGCTGCTGTCCCCATCCCAGGATATTGCAGAAATTGCAGTTGTTCAACTTGATTATATGTCGGCGCAATTGCCACGGAGATTTGAGGCTACCCTAAAGAATTTACTGGTGCATGTGAATGAAAATGGGAGTCCGCTCAGTGATGAAATAAGAGGTTTGATTGATCGGTTAAATTGAAATTAACCAGAACGGCGCATGGCATTTGTATCGCCAACGTATTACGGGAGATCATTACATAGCGAAATCTCTTGTGGCATAGTCGAAGGGCTTGGGTGCGAAAATTGAACCAGCCTGGTCTTTTTGTCAGTGGTTTTTTTAATGACCTGGTTGCGATTCTAAAACGGCCCTGCAAAAAAATATTTACCTGCAAAGTATGACAAGAAAGAGGCTTTCCCATTTTGGGAAGCCTCTTTTTTTTCATGAAAATTAATGCTCTATTGATAGAACTCATTTCATAAATAGGGTGAGATGCGTTTGCCTTATAACGTGGGCTGGCAAGGCGGACGAGGCAGTCAATAGCGGTGCTATTGATAACGAGTCCAACGCAGTCCAGCACGCGTTATGAGGCAAACCCTTCGGGAACTAACGATTTGGGCGCATTGCA
>Ga0187844_10002422_pt1 | contig 13229 bp, 11 predicted proteins | sample SpaLakP09_SKY_50_FD_134517 | JGI IMG/M metagenome (GOLD analysis project Ga0187844, IMG submission 134517) | Oligotrophic lake water microbial communities from Sparkling Lake, Wisconsin, USA - SP09_SKY_50 | ecosystem: Environmental > Aquatic > Freshwater > Lake | place: USA: Sparkling Lake...
GGCAGGACACGATCCGTGCGTTCGCTCCCGACCACGCCGTCTACGTGCTGACGCTGCCCGGCTTCGACGGCCGCCCGCCGGCCGGTCCGGCGCCGTTCGCCGCCGCCCGCGCCGCCGTCGAAGAACTGATCGCGAGCCGGCGCCTCGACAAGCCCGTGATCGTGGGCCACAGCCTGGGCGGCATCCTCGCGCTCGCGGTCGCCGAGGACAAGCCCGCGCTGGTCGGCGGGATCGTCAGCATCGACGGCCTGCCCGTGATGCCCGGCGCGGAAGACATGACGCCGCCCCAGCGCGCCCAGTTCGCCGACCGGATGCGCGCCCAGGTCGGCAACCAGCCGGCCGACCGGTTCGCGCAACAGCAGCAGGCGTACATGCGCACGATCGGCGTGATGGACATGGCCAGGGCCGACGCCCTGGCCCAACTGACGGCACGCAGCGATCCGGCGTCCGTCGGCGCGTGGGCCGCCGACGTCGTGACCGTGGACCTGCGCCCCGGCCTGAACTCGATCCAGGCGCCGGTGCTGACGATCGTGCCCTACCTGGACCTGGACAGCAGCCAGCAAGGGCTCACGCCCGCCGCCAAGGCCGACTACTACCGCGCGCTGATGGAAGGCACGCCGAAGCTGCAGGTCGTGACGGTCGCGCCGGCGCGCCACTTCGCGATGTTCGACCAGCCGCAGGCCGTCACCGCCGCGGTCCGTACGTTCCTCGATACGCCGTGAGCACGCGGCCGTGCGCCGCCGCCGCGGCGGCGCTGGCATCATGACGCTCATCGGCAGCGAGGAGGCAGCATGACGTTCGAGGAACTTTGGAGCACGGTACGCGAGGAATTCACGGACATCGGCGACGGCGCGGGCATCGTGCGCATCGTCGTCCGGCTGCTCGTGGCGGTGGTGCTCGGAGGGGTGCTGGGCTGGGAGCGCGAATCCGTCGGCGCGACCGCAGGCCTGCGCACGCACATGCTCGTGTCGCTGGGCTCCGCGCTGTTCGTGCTCATCCCCGTACAGGCCGGCATGAAGATGGAAGACCTGTCGCGCGTGCTGCAGGGCGTCACCGCCGGCATCGGCTTCCTCGGCGCGGGCGCGATCCTGAAGCAAAGGGACCGCAACGACGTGCGCGGCCTCACGACGGCGGCCAGCATCTGGCTGACGGCCGCCCTCGGCGTCGCGGCAGGCATGGGCCGCGAAGCGACTGCGCTGCTGTCCACGTTGTTCGCCCTCGTCATCCTCGCCATCCTGCGGCGCTGGTCCAAGACCTGAGGCTGTAAAGCTATCGCGGTGCGCCGCCGTCGGGTACAGTGCACCATCGATTCGTCAGTTCAAGGAACGCCATGCACCCCGTTTTCAAGTCCACCCTCCCCATCCTGCTGCTGGCGGGCGCCGGCGCGCAGGCCGCGCCGCTCGCGGACGCGAACCTCCCCGCGCGCCAGGCCGACATCGACGCCATCGTGCGCGAGACCTCGCCGCAGCGCATCCACGCCTACGTCGAGAAGCTCGTGAGCTTCGGCACGCGCCACACGATGTCCGAGACGGAATCGGGCACGCGCGGCATCGGCGCGGCGCGGCGCTGGATCAAGGCCGAGCTGGAACGCTGCGGCGCGGGCAGGCTGGACGTGCAGTTCCAGAGCCATATCCACCCCGTCGCCAACCGTATCTCGCGCCCGACGGAAATCGTCAACGTGGTGGCCACATTACCCGGCACGCAGGCGGCATCGAAGGACCGCTACTACGTCGTCAGCGGCCATTACGATTCGCGCGTGACGGACGTGATGAATGCCACGGCCGACGCGCCGGGCGCCAACGACGATGCGTCCGGCACGGCGGCCGTCATCGAGCTGGCATGCGTGATGTCGCACCACAAGTTCGACGCCTCGCTCGTGTTCATGACCGTCGCGGCGGAAGAGCAAGGCCTGTACGGCTCCGGCGACTACGCGGCAAAGGCGAAAGCGGCCGGCATGAACATCGCGGGCATGCTGAACAACGACATCATCGGCAGCTCGCACGACGAGAACGGCAAACTGGATAACGGGGAGGTGCGCCTGTTCGCGGAAGGCGTCCCGCCCGTGAAGGAGACGACGCCGGCACTACGGACCCTGCTGCAGACGGGCGGCGAGAACGACTCGATCACGCGCCAGCTCGCGCGCCACGTCAAGGAGGCGGGCGAACGCTACGTCCCGGACTTCAAGGTGAACATCATCTACCGGCGCGACCGCTACCTGCGCGGCGGCGACCACAGCCCGTTCCTGGACGCCGGCTACGCGGCCGTGCGCTTCACGGAGCCGCACGAGGACTTCAACCACCAGCACCAGGACCTGCGCACTGAGAGCGGCAGGAAGATCGGCGACCTCGTCGAATATGTCGACCCCGAGTACGTGGCCCAGGTCGCGCGCGTCAACGCGGCGTCGCTCGCCTCCCTCGCGCTGGCCCCGGCCGCGCCGCAGGACGTGAAGGTGAAAACGGCGAACCTCGACAACGGCACGGACCTCGTGTGGAAGGCGAACACGGAACCCGACCTGGCCGGCTACCGCATCGTGTGGCGCGACACCACGGCGCCGCAGTGGCAGGGATCGGCATTCGTCGGCAACGTGACGACGTACCGCGTCGACCTGTCCAAGGACAACCTGCTGTTCGGCGTGCAGGCCGTCGACAAGGACGGCAACGTCAGCCCGGCCACGTACCCGCTGCCCGCCCGCTGACCCTTTCCCGTTCATGCGGGGTGCGTGTCCCACCCTGCATGAACTGTCAAAAAACGCCGGTGACCGTTCGGCGATCTCCGACACATTCGCGGCGGCGCAGCACGCCGCACTTCAGATCCAGCGCAAACCCGTTCGGCTCTGCGGCGCGATACTGCGCCCTCGACGGCGCCTCTTTACAGCCTGTCTTTATGCTGCGCCGCATGGTTTTTTGGCGCAATATTTTCTTGACAAGCACACTGCTGAGCCTATGCTTATAGGCTTACAAAATGTAAAAAAGCTCGAACGATGTACGCCCATGGCGGTCGTCAAGAGGCGTCCACGATTCGTAGGTAGTCCGCAATATCATCTTGGAGGATGTGTATGTCGGTTATCACCCGTAGGACAATGCTGGTAGGAATAGCGGCCAGTCCGCTCTTGTTGCACGCTGCATGGGCCCAGCCCACGAACCTCAAGATTTCCCATCAATTCCCCGGCGGCAGTGTCGCCGAAGGTGATTTCCGCGACCGCCTGTGCCGCATGTTCGCGGCCGAAACCGAGCGGCGGACCAAAGGAAAAGTCAAATTCTCGATCTACCCGCGCTCGACCCTGATGAAGAGCGACGCGCAGATTCCCGCAATGGCCAAGGGTGCCCTCGACATCTCGCTGGTGCCGCTGTCGTATGCCGGCGCCGACCTGCCTGAAGTGAACATCGGCCTGATGCCGGGCCTCGTCACGTCGTACGAACAGGGCTATGCGTGGAAGACCGAAGAAATCGGCAAGGAATTCAACCGCACGCTGGCCGACAAGGGCCTCGTCATGCTGAGCTGGATCTGGCAGGCTGGCGGCATGGCGTCGCGCGGCAAGCCCATCGTCGATCCGGAAGACGCGGCCGGCCTCAAGGTACGCGGCGGCTCGCCGGAGATGGACATGATCCTCAAGGAAGCCGGCGCCACCGTCGTCTCGATGCCGTCGAACGACATCAAGGGTGCGATGGAAAAAGGGCAGCTCGATGCCGCGATGACGTCGTCATCGTCGCTGATCTCGTTCCGCCTCGATGAAGTGAGCAAGTCCGTGACGACCGCGCGGGGCGGCACGTACTGGTTCATGCTGGAGCCGCTCCTGATGTCGCGCGCCGCCTTCGAACGGCTGCCGAAAGACCAGCAGGCCGTGCTGCTGTCCGTGGGCGCGGACCTGGAAGCGTTCGCGCGCAAGTCGGCCCAGCAGGACGACGCGGCCGTGGCCGCGCTGTTCCAGGGTGCCGGCGGGCGCACGGTGGACCTGAGCCAGGACTCGCTGCGCAAATGGCAGGAACTGGCACGCGCAACGGCGTGGCGCGACTATGGCGAACGCAATGAGACATGCGCGAAGCTGCTGGCGCTGGCGGAGAGGACGATCGTCTGATCCACTCCACCGTCGTTCCCCCGGCCACACCACCGTCGTTCCCGCGAAGGCGGGAACCCAATGTCGTCGCGTAACCGTCAAGCGTGCAGTACTGCAAGCTGAATTGGGCCCCCGCCTGCGCGGGGGCGACGCTGATTGGCAGCGGGTGACGCACACCCGCGCCGTTCAGCCGCCCGTATTCAGCCGCCCGTATTCAGCCGCCCGTAACTGGCGGGAAGAACGCGACCTCGCCGCCTTCCAGCACCGGCGTCCCGGGCTCGCACATCACGTGATTGAACGCCGTGCGCAGCGCGCGCTCGTGCGCGAGGGCATCGGCCCACGCGCCGCCGCGGGCGATCAGGAAATCGCGCACGGCACCCACGGTCGCCACATCCGCAGGCAGGTCGACCGACTCGCCCGAGCTGCCGACGGCTTCACGCACGCTGGCAAAGAATCGCAGATTGATCTTCATAACATTTTCTCAGTACTGCAGCGACGCGAACGGAATGAAGCGCACGATGTCGCCCTTCGCGATCGCCTGGCCCGGCGGGTTGTCGATCAGGCCGTCGGCCCATACCGTCGACGTGAGCACGCCGGAGCCCTGGTTCGGAAACAGGTCCAGCCCGCCCGCGTCGTTGATGCGGGCGCGCAGGAATTCGTTGCGGCGGTCCGGCTTGCTCCAGTCGAAATCCGCCCGGAGGGGGATCGCCTTCGGCGCCACGGGCCCCGTCACGCCTTGCAGGCGCAGCAGGAACGGCCGCACGAACAACAGGAACGTGATGAAGCTCGACACCGGATTGCCCGGCAGGCCGAGGAAAAACGCACTCCCGCCTTCGCGGTTCACTTCGCCGAACGCCAGCGGCTTGCCTGGCTTGACGGCGATCTGCCACATGTTCAGGCGCCCTTCCGCTTCCACGGCCGGCTTGATGTGGTCTTCCTCGCCGACCGACACGCCGCCCGACGTGATGATCAGGTCGTGCTGCGCCGCGGCGGCACGCAGGGTGTCGCGCGTGGCCTGCAGCGAATCGGGCACGATGCCGTAGTCGCTGATCTCGCAGCCGAGGTTTTCCAGCAGGCCGCGCAACGTAAAACGGTTCGAGTTATAGATGGCGCCCGGCGCCAGCGGCTCGCCCGGCATCGCCAGCTCGTCGCCCGTGAAGAACACGGCCACGCGCACGCGCCGGCGCACGGGCAGGCGCGCGAGGCCGACGGAGCTTGCCAATCCCAGCTCCTGGCTGCGCAGCCGCGTCCCGGCCGGCAGGACCACGCTGCCCGCGACGATGTCTTCGCCCGCGCGGCGGATCCATTCGCCCGGCTGCGGCGCATGTTTGATCGTGACCTGGTCGCCGTTCGCCTCGCACTGTTCCTGCATCACGACGGCATCCGCCCCTTCCGGAATCAACGCGCCCGTGAAGATGCGGGCCGCGGTGCCCGGCTCCAGCTTCGCGCCGACCGTGCCGGCCGGGATGCGCTGGGCGATGCGCAGGGTGGCCGCTCCGCTCGCGCAATCGGCCGCTCGTACGGCATAGCCATCCATCTGCGTGTTGTCCGCCGACGGCACGTCCAGGCCGGAGACCTGGTCCACGGCAAGCACGCGGCCGTTGGCGGCGAGCGTGTCGACCTCCTCGACACCGTCGACGGCGCGCGCCGCCGCCAGCAGGAAATCGAGCGCCTCCCGCACCGGCATCAGGGGCTTGCGCGCAGGCTGGTTCACTTGTCCAGTCCCCGATGTTCCAGCCCTGTATGCGCCGCGATGAACTGCTTCATCTCGGCGACGTTCGGCTGCATGACGACGAAGCGCTGCGGCAGCGTTTCGATGTCCTCGAAGCCGGCCGGACGTGCGGCATCAAGGCCCAGCGCTTCCAGGATCGTCTCGTTGAACTTGGCGGCCAGCGCCGTCTCCAGCACGATCATCGGCACGCCCGGCTCCACGTGTTCGCGCGCGACCTTGATGCCGTCGGCCGTGTGCGTGTCGATCGTGATGCCGTAGTCGTCGAACACGTCGCGGATCGTCGCGAGGCGGTCTTCGTGCGTCGAGCAGCCCGACTGGAAACCGTAGTCGGCCACGAGCCTGAATTCGTCGCCGTCGCTGCCCGGCGCGCCGGACAGGTCGAAGCCGCCGTGCGTGTCGACCTTGCGGAACAGCGCATGCGTGCGATCCGCGTCGCGGCCGACGAGGTCGTACACGAAGCGCTCGAAGTTCGATGCCTTCGAGATGTCCATCGACGGGCTCGACGTGTGGTACGTCTCGGACGATTTGCGCACGCGGTACACACCGGTGCGGAAGAATTCGTCCAGCACATTGTTCTCGTTCGTCGCAACGACGAGCTTCGCGATCGGCAGGCCCATCATGCGCGCGATGTGGCCGGCGCAGATATTGCCGAAGTTACCCGACGGGACCGTGAACGACACCTTCTGGTCGTTCGACGTCGTCGCTTCAAGATAGCCGCGGAAGTAGTACACGACCTGCGCGACGACGCGCGCCCAGTTGATCGAATTCACGGTGCCGATCTTCTGGCGGACCTTGAATTCGAGGTCGTTCGACACGGCTTTCACCATGTCCTGGCAGTCGTCGAACACGCCTTCGACGGCGATATTGAAGATGTTCGGGTCCTGCAGGCTGAACATCTGCGCGGTCTGGAACGCGCTCATCTTCTTGTGCGGCGACAGCATGAACACGCGGATGCCCCGCTTGCCGCGCATCGCGTATTCGGCCGCGCTGCCCGTGTCGCCGGACGTGGCGCCGAAAATGTTCAGCTCGTCGCCATTCTTCGCCAGCGCGTATTCGAACAGGTTGCCCAGCAACTGCATCGCCATGTCCTTGAAGGCCAGCGTCGGGCCGTTCGACAGGCCTTGCAGGATCAGCGTGCGTTCCGGCGACCGTTCCAGCACGCGCAGCGGCGTGATGGCGGTCGCGGATTCGTCGGCGCGGGCGTTCTTGTAGACGTCCGGGGTGTACGTCTTCGCGGTCAGTGCCTTCAGGTCGGCGTCCGGAATGTCGGTCGCGAACTTGCGCAGGATCTCGTACGCGAGTTCCGCATACGACAGGGTGCGCCAGGCGTCGAGCTCGGCGCCGGTTACCTGCGGGTACTGTTCGGGCAGATACAGCCCGCCGTCCGGCGCCAGGCCGCCCAGCAGGATGTCGGAGAATTGTTGGGGATTACGTGCTGCGGACGCGCTCGTTGCGCGGGTGGACACATATTGCATACGGTAGAAAAGATCGGGGTTGGCTGGCGATGGACATTTATTATAGTCTGGACCGAGCAATATTGTCTTTTTACCGAATATTGTTTTGTTATTTCGTTGGAAAATGATGCAGTGCGATGTGGTGGGCGGGAAAGCCCACCGTTTGCATCAGCAGGCGGCGTGATTCACCGTCACCACGTGGATCGCCAGGCCACCCAGCGACGTTTCCTTGTACTTGGCCTGCATGTCGAAACCGGTCTGGCGCATCGTCTCGATGACGTCGTCCAGGCTCACGAAGTGCGTGCCGTCGCCCTTCATCGCCAGCGACGCCGCTGTGATCGCCTTGATCGCGCCCATGCCGTTGCGTTCGATGCAAGGGATCTGCACGAGGCCCCCGATCGGGTCGCACGTCATGCCGAGATGGTGCTCGATGCCGATCTCGGCCGCGTTCTCGATCTGGCCGTTGGAGGCGCCCAGCGCCGCCACGAGCCCCGCCGCCGCCATCGCGCATGCAACGCCCACCTCGCCCTGGCAACCGATCTCGGCGCCGGAAATGGACGCGTTCTTCTTGCACAGCATGCCGATCGCCGCGGCCGTGAGCAGGAAATCGTGGATGCCGCGGCGCGCGTCCGTCGGACGGCAATCCTCGGCATAGTAGCGCAGCACGGCCGGGATGATGCCGGCCGCGCCGTTCGTCGGCGCCGTCACGACCCGGCCGCCGGCCGCGTTCTCTTCGTTGACGGCCATCGCGTACAGGCTGACCTGGTTGACGGCATCGTGCGGCAAGTGGTTCGTCGTATTGCGCGCCGCCTGTTCCTGGCGCCACAGCTTGGCCGCGCGGCGCTTGACGTTCAACCCGCCCGGCAATTCGCCTTCCGTGACGAGGCCGTGCCCGATGCAGCCGCGCATCACTTCCCAGATGCGGTCCAGGCCGGCATCCAGCGCCTCGTTCGTCATGCGCGCGAACTCGTTGGCACGCAGCATGGCGGGGATCGACAGGCCGTCGCGGGTGCCCTGCTCCAGCAGCTCGCGCATCGTGTTGAACGGGAACGGCACCGCGACCGTCTCGCGCGCCGCCTGGGTTTCGCCGGGCGCCGTGATGAAGCCGCCGCCGATGGAGTAATAAATGCGTTCGATGACGCTGCCGTCCGCGAGCTTCAGGACGAAGCGCATGCCGTTCGGGTGTTCCGGCAGCGTGGATTGCTTGTGCCATACGAGGCCGGTGCTGCGGGCGAACGGCACGGGTTGTACGCCCAGCAGGTTCAGCACGCCGTCCAGGTCCGCTTCCGCGAGCTTGTCCTCGACCGTGTCCGGGTTCACGTCCTGCGGCGTCTCGCCCATCAGGCCGAGGATCACGGCCTTGTCGGTGGCGTGGCCGACGCCCGTCAGCGCCAGCGAACCGTATAAATGCGCTTCGACGCCGACCGCGTCGTCCAGCGGGCCGCATTCGAGCAGGAAGCGGCGCGCGGCGACCATCGGGCCGACCGTGTGCGAACTGGAAGGGCCGATGCCGATCTTGAATACGTCAAATACGCTCATGTCCATGAGCTGTCTCCTTGTATTGTTCAGGGCTGTTATCGCGTCTTGTGGACGCCGCCCGTAATACGTCGTTCCCGCGGAGGCGGGAACCCAAGCTTGCGTGCGTCGCGGCTGCGCCTGCAAAATTAGGTTCCCGCCTGCGCGGGAACGACGGGTTTTTTTTACGCTTTCCACTTGTAGTGGATGCGCAGATTCAGAAAATCAAGCCGCCTTGCTCATCCCGACATCGACATTGGCCAGCATATCCTCGACCATCTCGTCGACACCGATACGCGCCTTCCAGCCCCAGTCCGCCGTCGCGCGGCTGTCGTCGAGGCTCTTCGGCCAGGAGTCCGCGATCTGCTGGCGGCTGTCCGGCTGATAGGCGATGCGGAACGCCGGCAGCTTGCGCTGGATGGCGGCGGCCAGTTCGCGCGGGTTGAACGACACGCCGGCCACATTGTACGAGGAGCGGATCGCGACCTGCTCCGCCGGGGCGTCCATCAGCTCGATGGTGGCGCGGATCGCGTCCGGCATGTAGATCATCGGCAGCGTCGTTTCCGGGCCGAGGAAGCATTCGTAGGTCTCGCCCCGGAGGGCCGCGTGGAAGATGGCGATCGCGTAGTCCGTCGTGCCGCCGCCCGGAGGCGATTTATAGCTGATGATGCCGGGGTAGCGGATGCTGCGCACGTCGACGCCGTATTTCGCGTGGTAGTACTCGCACAGGCGCTCGCCGGCCAGCTTGCTGATGCCGTAGATCGACGTCGGATCCATGATCGTGTACTGCGGCGTGGCTTCCGCCGGCGTGTTCGGGCCGAACGCGGCGATCGACGACGGCCAGAAGACCTTCAATGGCTTGCCGGATTCGCCCCGTTCGCGCGCGATGTCGAGGATGTTCAGCAGGCCGTCCATGTTCAGCGTCCATGCCTTCAACGGCGCCTTCTCGCCCGTGGCCGACAGCAGCGCCGCCAGCTGGTAGACCTGGGTGATGGCTTCGTCTGCGACCAGGCGGGCCACGGCGTCCTTGTCGAGCACGTCGACGCGCACGTAGCGCGCCGCGCCGTAGACGTTGTCCATGCCGATGTCCGAGGCGATCACGTTGCCCGCGCCGTGCCGCTGCGCGAGGGCGGTCACCAGTTCGCTGCCGATCTGGCCGTTGGCGCCGATGATGAGGATGCGTTCCATGCTTGTTCCTTACTTGTTCCGGCTTCGTGAGCCGCTTCTTGAGCCAGTTTCCGGCGGCCCGCTTCGTGGGCGGCGCATCCGGTCGATCGGTGATCCTGCCGCCGCGGTCAGGCGGCCTTGATGATGCCCAGTTCGCGCCCGGCCTGCTCGAAGGCGCCCAGCACCTTGTCCAGCTGTTCGCGGGTATGCGCAGCCGACAGCTGCACGCGCACGCGCGCCTGGCCCATCGGCACCACCGGGTAGAAGAACCCTGACAGCAGCACGCCCAGTTCGAACATGCGGGCCGCGAATTTCTGCGCGACGGGTGCATCGAACAGCATCACCGGCACCACCGGGTGCGTGCCCGGCTTGATGGTGAAGCCGATGCGCTCGATCTCGCGGCGGAAATAAGCCGTGTTTTCGTGCAGGCGGTCGCGCAGCTCGGTCGACTTGCCGATGCGGTCCAGCACCGCGAGCGACGCGCCGGCGATCATCGGTGCCAGCGTGTTCGAGAACAGGTAAGGACGCGACTTCTGGCGCAGCGTCTCGATGACTTCCTTGCGGCCAGAGGTAAAACCGCCCATCGCGCCGCCCAGCGCCTTGCCGAGGGTGCCCGTGATGATGTCGATCCTGCCGATCACGCCGCAATGCTCGTGCGTGCCGCGGCCCGTCTTGCCCATGAAACCGGAGGCATGCGACTCGTCGATCATCGTCAGCGCGCCATACTTCTCGGCCAGCGCCACGATCTTGTCCAGCTGCGCGATCGTGCCGTCCATCGAGAACACGCCGTCCGTGACGATGATCTTGTGGCGTTTTCCCGCTTCCGTCGCGGCCTGCAGCTGCTTTTCCAGGTCGGCCATGTCGTTGTTGGCATAGCGGTAGCGCGCGGCCTTGCACAGGCGGACGCCGTCGATGATCGACGCGTGGTTCAGGGCGTCCGAGATGATCGCGTCGTTCTCGTCGAACAGGGGTTCGAACACGCCGCCGTTGGCGTCGAAGGCGGCCGCGTACAGGATCGTGTCTTCCGTGCCGAGGAAGTCCGCCAGCTTCTTCTCGAGTTCCTTGTGCACCGTCTGCGTGCCGCAGATGAAGCGTACCGACGACAGGCCGTAGCCGTATTTCTGCAGCGCCGCTTCGGCCGCCTTCTGGGTCTCGATGTCGCCCGACAGGCCGAGGTAGTTGTTGGCGCACATGTTGATCAACGTGCGGCCGTCGTCGGCGACCACTTCGGCGCCCTGGCGCGAGGCGAGCACGCGCTCGGGCTTGAACAGGCCTTCGGTCTTGAGCGTATCGAGTTTCTGCTGGAGGCCGCTATAGAATGCTTGGTCGCTCATGTTTCCTCGTCCTTGTCGGTTGGCGAATGGTATAGTGTGGATTCGTTCGATCTATGGAACTTGTTCTATATTTCGAACAGAAATTCAATATATTGAATATTACTCCCAGCCATTGAACTTGGCAAGCAAGCTCCCATGAACAACAATACCAGTGCTCCGCCGGAAGTCGGCGCCACCCTGCAGCGGTTGCGACTCGCACGCGGCCTCACCCTGGAAGACCTGTCACGCATCGCCGGCGTCTCGAAATCGATGCTGTCGCAGATCGAGCGCGAAAAAGCCAACCCCACCATCGCCATCACCTGGCGCCTGGCCAACGCGCTCGGCGTGCAGATCGGCGAACTCCTGTCCTCGGAAGTGCGCGCGGTCGACCTGATCCGTGTCGTCGACGCCCACGAGATTCCCACCCTGCCCGGCAGCCACGCGGGTTACTCGCTGCGCATCCTGGGACCGATGGACCTTGCCGGCAAGTACGAATGGTATGAACTGACCTTGCAGCCGGGCGGTGAGCTGGCGTCGCAGGCCCACGATCCTGGTACCAACGAACATTTGACCGTGGTAACTGGAACAGTGGAACTTGAGGTCGGGGCCGAGAAGCGAAAAAACAAGCACGGCGCGACGGCGCGCTATCCGGCCGACCAGAATCATGCCATTCGGAATATTGGAAAAACGGAGGCGAAGGCGTTGCTGGTCGTGGTGCACCGGTAAAAGCAAAAACCCCGCACTGGGCGGGGTTGGTTGGCGGCGCCTGGGCGCCCGTGCAGTCTGGAACGACCGGGATTACATCGGGGGCAAGCCATGCTGGTAGGACGCGCCGACCAGCTCGATGGCACGGCGTGCTTCCTGGCAGAAAGCGCGGAACCAGAGCGCGAACTTGCTGTCGGCGGTACTGCGGGACGAGATCGTGGTGGTGGCGTTCATGGCAACTCCGTTCTTCAATTTGTTCAGTGGATGAACAAAGTCTACCCCCACTTCAGATATCAATCCAATTTCCGTTTCCGATCTCCGCAATACAATTTTGTGATGTCTCTCCGCTGTCATATTGCAGCCGATGACAGCGGGCATCACGTCGCCTTATATCACTCCGACCCGCCCGCGACGGTGGGTGCGACGTCCATGTCGAGCGCCTTCGTCAGGAAGCCCCAGCGGTCCGCCACCTCCTCGATCTGCTTGGTCGTCGGCTTGCCCGCGCCGTGGCCGGCCTTCGTGTCGATGCGGATGATCACCGGGTTGGCGCCGGCCTGCGCCGCCTGGGCCGTCGCGGCAAACTTGAAGCTGTGCGCCGGCACGACGCGGTCGTCGTGGTCCGCCGTCGTGATCATCGTGGCCGGATAGCACGTGCCCTGCTTGAGGTTGTGCAGCGGCGAATACTTCACCAGCGCCTTGAACTCGTCCGGGTTTTCCGACGAACCATAGTCCGACGTCCACGCCCAGCCGATCGTGAACTTGTGGAAGCGCAGCATGTCCATCACGCCCACCTGCGGGATCGCCGCGGCGAACAGGTCGGGCCGCTGGGTCATCGCCGCACCCACGAGCAGGCCGCCGTTGCTGCCGCCGCCGATCGCGAGTTTCGCGGGCGACGTCACCTTGTTGGCGACGAGCCATTCCGCCGCGCCGATGAAGTCGTCGAACACGTTCTGCTTCTTGAGCTTCGTACCGGCTTCGTGCCACGCTTCGCCGTACTCGCCGCCGCCGCGCAGGTTCGCGACGGCATACACGCCGCCCATCTCCATCCATGCCAGGTTGGCCGGCGAGAAGGCCGGCGTCAGCGAGATATTGAAACCGCCATAGCCGTACAGATAGGTCGGATTGTTGCCGTCCAGCTTGAGGCCCTTCTTCGCCACGATGAACATCGGCACGCGCGTGCCGTCGCGGCTCGTGAAGAACTGCTGGCGCGTTTCGTAGTCGTTCGGGTCGAACTGGACCTTGGGTTGGCGGAACACGCTGCTGGTCCCCTTGTTCATGTCCAGCCGGTA
>Ga0187844_10002424_pt1 | contig 13228 bp, 15 predicted proteins | sample SpaLakP09_SKY_50_FD_134517 | JGI IMG/M metagenome (GOLD analysis project Ga0187844, IMG submission 134517) | Oligotrophic lake water microbial communities from Sparkling Lake, Wisconsin, USA - SP09_SKY_50 | ecosystem: Environmental > Aquatic > Freshwater > Lake | place: USA: Sparkling Lake...
AAAAAGATTGCCGACATCATTCACCAAGAGGTCTGTAACTATAAGTACTAAGATGTTTCGCTTTCCCTATTGCTCAAACCACTATTACTCGGGCTGCCAAAATAAGCCTCAGATGAAACACAATAATAAGGAAATGTGCCTACAGTGTTATGCGCAATTAATTTACGAGGATTTGGAGTACGGGATTAAATACGGCGAAAGCAAAGATCTCTATTTGCTGTTGTATTACAACTCATCCCATAGACCAACTCAACGTGCATTTAAGATTAAAAAGTAAATCAATGAATTACGTATTTACGCTTATGCGCTTTTGAATATAGTTACAAAACTTGTACTTGGGAATGTTTTAGGTGAAGGTTTAATGGTAACTGCGACCCTAATTCCATTAAGGTAGACGGGCCGAGCCCTATTTTGAGACCAATAATGAGCTTGTCAATTAGAGAAAGTTCCAAAAATGTGCACTTTTTAAGTGATATTTTTGACTTGAATTCAGATAATATTGATACTAATAATTGTAATTTTTTAAAAAATCAAACTACTTGAGGAGGTATTTAGATGGCTAAGTCACTTGAAGAAAAAGCACGGGATAAGAAGCCGCTGGTTAGATCTAGTGTGGCAACTGATGAAAATGCCCCATTGAAACTTTTAGAATTACTTTCAAATGATACTGATGATATGGTCCGAGGGGATGTTGCAACCAATGAATCGGCCTCAGAAGATATTTTGAGGAGGCTCTCTTCGGATCCTGACGAATCCGTAAGATGCGCAGTCGCATCAAATAAATCTACGCCCTTAGATGTATTGGCCACATTGTTAACCGATAAGTCCAAATATGTAAAACAGAATGCTAAAGATAATCCTAATGCTAAGAAAATTGGTAAATCCCAAGGCGCTGCTCAAAAACAAGTACCTCTAAAATCCAAAAAGAGTGATGGCGCTAAATTAAAACCAATCGATGGTGAATTTTCTAGCCAAGAACTTACCGCCTCAGTATTTACCTATACCAGTACTCAATTTAAAAAAATTAAACTTAAGACAGAGCTTAAAAAGTGGGGTGAAGATTTGGAAAGTAACTCTTCGTCCTATCCAACATTTATAGGATCGCCATTTCATGAAAAGCTTAATTTAGAAACTATTACAGAAGACAGCGAGTTTTCGGAAGATGCCATTTACGTAGTTCCACATTATTTTTATGCAAGTGCTGAATATTCATTTGACGGGAAAATTGATTCAAGCTATTCAATCCTATTGGCACCGATTCTTGGAACCATTATGGAGTGCAAACCTATGGATTGCGCACAAAAAGAAGATGAGCAGGTATGGTTTGAGGGACAGGGTGCTACGGATGGTTCTGAGTACACCATAAGTTTTTTTAAAGGCTCACACCACTTAAAAACAGTCCAGCTTAATAAAATTAAAGATACAGATTTAAGTGATGTCATTAAAAAAATCTAACTTACTTTAATTGAAAGAATTCTTTATTATGAAAAACTTTATTCTTGAAACTAAGTGGCAAAAATGCGTTACGGTAGTCGAACAATGGCAAAAAGATGCTCTCATTATTGAGCGTGCGCAGTTATGGAGATTTGGCGAGGCAATGGTGACTGCATCATCTGAGGGAGAAATTAAAAAACTCCTTAAGAAAAGAGATGCTCAAGATCGAGTTTGCCTAAGCGATCTTTTTGAGGAAATTCAGGACGAAACTCTACGCGATTGTATTTCTGATGACCTTTATTTTCCTGACGAAATGCCCGAAAAAGAAACAAAACGATTACAAAAACTTTTTTCAAAAGATCCTGAGGCAATGTTTGAAAAAGAAGGATGGGAGATTGAAGAAACGAAGCTTTATTTTGAATCTGAAATAACTATTAAAGCTCAAAAGTAATTTATGGATAAAGATATTTATATTAAAACAGAACCTGGTGGTATTGTTTCCTTTGGTAAATTGACGCCTTATGATATTAATTTATTCAAATTATCAAAAAATAAAAAAACTATTAGCAATGATCTCTTATACAAAATCAAAAAAGGTATCACTCCTTACACCCTTGTAAAAGGCGTTAGTAATACTGGAGAAGATGGTGATTTTGGTAATGAAGGGCAAATTGAAATTCAAGATATATTTTCTATTCCAATGGACAAATCAAATAAATACAAGCCTGGTTTCTATGCGATTTATTTATCATTAAGTAAGGTATCAGTTCAATTCAAAATTTCCGATATTGATCATGATGTATTTAATCCCAATTTATTGATAGAGAAATCAATAAAAATTAATTTACCTAATTGCGTTGAACATCAAATATACGATTTAAATTTTAATATTGTTAATTCCTATGAATATAACGGTAAAAATATTAAAAATGCAAATAAAAATATGGTTGATAGAGGCTTTTCTGATTTAATTTCAATTTTTCAGGTAGACTCTAGAAAAGTTAGTCTTTTATACAAGTTAGAAAATTCGAACGAAGTTTTTTTCGGTTAAATTTAGATATAAAGGGGTTAAAATGCCTGTACTTTACTTAACTTTTGATTCTGAGATCAGCTTAGAGCCAGCGGACGAGAATACAAAAAAGTTTACTGGTAAGCTTGATACCTCTAGCTGGACAATAGCAAATTTTTTGCTAGAAAAAAATGAGCTTAAAATTTATCACAATGAATTTTTTAAAGGATCTCATCAAGTAATCGGCATTAAAAATAAAAAATACGTTATTGATGGAATTGTTAAAATGACTGTCAAGCCAAAAATTGCAGAGCTATTATTATCAGGAAATACTAATTGGGCCCTAACGAAGGTTAGTGTGACTCATGATATGGATAATGAAAATAGAGTTGAGCTAGCTTATTTGCCTGCTAAATCGGGTGGCCTACTTAAGGTTTCCTCTACACTTGACAAGCCTTCTAAGTAATCTTTCTTGACAACCTTGAATCATATTTTTGTTGAATGAAAAATTTATATATTCTTACTTGGAAACCTGAGTTTGGTTCCTATAGTACAGAAGAATTTAATAATCTAAAGCGTTTGCTTAGAAAAGATGGTTTGGTTAAAACTCCTTGGTCAGTTCGCGCTGCTCAAGTTGTGAAGAATGATTTTGTTGTATTGTTTAGACAAGGTCAAGTAACTGGGCTTTATGGGTTTGGACATATATTTAACTCCTCCGAAATTATTGAAAAAGATGGATCTAAAAAAATTGAAGTTGTATTAACTAATTTGCGGGATTCGATTGACCAACCTTTTTTCTCGAAACAGGATCTGATACGACAGGGCTTTAATGAAAAGTTGTTAAATGCTCAATCCAGTGCACAAGGTTCAGTGCCAATAGACCAAGCTCAAACTTTGAATCAAATATTAATTAATAAATATGGCTTTGGATTAGATAGGGCCTGCTTTGAGTATTTCATCGATAAAATCCAAAAAATTATTAAGCAATAACCCTAAGTAGCTCATGTGGTGAGCTAGTGATATGTTACTGTTCTCCCTGTAAGTTTTTGTTAATTAAGGAGCGCAATGTACATACCCAATGTCAGACTTTCACTACAAAAAAATATTATTAAACACAGACAGCCAATTCTTTATCACTGGTTTGCCGAGTTAGAAAAAACTGTAAAAACTTCCTCAAAACCTCACAAATATAATTTTAGTCACTGGCAACTTCTAGGCCAAGGTTTTTTGCTTGAGGGTGAAGATCGGGAAGCGTATGTCCATTTTCTTCAATGGGCCACAAGTGCATTAAATATTGATTTGATTGAATTAAGTTGTACGGACTTATCGAATCTAAAAGACTTGATGTCTAAACTATCTAAGCCAACGATTGTCTACCTTGAGCCTAATAAATGGCTGGGTGATGAGGATCTTTCAGATGAAGATCTGAATGAACAGCAAGTACTGATTGAAGTTTTTGCATTAATTGAAAATCGTCCAATAATCCTAACGAGTATCTGTAGTTCATATGGAGAAATTAATGAACTTTTTAGACACCGCGGCAGATTTGATCGGCACATATCATGGACAGCACCGCGACCTGAAACTTACGCAGATGATTTTATTGAAATGCTAGGTTCTAATCTCTTAGAGGAAGAGGTAATCACAAATAAAAAACGATTAGGTAGTCTTTTGTGTGCTGAGTTTGCAAGCTTACGTCGGCTGGGTATGCTCAGTATCACTAGCCAGCGCAAGAGTGCGTTCTTGGATAGAAAGCTTTCCTGGAAGGATATTTTAGAGATTGCAATTCGCGGTACGGGAGATGGAATCTATGGACACCCAAATAATAATCTTGCGCAAATTGCTAGCCATGAAGCAGGTCATGCAGTAGTCACCATCATGGAATCTAATGGTAAGAATATTCCCGACTATATTTCGATTTTGCCAGGCAAAGACATGCTAGGAGTGATGGCAGAAGATTATGAACACAGTTACGCAAGTCTTGGATACATGTCATTTGCGCTGATGCAATCAAAAATCCGAATTATGTTAGCAGGTCGCGCTGGCGAAGAAGTTCTGCTCGGAGAATTAGGGGTGGGGGTAGATACTGCCAATGCAGATTTGCGTGAGGCCACATGGCAAGCATTTACTTTAATGGCAAGAGGCGGATTTCATGCGGATTACGGAAAAACATCTAAATCAAAAGAAAATATAGGACTTTTAGTTGCTATACGTAACAAAGTTCCTGAGAACGCGGATTACTTTCAAGAACAATCGCGGCAATTCTTAGCGGAGCAATATGCTGAGGTGAAGCAAATATTGCAAACAAACAAGGAACTATTAAGGACCTTACAAGAAGAATTGATAATGAAGAAAATTCTCCTACAAGAGGATGTAAGCCGAATATTGGCTTTAACAGTCAATCAGGCTCATGTGCCCCTAGCTGCATAGCCATAAACAAAAAAAGTGTAATAAAAATAATGAATCTAGGGTTTGTACTTATTATTCTTAATTAAGTAAATCGGCAACATGACAAAAGTATCAAAAAATCATAAGCATTCTTTTTGGCAATGGGAAAGCGGTCAATCTTATCCAGCGGATCCAAGAGATGTGGCGCAATGTAAGGTTTGTAATCAATGGTATTTAAAAAAAGATATCTTAGACAACCGTAATATTTGTTCTGTAGGATGTAATTTAAATTTGATAGGTAAATCGTATGGCAAAAAAAATGATTGAAGGTGGTGAGCTAGTTCCAAGTTGTAATTTTGAAGTTGACTGGTCTAGTTTTGACTCACATGAAATAAGTGACGAGGAATCTTTATTCAAAATATTGAAAGATTTTTTATGGCATAGAACTGACAGGTATGGTGAAACCTACCCAATGTTTGATCTTAATATTTCAAGCAATGAAGGTGACCAGTTTGAGGAAAAATTTACAGATAAAGGCACATTAATTCCCAATCCCTCAAAAAAACAACCATTTCAACTTATTCACGAACACACTTTAGAGGATGCTTTCTACACATTAGAGTACATAGATAATGCTGCTCCATTAATTATTAACTATCAAACATATGATGGTCAAAAGTTTTTAACTGGGATTTCACAAAAAGGAAAAGATTGCCAATACGATTCACAGGGAGACGGCGGCACTCAAGACCAATTTGTTACTTTTAGATTTTTAAATAAAAAAGGGGAAATCCAAAGTATTAGATCCTCTGCTTTTGCAGCACTGCCATTGGAGTTTACTGATGACAGCGAAAAACAAGACATTAAAAATCTTCAAAAAGTAGCAAAAAATTTTTTTAATGAGGTTAAGGCGAGTTTGAATACTAAAGAGGGGCCTGCGACTAAATTACAAGATAAAAAAACCTCTTTGTCTAGATACTTTGAATTTAAAGATAAAGAATCAAGTAAGTTTTGGGAAATCACTGTCAACGGTAAAAAGGTTTCCATTAATTATGGAAAGATTGGCACGGCCGGCCAAAATACAGTAAAGGAACTTGCTACCCCTGCTGAAGCTTCGGCTCATGCTGAAAAAGTGATCGGTGAGAAAACCAAAAAAGGTTACAAGGAAGTAAAAAAATAAATGGCAAAACCGGTAATCCTCACTAGCGGTAACAAGCAATATTCATTCGATGTCACTCGAATTGATAGGGCTAAATTATATGGGGTGCGCAAAAGACAGCCACTTGATGCAGTTGGACAGCCATGTACAAAAGCCTCATTGACGCTAGATGGAGCAAATTTGTTATTAAGCGGCATGACAGCGCAGGGATATTTTAATTCTGAGGGCTCTCCTATTAGCCGTCAAGAAATGGTTGGTTTGGATACCCATGGCAATGTAGTGGAGCAAATTCCTTCCACGCTTGGATCCCCTCAAAAACTAGAAGGCCCTGTAAGCGCTTCCGAGGTACTTGATTTGGATGTCGAGAGTTTTTTTTACCTAGAACCGTTAGAGATTGAGGAAAGTTTGCTGACTGAATTAAAGTCTGGAGCAGTTTATAAATTTTCTTTTAATTACTCAGCTGGTTTGGATATGGAAACGGCATATCTTGTTGCAAATGACGATGGAGTTTTTGCTATCGTTGGCACCGCAGCGCCTGGTGAGTGGGTTGAGGAGGCTGCTGTATACGTTCCGGTAGATGGTGAAGATTCCGATGTAGAAGACTTAGACTTCGAAGCCTTATAAGAAATTAGAGAGTAATCATGAGTTCATCAATTCACCTAGCCAATGCTAAAGGCCGTGATGCTACCGTCGGCTTAGTTCCTATTAAAGCAGCGTCAGGACCTAAACTAGGTTTGCCTGGGCAGAAGTTATATTTTCGACGCTATTTAGCTGCCACAGAGGGTGGAACCCATCAAGCGTTAACAAAAAAATTTGGTGGTGATTACGGTCAAGAGTTGATCAATTCTGATCCTGAGGTTGATATTGAGTCGATTGGTGCTCAGGTAGACCAGACCCAGACGGTTTACTTGGATAGTAGCGGCGAGTTGATGTATTGCGATCCAAAATTTATCGAAATCTTGCTAAATCCAGATGGCTCAGAGAAGGAAAGGCGTGAACCTGTTGACTCTGTCATGAATGTCAATGTAGAGGTTCCAATTAAATTTTCGGGAAGGCTAATGTCAATCAAAGAGGCTGTAAGCAAATTTGGATTTCGAAGAAAACTCCAATTGCGGCACGTTGATGGACTCACCTTTGATTTTCTTTTTGATATAGCTAAAGAACTAGAGTCTAAAGAATCACTAATGATCATTGGAGCGGGTGATAAAGGTATCGGACCTATCATTTTCCAAGCTAATGGTAGGCCATATCGTGGTTTCTTAGAGGGTAAAACAAAAGATAAAAGCTATCGTTTGACTATATATCTGAGCGAAATGGAGTTGAAAAAACCACTGGTTTCTAAAAAGAAAGTTAGCGATGGCGAATAAACTTTTTAAGGGTGGAAAGCCATTCGCAAAAGGGATGGTAGGAGCAGAATTAAATGAACTAGATTTAGTAGACTTTATAAGCGCTTATCGCAGAAGGGTCGCAGGAAACTATAGGCCTTTACTGCTAGATGACTTTGGTGCCCTACCAACAAGCGGTCTTTTGGTTTCGACCAAGATTGATGGTGAACTTTGGTTTTTAGTTTCATATCAAAAAGAAGTTTTTTTAACGAATACTAGGGGTGTTGTAATTTATGGCGACATTCCAATCCTAGCCCAAGCAAAGAGTATTCCGGAAAATACGATCATTGCAGGCGAGTTATTTGCGCAAGTAGAGGGACGCAGGTCTAGGGTCGGTGATTTAGCTGCATTGCTAGCAGAGGGTGGAGGCGCTGAGGATCAAAAGCTATTTTTTGCAGCATTTGATTTACTTCGCAATACTGGGAAATCAGTTGATGGGCCATACAATCAGCGCTACGAAGAACTAAACCAATTAATTACTACTTCTGGTCCGCTTAGTGTTGTTCGATCAGAGGAGATGGATAGAGCTAAGCTATTAACTAAGTTTGAGTCTGAAGTTGTAAAAGGGGAGATAGAGGGTTTAGTAATTCGTCTACCAAGTGGACTTATATATAAATTAAAACCTTCGATAACAATTGATGCCGTTGTAATTGCCTATACAACAAGATCGGATCAAGCGGGGTTGGCAAGATCTATTTTGCTAGGGTTAATGCACTCAAGCGGAGAGATTCAAATACTAGGCGGATGTGGAAACTTAGGAAGCGATATTGATCGAAGTGCCCTTGGGAAGCAACTAGAGAAACTAAAAGTCGATGCCCCGATACGTTATGCCAGTGATAGTGGTAGCTTATACAGTTTTGTGAAGCCAGAGTTAGTTGTAGAGGTTAAGGTGACCGATCTTCAGCTAGAGCGCGCTGATGGAACTAATGCTGCAACAATGATCTTATCTTATAAGAAAGACTCCTGGAGCTCTGGACGTCTTTCACAATGCCCTAGGCCGATTCATCCTGTTTTAGTTCGCGTAAGGGATGATAAGAAAGTAAACGACGTAGATATTCGCATAGACCAGATTGCTGGCTATATGCCCAAAGCCAAAGATGCAGAGCTCAAAGTTGAGACTGCAAAGAGCGAAATATTACGCAGAGAGGTTTGGACAAAAGAGACCAAGGGAGCTGTAGCAGTCCGTAAGTTATTGGTATGGAAAACCAACAAGAACGGATTTAATTCTTCCTATCCTGCATACGTAGTTCACTGGACTGACTATAGCCCTGGTAGGGCAAGTCCTCTTGATAGAGATGTTAAGTTGGCGCCTGACGAGAAAACTGCGACCAAAATAGCTAACGCTCTGGTGGAAGAAAATATAAAAAAAGGCTGGGTGAAAATATGAAGGAAAAAAATGAGATTCTTACAGGTAAATGTAATTATTACTTGATTAGACTTGGAATTTCCGGGGACAAAAAAGGAGATTTTATTGATCATATTGACTATCCTTACAACATTTCAATTGCTCATTTTACTGATGATGAATTACTTTTAATACAAGGGCCTAATATTGATTTTTGTATAGAAAATGAAGTCGGATATGGAGAGTGGGTTGAGAAAGTTGTTAAGAAGATAATAAAGAAAATAAAGTCACCGATACCAAAAAATATATTAATGGGTCTATATCAATCAACTTTTGAAAATAGTGACGGTGGCTTCGTATTAAATAATTGTTTAAACGAAGATTATGACAATTTTTTTCAGACTAGTGATCAAGAAACCATTGCTCAATTTGGCGAATGTTTTTTTGGTATCGGCTCGGTTACAAATGACTTAACTTTAAAGATAAATAAGAAAACAGGCGAGATATATTACAAAGATAAATCGTATAAGGAATTATCAGATCTATACGGCCATATTGATGAAGATGATTCATGGGTAGTTGGATATACACAATCATGAGTAGGCTATCACTAAGAAGATAGATGAATTACTTTTTATTAAAAAGAAATCCTGATATTGCAGGAAGAATTGGAAAAAAATTCACTTCTTCAGGTATTCATTGGTATGTAAATACTCAAAATGGAGGTTATCCATCTCATAGTAAATCATTAGAAATTAATGACGTTGTTTATTTATATGAAAAAAATTATGCAGTTTGGGGTAAAGGGAAAGTTAAAGATAAAGTATTAAGTAATAAACCGATAAAAAAAGTTGAAGATTTTTTAAAATATGTTGAAATATCAAATTTAAAAAATAGAACTTATTGGGGCCAACTTTTTTTAGATAAGGTTAAAAATTGCCTTATTAAAAATAATCTAAATTTATATATCTGCGAGTTTAAACTCGATCAAGAAGTTCTTGATTCACCCATCATAATTACTGATCAAAAGGGTCGAAATTCATTCCAAAAACTTTTAGGGCCTTTAGAGTCGGAGAAAGAAGCTAATCTTATTTGGAGTGAAAATATTCCTAACGCTTTAAGGTTTAAGTTATACATGTATTATCAAATTGAACTTAAAACTTTTATTTTTGATATCGATCATGTTGTACCAAGTAGCTTAGGAGGCCCTGGTAACATCGAAGAAAATCTCTACCCTCTACCATATGGAATAAACCGCAAGAAGAGTGATTGGGTTCCAAATGGTTTATTTGTTACAGCAATCAGACATCGTAAAATTTTTGATAGGATTTCTAAAAAAGCTCACTCATTTTTGAATAAAAATATCTCAGACTATAAGCGTGGAGAATTTAAAAGTGATAATGATTCAAAAGAAGTTGCAAAGGAATTAATTAACATAATTCGACTTCAAGATATTAAGACCATAAAAGAATTTTTTTCAGAAATTAAAGATTTTCAGTATCCAATTGTCAAGTGCGATTATTGTGATAGAGGCTAAATATAAATCAATGTCCATTTGCTAACCAGATCATCCTTAAATCATTTTTCTTATTTTAAAAATTGATTTTTTTTATAATTAAAGAAAGGTACATATGCCAATAATCTATTCAAATATTAATTTACATTCAAAGATATCCATTACTGAAAAAGAGAGTTTGAAGAGATTGAAGACGGTAATTGATTTCCATGAAATTAGTTTTGATCTTAGTTATAAAAATTTAAAAAATAATTCTAGCAGTTATTTTTTTAGCGTTACCTTCAATCAATCAAAATATTCTGATGTATTAAAGGGAATGCCATCAATTAAATTACTAAGTGATTCGCTGCAGTTTGAATTCATTGGGATAGCTAAGCATTCATTAAAGCAGGAGTTAATAGATTTATTAATAGCAGATAAAAATCCTATGATTCAATTTACTGATTTAAGGATATATATCCCAAAGTATGAAAATTTTGTTAGTTTGACCATACAGGATAATGACGATACTAAAATTTCAATATCATTTCAAAAAACTAAGCCTAAAATATAACTAATTGTTAATTAATTAGTTTCACATGAAATCTTCATTTGATTAAAAATCTCTCCAAAAGTCGATTTAAGCTCGCAATAGATTGCAATACAAAAGCTTACTATGATGCCAATCGCGATTTATACGCAAATCAAGCCATACATGATGACTTTTTAAAATTATTAGCATTTGGTGGAAATCAAGTTGGTGAACTTGCTAAGCTTATGTATCGTCGCAAGGACCCAAGTGCAATTGAAATCGATTCGAGTTTTCAGGATGAACAAGTATTTCAAACTAAAGGTTATCTAGAACAAACTAAGATAACTCTTTTTGAGGCGACTTTAAAATTCAATAATTTATTACTTCGTGCTGATATTCTTGAAAAAAATGGCAGCTTAATTGATTTAATTGAAGTAAAGGCGACCGGTTGGAAACCTGTAGAAGATTCTTTACTTGGAAGTACATCGCGCTCAAATCCCTTAAACCCAGCATTTGAAGAATATGTTTACGACATTGCTTTTCAAACATATGTGATTCAATCAATATACCCTAATTATCAGATCAGACCCTGGCTATTGTTTCTAGATACAACTAAGCCGATTCTTTTTGATGGATTACCAAATCTATTCGTACCGGTAGGTCAGCATAATGAAAAAATAGCCATAAAGGATCACACTGCTATCCAAAGACTTACTGAATTTCCTTTTGTTCTTTTAGATGCATACGAGGCCGTCAAGATTGCGCAAAATACTGAGAGAATAAAAAGAGGGCGTCAGCCCTTAATTTTTTCTCACGTTCTTAAGAATGTAAGCGAGGCTTTATCTTTAGGCAACAAGCCAACCCCTGAGATCTCGGCAAGTTGTAAGTCATGCTCCTTCTATCAATCACCATTTCTTAAATCATCGTTGCGAAGTGGTTGGCATGAATGTATGAGTCATTTATTTAGCAATTCCACAATTGAACGTAAGGATTCGATATTTGGATTTTATGGCCCTATTAAGTATGAAGAATTTATAAATCAAAAAGTTTTAGCAATGAAATCTTTGCCATTTAGTTCTGATGCCTCATTAAATACAGAGAATGGAAAGATACCACTAAAACTTCGTCAGCATTTACAATTTTTAGAATCCAAAGGTGATTTAACAGATCTTTTTTTCGAATCATCAGCAGTCAAAAATGCCTTTCATGGTTGGAAATATCCACTTCATTTCATTGATTTTGAAACTTCACGAAGTGCGTTGCCATTTTTCTACGGACAACACTCTTATCAACAGGTATTATTCCAATTTTCGCACCACATGTTGCATCAAGATGGCCAGTTAGAACACAAAACAGAATGTTTAATTACTGAGCCTGGTGTCAATCCGAGTCTATTAGTTTTAGAAAAATTAATGATGGCTCTTGAACATGATGATGGAACAGTATTTCACTGGTTTCCTCATGAAAAAACAGTTCTTCGTGAAATTTTGGAAGAGGCTACTAATAATCAGACACCTAAGTTGAATGAAATTATTATTTTTCTTGATTCATTAGGTATTCATAAAGATTCTAATGGTCGTTTAGTTGATTTAGGCCGTTTTTTTGATCAGTATATTTTTGTTCCAGGAAGTTCTGGAAGCAGTTCAATGAAAAAGTTACTCCCTGCGCTATTTAAGAACTCAGGATTTCTTAAAGAAAATTATCAAAAGCCCCAATACGGCACTAATTTAATGCCAAGTTTTAACTTTAAGGATAAATCTTGGTATGTTGAATCAAATGGAATTCCCATAAATCCATATGAGCAACTTGAAAATCGATTTAATGACTCTTGGATCAACAATAATTTGAGAGAGATTGAGGCTCTTGAGGGAGAGTCTTATGTGCAAGGAATTGCAGATGGGGCGGCAGCTATCATTGCTTATACTAAACTCCAACAAATAGATTTAGATCATCAGGAACGATTAGCCTTGGAGGCCCAATTAAAGCGTTATTGTGAGCTCGATACCCTAGCTATGGTAATGGCTTATCAAGCTATTCGTAACAAATCTTTTGAACCAACTGAAAAAGTTAGTAAATAACTAGTCAAAAAAAGATTTTTTTTAACTTTGGTTTTGTTGCGTATCGGGAGATGCGCATGGTTCTATTCTAAGAACCTAATCAAACATAATGCTCGGCCCATCAAAGGCCATGGTGTGTTGATTACAGCGCGGACATAAATGATCAATTGCTCGCGCTTTGTAGTTACCCCATTCCACCGCAGAACCATGAGGCCCTGGCAAGCTGACGGGCTCGTTACCGTATTGGGTAATCTCAGTACTCTGACAGGTCGGACAGATCCGCTCCTCCTTGGCAACATTTACGCTAATCAAACCGCAGGTCTTGCAATGAAATGGAAAGGCCGAGTTCTCGCGATAATCAGCCATGCCACCGCCGATCTTGACGGAACTGCGAAAGCCACACGGACAGCGTGCATCCCGAATG
>Ga0187844_10002426_pt1 | contig 13223 bp, 11 predicted proteins | sample SpaLakP09_SKY_50_FD_134517 | JGI IMG/M metagenome (GOLD analysis project Ga0187844, IMG submission 134517) | Oligotrophic lake water microbial communities from Sparkling Lake, Wisconsin, USA - SP09_SKY_50 | ecosystem: Environmental > Aquatic > Freshwater > Lake | place: USA: Sparkling Lake...
ACGCCAAGACCAACCGCGCCACCGGCGTGCGCGTGATCGATGCCGAAACCATGGAGGTGCGCGAGTTCCACGCCAAGGTGGTGTTCCTGTGCGCCTCCACGCTGGGCAGCACGCAGGTCTTGCTGAACTCGACCTCCGACGCGTTCCCGACCGGCCTCGGCAATTCCTCCGGCGTGCTGGGCCACTACCTGATGGACCATCTGTTCGGCGCCGGCGCCACCGGCCGCGTCGAGGGCTACGAGAACGACTACTACTCCGGCCGCCGGCCGACCGCGCCCTATATTCCACGCTTCCGCAATGTGCAGGACCAGCATCCCGATTTCCTGCGCGGCTATGCGCTGGCGGGCGGCGCCTCGCGTGAAGGCTGGCAACGCGGCGGCAAGCCCGGCTTCGGCAAGGACTACAAGGCGATGCTACGCAAGCCGGGCGACTGGCACTTCGGCCTGCACGGCCAAGGCGAAATGCTGCCGCGTTTTGAAAACATGGTCAGCCTGCATCCAACCAAAAAGGATAAATGGGGCATCCCGCAGTTACACATCGACTGCACCTATTCGGCCAACGACATCAAGATGCGCGAAGACATGGCCGACACCGCCGCCAACATCCTGGAAGCGCTGGGCGTCAAGGATGTCCACAAGTCCAACAAGGGCGTGGACGAATGGGCGCCGGGCCTGTCCATCCACGAGATGGGCACGGCGCGCATGGGCCGCGACGCCAAGACATCGATGCTGAACGGCTACAACCAGTCGCACGACGTGCCCAATCTGTTCGTGACCGACGGCGCCAGCATGTGCTCCAGCGCCTGGCAAAACCCGTCGCTGACTTTCATGGCAATTACGGCCCGCGCCTGCGCCTACGCAGTCGATCAAATCAAGCTTGGCAAACTCTAAGGAATAAAGATGAACGCAATCAAACGCAATGCCCTGATGCTGTGCATGATGCTGGCCGTCAGCGCCGCTGCTCAGGCCGCCACCAGCCCGCGCCTGGCGGTGCAGCTGTGGTCAGTCAAGGATGAGATCAAACAGGACTTCGAAGGCACGCTGACCAAGCTGGCTGGTCTGGGCTTCCAGGGCGTGGAGTTCGCCGGTGAGTTCGGCAAGTATCAGGCCGATCCGGCTGGGCTGGCCGCTTTCCTGAAGAAGACCGGTCTGCAATGCGCCGGCGCCCACATGCATGTCGATAAGCTGGATGCTGCTAACTTCAAGGCCACCACCGATTTCTATCGCGCTGTCGGCTGCAACCGCCTGATTATCTCGATGGACCAGCGCGGCGCCAGCAAGGAAGGCACGGCCGATCTGGCCAAGGAGTTGAGCGCGGTCTCGGTCAAGCTGGCCGGGCAGGGCATGCTGCTCGGCTATCACAACCACGAGCAGGAGATGCTGGGTCAGAAGGATCAGACCAACTGGGATTTGCTGGCCAAGAATACGCCGCCGAACTTTATCCTGCAGCAGGACGTCGGCTGGACCACTTACGCCGGCCAGGATCCGGTGTACTACGTCGATAAATATCCGGGCCGCACCGTCACCACCCACTTCAAGGCCAAGCTCGCCAAGGGTGTCAGTGGCACGCCGATCATCGGCCAGGACCGCACTGACTGGAGCGGCCTGAGCAAGGCGGTGCGCAAGGTCGGTGGCACCGAGTGGATCATCATCGAGCAGGAAGAGTATCCAAACGGCATGGGCCAGCTGGAAACCGTGGCGGCCTCGATGCGCGGCTTGCAGGCCGTGCTGGCTAAGCTGCCAGCGCAATAAGGATCTCCATGAGCCTGTCTGTACGTTTCCAGCACATCGTCAAGGACTTCGGTCCGGTGCGGGTACTGCACGGCGTCGATTTCGCGCTGGCGCCGGGCCGGGTGTACGGCCTGCTGGGCGAGAACGGCGCCGGCAAGTCGACCCTGATGAAAATCCTGGCTGGCTACGAGCAGCTGTCCGGCGGCCAGTTGCTGGTGGACGGCGCTGAGCGCCACTTTGCCGATGCGCGCGAGGCGGAGGCGCTGGGCATCGCGCTGATTCACCAGGAATTCAACCTGGCAGAGCACCTGACGATTGCGCAGAATATCTTCCTTGGCCATGAACAGCGCCGGGGCGGGCTGCTGGACCGCAAGGCCATGCACGCGGCGGCGGCGGCCTGTCTGCAGCAGGTGGGGCTGGATCGCAGTCCCGATACTCGCGTGGCCGACCTGATCGTGGCCGAAAAGCAGCTGGTGGAAATCGCCAAGGCGCTAAGCCGCAAGGCGCGGCTGCTGATCATGGATGAGCCGACCGCCAGCCTGTCGTCCGGCGAGACGCGCAAGCTGTTTGCGCTGATGGCGCGGCTGCGGGCCGAGGGCGTGACCATCATTTACATCTCGCACAAGCTGGACGAGATGGAAGCGCATACCGACGAGGTGGTGGTGATGCGCGACGGCCGCTTCGTCAGCCGCGCCGTGACCGCCGATATCGACCGTCACCAGATGGCCAACCTGATGGTGGGGCGGGAAGTGTCTGACATGTTCCAGCCCAAGCGGCCGCCGGCACCGGATGCGCCGGTGTTGCTCAAGGTCGCGGGCCTGAGTGCGCCGGGCTGGGTGGAAGACCTGAGCTTTGAAGTGCGCGCAGGGGAAATCCTCGGCTTTGGCGGTTTGGTCGGCGCCGGTCGCACCGAGGCCTTCGAGGCGTTGCTGGGCCTGCGCGCGCGCACCTCGGCGCAGATCACGCTCGGCGGCGTGGCGGTCGATATCCGCAATCCACGCCAGGCCATGCAGCACGGCCTGACCTACCTGAGCGAGGACCGCAAGGGCAAGGGCTTGCACGTCAATCTCGGCCTGCGCGAAAACCTGACCATGATGACGCTGGAGCGCGACGCCCGGCCCTGGCTGGACCTGAAGGGCGGCCGCGCCGCGCTGAAGCAGGCGATTGCGAGCTTCGGCATCCGCCTGCGCGACATCGACGGCAAGGCTGGTGCGCTGTCGGGCGGCAACCAGCAAAAGCTGGCGCTGGCGAAATACCTGCACAGCGATCCGCGCGTGGTGGTGCTGGACGAACCGACGCGCGGCGTCGATGTTGGCGCCAAGCGCGATATCTATCAATTGATCCACCAACTGGCGGCGGAGGGCAGGGCGGTGATCGTCATTTCCTCCGAACTGATCGAACTGATCGGCCTGTGCCACCGCGTCGCCGTGCTGCGCGGCGGCCGGTTGCAGGCCGTGCTGGACCAAGACCATCTTACTGAAGAAGAACTGATTGCCCATGCCACCGATACTCACCACTAAACTGCCTTTGGCCCTGCCGTTGCTGTCGCGTCTGCGCGGCTATGGCCCGCTGCTGGCGCTGATCCTGCTGTGCATCGCCGGCGGTCTGCTAAACCCCGACTTCGCCACCATCGACAATCTGATGAACGTGCTGACGCGCACCGCCTTCATCGGCATCATCGCGGTTGGCATGACGCTGGTGATTGTCGCCGGCGGCATCGACCTGTCGGTCGGTTCGATGGCGGCGCTGATCGCCGGCGCCATGATTGTGCTGATGAACGCGGCGGCCGGCGCTGTGCAGCCGATGAGTCCGCTGGCGATCGTGCTGCTGGGCGTGGCGCTGGCGCTGCTGCTCGGCGGCGTACTGGGCGGCGCGCATGGCGTGCTGGTGACTCGCGGTCGCATCGAGCCCTTCATCGTCACGCTGGGCACGCTGGGGATTTTTCGCGCCACGCTGACCTGGCTGTCCGACGGCGGCGCGCTGACGCTGGAGAGCGGCGTGGCCGACGTTTATGGCCCGGTCTACTACCAGAGCCTGCTGGGTGTGCCGGTGCCGGTGTGGATCTTTTTGCTGGTGGCGGCCTGCGGCGCCGTCATCCTGAATCGCACCGCTTTCGGTGCGCACGTGCAGGCCATCGGGTCGAACGAGCAGGTGGCGCGTTATGCGGCGATCCGCGTCGACCGCGTCAAGATCTGGACCTATCTGCTGCTAGGCGTGTGCGTGGCGATTGCCACCATTCTGTACGTGCCGCGCCTGGGCTCGGCCACGCCGACCACCGGCATCCTGTGGGAGCTGGAGGCGATAGCCGCCGTGGTGGTGGGCGGCACTTCGCTGAAGGGCGGTTCGGGTCGCATTTTCGGCACAGTAGTGGGCGCGATCCTGCTGTCCGTGATCGGCAATATCGTCAACCTGACCAGCATCATCAGCGTACACCTGAACGCCGCCGTGCAGGGCGTGGTGATTATCGCCGTGGCCTTCATGCAGCGCGGCCGCCGCTAATTCTTTCAATCCAAAGGAAATACTATGATTTCGATGAAACGTCTTGCCGGCGCCTGTGTGCTGGCGCTGCTGGCCGGCAGTGCTGCCGCCGCCGAGAAAGTCACGCTGGGCGTGGCGATTCCAACCGCCACCCACGGCTTCACCGGCGGCATCGTCTGGTGGGCCAACCAGGCCAAGAAAGAACTGGAGGCAGCGAATCCGACGCTGAAGATCATCATCAAGACCGCCGCCACTACGCCCGAGCAGGCCAACCAGTTGCAGGACATGCTGGTGGTGAACAAGATCAACACGCTGGTGATCTTCCCGCTGGAATCGGCCTCGCTGACGCAGCCGGTGTCGCAGCTGAAGAACAAGGGCGTGTACGTCACCGTGGTGGATCGCGGCCTAACCAATCCGGCCGCGCAGAACGCCTATGTGGCCGGCGACAATACTGCGTTCGGCCAGTTGCCGGCTGAATATCTCGGCAAGAAGCTGGGCGGTATAGGCAATATCGTGGTACTGCGCGGCATGCCGAGCACGCTGGACAATGAACGCGTTGATGCCTTCAATGCGGCGCTAAAAGCCTATCCCGGCATCAAGGTGCTGGACACCAAGTACGGCAACTGGAATCGCGACGACGCCTTCAAGGTCATGCAGGATTACCTGACCCGCTTCAAGCAGATCGATGCGGTGTGGGCGGCAGATGACGATATGGCGATTGGCGTAGTGAAAGCCATCGAACAAGCCAAGCGTACCGACATCAAGGAAGTGTTTGGCGGCGCCGGTTCCAAGAGCGCGGTCAAGAAAATCATGGATGGCGACAAGCTGGTGCAGGCCGATGTGTCGTATTCGCCCAAGTTTATCTACGACGCCATCAAGCTGACCGCCACTGCGCGCCTGAAGGGCGAAGCGCTGCCGGCCAAGACCATCATTCCGTCGACTCTGATCACGCGCGACAACGCCAAGCAGTTCTACTTTGCCGATTCGCCATACTGACAGGAGCCGGGCATGAAGACCATCAAGGGGCCGGCGATTTTCCTGGCGCAGTTCATGGGCGATGACGTCCCGTTCGACAACCTGGCCAATCTGGCCGGTTGGGCTGCCGGGCTGGGCTACAAAGGCATCCAGCTGCCGTGCGATCCGCGCCTGTTCGACCTGGAACTGGCCGCCGACAGCCAGACCTATTGCGACGATATCAGCGGCCTGCTGGCCACGCACGGTCTGCAGATTTCCGAGCTATCCACCCACCTGCAGGGACAGCTGGTGGCGGTGCACCCGGCCTACGACGCGCTGTTTGACGGCTTCGCCGCACCGCATGTGCGCGGCAATCCGGCGGCGCGCCAAGCCTGGGCCACGGACCAGCTGCACCGCGCCGCGCGTGCCTCGCGCCGGTTAGGGCTGACGGCGCACGCCAGTTTCTCCGGCGCGCTGGCCTGGCCCTACCTGTATCCGTGGCCGCAGCGGCCTGCGGGGCTGGTGGAGGAGGCGTTTGCCGAACTGGGACGTCGCTGGCTGCCGATTCTCAACGCTTTCGAAGATGCAGGCGTCGACCTGTGCTACGAACTGCATCCGGGCGAGGATTTGCATGACGGTGCGACGTTCGAGCGTTTCCTCGACGCCGTCGGCGACCATCCGCGCGCCAGCATCCTGTACGACCCCAGCCACTTCGTGCTGCAGCAGCTGGATTACCTGGCCTTCATCGATATCTATCACGAGCGCATCAAGGCCTTCCACGTCAAGGATGCCGAGTTCCGGCCGGATGGGCGGCAAGGCGTGTATGGCGGCTATCAGGGTTGGACGCAGCGGGCAGGGCGCTTCCGTTCGCTGGGCGATGGGCAGATCGACTTCAAGGCGATTTTCTCGAAGATGGCGCAATACGATTACCCGGGCTGGGCGGTGCTGGAATGGGAATGCGCGCTCAAGCATCCCGAAGACGGCGCGCGCGAAGGCGCCGACTTCATCCGCAGCCACATCATCCGCGTGGCCGAGCGAGCCTTTGACGATTTTGCCGGCAGCGGCGCCAACACGCGCCAGGTGCGCGCGCTGATGGGACTGGAGAACTGAGATGGCAGTACCACGACGACTGAGGCTGGGCATGGTGGGCGGCGGCGAAGGCGCCTTCATCGGCGCGGTGCACCGCATCGCTGGCCGGCTGGATGATTGCTACGAGCTGGTGGCGGCCAATCTGTCCAGCAATGCGGAACGGGCGGCGGCCAGCGCCGCCGGCCTGCGGCTGGATCCGGCGCGCAGCTATGCCGATTATCAGACCATGGCACAGGCGGAAGCGGCCCGGCCCGACGGCATCGACGCGGTCGCCATCGTCACTCCCAACTACCTGCACGCACCGATGGCGACGGCGTTTCTGGAGGCCGGCATTCACGTTATCTGCGACAAGCCGCTGGCGATTTCGCTGGCGGAGGGTGAGGCACTGGCCGCACTGGCGCGCCAGCGCAACAAGGTGTTTGCGCTGACCCACGTGTATGCCGGCTATCCGATGGTGCGGCATGCGCGCGCCATGGTGGCGGCTGGCGAGATCGGCGAAGTACGGCTGGTACAGGTCGAGTACGCGCAGGACTGGCTGGCCGAAGCCGCCAATCAGAGCGCAGCATTCCAGCGCGATAACTGGCACAACGATCCCTTGCGCGCCGGCCCCAACGGCTGTCTGGGCGACATCGGCAGCCATGCCTATCATCTGGCGGGCTATGTTAGCGGCATGCTGCCAGACCAGGTGCTGGCCGAACTGCATGCCTTCACGCCGGGTCGCGTGCTGGATGACCATGTGCAGGTCATGCTGCGCTATCCGAATGGCGCGCGCGGCGTGCTGTGGAGCAGCCAGATGGCGACCGGCTGCGAAAACGGCCTGCGCCTGCGCGTGTTCGGCAGCAAGGCCAGCCTCAGCTTCGCGCAGGAAGAGCCGAATGAACTGTGGCTGACGCCGCAGGGGGGCTGTGCGCAACGGCTGACGCGCGGACGGGTGCACAGCGAGGCGGCGCTGGCGGCAACTCGTGTGCCGTCCGGTCATCCGGAAGGCTATCTGGAAGCGTTTGCGCAGTTGTACCGCGACGCCGCCACGCAGATCCACGCACTCGACGCCGGGTTGCCGGTGCCAGCGCTGGCGCGCGCCATGCCGGATGTGGATGACGGCGTCGCCGGTCTGCGCTTCATGGAGGCCGTGATGGAAAGCCATCGGCAGGGCTCGCGCTGGTTGCAGTTTGCGTAGGGCAACCATCTTCCATTTTTTGTCAACCCTGGCCAGCCGTGCGACAATAGACATCTTTTGTCCAACTTTCTCACGGCAGTCATGAGCAATCCCGAATACATTCTGACACTCTCTTGCCTGGATCAGCGCGGCATCGTGCATCGCGTGTCGGGCTTCCTGGCGGAGCACGGTTGCAACATCATCGATTCGGCGCAGTTTGGCGACAGCGAATCGAAACTGTTCTTCATGCGCGTGCATTTCTCGGCCGAAGACCGCAACATCAACGATGATTTGCTGCGCGCCGATTTCAGCCTGCTGGCTGCCGACATGAAGCTGGACTGGGAGCTGCGCGACGCCCACTACAAGCCGCGCGTGATGCTGATGGTGTCCAAGATCGGCCACTGCCTGAATGACCTGCTGTTCCGCTACAAGAGCGGGCTGCTGCCGGTGGAGATTCCGGCGATTGTGTCGAACCACATGGACTTCTACCAGCTGGCCGCCAGCTACAACATTCCGTTCCACCATCTGCCGCTGGCGACTGGCGCACCGGCCGAGGACAAGCTGGCGCAGGAAGCCAAAATTATCGAGCTGATGAACACCCACAAGATCGATCTGGTAGTGCTGGCGCGCTACATGCAGATTCTGTCGCCGGGGCTGTGCACGGCGCTGAAGGGCAGGGCGATTAATATTCACCACTCCTTCCTGCCGAGTTTCAAGGGCGCCAAGCCGTATGCGCAGGCGCACCATCGTGGCGTCAAGCTGATCGGCGCGACGGCGCACTTTGTCACCGGTGATCTGGATGAAGGTCCGATCATCGAGCAGGATGTTGAACGCGTCGATCACTCGATGGATGCGGATACCCTGTCGGCGATTGGCCGCGACGTCGAGTGCGTGGTGCTGGCGCGCGCAGTGAAATGGTTTGTCGAACACCGCATTTTGCAAAACGGCGATAAAACCGTCGTCTTTAAGTAATAGAGTAATAGAGAATCAAATGGCACTCAAAGCAACAATCTACAAAGCAGAACTGTCGATTGCGGACATGGACCGCAATTACTATGAAACGCATCAGCTGACGCTGGCGCGCCATCCGTCGGAAACCGACGAGCGCATGATGGTGCGCCTGATCGCCTTCGCCATCCACGCCAACGAGGCGCTTACCTTTACCAAGGGCCTGTTCGATGTGGAAGAGCCGGACCTGTGGCACAAAGACCTGACCGGCGCCATCGAGCTGTCGATCGAAGTCGGGCAGCCAGACGAGAAAGTGATCCTGAAGGCTTGCGGCCGTTCGGAGCACGTCTACGTGTACAGCTATGCCGCCACCAGTCACATCTGGTGGAAGGCGCTGGCCAACAAGGTCGAGCGCTGCAAGAACCTGACCGTGGTCGATCTGGACGCCGCCGCCACCGAGCAGCTGGGCAAGATGGCGCAGCGCACGATGCAGCTGCAATGCACCATCCAGGACGGCCAGATCTGGCTGACCGACGGCACCGAGACCGTCGAAATCACCCGCGAAGTGCTGAAGGCCGAGCGTTAATCCTTCCTGACCACCGAGCCGCCTTTCATCACCCACTGGACTTGCTCCAGTGCGCGCACATCCTTCAGCGGCTCGCCTTCTACAGCGATGAGGTCGGCATACTTGCCGGCCTCGATGCTGCCTACCTTGTCGCTCCATCCCAGTAAATCGGCCGCGTTGACGGTGGCGGTGCGGATCGCCTGCGCCGGCGTCATGCCCAGCTTGACCAGCACGGCGAATTCGCGCGCGTTGAGGCCGTGCGGATAGACGGCGGCGTCGGTGCCAAACGCAATCGGCACGCCGGCCTTGATCGCCTTGCCGATGTTGATGCGCGCCTGCGGCAGCACTACCTTGGCTTTGTCCAGCAGCGGCTTGGGCAGCTTGATGGCCTCGGCGTTTTCTATCAGCCAGTCGCCGAGGTAGAGCGTGGGCACCAAGTAGGTCTTGTGCTCCTTCATCAGCTTGATGCCTTCGTCGTCGATGTAGGAACCGTGTTCGATCGAGTCGATACCGGCCAGCACCGATAGCTTGATGCCGTCGCCGCCGTGCGCGTGGGCAGCGGCTTTGCGGCCGAGGCGGTGGGCGTCGCCGATGATGGCTTTCAGTTCTTCCAGCGTGTATTGCGAGGTGCGCGGATCGTCGCCGAAGGACAGCACACCGCCGGTGGCGCAGATTTTGATGACGTCGGCGCCGTACTTGATGTTGCGGCGCGTGACCTTCAGTGCTTCCTCGACGCCATCGGCGACGCCGAGCGCGCTGGTCTTGTATTCCGGCGCGTGCATGGTGTCGTCGCAGTGGCCGCCGGTGATGCCGAGCGGCGGGCCGGAGGCGAGGATGCGCGGACCGGGCACGTCGCCATCGTTGATGGCGTCGCGCAGGCCGATGTCGCTGTAGCCGTCGGCGCCGACGTCGCGGATGGTGGTGAAGCCGGCGCGCAGCGTGGTCAGGGCGTTGTGGGCGCCGGTCAGCGTGATGCGCGGGATCGATTTGGCGATGATGCTGTAGCCGGCGTCTTCCGGGCGGCCGGTGATGTGGGTATGGCTGTCGATCAGGCCGGGCAGCAGGGTTTTGTTGCCGAGGTCGATGATAGTGGCGCCGGCCGGAATGGCGACGTTGCTGCCGGCGGCGGTAATGCGTTCGCCGCTGATCAGCACCACGGCGTTATCGATCAAGGTGCCGTTGCGCACGTCGACCATGTGGGCGGCTTTGATGGCGGTGACGTCGGTGGCGCTGGCCGTGGTGCAGGCGAACAGCAGAATGGATGAGGCTATCGCTTTCAAGTATTTCTCCCTTCTTGTGATGTTTTATTGAGGAGAGCCAAACCGAGCTCGCTGTCTAGCGTACTCGGCAATGATGTCGAACGCTAGAATATTTTTTCATGAAATCCCGTGCCGACAGCCTGTACAAGCAGTTATTCGCCCATCCGGAAATCGTGCGTGATCTGGTGGTCGGGTTTCTGGCGGCCGATTGGGCGCCGGGGTTGACGGTGGAGGCGTTTGAACGCGTCAACGCAAGCTATGTCAGCGATCACGGCAAGGTGCGGCACGACGATGTGGTGTGGCGGGCGCAGATTGGCGGCGAGTGGGTGTATGTTTATATTCTGCTGGAATTCCAGGCACGGCCGGACAAATGGATGGCATTGCGCATGCAGGTCTATGTGGGGTTGCTGTACCAGGATCTGGTGGCGCAGCATAAGCTGAGCAAGCATGGCAAGCTGCCGCCGGTGCTGCCCATCGTGCTGTATCACGGCCGCAGTCCATGGCGCGTCCCCACTACGCTGGCGTCGCTCATGTTGCCGGCGCCTGTGGGGCTGGAGCGCTTTCAGCCTGGCCAGCAGTATCTGCTGATTGATCAACACCATGGCAGCGCGCGACCCGATATCGTCAGCCTGCTGTTCCGCTTGTTAGATGCGACAACGGATCTGGAATTGCGCGAGGCGCTGGATCTGCTGGCCGAGCGGATACGGGATGCTGATATGGACGCGGTACGCGATAGTCTGACACGCTGGATTCAGTTCACCTTGCAGGACGCCGCAGTGGAGACTAGCATGGATCTTGAGGAGGCATTCACCATGAAAATGCGCAGAAAATTCTCATATGACGAGATGTTCGATCCCGGAATGTTTGAGCGTCCAATCGCCAAGGCGCGGGAAAAAGCAATTGTGGAAGGGCTACAGCAGGGGCGGGAGGAGGGCTTGCAGCAGGGCTTGCAAGAGGGCTTGCAGCAGGGCTTGCAGCAGGGCTTAAAGGAGGGCTTACAGGAGGGGCAGCGGCTGGCGCTGCGAAGTTTGATGTGCCGGCTGCTGGGTGATGCGATGCCACCCGAAGTGGCGTCTCGGGTCGCAGTCGCTGACGTCGAACAACTGAACAGCTGGATCCAGGCGATGTTTGACGGCGCCAGCCCACGGCAGTTGTTTGCCGAGGGCTGACGCTTACAGACTTACACGCTCAGCAGCGACACCGACTTGGTGTTCAGATAGGCTTCCAGAGCCTCCGGACCACCTTCCGAACCGTAGCCCGAATCCTTCACGCCGCCAAACGGCATCTCGGCGCTTGGGGTGGCTGGCTGGTTAATCCACAGCATGCCGACTTCGACATTGTGCATCAGCTGATGTGCGTTCTTGATCGAACGGGTGAAGGCATAACCCGCCAGGCCAAACGGCAGACGGTTGGATTCGGCAATCGCCTCATCCAGCGTATCGAAGCCGCGAATCGCCGCCAGCGGACCAAACGGCTCGTCATTGAATACGTTGGCATTCAGCGGCACGTCGGCGAGAATGGTCGGCGCAAAGAAGTTGCCCTCGTTACCCACGCGAAGACCACCCGTCGCCACATTGGCGCCCTTGGCGCGCGCATCTTCCACGAACTGGGTCATGGCCGCCACGCGGCGCGGATTGGCCAGTGGGCCCAGCGTCGTGCCTTCCACCAGGCCATTGCCCAGTTGCAGACGTTCGGCTTGTGCCACCATCGCACGGGTGAATTCTTCCTTGATGCTGTTGTGCACCAGGAAGCGGGTTGGCGAGATGCACACCTGGCCGGCGTTGCGGAACTTGGCGCCGCCAGCGGCTTCGACTGCCAGCACGACGTCGGCATCTTCCGCCACGATCACCGGCGCATGGCCGCCCAGCTCCATGGTCACGCGCTTCATGTGCGCGCCAGCCAGTGCGGCCAGCTGCTTGCCGACCGGGGTCGAACCGGTGAAGGTTACCTTGCGGATCACCGGATGCGGAATCAGGTAGTTGGAAATCTCGGCCGGATCACCGAACACCAGGCCGACCGTGCCGGCAGGCACGCCAGCATCGATGAAGCACTGGAACAGCGCGGCTGGCGAAGCAGGGGTTTCTTCCGGCGCCTTGCACAGGAAGGAGCAGCCGGTGGTCAGCGCTGCTGCCAGCTTGCGTACCACCTGGTTGATCGGGAAGTTCCATGGCGTGAAGGCGGCCACCGGACCGACCGGCTCTTTCAGCACCAGTTGCTGCGCTAGCGGATTACGCGATGGCACGATACGGCCATACACGCGCATGCCTTCCGCCGCGAACCAGTCGATGATGTCGGCGCCCGCCATGGCTTCGGCGCGCGCCTGGGCCAGCGGCTTGCCTTGTTCCTGGGTCAGCAGACGGGCGATTTCGTCGGCGCGGTCGCGCAGCAGGGCGGCGGCGCGGCGCAGCGTGGCGGTGCGCTCGAAGGCCGGCACCTTGCGCCAGGCCTCGAAACCTTTTTGCGCCGCAGCCAGTGCGCGGTCGAGGTCGGCGATGCTGGCGTGCGCCACAGTGCCGATTTCCTTGCCGGTGGCCGGGTTCACCACAGGAATGGTCTTGCCGCCGGTGGCGTCGCTCCACTCGTTGGCGATCAGGAGGCGGACGTTAGGGTAGTTAATCGTAGTCATGCGAAATCTCCGGAGATGGTTGAAAAGGCGCCTGCAACGACGCCCGGACACCCTCTACTTTGCCAGAAAAACGCTTACCTCGTATTGCAGCAGCCGATTTTCTTCTCGGTAATGATATATTTATCACCATGAAAAAAATTATGCACAAGGCTTTCGCAGCCACCTTGTTGCTGGCTGCGGCCGGCGCCCATGCCGAACCTCCAGCCGGGCAAAATGCGCTGGCTGGCCCGCAAGTCCGCATTGACGTCGGCGGCCGCAAGCTCAACCTGTATTGCACCGGCAAGGGCTCGCCGACCGTGCTGTTTGAAGCCGACGCTGGTCGCGCCGGCTGGGATTGGTCGGCGGTGTTGCCTGCCGTCGCGGCGCGCACCCGCGCCTGTGTCTACGACCGTGGCGGCTTGGGCTCCAGCGATCCGAT
>Ga0187844_10002427_pt1 | contig 13221 bp, 16 predicted proteins | sample SpaLakP09_SKY_50_FD_134517 | JGI IMG/M metagenome (GOLD analysis project Ga0187844, IMG submission 134517) | Oligotrophic lake water microbial communities from Sparkling Lake, Wisconsin, USA - SP09_SKY_50 | ecosystem: Environmental > Aquatic > Freshwater > Lake | place: USA: Sparkling Lake...
CAGAAGTGGACCATGCCGATTCGGGATTGGAAGGCAGCGCTGACTCGCTTTACCATTCAGTTCGAGGAACGCATTCCACAGGCGTAACCCAAACCCCGTTTACACAAAAATTCGGACAGGCCCAAACCTGGACTGGTCGTGGCCGTAAACCGGTATGGGTTCAAGCGCACCTAGATGAAGGTTTTAGCCTAGACGACCTGGTTATCTGATCCGGCCCAAACTGGGCATAAAAAAGCGCTACACAAGTAGCGCTTTTTATTTTTGAGACTTGATTTACCTTGAGAGACTGTTGTCATTAGCCTAGTCAAATTACCGTAAACCAGCCTTGCTCATCATCTGTAGTTCGGCCAAAGCAGCTGTTCGCTTTCCTGCAAGCATCACAATTTCCTCGCGTAAAGAATCCTTGTCTTAAATTAATCCACAGTGGGAGCAGCTGTCGATGATTGCCATAGCTGGCTCCCATGTCGGCACCAAGCTAAATTTAAATGTCACTTAACCGAAATCTGTTCATTACAATGCGTGCGGCACGCTTACTTTGCTGCTTTCCGAATAATTTTGAAAGCCCCATCTAACAAGCCGATAAAACCAGAATGCCTCATCGGTTCTCATCAAAGCTTCAAGACGACCAGGGGAAAGACCCGAAACTCGGCGTATTTCTCGTCCCATATGTGATTGATCTGAGAACCCTGCATCTACGGCAAGGTCCGCCAATTCAACAGGTGTATCTCCTAATTCGGCAAGACCGATCATGGCGCGCTCAGTGCGTACATAAATCTGAAGGTCACGCTGGCTCTGACCAGTAATTTGCTTCAATCGTCGTTGAAGTTGACGCATACCCACACCCATATCGGTGAGCACCGCTCGCCTTGCAAGCGTACTAATCCAACCGTGAAGGGTTGGCATTAAACTCTGCCCTCTAGCAGCCGTCCAATATGGCTGTAGCAGCTTCTCGATGCACTGAAATACGTCACCATTTTGGCTTGGAGCAATGCTCAGTAATTCGCTGAGCAAAGGGCCAACCACTACGCTTTCCAACGGGAGCACTTGGTCCACATATGACTCTATTCTAAGACCAAACAGGCGATTCAGCGTTTCTGGCAAGAAGGAAACTGTCAAGGCATGCACATCTCCCGCAGACCAACTCGCAGTGGGGTGCTTGTGCGGTCCCGCAAACACGACACGTGGGAGCAGCGGTCCCATCTTTGGCATAGCTGTTGAATACGGATCGACCACCATACGGAGCGATCCATGAAATATCCAGGATATCGATGGTAAAGGTGAGGCAGGGTAATAGTTGAATCGCTGAGTATCACTCAGGTCAGAACCTCGAGTGTCGCGCTCCACCCCCCAAAATATGCACCCTCTCAGATTTGCCTGAGGGAAATGTAATTTTGATACCGGGGATTTTTTCATTGCGGCCCACCATGACGTTTCCGTTCTATCTTTGCACTGAGGATTACTGAAAAATCTGCTCCATCTCGGTGCCTAGAGAAACTTGATGAATAGAACTGTACTGTAAAAGAAACCTTCTCACAAGTCTGCGTTGCATACCGACGGAGCTGGACTTCCGGTAAGTTTTTGCAAACCACTCCATTATCTGTATACATTGAGCAGCACGCAACGGCCAATACTGAAAATTACTTTACAAACCATACCATCTGGCCAACCCTGCATGGAAAAGCGATTCCTATAGAGTCTAAACAAACCGAGTTAGCTATGACAACAATTACTCTTAATCTGATTATCATCAACGCTATCGTCTACTTCACACCCCTTGGCATAGTCTGTATTTGGAATAAAGCAGAGTTCCGTCAGATACTGAAAATACGGATTATCGGAAGCTCAGGAGCTATCGTATTTGCCATGATAACAGGCTGGTATGCACGCACATATTTCAGTAGACGAGTACTACCTCAACTCTCTTACAGCCTATCAAAAAGGACACTATCTGGACCAAGTATTTGGCTTAGCACCAATACCCGCTCTTCTAATCCTTAGCGTTGTTAGCATTCGCGGGCGGCTGGCCAATAGGCAAAATCGTGTAATGACTGGCATCTAGCTGACCGCTAATAAATTTCAACATAAAGATTATCCGACAGATAGCCATTCAAATGAACAACCTCCCGGCTGAACCAGTTTGATAACCATATGGCTTTGCCACTCTAGCCATCAATTTTTAAACGAACAGCCAGCCCGCAGAGAAAGTATGCGGGAAGCGATTCTTCTCGCTTATTCTCTGCCGAGACTTTTAGCATACAGCCTCATGCTTTGCAATAGAAAGAATTCATGACCACCAGAAATTTTTTCTGAATAAAATACCATGCCAGTGCACTCCAAATTAATGGGTACACTCTGAAAACCGATGAGACAGCAACTGAAAAAAAGCAACATCGTGTCAATGGTTGCCACCCTCACATTACAATGCACTTTCATCAAAAGGATAAAATATGGGATACATTCTAAAAAGATGTATGCAATTAATAATTATTGCAATTAGCTTTATTGGAATGAAATATGCCATTAAAATGCACCGGAAGAATACATTGCCAGCCAGTCCCTCTCAGCAATCGACCCAGTTAATCACTGGGAATTTGCAAAATCAGCCAGTCTCGCCTGTTACCATCACAACCAAGCAAGAAGCAATTTCCCAGGCTGGTGAAATAGTAAAAAACTCACCGAACAACAAAGTACGTCGAGACAATGCCGCAGTGGCATTTTTTGGATTTTATTTTGTAAACACCCGGTCCCGAGTCGACTTCTGCAATGAACAAGGCACGACCATTCAGCTATTCTCTGATGCATTTAAGCGTAACCATGTGAAAGAGCTGGATGTTGCACGCTCCATCATTGCTGAGTCGCATATGAATGAAGAACAGATTTACTCCTTAACCAAAGTACAGTTGAGAAGCGCTCTTGATGCCGATATGCACGATATTGCCACATCAGGCGGAACAAATGCAAAAGGTGCCTGCGAGTTGATTGTAGCCAAAGCAGAGCTTTTGGCTGACACGCTTCAACTATCAAAAGTGCAGCCTGCTGTTTATCAGGCATTGATGTCCGATCAATAATTATGGCGAAGTTTTCAGTATATCCATGAAGAAATCAGGCCGGCATTAGTGCTGAATTCTAGGCTTTACCAATTTGACAAATATCTTTACGAATGACGTGCCCGCTCTATTACTCACTGCCGATTAGATAAAATCTATCTGATATCAACGATCTGGAGAAATTGGATGTATCGGGCAGTCCTTCAAGGTAGGCCATCGCACTACTTGCATAGTTTGTTAGAATTGCTTCGCATCTCGGCTGAAGTTATGGCCCGCCGCGCAGTAAATCGCCCAATCGTTTTGCAATGGAAGATACCCTTCGAGATTGGCACTATCTTTTATCGGCACCAATTCAAGCATGCACTTGCGATGGACGATATTACTCATGGGCGGGCATATCTTGATAGCTTGTAGAATAGGGACACATATTGTTGAGTATCACTGGCGAGCTCCACACTGAGCTTTAGGATACTCGAAAATTCGTCCTGGCTGCGGATATGTGCTATCAAGTTGCAAACAATGCGGAAACTCATCACTCATCAACGACCGTAGAAATGGAATTGGTCACTGTTGATTAAAGACGTCAAATTAAAAATTGACATTTTCAACACGACATATACATAGGAAGATATTAAAAATGGATCAAGATTTTGCTGAGCGCTTTGTGGCTGACTGGATCGACTCGTGGAATGCTCACGATCTAGACAAAATCCTTTCGCACTGCACGGATGATATTGAAATGTCTTCACCAGTAATCATTCAGCTTGCTGGAGAGCCGTCAGGTACGCTTTGCGGGAAAGCTGCGGTTGGTGCATATTGGAAGAATGCATTGGCACTTATCCCGAACCTCCATTTCGAATGCCTTTGTGCCCTTACTGGTGTGAGTAGTATCACAATCTACTATAAAGTGGCTCTGGGCAGGTTGGCCGCTGAAGTTTTCCACTTTGGCTCCGACGGTAAGGTTATACGGGCCTTTGCTCACTATTCAATCTAATAACTTGCACCGATTCATGCGCAATTTGTTGAAATACTGGCGTATCGAGCACTGATCAGCGACGATGCCGACAAACACTCAAGTTTTAAGGAAGCAGCATACGCAGAGCGGACGGTTATAACAAAGCCTTGCTCTACAATATGAACTTGAAGTACGGTTTTGGCCAAATCAATCCCAATGCGCATAATTTTCATGGTGGACTCCTCGTTTCTGTTGACTAGTATGTTGACACTTCCAGTCTGGCACGTTAATACCGTGTCAGGGGGAGGAGCCCATCCCATTAAGCTAGCGCCGTCTTCCTATCTCGAACCGGTGCGATCCACTTCTGACTGATGTTCCTCAGCGCCAGATAGAACAGTTTTAACAACGCCTCATCACTTGAGAACGGGCCACGATTCTTGGTCAACTTGCGCTGGCTCATAAGGAATGTGAGTTGCCAGGATGGTGGAATTGTTGCTCAAACCAACCCTCGGTTGTGTGCCTGGGAATCATCTCCTTTCCTACTGATCCAGGTAGCAAGCTGTACGACGGCAAAGGACGATGAACTACCTGTGTCCATTGCTTGACGCCCACAGTTGCCATCCCTTTTTCTGTACCAATGTTCATCCGTAGAACTACGCATTCATGCCATTCCACTTTGTCCGGCGCATGTTAGGCGCATAAACTGTTGACCTTTCAACAAAATGTGAAGATTCACATCAACAGACGTGATGAGACGCATGGACTTTTCCGCTCTGCTCGCCAGCTTCGCCGCCGCCTTTTCACAGTACCAGCGCCTGCTTACCCTGCAGCTGGATGGCGGACAGTGGACTGTCCCGGGTACCGTATACAAACTCCCGCCTCACGCCGAGGCCGGCTCAAAGGCCTCGCCGGCTGCTCCAGCCGTTACATTAGACAGGTCGAAGATAACATCACCCGCAGTTGCCAGGTTCGACATTCGACACGTTTCTGCCAGTGCTATTTGAAGAAAACCGAAGACAAACTCAGCCAGAAGGAAATGATGAACCTGGAGCAGGACATGCTGCTCACCCAGCAAGTCCCTGACAAGATCGCCGCCATCGCCATGGATGCGAAAGCCAACTGTCCGCACTCAGGGCATAAGACAGAGCCACCTACCCCATACGGGGTAGGTGGCTCTGTCATGTCGCGCCCATATGGTTACGTGCAGGTGGGTAGGATTTTTTCTTCCGCATTTCGGCCGAAGTGGTCTTTCGACAAATGAGTGGGGAACGGCTGGTTAACACAAAACTCTGGACACGCCCGACCATGAGCAGGCCGCAAACAGTACTTATGGGATAAGTTCGTCTGGGAATTAGTGTCGCACAAGCTTTCAACTGATTTATGCTAAAAACCGTGGGTAGTACAACTTGGTCAGGTGCGGTTTGCCTGCATTCATCATCGTACAGTCAGGATAGTTGCTATAGTTGGGCCGACCAGTTTGCTGATCAGTACAGATATAACCTTGGGCGGCTGCTGTTGCGCTGGCCAACAGCAGGACCGGATCACGTCTTTACAAACAGGCAGCCCGCTTTAGTAGCCAGCCTAGTCACGACCCTTCCCAACTCGGCTGCATTAGATTGTTCCAAGTGTGCAAGAAAGCGGACTTCATGTCCCCAGCATCCTGGTCGTTTCAAGCGCAACGCAATGATGGGTACGACTTCGTCGGGCTCATAGCCAAAGGGGGCCCTGATCTGCGAGATGCTTGACCAAGAAATCAAGCCCTTCCGACCATGATATTTGACCAGCAGGCCGCGACTGGTTTCCCAGACCTCCTCCGCGAGATCGTTCGTAGCGAAGTAGTGCTTGATGCCAATTACAAGTGGCGCAAGGATAGAGAAAGCCAAAAGAGTTCCATTCCATAGGGGGTTGTGCTCATGTTGACCTACCCACACGGTAAGGATCATAACAGTTGAGCACAGTAGTCCGATTACTCTGGTCAGTTTTCTATACCGTACAGGGTTGCTTGAAATGATTCTGTGCACCAGCCCCTCCAGTCGGTTTCGCCACATTCGATCTCATAGATGAATGTGGATATGTGCAGTTTACGCTGAACGGTTTCTTCATGTGTAACTGATTTAGATACGTGCTACTCAATACTAGAGGGTGTCATGCTATCGCTTAACTTCATACCAATTTTTATCGAGATACTCTCGCTCCTCTCCGGAAATGGCTCGATAAATGCGAAAGGGATTGCCAAAAATACGAACAAAATGCCAATCTCCAAATTCATCAAACTTCCTACAGGATGTCGTTACCGATTCAAGTGATATGATTTTGTGTCGTCTTCTGGTTTTGCGGCCATGCAACTTTAATCTTCTAAGAAAATCAACATCTTCTGCAATATGCCGTCTTTCGTCGAATCCGCCGATAGCATCAAAATCTGATTTTTTAAACCAATACAAACCAAAGGATAAACCAAGAAAAAATGCGGGGACCAACATCATGCCGTAACCAACAGCTATTCCAAGAGATAATCGTTCAGGTTTTATTCGTATGCCACCTCCAAGAGCGTTTGGATTATTGGCGTACCGGTATATTTCGGCTAGCACACCCTTCGACATCCAGCTGTCGGCATCAATTGTGATCACCCATTCGCTTTTTGCATGAGCAACCCCTGTATTTTTGATTGCTGAAATATTTTTTGCGTTGTTAGAAAAAACAGTGGCACCATAGGTTTGCGCAATTTCTTCAGTTTTGTCTGTACATCTATTTAAAATTACGATTATTTCAACTTCCAGATTTTCCGGAATCACCTGATCCTTTATTGATGAAAGGCATCGATTAATATATTTCTCTTCATTGTGCGCAGGAATGACAATGCTTATTTTCATTTAACTTTCCAATATGTTTGTTGGAGGTAATTAAACTGCACCCAACTTGCTTCTCCGCATAAAATCGACCACACAGTCAAGTCTACCTTTTAATCGTTCCAGCTTCTCTAGACACTTCTGAAGCCTCTCTATGTGTACCACGCGCTTGAATGACTGCTTGTAATCAGTAAACGGTATTTTTGTACGTAATCTTTCTCGCTCCCTATGTTACGCAGATGCCACTACGCTTTTTTTAAGTGAAATTGGAATGTATCTGTAAGCTGCTTCTTAATAGCCGGTAGAAATAGAATGCTTCGTCGGTTCTCATAAAAGCTTCGAGCTGCCCTAGCGACATACCCGAAACTCGCCTTATCTCCCGCCCCATATGTGATTGATCTGAGAATCCGGCTTCTGCAGCAGGGTCTGCCAGTTCTACAGAACTATTCTCATTCAAGTCTGCGAGATAAACCATGGCTCGTTCGGTGCGTGCATAAATTTGAAGATCCCGTTGACTCTGCCCCGTAAGCTGCTTTAATTTTCGTTGAAGTTGACGCACGCCAATCCCCAATTCTGAGAGCGCCGCCCGCTGTGCGAGTGAGCTGATCCACCCGTGAATGGTCGGCATTGGATCTTCTCCGACGGCAGACTTCCAATGTGGTTCAAACACTTTCTCGATGCATTGAAACGTGTCACCTGTGGTGACTCGATACCATAGCCAGCAGTTTGTCAAGCAACAGACCGGTGACGACACTTTCCAGTGGAAGTACTTTGTCCACAAGCGATTCCATTCTGGCCCGAAACAGGCGATACAGCGTTTCTGGCAATAAAGTCACAGACATTGCGTGCACCTCACCTGCAGACCAACTTGCTGAAGGGCGCGCATGTGGTCCGGCAAACAGGACCCGCGGGAGCGGAGACCTCATTTCTGGTGCGCTGGTTGAATAAGGGTCAAGCACAATGCGAAGCACCCCCTGAAATATCCAGGAGATGGTTGGTAGAGGTGACGCTGGGTAATAGTTGAATCGTTGAGCATCGCTCAACGCAGTGCCTCGAATGTCACGTTCCACACCCCAAAATATGCACCCTCTCAGATTTGCCTGAGGGAAATGCAATTTCGATACAGGTGTATTTGCCATGGAGATTTGAGGTGACGTATCCGTTCTATGCGTGCGTTGCAGACTATTGAAGAATCACTCTGATATCAACTAGTGGAGAAAGATGATGGCTCGAACTGTACTGCAGGGTCGCTTATCTCACAGCTTGCGTAGTTTGCAGGTGTTGCTCAGTACCACGGCAACAGTGCTTGTCCGCCGTGCAATCAAGCGCCCGATGGTGAAGGAATGGACGATCCCTTTTGAAATTGGCAATCTCTTCTATCGGCACCAGTTTAAACATGCCCTCGCGATGAAGGATATCATCGACGGGCGGGCCTACTTTGACAGTCTGTATAATATTGCAGAGCCTGAGCCAGAGGTCGACGTGCAGCCAAATGGTTCGCATGAGCCCCTTGGTGACTGGTTTATTCCGCGTGGGCACACGAGCCAGAATACGATTCTCTATTTCCATGGCGGGGGCTATACCTTTTACGCCACGGTATCCCGTCGATTCATCGCAATGTTGGCGCAACGCCTGCAAATGCCGATCTTTGCGCCAAACTATCGATTAACCCCAGAGCACTCTCACCCAGCCCAAATCGAAGATGCCATCGCGGCATATCGCTACTTGCTGGGTCGCCGAATCGACCCACGCAAGCTAATTGTTGCCGGTGACTCGGCCGGCGGACATTTGGCCTTGATGACGTTGTTGGGACTGCGGGAAGCAGAGTTGCCTCAGCCGGCACTGGCTGTCGCGATCAGTCCGTGGACAGACATTGGCTACCGAGGGGCCAGTCAATTTGAAAACGACCGCTATGACCTGGTTCAGGGTGATCAAACCTTACAGTATGCTCGTTGGCTTAAAGGAAGCAGTGGCTGTAGCGATGCGAGTTTGTCGCCCACTGCACAGGACTTTAGCGGTACGGCTCCGGTCTATCTGCAGGCAGGCAGCAAAGAAATCCTGGTCGATATGATTCGGGATTTCGCCCACATCCTTCGAGAGCAGGACGTGCGCGTACGCTTAGATGTTTGGGAGCACATGACGCATGAGTTTCATGGCTATGGTGGCACCCTGAAGGAAAGCCGCGAGGCGATCGACCGCATTCGCGCGGCGATAGCGCAAGTGACCGCTAATTCTTCAGGCGCGTGCTTCGACGCATCTCCGCAAACCGAAGTCGATACGTGGGGAAAGGGGTGATCACATCATGTTATCTGCTCGACCTTGTCAAGTACCAGCACCATCGTTCCTCCATCACTACAAGGAGGCGCCCGGATTCACAGACTGCTACATGGTCGAAGTGTTGGGCGTATTCAGCCAAGAAGCGTTTGTCGAAGCCTTCTACACTTCGCCATTGTTCAAGCTCGAACGGGCCATTCTCACATACCTTGCTTCGATGCCGTCGACTGATGCCGATGCGCGGGCCTTGGCTTGCGGAAAGTTGATGACATTTTCGGCTTGGACCGTAGAGCGTCAGTCGTCTTCCGAACTGTTGCTGGCTGACTTTACCGGTCGTACGAGATCATGGCTGATGGCAGTGCCTGGAGCGGAAAACAATCATGCGGCAACGACGCGGCTGTACTTTGGCTCTGCGGTCATCCCATGCTCACACAGAGCCACCACAACATCCAGCATGGGGTGGCCATTCTACGCACTGGCTGGTTTCCACCGGCTCTACTCACGCCTGTTGCTATCGGCAGCGAGCAGGCACGTGAAAATTAACAATCGGCAGCGACTTTGATTGATTGCTGGACGAAGCACTGAATACCGGGGTGTCGGGGAGTGATGATTTGATTTTGTCATTCTCCTATCCGGCATGCACCGCGTAGCGGGACAGACCAGGCGGATTTGTGCAACAACGCCCGAAGAAGGTACTTAACTGGAGTCCTTCAATTGATATCGAGAGCGGTATCGCTAATTTAAAAATGAGCAATGCCAACTAGTATTTATCATTCCAAAAATTCTCAGACCTATATCACCCCCTTGAACACGCACAGCGACACCCGCTCCGGGTGTCTTTTATGCCCTCGCCCCAGCTGAGTCTGGGGCGTTTTCATTGGAGTGATCTCATGTCCCATCTCATCGAATCCATGGCCTTTGTCGGAGCCACGCCCTGGCATGGTCTGGGCAATCCGCTTTCACCTCAACAACCGCTGGATGTGTGGCTGACCGAAGCCGGTATGGACTGGCGTATCGAGCAGAGTGATGTCTTGTTCAACGTGGCTGACGACGGCATGCACATCCGGCCATTTGCTGACTCCAAGGTACTGTATCGGTCTGACTCGCTGGCACCACTGTCCGTGGTCTCGCCGCGGTACAAGGTAGTGCAGCCATCGGAAGTGCTGGAGTTCTATCGCGACCTGGTCAGTGCCGGTGGTTTTGAGCTGGAAACGGCTGGGGTTTTGAAGGGGGGCCGCAAGCTGTGGGCACTGGCCAAGACCGGGCAGGAAACCCTGCTCAAGGGTGGCGATCGGGTGAAGGCCTATCTGCTGCTGGCCACCAGTTGTGATGGAACGCTGTGCACCACGGCCCAGTTCACCTCGGTACGGGTGGTGTGCAACAACACCCTGCAGATGGCCGTGAAGGACAGAACCGGCGCGGTGAAAGTGCCCCACTCCACTGTGTTCGACCCGCAGCAGGTGAAAGATGCACTGGGCCTAGGTCTGTCAGCCTGGGACCGCTTCATCGGCAACATCAAGCAGCTGTCGCAGCGGACGGTTTCGCCGGAAGAGGCTTGCCAGTTCTTCCGCGAAGTACTGGATGAGCCATTGGTGGAAGGCACGGAGGATGCGGTCACCTCGAAGGCACTGCAGCAGGTATCTGCCCTGTATAGCGGTGGTGGTATGGGTTCAATGCTGGCCGGTACTCGTGGTACGGCATGGGGCCTGGTGAATGCGATGACCGAATACGTCGACCATCGCCGTCGGGCCCGCAGTCAGGACTACCGGCTGGATTCGGCCTGGTTCGGTCAGGGAGCGCAGCTCAAGGGCAAGGCGCTGGAGCATGCACTGACTCTGGTGGAGTAATGTCATGGCTTCAGTGCAATCCATTGCCTTGACCGCTGCTTGTCTGACGGCAGGGATGCGGGACTTCTGCACCTGGAACGGCTTGGGTGTGGCATACGACGGTCCCGATGCCGAGCGCAGTCTGCTGGTGATCTGGGGACAGGGTTGTCTGGAGCTGCATGCCGAACTGGTGCAGTACGCACCAATGGTGGCAGCATTGGCTGACACCTTGTACGACCAGCTGGATCAGGGAGCCCCGGGAGTGTGGCACTACGAGGTGACTGAAGCGCTGGGCAGCGCCATTGCTGAGTGGATCGTTTTGCATGATGGTTTGGCTCCTTCCCTCGATTGGGTCAAAGCCTGCCTGGTGCGCTTGGCCGGAGAGTTCATGCTGCGTGGTCAGGCACAACAGTGGCCGACCATCCGGCAGATCCTGCTGACGCTTTCTCCTGAGCTACCGGTGATTGTGCCGGTCGCACCATCGTGAATTCATTGCTGGCCTGATTTGTTGCTGCTGGTCTGTTCTGCTCTTCTGCTGCTCTTCCTGATTTCCCCTTGTCGTTTTCTCTGCTGCTGTTTCTCTTTTTTCTGCTCTCACCTGTTTATTTCACTCATCGCCCGGTCAGCCTTGCTGCCGGGCTTTATGCCTTTATAAGGAGTGTTTCGCCATGGCTGAACGCTACGCACAGGCCATTCGTCTGGCCTCTACCCTGAAGTTGTCTCGTGATGAATGGCTGCGCATTCGCCAGTTGGGCATTGGTTCATCTGATGCTGCCCCGGCCATTGGGCTGTCACCGTACAAATGCCCCTTGTCCTTGTGGCTGGAGAAGACCGGTCGCAAAGAGCCGGAGGATCTGTCGGAGAAAGAGCCTGTCATCTGGGGCACGATTCTGGAACCCATCCTGGCCCGGGTGTATGCCGAGCGTACCGGACGCAAAGTCCGGCGGGTGAATGCTGTGCTGCAGCACCCGACAAACCGTTTCATGTTGGCCAACCTGGACCGGGAGGTACGTTGCCCGGAAGAAGGCTGGGGCATTCTGGAAATCAAGACGGCCAGCTATCACTCTGCCCCGCAGTGGGAAGAAGGAATTCCGGTGGCCTATCAGTGCCAGGTGCTGCATCAGTTGGCTGTAACAGGACACGCTTGGGCCGACGTGGCCGTCCTGATCGGTGGTCAGGATTTCCGTATCTATCGGGTGCTGCGCGACGAAGACAAGATTGCCGATCTGATCGCTCGGGAGACGGTGTTTTGGCAGCACGTGCTGATGGACACCCAGCCGGCACCGGATGGTTCGGACGATGCAGGTGCTGCACTGTCTTGGCTGTTCCCCCGTGACGATGGCCAGACCATCGACCTGTCGGAATCGATTGAAGGAAACCGGTTGTTCTCTGCTCTATTAGCTGAGCGTCAGCGTAAAGAAGATGCCGAGGCCAGGGAAGCGGCCATCCGGCAACAGATCCAAAACGTGCTGGGCCATGCGTCTGCAGCCGTGTTCGAGTCAGGCCGCATTACCTGGAAGCGCTCCAAGGATCGCGTTGCTCCGGATGTAGAGCGGCTATCGCAAGACCACCCCACCCTGCTCGCCCAGTACAGCAAATCCATTGCCGGTTCCCGGCGCTTTGTCATTCAGACTGAAAGGAAATCAGCATGATCAAGGGTCTCGCCATTACCCCGCCCGTGATTGGGCGCATCAGCATTGGCAAGCTGGTGCAGAAACAAGAACGCTGGCTGCCGGAGAAGGACGACAGCTTTTCATTGACCACCCAGGTACAGAGCCGCGATGGCTGGTTACTGCATCCCTTGCATCAGGCCCTGTCGGAACAGGCACAGAACGGCAAGATCCGCGTCATTCCCATCCAGCTACTGTTCAACGACAGTGAGTTGAATCTACGTGCCGAATACAGTGCCTTCGACCGCAATAACGGTCGACCGGTCTGTGTCGGTAACGGAGAAGCCGCACGGCGGGTGACCAATCAGGGGATGGAAGAGATTGGTTGCCTGGGGCCGGACCGTTGTCCGCTGGCCAAGGAGCTGGGCTGCAAGCTGTACGGGAGGTTGAATGTGCAGGTGGAAGGCCAGCAGGATGAGCTGGGTAGCTTCATCTTCCGCACCACCGGCTACAACTCGGTCCGCACCCTGGCAGCACGGCTGAAGTATTACGAAGCAGCCAGTGGCGGCAATACCAAGCATCTGCCGCTGTTACTGCGTCTACGTGCCAAGAGCACCACCATGTCGCACCGCACCCCGGTGTACTACGTCGATCTGACACTAC
>Ga0187844_10002429_pt1 | contig 13216 bp, 17 predicted proteins | sample SpaLakP09_SKY_50_FD_134517 | JGI IMG/M metagenome (GOLD analysis project Ga0187844, IMG submission 134517) | Oligotrophic lake water microbial communities from Sparkling Lake, Wisconsin, USA - SP09_SKY_50 | ecosystem: Environmental > Aquatic > Freshwater > Lake | place: USA: Sparkling Lake...
AGGAATGTCTTTGGACAGAGTGGTTCCGTAAAATATTTGTTCGAAACGGTTGCGCACGGCAGTTCCAAAATCGGTATTGACGAGTGGAAGTTTCCAACGCGCTTGGACTACAGAGACCTTGTCAGGTTTCGGAGAAGCGAGACTTCGCACGCCGCGCACAATCTCGAGTTGACGAGCAACGGCGCGTACCGTATCCGCAGGTACGGCAGCAGGACTTCCTACGCGAAGACGGGGGAAGTACAGCAGTTCGATTTGGGGAAGCAACTCGGAGTGCTCAATGACTTCAAATTGAAGGACTTTATAGGGGTGATGGGTCTTAAAGATGGACTTGATATCGATAGATGTCTGCGATGGGGGTGGTGTGTATTCCGGAGTCTCGCCGTTATTGAGTGGGAAAATCCACGCGCGCTCTTCAGGGACACCCAGAATGCGGAGTTCGCGGAATGAAGTTTCGAACACCGGGTTCATGTTCATCCACGCCACTTTATCGTACTCACCGAGTTCGAAGGGAAACGCCGAATCAGAACGGTGAGTGTTGTAGACATCGAGGGTCTTGCGCACCGGTTTACCGTAGGGAGACATGCGCAGAAACAAATTCTCCCACTTCCGAGTATCTTTTGCATAATAGTTCCCGTCAAATTCACCTTGGACGTATATCCGAAGACGGTCAGGATGAACGCCTACGATAGATCCGATCTGGAGTTGGACAGTGTCTATACTCGAATCGTCCCAGAATTCTATCGAGGAAGACACGCCCGTCCCGCGATTCAAGACGGTTGCTGACAACATCCTACGACTGTTATAAGTACAGAAGATGAAACTTACGCAAAACGTATCTTTGAGACAAGCAGCGTTCTGAAAAGGGAAACGAAATGATATACCGCATCATATTGCTGTTCATTCGCTCAGGAACGGATAAAATCCCACTGGGGCGTTGGGGGTATCACTGGGACACGTATAAATACACACAAAGGTATTACGATTGAGTGAAATAAAACGTATCTATTTATTGGAAACCAAAGAGGTTGTAAGTATAAATAAAATGGTCTTCATGAAGTGTATCCTCCTATTCACTGCTATCCTCTCTACACGTGGTCAGAATCCCGGCGGGACGGCGGGAGGTCGATCGCCTTCAGTGTCGCCAAGTCTAACTCCGCAGCGTCCACGTCCTCCCTATCTCACTCTCACGGAAAGCACTTCACCCGTGGCAACTGTTTCTCCAACTGCTGCATATCCAAGCAATACTAATACTTATACCGTGTCTACTTCTCAATCCGGTAGAGCAACTTCCTCCGGAAGTGGATCCGCATCCGCATCCGGATCCGGATCCCGAATGGCGCCAACCCCCACCCCGATATCAACTGCTGCATCTTCCACGTCCGGGACCCTGTCTGCGACACCGTCCGGTTCATGTACGGTGTCGCAGTCTGCAACCCCGTCGGCAAACACAGTAGTAGGCGGTCTCTCAGGAAATTCTGCCAGTCCTTCTTCCCCGCGAGATGTAGTGCCTGCGAGCACCATTGCAGGTGCTGCCGTTGCCATCAGTCTTATCGCAATCGGAAGCGTTGCAATTTATGTCCTCATGCGCCACGGGAATGGCAGACAGAAGAACGTCGCGACTCGCAAGGTCCCGGAAGTGAGAACGACCAATCCAGCATTCCCGATCGTTCGCGCGGTTGAAGTTAAAGACATAGAAATGCACGAAAGGATCGGGTTCAAACCTATAAAAACTTCACGGTCCTTTTCGGTATAGATAAATTCTCCTATCGTGATTAGACAATCGATGCTCGCCGCACCCTCCATGATGGCACACTCTCTGAACGGAATTCTCATGTTTGCTGCACTTGTTGTCGCATACATGAACTATCGTGTCCTCTACAACCTCGACCCTTACAAAAAAGTTCTTATTCTCCTCGTTTTTTCAATTGCTCTCGGCGTCCACGCAATGTCCCACCTCGGTCTGGAAACCGTCTACGGGTTGAATCCGTTTAAAGTGTTGTAATCATTGCATGTAAGACAATGGAAGAAATTAATTCGTATTTGAAAGATTTAGAAGGTAAGGTGAAATTAGAAGTATTTAATTTATTGAATGAAGTGAAAACGAGCAGGAATGAAATTGCCTATAAAAATTTAAATGATATATACTCAATTCCAGAACTGAAAGATGCAAATATAAAAATAACGTATTATCCTTGCCTACAAATAGAATACTTAAAACCGCCTCATCCCTACAAATGTAAGATTTTTACGTCCGAATTTAGATTACCTCCTAACGAGGTTGTAATCAAAATATCGTATACGTTGATTGACGCGCATCTTTATTCGCAGAATGGCGGCAGGCATCAATGCATATGCAAAATATTAACAAATTACGGACGAATGTTCAATACACAATTGTCTTCTTACAATGGTCCCTGGGGTGGCGGGGAAGAACATGTCTCATATTACAACCCATTGGAAAATAATGTTGAAATAGAATGTCTTGGCATTGGTTATACAGGAAGGTGTACGATTAAAATTATTGAACTAGAACCCTTACCTTATAAATTGCCTGTTTGGTGCTTTGATAGTTTTAATTCTATTGATTCTGAAAATCAAACACAACTGCAAAATACTTGCAGGGATGTGTTTAACATTATCGGAAGATGGCGAGAACATGTAACTGAAACTATAAATGTGGACAGTGAAAAAATGTTAAAACAAATAAAGGAACAAACCGAGACAATTTCAGAATTAACCAAACAAATAGAAAAGTTACAACAAATTAAAGATAGGCAAAGAACATCTATTGAAATTCTCGATAAACGTATTGAAATATTTGAAAGTAAAGAAAAATTTCATTCGAAGAATGAATTGTTTATTGAAGAATTTAATGAAGTTATAACTAAATTTTTAAGCGAAACTCAACATAAAAAATCGTATCTACACGATGACAGAATCGAAGGACTTAAAGATTTCTTTGAAGAGCATTCTTTTTTAGATAAAGATGATTATCATACGTATCAAACTCATAAAAAAGAGTTTTTGGATTATATTCAATATAAGGAACTTAAACGAAAATTTAAGTAATTTCCATCTAGACGCAAGTTCATAGCGGTGAGTCCGTAATCTGCATTCCGCAATAGTCCACGGGGGTGCGACTATAATTTACAGGTTCATATACGCCAATCTTCGATGCGTCTTCTAGAAGACGTCGAAAATTCGCCCAGAACTCTGGAGTGTGTTTCCCTGCAGATAATTGTTCCGTCATCAGGTGGGCGACCTCGTGAAGTACTACAAACATCACAGTATTCATCGGTACAAAGGGGTACTCGGGTGCACGCGTCTTGTCGCGCAGGCATAGGACGATTTTTTCGCCCTTGTTTTCGGAGTATGATGTATCCTTTGAAGTCATTGAATTTTCCATGATGTTTTCGGGATGAAAGCGATCAACCAATAATTGAGTTGGTTTATCCGGTCCAAATTCAGGTTGTTTGTAATATTCTACGACTTTCTCGATATTCGCCTTGATTTGTGCGAGCATATCTGCTGCCTTCTGCTTGTTTGGCAGATCTTGCACTGCATACGTATCGCCATCTTTCGAAGATTTCACATTGATGAGATTACCGGGTCCACCGTTGGCATACAGGTACAACAGGTAACCGCCCATTGCGACGGTTATCGCAGCACCCACTGCTGCGAATTTCATTATCTATTCACATCAAAAAATCAGATTACTTTGCAGGTGCAGCGCCCGCCCCCGACTCGCCGATCTCGAGTTCGCGGCGGTAGAGATCGGGTTCAATCGTCGAGTTCAGGAAGGGCGAAATGGCAGCGCGCGGGTTCGGCGGGTCCGAGCGCACGTCGAGGTTCGCGTTACGCAGAGACTGACCGACGGTGTTGATGCCGTAGTGATACGTGGGCGAAAGGAAACTCTGCCCTTTGAGGTCGCCCATACCCACCGGGTTCGTGGCGGCCCACGACGCACCCACTCCGCCCTGGGGGAGCAGATCTGTGGGCGAGAGCACGGTCTGCGAGTACTCCTGTTGACCAGTAGGGTGGCGAGACTCCTGTGCAAGACTGGGCGCGGAATTTCCGCCCTCCGAGTACGAACTTGTCATCGTGGGGTACGTCGGGTTCTCCGGAAGAGGTCCCTGAGGAACCCAGTCGCGACCCTCCATGCCCTCACCTCCAAACTTACCGCCCGAATACCCATTCACGACGACAACCAAAACGACAAGACCAAGTGCAACTGCGCCAAGACGGATGAGGTTCCCCTGAGATAGTTTCATAGTATATTTATATTGCTTTTGAGACAAAAATATGAGCGAAAAAGAAAGAACTACACCACCTGTTGCTCAAATTAAAAAAGGAGGGTTTTTCGACAACCTTTTACGCGACTGCGTTGAATTTGGGGGTCGAGCAGAGACACATTCGTATCTTGAAACGCACGTGATTCGCCCCATGATGGTGCGTATTTTCAAACAATTATACCCTTACCTTATCGCCGTGCTCGTATTATGGGTGCTCATGTTTATCTGCCTCGCGGTCATCCTCGTTGTGCTCCTCCGCGGTTCGGCAATCGACGCTGCCTGTATTGCTATCGGAAACACTTCCATTCTTCGAGGGTGATTTGGCGAGGTTCGGAAACAGTGTCGAAATCAACTCTGCCTTCGAGTATGACCAATAACCGCGCAGACCGCGCTTGCCGGCGAGTTCGCGGAGAGCGTCTACCGTCATCTTCGTGACGACCAACCATTCGGGCAGTTCAGGCATTTTTAGGAAGGAAATTAACTCCTTCTTGGACATTGTGTAGTATCCCTTGATGCCACCACGCTCCTTGGCGACCTTCTTGATTTCTGAGAGTTTCATGCTGTCGTAATTCATTGTGTTTCTTCGATGTACTAGATAAGTGTGAAATGTCCATCGGATCCATTTTGGTGGTTTTGATAACCACACTCGTGGCGATTTTTGCAGGTTTGTACGCCTACGGACTCGCGCATCTGCAGGAAATAAAATTAAACTGGGTACAGTATCGCTGTAATCCAATCTATATGCCTATTGCCGGTATGGTCGGATCGGATATTTCCACAAATTTTATGAATTGCACTCTACAATCGGTCAACACGTACGCCGGGTTCATCATGGACCCGATTTATAAGAATTTCAATATTTTGACAGGTATTTTAAAGACAATTCTAGGATCCATGAACTCTATGCGCGCTGCAATGGCGGGAGCGTCGGATGGGTTTTTGAGTATTATTCGAGGAACATTTGGAAAACTGCAAAATACATTCAGCACCGTCATTCAACTGTTCGGTCGCGTTCGAAGTATCATGAACCGCATGATGACATCTTTTGCTGTACTTATGAATGTAGTCAGTACGGGGGTACAGACAGGTCAGAGCGTTGCCAACGGTCCTATCGGAAAAGCAGCCGAGTTCTTCTGCTTTCAGGGAGATACCCTCGTCGAGATGCTGGGCGATGTCAAATTGAAGATTCGGGACATTCGACCTGGACAACACCTGCGCAGCGGTGCTATGGTAAAGAGCGTCCTTGTTTTTGAAGGGTCAAAGACAGTCATGAAACGTCTCGGCAAAGTGTATGTGTCCGGAAACCACAAGGTTCTCCACGACGGAAAGTGGATTCGCGTCGAGGATCACCCCGACGCTGTCGGTGGTCCTTCGTTCAAGTACATTTACTGCCTCAATGTCGAAGGTGAGCACATGATTCAGTCGGAGGGGTATACGTTCAAAGATTACGAGGAGACTGACAATCCGATAATTCTGCGTAAGTTTTTCCAGCAGGTCGAGGCGTATTACGGAACTCTCACGTGTCCTCCGAAACTCGAAAATCCACTCAAGTACAGGTACACGGGGGTGCGTCCATCGACCTTTATAATCATGCGCAGTGCCACGGGCGGCGACATCGCCAAGTTGGCGAGTGAAGTGCGTATCGGCGACGTTCTGAACAACGAATGTCGCGTTCAGGCGATCATCCGTCACAAGGATCTACGAATTTCGTCGTTTGAAAACGGGACGTTCGCGCTCGGGACGTGGATAAAACGAGACTCTCGGGGAATCACTCCAGTTCTCGAGGAGGAGTCCGGGAGCGAAAACACCGCAGACGTCATTCAGTTTATCGTCGAAGGATCGCAGTACAATGTATTGACCGCGTACGGCGGAAGATTTACGGTCCTAGACGACCACGAGGTTCCAGATGAAGATATTCACGACTGGCGCGACGAGCAAATCCAAAAAGAACACGAAACGTAAGATAATGCTTCCGACGATCCTTGTTATCGCGGGTCCCCTCATCGTAGCAGGGGTGATACTCTACAACTATGCGTATATGAACCTCGAAGATGTAAAGAAGGACTGGGTCAAGTATCGATGCAATCCGTTATACATGCCGTTTGCGGGAATGATGTCAACGGATGTTTCTACATACGAAAACTTTCAATTTTGCACTACCTCTATGGCGAGTGAAATCATGGGTCGCGCACTCGACCCTGTTCATATGATGTTTTCTGCATTTGTATCTGTTCTTCAACCAATTTTGGGACAACTTGATTCATTTCGAGGGATGATTACCGGTCTTCAAAATTTCGTAACATCCTTCGTTTCGCAAACATTTGCAAAAATTGGAAATGTATTTGGAACATTTTTAAGTCTCATGTCGAGAGTACGCGATTTAACCAGTCGAATCGTCGGAAGTGCAACATACACCGTTGTGATCGCATCAACTGCAGTAAATCTTATCGAATCTACGTTTTCTATGATCCGTTCAATGTTGTCGTCTGTTGTTGCTCTCATTTTTGGTCTCGCGATCGTTATTTTGTTTGTGTTCCCTCCCCTTCTGTTCGTGATGATTCCTATCGGAGTTGCTATCGGCGTTTCGTACGAGTGCTTCGGTCCGCAAACTCCGATTGATTTGGCAGACGGGCGGACGATTCCGTTGAACCGCGTGAGAGTCGGAGATGTATTGTCGAACGGTGCATCTGTAACTGCGACCATGCGATTTGCTACGCAACCGTCTACAGACCTCTACACGTACAAAAACACTTTAGTCACCGGAAACCATCTCGTTCGCGAATCTACGTGGAAGTATGTCCGCGATTCGAAACTTTCTAAAAAATACGAAGGTGTTCTACCCGACGAAGTCATTTGTTTGAACACCAGCAATCACGAGATATGTATTGATGGAGTCACGTTTGCAGACTATGAAGAAGTGGACTCGGAGGCGCCGGATTACGTAGCACTGAATCCGACCGATATATTGGAGGGCGGAATTGAGTTGTGCAAGGTTCGACCGGGAATGAAAGTGGGGAATACACACATTACCGGTGTTGTGCAACTTGAAGACTGCAAGATGCAAGTGTTTACAGATTCTCCGGACGGTCAGTTCAAACTCAACGAAGGATTTGCTAGAGATTATCCTGACACTCACGACCCGTTCGAATTTGAAGAGATTCAGGAACGGGTATTGAGTGAATTAAATCGCAGACTAATGAATAATGAAGGATAAAACGACAATTGTTCTTATGGTCGGCGTAGCAGCGTTTATTGCTGCCGTCGTTGCCCGACTGTTTCTTTCGCCGCCTCCGCGTCGTGAAGGATTTATGCAGCAAGAGATTGGCGCTCCGGTAAAAGGAGATGACTCCGGTGTTTATGCCGGAATCGATATTTCGAACGGCAACTCGTGGTCGTCCGTGACGGCGCCCACACCCCTGAAATCGTACGAAGCAGCAGATGATGATATGAAACTCTTTGCCAACCAAGATTCCACATTCAAACCCGAATGCTGCCCCAATTCTATTTCATCGGACACGGGATGCCTCTGCATGTCTGCCAGCGAGGAGAAGAAACTCGCATACCGTGGAGGAAACCGGGCGTAGACGCCGCGCTTAAGCATTTACATTGTTGTTTGGGGTGTATAGATAATGCTTGATACTGCAAAACTTATTCGTGAATGCCTTGTCGATATCTCGAAGGAATTCCCAGACTTGGGCGAGACTATCGATAGGGAGTACCCCTCTTCATCTGCTGGAGCGGGCGCCGGAGCGTCCTCAGTTCTGAACTGCGACGCCGAGGTCGCCTATCTCAAGGAACACGTGCAACCGCACTGCATGGATCTCCTCAAGAAAAATAAGGAACTCTTTAGTGTTCCTCGTTTTTTCCTTCGTGGAGTCGATTTTTCCGAGTTGATCAAGGTGGATGGTGCAGAGGAAAAGGTATGGGTGTACTCCCGCACCCTGCTGATGTCGAGTTATATGGGTTCTGATGTGATGGGCACGATCAAGACGATGTGGTCGACGTTTACCGGCAAGGCGTCGACGGACGAGATTGACGAGATTCTGAAGGACGAAACAACGCAGGGCGGTATCGAGGATCTTCTTGAAACGCTGAAGGAAACCCGAATCTTCAAACTCGGCATGGAGGTCGCGGAGAACCTGAACGTTGAGAAACTAGGTCTCGACAAGGTGGATTTCACCGATATTGCGGGACTGATGGAGATGGTGAAGAATCCGGACCACCCAGTGACGAAACGGGCAATCGCGTCTGTGCAGGTCCTGATCGAGCAAAAAATGCGCAGTGGCAGTTTGCGCAAGGAGGACTTTATTGCCGAGGTTGAGATGCTAAAAGAAAAGTTTAAGCACTCTATTGGAAAAGTTTTCAAGACGGAACTCTTTGGCGATGCGCCTGCGGGGCAACCCACACGCACCGCCCAAGAAATCACGAGCAATCATCCCGAGGCGCGCCGCCAACGAATGCTGGCGCGACTCCAGCGCAAACTCGCAGAGAAGAAGTAAAGAAGTAATTTCGGTAGAATACACAATGAGTCAGGAGCAAACAGAACGCCAAAGTCAACGCGAACTGTTCTGGTTGGAAGATCCTGCCCACTTTTTTGTTAAATGGCACAAGTTCCTGCCGACGAATGATATGACTGTTCCCGAAGCGCTCAACGCAGTCGTGCGCTTTACCGTTTATTCTGCAGTTGTGGTTGCCATCGTCGCCCGACGGACCGACTACCTCCTGTTGATCCCGCTTGTGATGCTGGCGAGCATATTCCTCGTACGTCTTTTCCCCAAGACGCAGATGATTCAGGAGACGTTCAAAAATATCAAGCGAGGTGCATTGTCCCGCGAGGGGTTTTCGACACCGACTGCTGACAACCCGTTCATGAACGTATTGTTTACCGATTACGTTGACAATCCGGAACGCGTGTCGGCACCTCCGGATGTCACATCGGCAGCACTGGATTCTAGCATTCGCGAAGCGTTTTCCAAGACGAGCGACCTTTTTATGGATACCTCTGACACGTACGGTTTGATGGAATCCTCGCGGAACTGGGTAACCCAGGCGGCCACGACGATTCCCAACGATCTCGATGGATTTCAAAAGTTTTTGAACAAGGACAACGTCTCGCGCAAGGGCAAATCCGAAGAGTATGTCGTTGCCAACGGAAGTACAAACACCCCGATTCCAGTCCATTAGCGATTCTTCTTTGCTTTCGATGCCAATTTCTTCAGTTTTGCAGGGTCGGTAATGGCACCCTGCTCTTTGGCAATTTTCTTGCCGTTCACAGCAACAATATACGTAGGAAACGCCTGCACTTCGTTATTCCATTCCGGAGGAATTGCAGACTGTTCAATCTCGACCGGTTTAATCGGAGATGTCTTTGCAAACTTGTCCCATGTGTCTTGAGACATATTGCACGCAGCACATCCTTCCAGACGAAAGCGAATAATTGTAGGTTCGGAATTTGCACCACCTCTTCGCCGCCGTGTGCGACGTAGTTTGCGCGTCCTCGTTTTCACAGTCATTATTGTATAAAGACTATATAATGTCGGGTGGAGCGTGTTTGAATAGTCTATATCCGATCGGAACTTTGTGGGTAGGTACTACGCAGAACGGCACCCCTAAGCAGTTCAAAAACCTTGATATGTATCGCCAGTACATTATGGAGACAGGGTGTCCGGATGTCTCTACCCGCACAGTTGCCCCTATGCAAAAACAGGAAAATACCCCTTTCACTCGATTTATGGAATTTAAACCAAAAGACCCAAACCAGCAGTCGCTGTATTCGGCAATGTCCCCGTACTGGGTAGGTTCTGAACGAGAAAAGCAACTTCCCAGCAGTGCAGTGAGTCGCTAATCAGTAGTCGGATTTACCGATGGGAAATGCCGAAACGGGATCTGGAAGAACGCCCGTCTGCCCGACGGGGTACCCTTTCGGCGCCACTCCGTAGTTTCCGCCGTTTACACCAACGGGCGAATATCCGCCTACGTAACGCCGTTTCTGCCGCCTACGCTGCTGTTTTCTAGTCTTTGGGACATTTTTCCGGGTTCTTCGTAGACTCTTCCGGTGTTTGTTATATTTTACCATTTATACATGTAAAGAGAAATGATGCGACGCAATGTGATACTATGGGTATCTTCGATTCTACTTGTGCTGTTTGCGTTCTTCTTGATGCCTGCAAACGAATATTTTAAGGACGCCCAGGGGCGAGAAACCGACGTATCGCCAGACGCACCGCCTACCCCAGACTGGTTGAAACCTGTTAAAACCCGTTAAACTCTGGAAATCTCATGTTGAAAAATCTAATTAGGGAATAAGATGAAATTTAACTCTACGATTCTCTGGGCGGGTGTTATTTTTCTGCTCGCGGTAGTGTTTGCGTTGTTAGGCAATTCTAGAGAGTCATTTGAGACGATATGCACTTGGAAAAGGTCTCAGTCTGAACTCATTTCTCTTGATATTCTCCAAGACAGTGACGAATATACAAACATCGATACTGCGAAGCGTACATGTGCTGCCAATGAAAAATGCTCGGGTATTCTTTCTATGACCGCGGCAAATACGACATCGTACAAACTTACACGAACTCAACCGAATGTTACAAATACAAATGAGAACTTAAAATTCATAGAAAAAAGTATGTGTCGAGACGGAACGGAAACTCACAGCAATACCCCGATTAATGGAACGATGTCCGCACCTGAAGTAAACGACGCTGCAAACGCTGCAGGTATTCCTGTTCGTGATTCTCCGCCGGCAATGCTAAACCTTCCACGCTCGGGCGTTGTAGCAATACCTCCTATCGGCGCTCCTCCGATGCCCGCGACATCCACACTCGGATCAACGGTCGGACAGAGCGGGATGCTTGGAAGGAATCTACCAGGACCTGTTAAATAAAATTTGGTGTCGAGAATAGATAAGATAAGATGAAGTTTCACGACGAATATGTTTTATATGGGGTGATCATTGTAGTGGTCCTATTCGCACTCGCATATTCGTGGGGAAACATCGGCGATAGGGAACACTTGGAGTCACATAAATACCAGGGATCCGAAACACATATGAATTCCGACTCTAAAAAAAACGAAAAGATTGCCGGAACAACATCTCCAACTTGCCCTACAGGTACTACGTTCGACCCCCCCACTGGAAAATGTAAAGGCGCTCAAACTACGGTTATGACACCCGATGTATCATCGCCTATATACACAACTGCGCCCATAGATCCCGGTGACTCATATATCCTCAAAAGTTCATTGGTCCCGTGCACTTGCACAATGCACTCCATGGGATGCGAAAAACATGCAGGCGGTAAAGAGTTTTCGGTTGCCCCCGGCGATAAGGATTCGTCTCTTGTAGGAAATAGTGATCAAGAAACTGCTCAGAACCAATCGGGTCTCATGCGTCCATTTAGCAGTGCGTTCTCGAACCAAGGAGAACCGACTGGATTCCTAAATTCATTTAGTGCATTCGGGTAATAGTATATATATGTTTGGACTTCCGAATCAACGAGGAAGTTGTTGGGTCAATGCTGCGCTACAGGGACTTTTTTCGTGCCCAACATTGACCGATCGTTACGAAGACGGAACTACAGATAAAACCAATCCGTATGACGTCTGCCTTGAAGCAGTCTATCGAAATAAGGGTGTCCACGGTCTCAAAGAGTTTTTTGACTGTATTCGCACATCGTATATGCCCGCCGGAGAAAATATAGGCGATAGTCACGAACTTATTGTGCACCTGTGCGACAAACTACCGTGGTTGGATGAAGCGTTTCGATTCAATATTGGCGACCGCATTGAATGTGTACATTGTCACGATACCCAGATGCATACGACGTCTACAATTGATTTACACCTAATGCCATCGCGCCCCGGACTTTCGTTACTCAACGCGATTCAAGAATACGTACAACCGCAAACTATCGACTCATGGACGTGCGAGAAATGCAAAGAAAAAGGTTGTACAAAGCAAGTTCTATTTGGAAATTTTCCAAAAGTCCTCATGATTTGGTCAACACCTATTGAATATTCGAGCGTTATTGTCGTGAATAATAAAAAATACTTTTTGTTTTCAGTCGTATGCTTCACAGGCGGGCATTGGCGAACGTATGCTCGGAAAATGCCCCCCGGAACACCGTGGTATATTCTGGATGACCAAAATGTTGTTGCTGTCGACTCCCGAAAATTCCCCCTCGACAGTACGATGCGTGTTCTGCTTTATTTCCTGTATGAAAACTAATGGACGTCTTCGCATGGATTTTGATTGGAATCGTGGCAATCATTGTTGTATGGGCGATGCTCATGGGTGATATTGTTTCTACACTCGTACTCATTCTACTTGCCGCAATCCTTGTTTTCCTTCTCGTATTCTTTGGATTTGTAGACATAACTGCCACCAGTTCGCAATTGGACATCATATTTAACCCTATTCCGTCTGTGGCGGCAGATAGCGCTACTGCACCCGCTCCTGCGCCACAAGTATCTGGACCGGAGGTTTTCTACGTGTCTGACAACAAATTCACATATGAAGAGGCGCCCTTTGTTTGTAAGGCGTACGACGCTGAACTTGCTACCTATATTCAGGTAGAACAATCGTACAATTCCGGTGCAGAATGGTGTGGTTATGGATGGTCTGCAGGAGGGATAGCATTGTTTCCAATGCAGCAAACATCGTGGGAGGCGAGAATGACAGACCCAGACCCTAAAAAGCGCGAAATGTGCGGTCGTCCCGGGGTAAACGGCGGATACTTTGAACCGACCATGAAGTTTGGTGTAAATTGTTACGGAATTAAACCCAGAGAACCGGCACAACCGAAGGTGTCGAAAGAGAATGACCGACTGTTGGGTATATTCAAGGATCAAGTCAACAAATTTGTAGTGGATCCGTTCAAAAAGGACACATGGTCTAAGTACAACATTGTGGATACCCAAAC
>Ga0187844_10002433_pt1 | contig 13197 bp, 13 predicted proteins | sample SpaLakP09_SKY_50_FD_134517 | JGI IMG/M metagenome (GOLD analysis project Ga0187844, IMG submission 134517) | Oligotrophic lake water microbial communities from Sparkling Lake, Wisconsin, USA - SP09_SKY_50 | ecosystem: Environmental > Aquatic > Freshwater > Lake | place: USA: Sparkling Lake...
ACTGTCCCGCCCACGGTAACTGCGCTTGCTCGGAGTTGGGTGTTAGTTAGAGATGCGTCAGAAAAGGTTACCGCTTGCGATGCGGGGAAGTTCAAAACGGACACGCTTCCGGTAACTGCACCGAAGGTGGTTGATTGTGAGGCAGGGAAATTAGAGATTGAGACAACGCTCCCGCTGACTGCGCTCCGCATATCTGTAATCGCTTGAGTGCCAAGGCTAATAACCGTGTGGGCGGTGATGTGTTGCCCACTAGAAAGGATGGTTGAGAGCGTGGTTGCCGATTGATTGCCGTCTAAAATGGAAAGTGCCATATAGCCTTATCCCTTGTTAAATGACTGTCACATACATCGAGTTTTGTCTCTGTGAGAAGTTCAAAGACCGCAAGCCATCGTCTAGTTCTGATGGGGTGCAAATTAGGCTCATCTTCAAGCCCCTCTGCCAAGCCCTTTTCGCCGTCCTAATCGTCGGGGTTTGACCAGTAATCCGTGCCGTATAGACCTTTGTATCGACTATGTTGTTTTGAATCTTGGTAAAGAGGGGCGTGGTTTCAGAATAGAACGCCTCAAATATTGAGCAGTATTCGGAGTCAAAAGCCTCTTGGCTAATCTTGGCCGCCGTGTCGGAGTAGTCGATTGTAACGGAAACCTCATAAACCCCAGTATAATTGCCGAGAAGCTGACCGCCAACCGATGCAGAGATTGTGGCAAAGGGGAATATCTTAGCCCCTACTCTGTTTGTCTTATAGACATTGAGATTGGGGATGTTGGCTAGGAGATTGTCTAAAGCATCCTCCACATTGATTTGAACGCTGTTGTTCATTTAATAAATTGCATATTTAGTGTTTAGATAAGCCTCGACTTGCTGGCGTTCTGGGGTTGTTAATGCCCTATTATAAAATATAACTTCAGCAAGATCGCCCTTAAATCCTCCGCTAGATGCACTCAAAGGGGTTACTCCATCACCACCATTACCAATTCCAATAGCTATATTTGTTTGGTTTATTGAGGCAACAGAAGCAGATTCAGATGCTAAAGATCCGTTGACAAAATACTTTTGTGAATTATTCGTTATGCTTTGTGTTCCGCATACGATAGACCAATTCGTACTTGCTGGTTCTTGATATAAAAAACTCCAGTTGTAATCACTCCCCATAACTCCAAATGCAGATGTTGTTGGGTCTGATGAGATAAATCTTGGTGATATTGAAAATTGGCTTCCTTCCGCAGTTGCTAAGTCTCCTTTTGATATAAGTTCCGCCCAATTGTTATCTGTCTCGTTATATTGGTAAACTGTAAATATTGTAAACTCTCCACTATTCCCAAATGTTGTTGCATTCGTTCTTAATACTGTTGCGGAATTACTATTTCCAAATCGTAAAATTGGTTTCCCATTTTTAACATTTGATACAAATGTTGGATTTACACCATTAACCACATTCCCATTTGCGTTAAATCCATTCCCACTCTGATCTGCCCAAGCTATTACATTAGAGCCATTAAGAGTAACACCAGCATCAGATTTTAACCACAGAGAAAGCCCTGATAAGTTAGACGGAAAAAATTTTGCTGTCGCCGTAATGTCCAAAGTCATAGCCCTTGACCAAGTGCGGTTCTGCCCAATCACAGCTGGGCTATCCCCAGTTACCTTTGCAACATAAAATTTGATATTTGAATTATCAGTTAAATAGCTTGCTAGGTCTGGCGAGCGATATAGTTGCTCTAGGATGTCGTAAAACTTGCCATCGAAGTCGGCTCTTGCCGTGGTGTCTGCCCTTGCCACATAGGTAATAGAGGCGGGTGTTTTGAATACACCAGAGAAAGGCACAAGCTCCTCCCCGCTGATGCTGGCTTGAACCGTTACGCTTGGCATCGTGCGAGCCGTCCCCCTCTCGCTGGTGAAAAAGTTCACGCCAGTAATGCCAGAGACAACATTAAGGAGGGCGTTCTCCACCTCCCTTTCAATTGAGGCCATTAGGTAGTAATTTCCGCAAGCTCGATAGTGAAGGACAAGCCATCGGTGCTTTGCGAAAATCCTCCGATCATGCGTTCCACCCCGCTCACGGTGCAGAGTGAACCAATCGTGGGGGCAGAGATTGCCGAAGCCAAGACAACGACAGACTGGGTGACTCTGAACACCTCCCCGCCTATCTCAAGCTCACTAGCGGTTGTGAGGTCGGTGACTGATGCGGAAACTGCGGAGGAGGCAAGCCCGGTAACTGTTTGGAACATATCGGCAATCATAAATTGCAGATCAGTTCGGAAGTAAGAGGTGTCGATTGTCCCAGCCATAAAATCACCTCCTATGTCAATCCATAGTTGTCATGCCTTCAAAGCTAAAAATGTTGTCTGTTTCCCACTCGTTTTTCTGTGGGAAGAAGCCGGTTTGCTTGTCTCTCCTAGTTGCTGAAGCAAGGATGATCGGGGTGCTGTTGATTGCCCAAAAGTCCGTAGCCCCTCTAATTGCCTTTGCCATCTGCTCAACTGATGGTGCGGTGTAGGTGTTTAATCCTTGAATCTTTATGTCGGCTGGGCATAGAACAAAGAAGTTGTCTTTGCCCATAGTTTGTCTAGCTCTAACAATTAAATCTAGAGGATTTCGATAGTAGCCTTGAGACAATCCGAATGGGGCGACTAGGTTGTAGGTTTCCGGAAGTCCCTCGGCTGGTTTATCGTCTAGCTTATCTAGGACAATGTTGGTCTTGTCTGCATCCTTAATCTCTGGGTGACTATATACAAAGTCAGTCCAGCTTCTCTTGCTTTTCCTATAAGCCTCGTACTGGTTCGGCCATACTTCAAGATCAATAACATCGCCTTGCCTATGCCCAGCCTTTACATAGCTAGTAAGTTCAAAAACTCCGTGGTATTGGGCGAGGCAATCAAAGAAAACTCCGTGGCCTTGGTCGGCTAGATGCTTGGCGGCTGGTAGGCAACGAAGCACATCCCCAAGCCTCTGCGAATACTTAATAGTTTTAACACTCATCGGCAACGCTCTTGTCTGTTATGAATGGCAAATAATCTCTTAGCCGAACTGGGCTTGTGGTTTGTTGTAGCTTTTCCCAGCCCTCGACTAACCCTTTATACCCATAGAAATCTTCCTTGAATTGGGCTTGCTCCTTTGTGGCATAGGCGAAGTGGTCAAAGGTTAGCCCCCAAGTTTCGGTCACTCCTCTTGGAATCATCATCGACTGGACATTGAGTTTGGGTGGTTCGTGGCTGGTAAAGTGAACATCTTTGCCCCACTTCCAAGCCCTAAACCATTCGTACCAATGCGAAGCAAATCCTTCCCTAGTCACTACTTTTTTATTTTGCCCCACATAATAATTACAATGGAACTGCATGGCTCGCCCCTCCTCGCATCCCTTGAGATGCCCGAAGATTGCCTCTAGCTGGTCGGCTCTCCATATCTCATCAGAATCAATCTCCATAACAACGCCATTCTCCACCCCCTGCAACGCCTCGTTAATCATCGCCAGCTTGCCGGGGAAAGGCTTGGCCTGCCAATAGACTGAAACATTCTCGTCCCTAATGCTCTCAAGATATTCGTGCGTTCCGTCCACGCTTATAAAGTCCTTGTGATACTTCTCTGGAACTTGCTTGCACCAGCGGGTGCATCCCAGAGGCTCGCTCACTCCCTCGACAATCCTCCATTGCCAAGGAATCTTGAGCTTCTGAAATTCTGATAGATGCCTCTGGATGTAGGGCATCCCATTGAGGACGATGGTAAAGATGGTCAGCATTTCAATCGCCCATAGATAACGCTAATCTCTGGACAGAAAGAAACCGAGTCGTGCTGGTAGCACTCAAATCCAATCGAATCAAACCAATCCATGAACTCCTTTAGCCAAGTGTCTGAATAGTGTAGCTCAATAGCAATCTCTTTTAGATTGTGGACATTCCCAATTTGCAGAAGTTGAGTCTCGTCTCCCTCGATGTCGCACTTAATGTGGGTGATAGAGTTCTCTGTTATCCAAGTATCCATTTGGAATGCGGAATCTGCCTTTTCGCACAAGAACTTTCCTTGTGGGTATTGTTGAGAAAGGGTTTGAATGTCTCCTTGGTTTATGTCCACCCCCATATAAAACTCTGGCTTTTGTGATAGAAAATACTTAGTCGTTCCGTTGGCCTCTTGCCTTTCTGATTCAGTCCAGAACGCACACCCCAAGTCAAGCACCCTACCGCCAACTACGTTGAGATGTTCCCAATGGATTTCGGGTGATTCCGATGTGATGATTCCTTCGGTCATAGCTCAAATATGGCCGCCCCATTACGAACTGACCAATCTTCCCAAAGCAGTTTAGCAAATCCCTTGAGCTTGTTGTAGTTCGCTAAATTCTTAATGTCGTTCACATCGTCCAATGCGATGATTGCCTTCTCTGCTAGGAAGGGACGAACGCAACGGAGTTCGGCCTCACCAGAGAAAGGCGAGCCATCAATCAGAACAAAGTTAAAATCCACATTATGCTCAAAGTGAATGTCCTCGATGGCGTTGGTTGAATATGGAAAGGCAGTCTCTAGGCAGACATTGTGCCAGCCTAAAACTGTTTCAAGCGGGTATTGGTTGAGGTTTGTTTTGATAGTTCGATAAAATTCCTCGATGTCGTTCTTGTTCATCCAGAGCTTTGATAGGGTTGCCGTGCCATTGATGGCAACACCACCTCTTGCAGATAGGTTCATCGAGTGACGGCCTATGCGGTCTGGGTGATTCTCAATGCTGAATAGCTTTTTGGTTCTGATACATTGAGTCGAGCCGTCCCCAGTTCCTCCCCCGATCTCTAGCCCAACCTCAAGCCCCTCGCTATATTTTGCAAGGGCTTGGCCGAATGGGTCGTGGATGCTTATTTCTTGCACTTTGCGTATCCAGTAAGAGCCTTCACGATCACATATTGAATAACTGCTTCCTTGTCGTGTTTTAACGCCATCATCCCGCACTCATACAAATCTTTCCCTGCTTTTTCGTCATAGGTAATATCAACCTTCACATACTTGGTGGGGTCGGGGCGAGACTTCCCGAATTTAATCATACCAAGCCCCTTAATATCTTCCCCCTTTTTTGCTTTCCTACATCCAATTATTTGCTTTGCGTTTTTCATAGATTGCTTTCCCCCTTTGGTAGTGTTCGGGTTTATTGTGGTTTTTAAGTAGGTCATCGGGGTTGCCTCCGGTGAACATCGGATTCTCGTGTTTGAATTGGATATGTCTAGCCTCAACTATTACTTGGTCTTCGTATGCCTTGTCCGTATGCTCATTGTCCCCATAAATCCCATCGCTCTCTTGGTAGTCTGGGTGGAACATATAGCCCCCCTGCTTCTTTAGCCTAGATTGAGTCATAATAGCCATACAGAGGAGTTTGTCTTGCCGTAGCCCATCTGATACTGCCAGCACTTTCTCTTGCGTTGTATCCCCAATAGCGTTCGAAATTAGGGCATCCCAATGGCGGGGCGGTGTCCAATCATCGCTCATTTGGACGATAATGTCCCCTTTGGCTATTTTTGCCCCTGTGTTCCAAGCATTGACGATGCCTCCGGGGTTCACTCGGATTGCTTGGTGAGGGGTATAGTCAACGGCCTCATCGTGATCCACCATGAAAAGCCATTCAACCTCTAGGGGCTTTTGGGCTAGGGAAAGCCATTGCCAGCGTCTTTGCCAAGCGATCTGCGGCCTACCCTTTGTGGCGTGGATAATGCTGATCTTGGGGGCGGGTCGCATCTTCTTAATCTTTTCAGCTTCGCCAGCCTCTCCTACACACACCGAAGCCGTCTCATATAAGTCCATCGCTTGCCAGTTGTAGATTGCCTCGACAAGATTCCAGTAGTGAGTTTTAGGTCTATGCAAAGTCATACAAGCCCTTGCCGAGCCGTAGGTCTTTATCCAGTTGCCCTTCCCCGCCCAATGATTTGCTATATAAAAATAAGCCTCTCGGCGGTCTGGTTGCAGGGCTACTGCTTGCCCTAGATAAGAAAGCCTCTCATTGTCTGGGACACATCGGCCAAGATTACAAAGCACATCGTATCGGAGCGTATCTTCTAGTTCTGAAAAGGTTAAGGCTCGCAAGCTAGACTCAATACACTTGTCCATCTGATTTGATAGGAAGTATTCTTGGGCTTGGTAGTAAAGGGCGTTGGGGGCGGTGGAAAGCGTGTCGGCTAGGATGTTGAAGTTCCTTTCAGCACTTTTGGCCTTATAGCCGTGAGGCTTGTGGATGCGGAAAATCTTGTCTACGCCAATCGTCTTATTTGGCTCTTTAGTAACAAGCATTTCGTGAACTCGGTTCTTCCAACTACAAGTCCCCTTCTTGGAGATTTCTTCTCGGAGGGGGATAAGGCCAGCGTTGTCCACATTGTACTTTAACGCCACAAGGTGAGCGTCTTTCTCAACGGCAAGGTCAATAGCCTCTTCGACAACCCTTGCCCCATCCTCGGCCATTACATCGTCAGCATCGACCCATAAACACCAATCGTTTGAACACGCACCAAGAGCCGTGTTCCTTGCGGTTGCAAAATCGTCTATGTGAGGCCAATCAGTTCTTTGATTCTGGTAGTGAACGATTTTCGCACCCAGAGCTTTGGCAATTTCTTCTGTTTTGTCTGGGACAAGATTCCCCCTAGCGATGCAAAGAACAAGCTCTGCTGAAATCGGCTTAAACGACTGAAGGCATCTAGCGATATACTCTTCTTCATTGCCTGCAATTAAATAGGTGGAGATAGGATATTTCAAGGGGATTTCGGGGTGAGGATTTTAGTTCATAAGGATGTCAAAAAGAAAAGGGGGGAGAGCTTTCGCCCTCCCCCCATTCCTATGAAACAACCAACAGCAATCTTTAGCTTGCGGAGTAGTTGGTGGTGATACGAACGGCGGCGTTCGGGTCAATCACAACTTCGTCCGTGTTCATGCGAACTCGGAGCACTTGGCTACGGCGAGCTTCGTCACGATAGCTTTCAGAGACGAAACCACCAGCCGAGTCACCCGACCAAACCAAGGTGCGTCCGATTCCACCAGCGGTGAACTCACCACCAGCAATCTGACCTACGATGATCTTGGTGTCTGGAACAACGAATGAACCAGAGTAGGCTTTATTCTTACCAGCAGAGTTGATCGCCGCACGACCAACGAGGAGGGTCTGGATTCCCAGAGCCGCCGCAATTTCAGCTTCGCTCAACAACCGAGCACCAGTATTGGAGATAACTCCGAAGAACTGATTCTGTAGGAGGGTGGAGCGTCTGATCAACTCAAACACATTGGCAGACATCGCAACGCAATTCGGCTCGTAACCATACTGGTTAAGAGCGAGCTTGGCCGCCGCCACATCACGAGCCACATCAACCGTAGCGATGAGGGTGTTCGTGTAAGCAACTGCACGAGTCTGGTCAGTAATTGTGAAGGGAGTTGTTGCATTCCAGAGAAGATCGGAAACCCGCTTCTCGTGGGAGAGCTTCAACTGACGGAGCAAGAACTTGGCAGTTTCGCTCTCGTAGGCGAAGAAACGATTCAAATCCTTGACGGCTGAATCGTCTAGCAACTCCTCAAGGCCAAATTCGTCCGTGCTGTAATTTGCAGAGCTAAAGGAACGAATCCCTCGGCTATATTGCGAACCAGCATCACGAGCCGCCGCATTGTTGCTTAACAACTCTGCGCCAGCCAGTTGGACTTTGAGGTATGTTCCAGCCTTTGCATCAACATTCTGCAAGGGGAGGAGTTGCGCTCCGATCAAACCGACGTCGGCTTGAGGGGCTTCGATGAGGGCTTGGTTTAGGTCAGCCCGAATGCTTGAACCGCCGCTAATGTAACTCATTTTTTATATTCTTTCTTGGTTGGTTAAATTACTGGGTTAGAGGAATTGCGACTTCGATGACTGCATCAGCAAGAGCAGTTTCGAGGGCAACTCCGACGACGCCAGTATTGGCGGCCGCCGTGGTCACGAGACCAGAACCAGTCGTAGCAACAAGGTTGCCAGCGGTGATTCCGTACTCGGAGGTTGCGAAAAAGGTTGGGTAGAACAGTTTGACTGCGCCGTTGTCACCAGCCGCTACATCAGCGATGGTAGAACCAACGCAACGAGCAGAACCGGAGACAGCCGCACGAGCCGTGCCGTCCGTGTGAATCTCTGCGAATCGGTAAGCCGAGATCGCTGAGGCAAAGTTAAAGGTGCGAACTGCACCACCGTCAATATTTGTAGCCATTTTAGTATTATCCTTCTTTAGAGTTTAACTATACCACGAGCTTTAGCCTCGTTGTATTCGTTGGGGTTTGAGAGCATCACGGCTTTCATTGCCTTGAGCTTGCTTGTTCCGTAGTCGCTATGGGCGGCCACGAGAGCTTCAAAAGTTTTGGGTTCTTCCTTTTTCTCGGAAGGAACTTCGATTGAAGGGGAGGCGGGGATGGGCTTAATGCCGAACTCAGTAAGAACTTTCTTCACGACTTCGCTCATCTCTTCCTTTTTATCTTCGGAGGGTTCAACCTCTACTGAGATTTCGGGAGTAGGGGTCTCGGAGGGCTTCTCGGAGGCCATCTCCTCTTTCTTCATTTCGTCTTTGGGTTTCATCGAATCTTCAATGGCCGCTAGGCGAACCTTGATGTCCTCGATATCTTTCATATAATTGTTTTCCATATTTGTTTTGTCCTTTTTGTCAAGTGGAGCTTCCTCCACGGCTTCTTTGGTTACTGCCGGAATTGATTTCCCTCCCTGCACATAACCGAGTTTTTCCATAAACTTCACCATCTCCTCGAATAATCCATTCGTGGCGGCTGGGCTGGAAACTAAATCAGCAGAGGCGATGCTCTGGGGTCGAATGTAATCCTTGCCGTTGATGGTCTCGGACTCATTTACGAAGGCTAGGGAAACGCCGAACTGGTCAGGGGCTTCGGAGGCCATCTCTTTGATTAGGCCGTAGTGGGGGGAGTTGCGGAGTAGGCGAAGGTCGGCAACCAGCTTGTCTCCCTCAATGCGGGGGTTTCTGGCAAATCCGACAACTGCGTCCAATCCGCTTCCGTGGTTCATCTTAACCTTCACCCCATTCTTTGCCTTACCCATAAGTTTGAGGGCAGTCTCTAGGCTTGTTTTATCCACGAAAAGGTCGTGTCCTTTAGCCTCTCCCACCTCCAAAATGCTCACCCCGCCTAGTTCCATTTCCTCCATCTCCTCGTCCCTATAAGTAGAATAGGCAACCGCCGCCCTTTGTTGTTCGTCTGGAAAGTCGCTGATGGCTTGCTCGTCTCCCATAAAGCGGGATACAAAGTCTTGCTCTGATTCGTCTGCGGAAGGTATGGGTAGAGGCATATATTTCAATGAAAATGTCAAGAGTTGATTCTGGGCGGGTATTGAACCCGAAGCTCCCAGAATCTTAAATACTACTTAATTATTGTCACATTGGGACTACCCTACTCCTTTCAAGGTAATGGAACTCGCCACCCGCATCGGCTGATAGCGTAAGCCCCGCTTCAATACTAGTAATGTATTATGCTTTTTGTGTAATAAAACAACAAACGCTGTAAGACTCTTACAGATTCAGGCTATTTATTTTGCAAGACCGTATTCCTTAAGAACTTCTTTGGGAACTTTTTTGCCTTGCCTAAACGCATCTTCGACTATCTGCTTGTGGCTTTTTTCCTTGGTTGCAAGAGTCCCGATATAGCTAGCCATTCTTTTTGCAGATATTTCCTCTGGATCATCCTTATACATCTTATTAAAGTCACCATCTCCACTAATTATTTTCTTAATATCTGCTTTTTTAATTTCTCTTCCAGTTGCCCTTCGCATTTGATGAGCAGATTCTTCATACAATGTGCCCACCATCTTTGTGTTCGGGTTAATAAAGATTGCTGGCTTTCCTTGGAATGTTCCAGAAGCCCCATCGAAAACGAAATCTTCGCCAGTCTTTATTCTTTCTCCCTTAACCACCGGGGTTCTCATAACCATTACTGGCACATCTAAAACTGGTTTTAGTAGTTCTCTGGTTTTCTCGCCGTGTATTAAGTCACCAACATTCCCAATGATTGTTCCGTCTTTTTCATTTTCTGCGTCAATAAATTTTCTTGAAATTTGAGGATGAAAGAACTCTTTTTTGGTCATTTGCCATAATTCTTTTCCTTCGCCCTTGGGGGTTGTGGGAGATTTTATTGATTCCCCTTCACCCCCGCCAGCACAAGTATTTCCCTCCTTAAATCCACCAGCCCCAGTTCCACAATCAAATCTTTCCTCCAACAAGTCTCCGTCTGCCTTGCGGTAGGAGTCTTTGACCTCACCCCCACTAGCCATCTTGAGAAACTTGTTCACCCTTGCCATCGCCCAAGCGTTCCTTGAGTTAGGTTTGCCCCCGCTGATAGTGGGTCGGAAGCTGGTCGAGAACGCACCCGCCCCCCTGCGAAACACTTTCTTTAATGCTCCAAGGGTGGGGGCTTTCCTTGAGGGGTGCTTGTCTTTGAACTCGGCGATCTTGTTCTTGAGGGCTTCTTCGTTCTGCTCTGAAATCTCAATGTCGCCAGCTTTGCTTCTGGTCGATGCCGTGCCCTTGGGGTTCTCCTTTGAGCCTTTGATTCGTTCCTTTGGAGGGGCTGGGGTTTGGGAGACTGGTCGGGCTAGTTCTTGCTTCTTATCTGTAATCGGCCCACCCACAATCCAAGCGTCACAAGTTCTTTTGGCCGCACACTTAAAATCAAAAATCTCGCAGTAACCCAGATCGCCACCAATAGCCACTTCATTTGCGTCCTCTCCAATTCCCTTCTTAATGCACCCTAGTACCTTGCTCCTCTGATCGAAGGCCGCACAATTACCACAAAGCATCTTCTTTGCCGTTGCTACATCGCCTTGGAACTCGTCTGCCTTGGCTTTCCAGTAAGCATCGTTTGGCTCGTTCGGATTGGCTGGGCCGTAGTTCGCATCATCTACCGCTGTCTGCCTATTGGCTAGGTTGGTCTTGATGTCTTGGGTTGCGATTGGGCAAGAGGCCGGTTCGGCTAGTTCTTTCTTGTCCCTTGCTTCCATCTGCCCAACTACTTTTCTTGCCCAAGAAAAGCCAGCATCTCCGCCCCAGCCGTGCCACGCTTGCCAGCCCTTCCCCTGCTCATCCCAAGTTGCGCCCTTCTTATCGACTTCGTGGCGAGTTAGAAAGTTCAGCATTCGCCTTACTGTATCGGGCGATAGCTTCACGCCATTTTGCAAATCCCTAGCTCTAGCGATGCCTACTGGGGTCATTCCCCTTTGGCTGGGTGGTTTTGTCTCCCGCACATCCAAGGCTCTTTTGGCGGCCTCCCTAGCTCCTTCTGGTGGGGTAAAATCAATCCCATCATACTTCGCCAACTCAATCCCACCCATCATTCCCTCAATCAGCATCTTGATGGATGCTGGGTCTAGTTTTGCTAGTGCCTCTTCAGTATCTTTTTTTTTAACTTCTAATTCTTCGGAGGATGGTTCGATGGGGTCTTCTGGAATTGGCTTCTGGTTGCCTCCCCCATCCTTATCCTCCTCTGGTTTATCCTCTATGGGTGCTACTGGTTTGGGTGCGGGAGCAGGAGGCAGTTGGGGTTGTTGGGGCGTAGGGGTGACAATATCGGAAATCGTCTCTGGGGCTACGCCATACTTCTCTGCCAAGTCTTTAATCAGCTTGGCCTCAATCGCCCTTTGTCGCATAGCACTTTCAAAATCTTGCCCTCGCTCTGCGTAGATGTCGGCGGCGGTGCGGAGTCCGGTCTTAAACTCGGAAATTGCGGAAGCGGATTCTCTGCCCAAATCAATAGAGACATTTGCCCCGAAATTGAAAATACCCCTAGTCGTTCTTGTCCCAACATTGTTCTCAATCAATCCTCTTGCTACTCCATCGGCAATCACGATGTTTTTGATTGGTCGCAGAACCTTGTCATCGATGAGCTTTTGGTATCTGCGGAAAGTGCGTCCAGCTTGTTGCATCTCAAGGCGAGCTGTCGGTCCACTCATAGCGGAAGGGTCTACGGCGAAGCTGTAAGGGATGCCAACGCCCAAGCAAATGTTGCGGAGTAGAATCTTGTGGAACTCGGCAAACGCACCGGAGGGACGGCTCGGCCCATCGGGGAACACGATATCTTCACCCGGTTCTAGGTAAGAGATTTTGCCAGACTCAATCGCCTCTAGCTTGATAGTATCACCATTAACATTTTCATCGTTTGTGAGCGTGGAGAGGTCGGAGGCATTGTTGTTATTCCTCTTTACGATTCCAGCTTGCGAACTTGCGTTCTTTGCGGCCATCTTCTCGAAGTTTATAATATCGTAAATGTCTGTCGCATCATTTATGGCGGTATGAAAAGCGGAGATTCCTCGGTACTGGTCGATGCGGAGTGGGTCGAATAGGTGGAAGGCTTGGCTTGCGGGAATGGTTGCTTGGTAGGTGTAGAAATCGCCAATGCTTCGATTGTAAATATCGTAGGCACTCGGCGCACCAGTATCCCGATCAATATGGATTCCACCGATCAAATCTAGGCTTGTATAAACCTTGAATGGGTCGCCCACTCTATCTGCCTCGATGCCTTGAATCTTTAGGTTGCCGTCCTTGTCTCGGACTAAAACGAAAAGAAAATCACCATCTCGGAGCATCGACATCATCGCCACTTGCATCAGAGTCGAGCCGGTGTGCCTTGTCGAGATATCGCACTTGTCCCACCACTCTGCCCAATATGCCTCAACCTCTGTATTGACCTCTGGGTTTTCTGTTCGGGCTTGGTAGGAGATGTTTGCGGCTGTATGACTGGCAAACTTCATAAGGATGGAGCGAACAAGGCCGACATTCTCTGCCAAGTCCCTCGCCCTTTTCATCAGCTCCACTCGGTCATAGTTAGAGCGATAATCTTCTGCACCAGAAAGGGAACTCGGCCCTTTGCGTTCCCTTGTATATTTGACCGCATCGTAAGAGAAGTTGACGAGCTTTTGCCGTGCAATCATCCGATTAACTGCCCCCTGCGGGTTCAGAAAGGCAACAGCTTTATCGATTAAGTTTAGCTGGGCTTTTTTCACGAGAAGTTGGCGTAGGTCGTGCGAATACGAGTGCCGTTGACAGACTGGATGGCAAGGGTTAACTCTGCGATGGTATCACGAACTTCCCCAAGATTCGCCCTCGAAAAAGAGCGTCCCGCTATCGAATAGCTTGACCCAGCCACCGCAATCGCTTCTAGGCAAGTGATATATTTATCACGCAACGAAGTTAGGGTGGCAAGGGGTAGCCCAATGAAATCACCC
>Ga0187844_10002437_pt1 | contig 13174 bp, 6 predicted proteins | sample SpaLakP09_SKY_50_FD_134517 | JGI IMG/M metagenome (GOLD analysis project Ga0187844, IMG submission 134517) | Oligotrophic lake water microbial communities from Sparkling Lake, Wisconsin, USA - SP09_SKY_50 | ecosystem: Environmental > Aquatic > Freshwater > Lake | place: USA: Sparkling Lake...
CGCACAGATTCTGATTGAAATTCTTAGGGGTAAGGTTGCGGTTCTTTGAAAATCTCAGCGTAACTCAGGCGATGATCGGATAGTCCAAGACGCTTGGGCACGTCGTAATACCGATCGGAACCAAGCATTGGAAGATTTTGAACATAAGGTGGAGTGAGTTCCGGAATCACCACCTTGCACAATCGCATCTGTGGCATTTGACTTGGGCTAAGGTCAATAACGATGGGGTCCAAGCCATGTTTCTTGAGCATGTTTTTCATTAAGGAATAACGCGTCGTGAGCGAACCGTCGGCCTGGGTCGGGCAGTCACTGACATTGACTTTCCGTTCGCTATTTAAGTACCAATCAAGTTTGCTGAAATTCTTGCGATAGCCGTAATAGGTCAGCACTTTGAAGAAATGGTCAATGTCTTCGATGACGGCGCTTTCATCCACATGAAAGATTTTTTTGGTGGCCCGCGCTAATTCCCAGTCTTTCGCTAGCAATAGATAGCGCATGGTGCCTTCGGATTGCCCGAACTCACCCAGTGCATACAACATTGATTCTTCGATGTCGAAAGCTACGCCACCACCTGCGCCATAGCTATAGCGATTGAAGCTAGGCATGAATCCAAGTACCGTCACGACGGGCAACTCTTCGAATTCATTGCGATGCAGATAGAAGCTCAACTCGATCGGCAGGCTCTCAGAAAGCTTCATTAGCCGAGCAAAGTGTCTATTCTGCAATGCCTTATCAACAACGATCCGTTCCGGCGCCATACGGCAGTTCCAACGCAAGTTCACTGCATCTCGTTCGAATAATTCAAGCACCCCGTGGTAAATGGCTTCTTCCATGCTGATATGGGCCGCCAAACCTCCTGAGGTGAAATATGCAATGCGATCTTCATGCTTGCCTGCAACGTAAAAAGGCAGACTAATTTGGGCCGGAACCATCACGTTTTCACCTGAAAACATACGTCTACCTTGGACCCAGGTTAGATTTGAATGTTCGGTGAATGGTGTATACCTAGCGCCAATTAGCTTGTGATCCTCAAATTGTTCGGCGGCAAAAATTTTCAGTTCATCTGGTGAAAGAAAAGTTCTTCCTGTGCCGCTCAATGATGCAATTGATCCAAATGCCAATTCACCTTGTTCTCTTGAGAAATATCCAAATGCTCCAACTGAGCGTTCGAATGTTTCGGCAATTCCAGAAATTGCCATACTAAATAGGTTGTAGCCCTTGCCGCCACCGAAAACTTGATCTTTGAATCGAGTTTCAAGCGAGGGCTGTTCTAGGATATGGCGCATGACGTGATCAAAGTCATAGTACTCGCTATGACCCACGTACAAAGGCATGCCGCCGCCCGCGCGGGGATAAGTTACATATTTTCTAATTGGCCCGCGAGGCACATACAATGAGTAAATGTCCCGTAATCCCGCCGATTCAATTCTTGATGACAGATAGGGAGCGAACTCGTTGTTGTGATTGATGGTCGTTGTCGAAATTTTCATCAGCACAGCTTTCGTTGGCGTGTGGTTGCGATGATGGTTTGTTAGATCACTTAAGCGCGATTCGGCCAGGATGTGAAGTCATATAAATTTGGCCTGAATTCAGCGGTTTGGCGGGGCGGTGCGGTCCGATTATGTTTAGGGCTGCGGACTAAGGGCTTCGTAGCCTTGGACTTGGCTAGGAATTCGTTTCTACGCTGGACGACTAATTGGCGTTGCGAGTGCGGCTGAGGCCCGCTTGTTTTGGGGAATGTCCGGGATGCAAAGGGGCGGCCGCTCTTTGTCTCGCGCAGCTTGAGCAGAAATGCCATCAATGCGTGGTCAATCCTTGCGAGTTGAGGGAATGTGGTGACCATGTGCAATGAATCCCTTAACTTCTATTGGGTCAAAATCTAATGCGCCCGGTAGAAAAAGAGAAGTAAGGGTGTTCCCTATCCCTATGGCAGAGCTTGCTATTGACTAAGCCCAGTCAATGTGTAATCGAAAACCTATTCTTAAAATCGTTCAATCTGCGCACAATGGCAGTTACGTTCAATGGCTATCGGGGCAAGGAGTAGGGCTGGTTTGTGAGAGGAGAATTTCTTCTTTGTCCCCTTATTGCTGAATCTCATATGGGGAAGGGTGGTTGGATCTTCTATCTATGAATTAAGGGTTTTGTGACGAATTTGTAAGTAATTTACATGGTTAATCAAATTAAATAATCAATCACTTGCATGGGATATTCATGCGCTCTTTGCGCGCCTCCCACCCGCAGGAGCCTGAAATGGCCGCGGCGTTGGTGCGGCCACAGAGTTGGACTGGCCGGGGCAAATAACGGGCGGCTTGAGCAGGATCGCTAATGCGGAGCTGGTTTGTTTGATGTCGCCCAAGGGCTGTTCGCCCGACAATGCCGCTGGCGAGGCGGTCTGCGCTCGCCCAAAAGCCGGTTTTTTTCATGCGTGTGGCTCGATTTGCCTATCGAAGAGTTCGTCTCGGCCTTGGGCATATACAGCCGCTGCTACAACGAAACGCGGAGCGAAAATTCACTCGCCTTCCACAAGCCCAGTCGAGTACCGCTGAAGTCTGGGCTTGGCCGTCTAACTGCTGCCTCCCATGTGCTTATGTGCCCGTTCGACGTTGGGCCTTGTTCGTAGCCAATGAGCTGGGGCGAGAGCTGATTTCTGAGCTCAAACCAGAGCCGGGGCTCGCCAGTTTTGCCGCAAGCGCCAAGTCCATGCCAGAGCCCGCCACGGCACCCGCAGATCACCCCCCTGGCACAGCGATTCAAAGGGATGCGCAGCGAAGGGATGAAGCAAACCCGGTTTGCCTCGGCGGCCGACTTGGAGGCGACGCTGACGAAGTACGGTCAGATAGATAACTCGCAAACACAACGGCGTTCGCTGCATCATTTGACGCACCTCCAAACGCTCAAAGACTGGCCAGGCAAACGCCTTGAACTCCTCGCTAAACGGGTGAAGAGTTTCCCGGGTCTTGGCCCTTAGGTAGCCCCGGTTTCTGTCCCCGTCCCCCTGGTCAGAATTCAATCAATGCCAACAATTCTGGGTGAGCTCCAAGCCCGAGGCAGGTGCTTGTTTGATCAAACGCTGTGCCGCGTCGGCGAAGGTGTCTGCTTCGCGTCTGTGTGGCAGTGACCCTGTGGCCGTGAAATCGAGTTACCGCGTTCTCACGACGTCGACTGGGCCGAACCTCGGGTTCGGCCGTCGGTGGCGTCGATGGCCAAGCCGGCAAGAACACCATGGTCGGGATCAGCGACATCGATGCCGGCAACTACTACGGCAAGACCACCGTCACCTTCAGCAGCACCTTGGCCAACGGCAGCGCCGGCAGCTCCGGCGGCTGGACCCTGCTCAATGGCGGCGCCACTCCCTCGTCCGCCGGCGGCAACTATCCCGGTGCTCTGATGAGCTTCAGCAACAGCGTGTTGCAAGGCACCAGCAGCTTGGCCGCCGGCACCACCAATAGCCTGGATACCGTGCTGGGCCTGCTGCGTCTGGACAACGCCGGCTACAAAACCATGCATCTGAGCTATGACGTGTACCCGGTCGATGGCAATACCGCTCCGCGGGTGGACAACTCCGGCCTCTATATTGGCTCCTTCACGGCCGCCGTGCCTGAGCCCGGCACCTACGCCCTGATGCTGGCCGGCCTGGGTGCCGTCGGCTGGGTGGCACGACGTCGCGCGCAAAACCAGGCCTAATCGGCTCTGGCCTGGTCACGGCCTGTTGCTAGGGTAAGGCGCATCTCCGCTGAGTGTTGCCACTTGCTCTCAGGCCGGTTGGGAAAGAGCGGACGCGATGGCAGGAGCGAAGACCGCAAGCCGGCGCGCGAAGGCTCGCTGGCTTGTGCCTGCCCGCGCGCTGCTTGCATGTCTACGCGTCTCTCGATTTGTCGGTCGGCCGCGCGGCGATCTGAAGCCGATGCGCAAGAGCGGGCCTTTGCGGCGGCTGGTTTTCATGGCGGACAATGGCGGCTCGACGCGAGCCTGCAGCACTACCCCGCTGCGCGCTTGAGCGGCCAGTCCGGGTCACCCCTGCTGTGCGGCGCCCTGTCCTGAATCAAGATAGCACTGCCTGCCGCCCGATCGGCGCGCGCAGTTGTTGTTTGCTTCTTGCTTGCTCGGCAAGCTTTCTTCTCGCGTTCAGCCCCGCGGAGGTCTTGTTCAGCCTTTCTGGATGTCAACAGGGCCGCTGCGTTCCGAAAGGATTTCATGTCTTCTTCTGCGACGACCATGCCCGGCACCGCTGCCGATGCCGCCGTTTCCACCGACTCGGCCGCTGGCGAGCCGCGCAATTCACCGGGCAAGGTCGCTTTTGCCTCCCTGATCGGCACCGCTATCGAGTTTTACGACTACTACATCTATGCGGCGGCCGCCGTGCTGGTGTTCAGCACCCAGTTCTTTCCCAAGGGGGACAGTTCGGCCGCGACCCTGCTTTCGCTGTCGACCCTGGCCCTGGCCTTTTTGGCGCGACCCATAGGCTCGGCCCTGTTCGGCCACTTCGGCGACAAGATTGGCCGCAAGCGCACCTTGGTCGCATCCTTGCTGACCATGGGCTTGTCCACGGTGGCCATCGGCCTGTTGCCCACTTATGAGCAGATCGGCCTGTGGGCACCCATGCTGCTGTGCATCTTCCGCATCGGCCAAGGCATAGGCTTGGGCGGCGAATGGGGCGGTGCCGCCCTGGTGGCGACCGAGAACGCGCCCAAGGGCAAGCGCGGCCTGTTCGGTAGTTTCCCGCAGCTGGGGGCGCCCATCGGCCTGTTTGCCGCCAATGGCGTGTTCTTTCTGGTCAGCTACTTTCTGGGCGCCGAGGCTTTGGTGGAATGGGCCTGGCGAATTCCCTTTTTGATCTCGGTGGTGCTGGTGGGTGTGGGTCTTTATGTCCGGCTCAATCTGCATGAAAGCCAGGTCTTCCGTGATGTGGAGAAGCAGGGCAAGAAGTTGCACGCGCCGGTCACCGAGGTGTTTCGCATGCATAGCGGCGCCTTGCTGCGCGGCGTGCTCATCATGACCACCACCTATGTGCTGTTCTATCTGATGACGGCGTTTGTGCAGGTCTACTCCAAGAGCCCCGTGGCCTTGTCGGCGGCGGGCCACCCCACCGGGCTGGGCATCCCGGCCAACACCTTCACCGGCATTTTGCTGATAGGCGCGGTGGTGTTCGGCATCTGCACCAGCATCGGTGGCATCCTGGCCGATCGTTATGGTCGCCGCCGGTGGTTGCTCGGCGTGACGCTGGCCATCATGGTTTTTGGCCTAAGCATTGCCAGCTTTTTGGGCGGCGCCACGGCCCTGACGGTGCTGGCTTTTATCGTCGTCGGTCTGGGCTTGATGGGTTTCACCTTTGGCCCCATGGCCGCCCTGCTGCCGGAATTGTTCCCGACCGAGGTGCGTTATTCCGGTGCCTCGCTGGCCTATAACTTGGCCTCCATCGTGGGGGCCTCGGTGCCCACCTTGGTGGCGCTGGAGCTGAACAAGGCCTATGGCCTTTGGGGTGTAGGCCTGTATCTCGCCGCCAATGGCTTGCTGACCTTGGGCGCTTTGTTGGCCTCGGGGGAGACGCGGGACGTGGATCTGGCCTCGGTCAAGGGCTGAGGGTATGGGCTGGCCCGCCTGCTCAGGGCTTGGCTTTGCGCGCCGTGGGCGCCGGGCCCACCGAGGCGCGCCAGGTCATGCGGATGGGAAAGTCCCGGCTGACCGCTAGCTCGGAGTCGTAGCAGCGATTCATCAGCCAGTTCAGGCCGTTGAGCGTGACCTCGCGCATGGGAATGTGGACCGAGCTCAAACGTGGCGCGGTGTACTCGGCGCTTTGGGTGTCGTCATAGCCCAGCACCGAAATCTCGCCCGGCACCGAAATGCCTTCTTGCTGAAAATGCGAGAGCACGCCCATGGCGGTTTCGTCATTGGCGCAGAAGATGGCGGTGACGTTCTTCCGACTGGCCAGCAGGGTTCGCGCCGCGGCCCAGCCGCCCTCGGGCGAGAAGTCGCTGGCCACGGTGAAAACTGCTTGCTGGGGGATGCCGTTGCGGGCCAGCTCCTCCATAAAACCCCGCTGTCGCGCCGCATAGTCGGGCGAATTGGCCGGGCCGGTGATGACGGCAATGCGCTTGTGCTGGTGGGTCAGCAGGGCCTGGGCGGCCACCACGCCGCCTTGCACATGGTCGGCACTGAAGCAATGCTCCTTGCCGCGCTTAAACACGCGGTTGAGCACCACGATATTGCGCTGGGTGTTGCGCAAGGTCTTGATGTCCTCCTCCTCCAGCGCATTGCTCATCACCACCAGGCCGTCGCAGTCGCGGTCGATCAGGAATTGCAGGCCCTCGATGGCCTGGCTGCGCTCATCGCCCTCGCCCTGGCCGAAGGCGACCACCATATGCCGACCCTTGCTGCGCAGCTCGGTGTCGATGACTTGCAAGATAGGCGTGTAGTAAGTGCCTTTGAGCGCAGGGATGTAGACCCCAATCATCTGGGACGAGCCCGAGAGCAGGGAGCGCGCCGCATGCGAGGGGCGGAAGTTCAGCTCGGCGATCACCTCGCGCACCCTCTGGGCGGTAGCCGGTGCCACCGAGCCCCTGCCGCTGATGACGCGGGAGGCCGTGCCCACACCGACACCCGCGAGACGTGCAACATCTTTGATGGTTGCCATTAAGTTCAGCGCTGCTCCAAGAGATGGGCTGGATTATTGCAGCGCCGCGCAGCTATTCGAGCGGGCAGTGTTGGATCTCTGGCCATTCGGGCAGTTGCGGCGCGCTCAGCTCTTGCTTGCTCGTGGCGGCCAGCCGCAGGCCATGACCGCGCGGCCAGGCTTGGCCTTTGCCGCAGGGCTGCAGCGGCCAATCGAAGGGCAGGCGGGCGCCGAACTCATGACGCGGCTTGGCCGAACGGGTCTGAACCAAGAGATCCGTCAGTCCGCGCGCTTCGGTGCCTGGCAGCCAGGCGGCGACGAAGGCGTCGGAGCGATTGAGCAGATCGTTGACGAACAGCGGCCGGCCCGAAATAAACACCGTCAGCACCGGGCGGCCTCGGCCACCGACGGCGCGCAGGACGGCCAGGTCCTCCGGGTAAAGGCTGCTGTGGCGCAGGGTGTCGCCGGGCGGGATGTCGCCCTTGCCCTCGGCATACGGCGTTTCGCCCAGCACGGCGATGACGGCGTCAAAGCGCCGCGGGTCTTGCTGCGTCCCGGCTTCATCGAAGACCACGGCCTGGGCTCCCAAGGCCTTGCGCAAGGCGGCCAGCACGGTGTCGGCGTGGGGGAAGTCGGCGTTGTCCGTCAGATCACCCTGCCAGCTCAGCGACCAGCCGCCGCTTTGATTGGCCAGGCTGTTGGCGCTCTTGCCCACCACCAGCACGCGGCTGCCCGGGCGCAGGGGCAGGAGTCTGCCCTTGTTCTTCAGCAAAACGGCGGAGGCGCGCACCGCTCGCCGCCCCAGTTCGCGGGCCAACAGCGCCTCTTGGCTGCCTGCTTCGGAGGCGTCGGCCGGTGCGTGCTCAAACAGGCCGGCGCGCAGCTTGACGCGCAAGATGCGGCTGACCGCATCGTCAATGCGGGCCATGGGGATGCGCCCGTCCTGAACCGCGGCCATGGTGTTGGCGATGAATTCGCGCCACAAGGTGGGCACCATCACCAGGTCCACACCGGCATTGATGGCTTGCGGACAGTCGGCGTCGCTGCAGCCTGCTACCTGGCCGATGCCGTTCCAGTCCGACACCACCAGGCCGTCAAAGCCCAGGCGTTCCTTCAGCAAGCCAGTGAGCAAGGCCTGGCTGCCATGCAGCTTGCCGTAGCGGATGCCGCTGGCTGGGTCGGTCCAGCTGTTGAAGGAGGCCATCACCGCCTGCACGCCGGCTTCCAGTGCGCCGTAATAGCCCTGGCTGTGCACGCCGATCAGCTCGGACGCCTCGGCCTGAGTCAGGCCTTGATCGACGCCGTTTTGGGTGCCGCCGTCACCAATGAAATGTTTGGCCGTGGCCAGCGTCCGGGCGCCATGCTCGGGCCAGGCTTGCAAGCCCTCGACATAGGCCTTGGCATAGGCGCGTACCAACGCAGGGTCGGAAGAAAAGCTCTCATAGCTGCGGCCCCAACGCAGGTTCTGCGCCACCGCCACGGTGGGCGCAAACACCCAGTCAATGCCGGTCGCCCGCACCGCGCGTGCCGTGGCCTGGGCGATCTCGCGCACCAGGCCCGAGTCGTGGGCAGCACCCAGGCCGATGTTGTGGGGGAAGAGCGTGGCACCCATCACATTGCTGTGGCCGTGGATGGCGTCCGTGCCCCAGATCAAGGGGATGGGCTGGGCCAGGCCGGTCTGTAGCGAGGCCTGGCGGTAGCGCTGGGCCAGCGCCAGCCAGTCGGCGGCGCGCGCGGCCTTGTTCTTGCCGGGCCAGGAGCCCCCGCCATTCAGTACCGAGCCGATGGCATAGCTGCCTATCTCTTGCGGCGTGATGGATTGGATCTCCGGCTGCGTCATTTGGCCGATTTTTTGCGCCAGCGTCATGGGCGTGAGCAGGGCCGCGATGCGTGCTTCCAATGCAGGGTCGGGCGTGTTGATCTGCTTGGGCCGGGGCCAGCTCTGCGTCGCCATCGCCATCATTTGCTGGCGCTGCTCGGCTGCTTGCGGCGCGGGGTCTGCGTCGGTCTGTGTTGCAAGCGCAACGCCGCCCAGGCCCCAGATCAGGGGGGTGAAGAACAAGACTTTCAGAGCTGAATTCGGCATGTGGCGGTACTTTTTTGAGGAAGGCACAGGCGCAGGAGGCCGTGATTTCTAGGGGCTTGTGGCGAGTTCTAAGGCAAATGCGGTTGACAAGCCGAGAAGCCCGGCAGTAAATTTCAGCTCGAATTGGAAACGATTCCATTTTGACAAGGAATCAGGGTTCTCAGCAGGTCCGGCAAGCACAGGGGGAGCCAAGCTCCCGCAAGCGTCGACCGGGTGGAGAGCGTTTGATGCCGTGTTGACTTGGCGAGCGGATTGGCCGGCCGCATGTCAAGCCTCGATTTCCAATGCCATCAATCAACAACAAGGCCAACGGAGACAAGCTGATGTACGAATTCAAGAAGCTCCCCCCCGCGTCCCGGTCCGGCACCCGCCCCAGATTCGACCTTAGGCCCGTGGCTGCCGTCTGTGCCGCCTTGCTGGTCGTACCTTCTTGCCATGCTCAGGCCCAAACCGACAAGCCGAGCCCGGCCGCGAGCAATGGCAAGAACGTGAGTCAGTTGGACACGGTGGTCGTGACTGGCATTCGCGGTTCGATCGAGAGTGCCATCGCGCTCAAACGCAATTCCGATTCCGTCACCGAGGCCATCAGCGCCGAAGACATCGGCAAGCTGCCCGATATCAGCATCGCCGAGTCCTTGTCTCGTTTGCCGGGTCTGGCCGCACAGCGGGTCGACGGGCGTGCGCAGGTGATTGCCATTCGCGGCATGTCGCCCGACTTTGCGGGCACTTTATTGAATGGCCGTGAGCAGACCTCTACCGGCACCAATCGCGGTGTGGAGTTTGACCAGTATCCCGCCGAGCTGATGTCGGGCGCCGTGGTCTACAAGACGCCTGACGCCACCCTGGTTGGCCAAGGCATCTCGGGCACGGTGGACTTGCACACCATTCGGCCCTTGAGTGAAGGTGGCCGGACCGTCTCTCTGAACGTGCGCGGTGAGGTGAATTCCAATGGTGACCTGAACCATGGCTATGGCGGCACCTCCGCCAACGGCAGCCGGGTCAGTGCCGCCTACATCGATCAGTTTGCCGGCCGCAGCATCGGCGTGGCTCTGGGCTTTGCGCATCTGGATGCGCCTGGACAGGAGTTGCACTACAAGGCCTGGGGGTTTCAGACGGACGCCAATTGCGTCTCCCATCCAGAGTGGGGCTGCAACCCGATCACCGGCAGCAATCCAGGCTCGGCCACCTATCTGAGCGGCTTCGAGGCCACGACCGTGTCGCGTGTCGATAAGCGCGACGGCCTGATGGGTGTGTTTGAGTTCAAGCCCAATAAAAATCTGCACAGCACGCTCGATCTGTACTACTCCAAGTTCAAGCAAACCGAAGTCATGCGCGGCCTGATGGGCAGCATCGGTGACGGCTGGGGTGTGCCCGGCAGCGTGTTCAGCAATCTCAAGACCACGCCCGTCGGTGATCAAACCCTGGTGACCTCGGGCACCACGACCATGGCGCCAAATATGGTGGTGCGCAATGACTACAACAGCCGCGACGATACCTTGCGCGCGGTGGGCTGGAACACCGAAGCGGCGCTGGGCAAATGGACCGCGATTGCCGACTTGAGCTATTCAAGCGCCAAGCGGGTGGAGAATCTTTTTGAGACCTATGCCGGCACGGCCAGCTCGCCGGTCATCAATTTCAATCTCCCTACGTCTCCGGCATTCCCCAGTTTCAGCTCCGGCACCAATCTGGCGGATCCTTCCTTGGTGGCCTTGGGGGATCCGGCCAATTGGGGGCATGCGGGCCGCTTGGCACGCAATTCCCAGTTTGACGAAATGAAGAATGTTCGCTTGCACGCCAAACGTGATCTGGACGGTTTCTTCAGCCAGATCGACGTAGGTATCAATTTCAACCAGCGTGACAAGACCCGCGATTACGCGGTGGAGTTCGCCACCATCAAGAGCGGGGCCAAGACCCAGTTGCTGAGCGCGGCCGATGTGCTCCCCAGCAGTTCACTAGGCTTTGTCGGATTGCCCGGCGGTCTGGCCTATGACGTGAATGCGATCGCGTCCAAGTACTACACCATGACGCCAAATCTAAGCGGTGGCCCGACCGGCGATCTGGCCAAGACCTTTGGCGTGCATGAACACATCACCACCGCCTATGCCAAGGCCGACATCGAAAGCCAATGGGGCAATGTGCCCATCCACGGCAATCTGGGCCTGCAGCTGATTCACACCAAGCAGGATTCCAATGCCAATGCCTTCGATAGCAGCGTCGCCGCCATCGGCAGCATCGACCCTGGCAGCAGTTACAACGATGTCTTGCCCAGCCTGAATCTGGTGGGTGATATTGCCAGCGACCGCAAGCTGCGTCTGGGCTTGGCCAAAACCTTGGCGCGCCCGCGCATCGACGATATGAATGCCTCTTCCTCGGCTTCGGTGGCCACGACGGGAGCGCCGGTATGGTCTGGCAGTGGCGGCAATCCAAAGCTCAAGCCCTGGCGAGCTTGGTCGGCCGACCTGTCGCTGGAGCAGTACTTCGGCAAGAGCAGCTATGTGGCGGCCGCGCTGTTCTACAAATATTTGGACAGCTATATCTATCAACAGAAGATCCCTTTCGACTTCACCGGCTACATCAATTCCTCGGGGGTGACGGCCGCTTCGCCCTACGGAACCTATGACACCCAGGCGAATGGCCAGGGCGGCAATATGCGCGGCCTGGAGCTGAGTGCCTCGCTGGACGGCAGCCTTCTGTCCAAGAACCTGGAGGGCTTCGGGGTGGTGGCGACGGCCTCTTTCACCAGCAGTTCCATCAAGGTCAAGGGTGTGGACGGCACGGCCAGTTGGGAAACGCTGCCGGGCTTGTCCAGCACCGTCGCCGGTTTGCAGCTCTTCTATGAGAAGAATGGTTTCGCCTTCCGAGTCAGCGACCGTTACCGTTCGGACTTCCGCGGTGAGTACAACTCCTTGTTCGGCAATACCTCGGTGTTGCGCACCTTGGCGCAGAACACGGTGGATGTGCAGACCAGTTATGAGATCCAGAGCGGTACGGCCAAGGGCCTGCAATTCCTCTTGCAGGTCGTGAATTTGACGGACACCCCTGACCGCAATGTGCAGGACGGCTCAGGCTTCGGCGGCGTCAACGCGCCGCAGGAGTACAACAAATACGGGCGCCAGTATTTGTTTGGCGTGAACTACAAGTTCCAGTAAGTCCACCGGAGTGGGGCCGGTTTGAGGGCGCAGGCACAAATGTGGGGCGGGACCTGCGCCTTGGCTCCGGCCCGACTCTGACCATCCGCACTCTTTCTGTTTGCAAGATCAGCCCAGGGCGCGAGGGTTTCGCTCGCCCGGGCTGCCGATTCTTTGATTGTTCATGCCTCTGTCTATGAATCCAATGCTCAAAGCCTCCCTGCCCGTGCTGCGCCGAGATGAATTCGCGGCCGACTTTCGCTGGGGATGCTCGACCTCGTCCTATCAAATCGAAGGCGCCGCGACGGAGGACGGGCGCGGTGAGTCCATCTGGGACCGCTTCTGCGCCGAGCCCGGCCGCATCCGTGACGGCAGCAGCGGCGCGGTGGCTTGCGATCACTACCACCGCTGGCCGGAGGATCTGGATCTGGCGCAAAGCCTGGGCGTCAATGCTTACCGCTTTTCCATCGCCTGGCCGCGCGTGCTACCGCAGGGACGGGGCGCGATCAATGCGGCCGGTCTGGATTTTTACGAGCGCCTGGTCGACGGCATGCTGGCCCGTGGCCTGCAGCCCTGGGCCACGCTCTATCACTGGGACTTGCCCCAGGTCTTGCAGGAGCAAGGCGGTTGGAAGTCGCGCGAGACGGTGGCCGCGTTTCTTGAATTCACCGAGGCGGTCACCCGCCGCCTGGGCGACCGGGTCAAACACTGGATCACCCATAACGAGCCTTGGTGCTCCTGCTTTATGGGCTATTGGGAGGGCGTGCATGCGCCCGGTGAGACCAGCCTCGGGTCGGCGCTGCAAGCCTGCCACCATGTCTTGCTTTCGCACGGCCAGGCCTTGCCCATCATTCGGGCCAACTCGCCCGGGGCCCAGGCCGGCATCACGCTCAGCCTGCACCCCATCCTCCCGGCCAGCGCTAGCGCGGCCGATGCCGCTGCGGTTCAGCGTCACGACGGTTCCCGCAACCGTTGGTTTTTGGACCCACTCTTTGGCCGCGGCTATCCGGCGGATATGCTGGCGCTGCTGGGTGAATTGGCGCCTCGCATGCAGGCCGGTGATCTGGCGCAGATCGCCGCTCCCATGGATTTTCTCGGTGTGAACTACTACTTCCCCGAAATCGTGGCCGACGCGCCGGGCTTGGGGCCTGTGCAGACCCGCGTGGTGGAACGCCACGGCGTGGAGCGCACCGCCTTTGGCTGGGAGGTCTCACCCGAAGGCCTGCTGGATCTGTTGGTCCGTCTGCAACGCGACTATGCGCCGGCCCAGGTCTTCATCACCGAAAACGGCTCTACCTACGAAGACGTGTTGCTGCCCGATGGCAGGGTCAATGATGCTCAGCGCCTGAG
>Ga0187844_10002438_pt1 | contig 13164 bp, 9 predicted proteins | sample SpaLakP09_SKY_50_FD_134517 | JGI IMG/M metagenome (GOLD analysis project Ga0187844, IMG submission 134517) | Oligotrophic lake water microbial communities from Sparkling Lake, Wisconsin, USA - SP09_SKY_50 | ecosystem: Environmental > Aquatic > Freshwater > Lake | place: USA: Sparkling Lake...
GTCTCGATCTTCGCCGTCACCTCGTGATCGACCGCGCGGTGGAAGAGTTCGAAGACGAGCGCGTGCCCAAGCTCGCGCTGCGTGCAACGGCGCAGGTCAGCGACTTCATGGTCGTCGACAGCTATATCGGCAAGTTCCAGCCGGACATCCTCACGAATCCGAATACGCCGTACAACGTCATTCCCTCGCAGTTCTACCGGCCGCTGGACAACTACTACACCGACAACTACGACAAGAAGCTCGACTTCGGCGTGCGCGTGAAGACGGACTACGGCACCTGGGGCTGGCAGGCGATGGCGGTCAGCCGCTACAACCCGCTCGGCGCATTCCGCTGGTCCGAGAGCGGCATCACGAAGGGCCTGTATGGTCCGGTGGGTCAGGCCGTGGAACTGGCCTACGCGGCGCGCCCGCAGTGCGTCGGTCTTCCCACCGACAGCCCCTCCACCTGCCGCATGTATTCGTCGATCGCCGAATCGCTCTCGCACACGCCGTTCACGATCGGACCGGGCGGCATCTACAGCGATCGCGAGTGGTTCTCGGCTGCCGCGAGCGTCCGCCTGGACGGCTACGAGGCGCTGAACACGGTCATCCGGGAATACCCGGCGCTGCGTGATTCGTTCGCCTCGGAAGTCTCGACGCTCGACGAAGCCAGCCACCTGCTGAACACCTTCTTCATCGGTTCGGGTGGATCGATCCGCGGCAACGTGCAGCGCGATTACTTCCGCGAGGAAGTGTTCGGCCTGGGCGTCAGCTCGGTGACCGAGACGGCGGACATCAACTCCTTCTGGAGCCAGTTCATCATCAACCTCGAAGTGCAGTACACGCCCAAGCGTGTATTCACCAAGGAAGATCTGAGCAACGACCACCTGAAATCGGATGAGTACATCGTCACCCTGGTCGGCGAGAAGTGGTACCGCTACTCGGACACCTTCCCTGCGGCCTACCTGGTGTTCCAGGGCATGCACCGCAGCGACAGCGACCTGGTGGGTCTGAACCTGCGCGGTTACGGCGGTACGCTGGACAAGGACAAGCCCAAGCACAACGACGGGCTCGACAGCGCCAACTACCTCGTCTTCGCCGGCTTCCAGCCCTGGCCCAACCGCAAGTTCATCGCCGAGTGGGCATTCCTGCTCGACGTCGAAGGCGGCCTGCTGGCCCAGCCGCTGATCAAGTGGAACCCGGGCAACAACTTCTCGGTGGACCTGTTCTACAACTTCATCGACGGCAAGCTCTATGGCGACGGCGAAAGCACGCTGCAGCGCGCCATCGACTTCGCCGACGAAGTGGGCATCCGCTTCAGCTACCAGCTGTGATGAACACGGGAGTGCAGACCGACGAGTCTGCATTCCCGCTCTTTACCCTGCCCGAGAATTCCTTCCCTCGGAGCACACTTCGCCGGCGGCAACTTGCCGCCGGCTTTTCTTTTTCTGCTGCAGGAGAAACGCCGTGACGCGCCTGATTCGCTTCGATCGGAACTTCAGCCGTCGCAAGTTCCTGGCTGACGCCGCGCGCGGTGTCCTCGGAACCGGCGTCCTCGCACCACTCAGCAAGACCATCGCCGCCACCGGCGACATCAGCAAAGCCTACCCCGATGAACTGCTCTCGATCGAGGCCTACACCAAGGGCAAGATCAAGAACGGCGACATCATCACGGCGCAGAACGTCGAGCACGTGAAGGATCTGCTCGAGCCCATCCGCTACGACCAGATCCTCAACAACGGCCGACGGCTCAAGATCGCGCCGACGACCACCGACGTGATGCGCACCTCGCCCTGGGAATACGTCGAGGCGACGCTCGCCAACGCCGGCAAGGCGAAGTTCGACGCGAAAGGCAACGTGGTGGCGCCCGACGGACGTCCCTGGATCGGCGGCAATCCGTTTCCAGACCCGAAGTCCGGCATCGAGCTGTTCGCGGCGCAGACCTTGAGCTGGGGGCGTCACGACGCGTCGTTCTACGCGATGTCGCTCAAGGAGATCGAGGCGGACGGGCGCATCAAGTTCGACTACACCGGCGGCTGGGCCGAACTCTCGCCGATCGGCCGCGTCGTGATGGAGCCCAAACCCTACTGGCCCGGCAAGGAGGACAAGCTGCGATACCAGAGCGTGTTCTTCACCAAGCCGGCCGCGTTTCGCGGTACCTCGTTTCTCAGCGTCTGGGATTACGACCACAGCAAGTTCCCGGCGCTCTATGGCTTCGTTCCGGAGCTTCGCCGCGTGCGTCAGTTTCCGAGCGAGCAGCGCTTCGAGCCGCTGCTGCCGGGCCTGTCGCTGTATCTGTCCGATGCCTGGGCCGCCGGCGATCCGCTGCACACTTGGAGCAACTACAAGATCGTGGGTCGCGGGCCGTTCCTCGCCGGTGTTTCGGACAGCTGGAACTCGGCTCATGCGAACTGGGAGCACGGCGTCCACGGCGGCAAGAAGGGTGTGAGCTTCTGGGACACCACGGTGGAACTGATCCCCGAAGCGATCATCGTCGAGGCCGAGCCCACGAAATTTCCGCGCGCCCCGGTGTCGAAGAAGCAGGTGTGGTTCGATGCGCGAAACCAGGTGGTCGTCGGCATGGTCACGTACGACCGGCGCGGTCAGCCGTACCGCTCGTTCGACGGCTCGTACTCGCTGTACGAGAACGGCGACAAGCGCGTCATGGACGGCAAGCATCCCTACTGGAGCTGGTGCCACGTCACCGCCGCGAACATCCAGACCGGATCGGTGACGCGCCTCGAACAGGTGCGCCAGGTCGAGAATCAGTACTTCAGCGGCGCCAACGATCCGAAGATGTACGACGCCTACCTCACGCAGGGCGCCCTGATGAAGCTGGGCGCGGCTTGAGGATTCTGCGTCGAACGAATCGAGGGTGGCGGTTGCGCCGCAACCGGGGATCCTCTGCAGAGGGTTCGGTCGGGGCATAGCCCCTCCTACAAGTCTTTCGACCCTGTAGGAGGGGCTATGCCCCGACTGCGCCGCCTGAAGACCGGTGCAGAGTTTCCCTAGGCCCTCGGCAGCGGCACGACGCGCGTCGCGTCACCGCGTGTTTCGGCCTCGGCCGCAAGCTGCGCACTGAGGATTGCCATCTCGGAGGGCAGCACCGCCACCACCGACTGCGACGCCGACAGGTCTCGCGCCGCGCGCAATGCGGCGGCGAAGACTTCGCTGCCGGCCGGTGTCAGCGTGGCGTATTCGCGTTCGGCGCAGAACTGCGTCGTGAAGCGAGCGGCCTCTTCGGCGATGTGCTGGTAGTCGACGCGGCCGGTAGCGCGCAGCAGCCGATGCTCGCGCGGGAACAGCAAGCCCGCGTGGGGCCGGCTACCGGACTCCATGCACAGCAGACGCGTGTCGCCGGCATCCAGAAACGCTTCGAGTGTGCCCAGCGTATGCAGGCCGTCGCCGCTGTGCGTGATCAGCACGTCGGCGTGACGGCCGAGCAACTGCTGGGCATTCGCACGCAGTTTCCGGCCCTGCATCGCCACCAGGTCCACGACGATCGTCGGATACGGCGGCGGACCCGCCTCGGCTGGAGAGATGTAGAGCGAATCGTGACTGCCGAGTGCATCGTTCAATGCGCAGAGCTGTGCGCTGGCGGCCAGCCCGAAGCTGGCGTCCGGGAGGGTTTCGATCCTCGCGTGCATACCGACCACCCGTTCCAGTGCCCCGGCGTTGTGGATCTGCTCGGCCTCCGAAAGATGCATCACGCATTGCAGGCCCAGGCGCTGCGCCGCCTGGGCAGCCAGCAAGGCGTGCCTCGCCTGCATGCCTCCGGCCACCACGCGCCGGTAACCCAATCGGCGCGCGATCAGCACCTGACCGATGGCGACGAGCGCAGCGTCCTCGTTGGTATCGCGCCGGCGTTCATCGCGGAACAGGATGCGGCCGCCGCCCAGGTAACTCGTCAACCGTTCCGCCGGTGTCAGGCCGGGATCGGGAGAGAGCCATTCGCGCGACAGCGCGGCAAGCTCGCGCCAGAAATCGTTGTCGCGGCGCAGTTGGGTGTAGGCGCGATCGAGATGTTCGCGCAGCACCCGCAGCGGTGTGGCGTCCGCGTTCTCGTAGAAGCGGCGCACACCGGCGGAACGCGCTCCCTGCAGCGGAATCACGGTGGCGCGCGTGAACGCTCCGGGCTGCGCGGAGTAGAGCCCGGTTTCGGGGGCGAGCTGCTGCCCCATCCGCACGATTTCCGGCCAGTTCTCGTCCGGCGTGCCGCCCAGCGAGGCCAGGTAACCACGGGTGTGCTCGATGAAGGCATCGCGCTTGCCCGACGTGAAATACAGATCGAGCAGGCGGAAGCGCAGGTCACGCCGTTCCGGATTCTGCTGCAGCGTGGCGATCAGCAGCGTCGCGACTTCGTCGTAGAAGTCGCGGCCCACTTCCTGCGCCGCGTCCTGTGTCCTGGAGTAGAGGGGCAGCGGCGCATTCGGCAGCGCCGCGACGGGCACCGGCGTGACGGGCATCGAGACCGCGTGGGCGAGCGGGATCGGAAGCGGTTTGGCGGCAGCGGGCCGTCGGCGCGGTTGCTTCTTCCGACTGAAAGCCAGGCCCAGCAGCAGCGCGATGATCAATGCCGCGACAGCGTTCCTCAGCCAGGCCGGCATCTCGCCCAGCGTGGCCGAGATGCTGCGCGATCGCGCCTCGGACGGTACCGGGAGAGCCGACACTTCGATCGGCGTCGCAATCGAAGTCTCGATTTTCGTTTCGATCGGCTGAGGCACGACGGGCGCCGCAGCGTCGATGTAGCGCTCGGCGACGCGGCGTTGCTCGGCCGCCGTGGGCAGCGTGGAGAGTCGCGTGCTCAGCTGGAGTCGGCGCGTCCAGTCGTACGCGATGGTGTCGGGCAGGGCGGACGACGCGTTCCCTGCGAGAACCGGCTCGGCCGGTCCGTTCGTGGGTTCGATCTCCGCTGCCCGTGTCGCCGCCGGTACGTCGGCGGCCAGGCCTCGCATGTCCGGCATCGTCAGACGGCTTCCCGCGCGCAGCTTGTCCGCGCTGCCGGTGAACGCATCCGGGTTGGCCTGGTAGAGCGCATCCACCAGCACGGGCAAGGCGATCGGCCGGTTTCCGCGCAGGGCCTGTGCGACCTCGCTCAGCGTGTCCCCGGGCACGACCAGCGTGCCGCCGGAGGTTCGACCGCGAGCAGTCGCCGCTGGCCGGGGCACACGTTTTTCGACGCGTTCGGCGCGCGTGCGTGGAGCGGCGACGACCGCCGCGCTCTGCGGTTCGCAGGCCGGCGCGGCGCCGCCCGACTGCGGCGGGTCGGTCAGCAGGTCGTAGCGCCGACGGACGATGGTGCCGTTGGCTGCTCGCAAAGCCAGGTGCAGCTCGACGATGGGTTCCTGAAGCGGCTGCTCGTGGCAGATGCGAAGGCCCGGAAGTCCGTCGAGGCTCGTGAAGATGATGCGGAACGGGCCCTGCATCCAGGCTGCATCGCCTTCGGCCGATAGCGCAGCCCGGCCGCGCACCGAAACCTGGAGATCATCCGTGGACTCTCCCGGCGACAACAGCAAAGGCAGGTCAACGCGCAGGGGTTGGCCCAGCAACAGCCTGGCCTTGGCCTCGCCCAGGTCGAGCGCTTGCGCCAGGCCGGTGGCACCGGCAGCAAGCGCGATGACCCATGCCGCCTGTCCAAGGCGGTGCAGCGAAGACGCAGGATGCTGCTTTCGTGCCCCGCGACGTTTGCACGCTTTCATACCGTCTCCCTGGGCGCTCACCATTCGCTCGCCCCTAGTGTGCACCTTGCAATATGTGTGCGACGTGCCGATTTATGGGAAGACCGGATTTTGAGTTCGCGTGCCGTCGATGCGGCCGGGTTCAGTCGGGCGAAAGCTGACGCCCGCCTAATCGGGGGCTCCTGATTCCCGGACTTTCCTGCCCCCGGTGGCGACCCGCTTGCTCCTTCGAATACGTCGCTGCCACCTGGCGGGCGATCAGCTCAAGATCGCAGCCCTGGTAGTGACGGCTGCACTTTCCTTGTGCGGTTGCGCCTCTGCGCCCCACGCGGAGGGCCCCGCGGCCCCGGCGGGCGACTCCAGGCCGGCCGCTTCCGCGGCAGCCGAGACTCCTGCCTTGGCAGCGGTGGTGGCGGTCGAAGGACGGCAAGTGGCCGACGTGCAGGCCGCGTTCGCCGCGCGCCAGGCCTCTTTGCGTTGGTTGAATTCGAACCGCGTCAGCCAGAACGCCGGCACGATCATGGTTTCGTTCGTCGTGGCGCCGACCGGTCAGGTCGTGGAATGCCGTCTGGTGTCCACGGACTTCCAGGATCCCGCCTTCAATGCGGGGGTATTCGCCGAGGTATGGCGGCTGTACCTGGGCGAGCGGAATGTCGGCGAATGGACGGTGACCGACTACCCCATCGAATTCGCCGCACGCGAACCCGCGCAAGCACCGTCGGCGAGCGGATCGTCCGCCCCGATCACGCCCCTGGGCCGGGTGCCCGTTCCGGCAGCACCCGTTCCTGCTAGCGCAGGGCCAGCAGGCTGACGACCGACGCGTTGCCTTCCATGCCGGCAGCGCCGCCGCCCATGGTTTCCACCAGGCCCAGCTTCGCGTTCGGAACCTGGTGTGCGCCGGCCATGCCGCGCAGCTGCCAGACGATCTCCGCGATCTGCGCGGTGCCGGTGGCGCCCAGCGGATGTCCACGCGACAGCAGGCCGCCGCTCGGATTCACCGGCTGCTTGCCGCCGCGTTGCGTGTGCCCGCTCGGGGCCAGTGATGCGCCTTCACCGACCTTGCACAGGTCGAGCGCTTCGAGCGTCAGGATCTCGCCGATCGTGAACGAATCGTGCACCTCGAGCACATCGACTTCGGAGGGCCTGACGCCGCTTTGTGCGTAGGCCGCCTTTGCGGCACGGCGCACCGGGCCTTCGCCCCAGAATTCCTTCGAACGGTGATCCCACAACTGGCCGGACGCCATCGCCGAGGCCAGCACCTGCACTTCGCCGGGACGTCCCTTCGGACGGCCCACTATCGCGGCGGCGGAGCCGTCGCTGACCGGACAGCACTGCAGGAACGTCAGCGGCTCGGCGATCATCTTGGCGGACATCACCTCGTCGAGCGTCGGTGCGCTGCCCTTCAACTGGGCGCGCGGGTTGTGCGTGCCGTTGCCCTTGTTCTTCACCGCGACTTCGGCGAAAGCCTCGGGCCGGGTTCCGAACTGCGCCATGTAGCGCTGCGCCTGCAGCGCATACAGACCGGGCAGCGGCAGGCCCGCACGGCCTTCGCCGTCCGTGGCCTCGGGCACGATCGCACCGCGCGTGAACAGCGAGGACAGGTGTTCGATACCGAACACCAGCACGCAGGAATAGCGGCCGAGCGCCACCGCCTCGCAGGCCTCGTGGTAGGCCGCGGTGCCGCTGGCGCAGGCCGCTTCGATCGTGAGCACCGGAACACCGCCGATGCCGATGCCGCGCAAGGTCCGTGTGGCCACGCCCGGTGGCCCGAACACGCTGCCGACGAACACGGCTTCGATCTCGCCGGCTTCGGCATCCGCATCCTGCATCGCTTCGAGAATGGCCTCCCACGCGAGCGATTCGACCCGGCGATCCGGGAAACGCCCGTAATGGGAGCTGCCGACGCCGCGGATGACGACTTCCTTGCGATCAGACATGGGGGCCTTTGGAACGGTGAGTGGGATGGGATTAGATGGAGTTCTTACCGCAAAGGCGCAAAGGGAAAAGAAAGGACGCAAAGGTAAAGAATGAATAGCGGTTGCTGACCGGGACCAAACGATGTCCTGCCTTCCGCTTTTCTCTGCGCCCTTTCTTTTCCCTTTGCGCCTTTGCGGTGAATAGGCCTGCTAGGCGAGTCGCACGATCAGGTCCCCATCGTCGCCACCGACGATGTTCACGCGCGTGCCCACCTTGAGGATCGTCGGCGCCTCGAGGTGCGCGATCACGCGCGGGCCGTCGTCGAGGTCGATGTAGGCCATCGCGTACGGCGGTGTCCATCGGCCCACCGGAATCTGCACGAGCGTCGAAGCCCACACCGTGCCGCCGGGTCCGAACTCGGCCTCGACCTGCTCGCGGTGCTGGCAGGCCGGGCACCACGGCGCCGGCGGCGCGGTGGGATAGCGGCACTTGGCGCAACGCGCACCGATGACCTTGTCGCCCTGCACCACGCAACGAGGATCGGACACGAAAGCCCCGCCCATGGCCTGGCCTGAGCGACGTTTGCTGATGGGAGGTGCAGAAGGTTCTGACATGGGAGCCTGCGTTGGGATGCGGGAATGCGGATGGACCGGGGCCAAGCTATGCAGCGAATTTACGCCCCATTGCGTCCAAGGCTGATCGAAAAATCCGCGTTCTCGAACTCGATGTGGTTGCCCATCGGCTGGCTCATCAATTTCTCGATCAGCGCCACCGGCCCGCTCTTGTTGCCGCGGATCACGTAGTCGCGCTTCGGCGGTCCGGCAGCGCGCATCGCGTTGATCTCCTTCTCGGGCACCAGCAGGCGCAGGATCAGCTCGTCGTCCGACACGTTGCCGCCGAAGTCTTTGCGCAGCTCCGCGATCGACGGCTGCGGCGGCGTCCAGTTGACGAAGTCCTTCGCCCGCGGCGTGGAGAGAATCCGGTCCTTCGCGTTCTGGTCCAGCGGGGCCACCGGCTTGCCGTAGTGGCCGAGCACGTAAGTGATGATTTCGTCGGGCGCAAACTTGTAGCGCTCGCCCGGCGTCATCAGGTTCATCACGGCCTGCGTGCCGATCAGCTGCGAGAACGGCGTCGCCATCACCGGGTAACCCAGCTCGTGACGGATCGTCGCGATCTCTTCGAGGATCGCCGGCAGGCTCGTTTCGATGCCGCGATCCTTGAGCTGATTCTTCAAGGTGCCGGTCATGCCGCCCGGCAACTGATGTTCGTAGTGGAACAGGTCGTACTCCGCGGGCTGGCCGATCACGAGGCCCTCCTGCTCGGCGATGGCCTTGAGCTTCGCGGACACACGCTCGACGACCTCGAGATCTACTTTCGACTTCCAGCCCTTGGCGGCGATGTTGCGCAGCATCGCCTCGGTGGACGGATGCGCCACGCCGTTGGCGAGCGGACGGCTCGCGGTGTGGATCGTGTCGGCGCCCTGCTCGAGGCCTTCGAGGTAGTTGAGCGGCGCAAGCCCCGTGTTGTTGTGGAAGTGCAGTTCGAGGCGCTTCTTGCCGATGGCCTTCTTGACCACCTTGCACAGGCTGCGCGTGCGCTCCGGCGTGAGCACGCCGCTGGCGTCCTCGATCTCGATGCCGTCCACGTCCAGCGCCGCCAGTTCCTTGGCGCGCTCGGCGTAGTAGGCATCGGTGTGGTACGGGCTCGACGAGAAGAGCATCGTCGGCACCGCCTCGCATCCCGCCGCGCGAGCGACCTTCGAGAGCCGCGCGATCTTGTCGATGTTGAACAGGCCGTCGTAAATCCACAGCGCGCGGATGCCGTTGGCGGCCAGGCGCTGCACCCACAGGTCCATCACCGCATCGGGCGTGAGGTTGAACGTGACGATGCCGTTGGACCGCGTGCCAGCGCGCAGCTTGGTCTTGGGCATCGCCGCGGACAGCAGCCGCAGGTTCTCCCAGGGATCTTCCTTGCAATGGCGAACCTGGATCTCGAACAGCGAGCTGCCCGCGATATCGAGCTCGTCGTAACCGGCGCTGTCGAGATCCTTCGAGAGCGCGAGCGAGATCGCGGCGGGCATGCGCATGCCCCACCAGCTCTGCTGGCCGTCGCGGAGGGTCTGATCGACGAATCGAATGGTGCGGCTCATGGAAAGCTCCTTCTTCGATCAGCCGTTCACGGGATCGATGTAGATCATCACCTGGTCGAACTCGACCAGATCGCCGTTCCCCACCGCGATCTGCGCGACCTTGCCCGCGGTCCCTGCCTTCACGTAGTTCATCAGCTTCATCACTTCGAGAATGCAGACGTTGTCGTCGGCCGTGATCGCCTGACCCACCGCCACGAACGGGGGAGCGCCAGGCTTGGGCGCCGAATAGAACGTGCCGAGCATCGGCGCTTTCACGGCGATCCAGAGCGGGTCGATCGTCGCGGCGGGCGGCGTGGGTGCGGAATGCACCGGATTGGCCGGCTCTCGTAGCCCGGACGAAGTCCGGGGCTTTTCCTCGACCGGCGCGGAACGGCCCTGGACTTCGTCCGGGCTACGCGGCGCGAAATTCTGCGCCCGCCCCGTCTTCGAAATACTCAACCGTATCCCGCCGCTCTCCAGCGTCAGGTCTTCCCACCCCGATTTCTGGAACAGGTCGAGGACTTCCAGAATCTCTTTTTCGCTCAGCGCCATCGATGGTTCCTGTTCGTTGTCGCGGTCACGCGGAGCGCTCCCTGGATGTTGTTCTCATTTCATCTCGGCCCGCTTGCGCGCGAGCTCCACGTACAGCGGCACCACCGCGCCCCACGACGCGAAGCGCGGATCGGTCGCACGGCCGGTGCGCGACAGGTGATAGCCCAGCGCGATGATGCTGCTCACCTTGCACAGGGCCAGCGTCTCGTACAACCGGATGTCCCGCGCCACGCGTCCGGTGACGCGCTGCCATTCCTCGATCACCCGCGCACGCGGCCACCAGCCGTCGAGTTCGAAACCGGCGTTGGCGAACGACACCTCGCCCTGGTCGTAGAACTGGAACATGTAGCCCAGATCCGTCAGCGGTTCGCCGACACCGGCCATCTCCCAGTCCAGCAGCGCCTGCATCTCGGGCCCTTTCCACAAACAGTTGCCCTGCTTGGGATCGCCGTGCACCGGCGTCATCGGCCCGGATGAAGCCGGCGGTTTGGCGAGCAGCGCGTCCAGCAGGTCGATCAGGCTCTTTTCCGTCTCGGCCTGCACGGCGACATCGCGCCAGTGCGTGATCTCCTGCTCGACGCTGCGCGAGCCCGGCGGCATCAGCGAGGCGGGCAGGGCGTGCAGCGAGGTGATGGCGCCGACCCATTGCGCACACATCGACGACACCGTGTCCGCGCCCGCGCGCTTCATCCAGTCCGGCGCGACGTGGTCGAAGGCTTCGCCATCGAGCCGCGACATCAGGAAGAATTCATCGCCGATCACGGCAGGGTCGGTGCACAGTTCGTACATCGTCGGCACCGGCGGACCCTTCGGCGCCTTGTCCACCGCGTCGAGGATCGCGTGCTGGCGCGCCATGTCGTACGGCGGCAGCAGGCCTTCCTCCGACGGCGGCATCCGCAGGATGCGATCGAGGCCTTCGACCAGATAGGTCTCGTTCGAGTGGCCGGTCGACAGCGCGACGATGCCGGTGACCTTCGCGCCGTCCTTCAGGTATCCGCGCAGCCCGCGCGTCATGTGCTCCAGGTCGCGAGCCATGTCCAGTGCCTCAGATGAACGAGTTCTCGGACGTCAGGCCGTACTCGGGCCAGGCGCCGACCAGCACGGACTCGAAGATGCCGAAGCCGCTGGCGCTGCCTTCCTTCACGCGGATCGGACAGTCCCGCAGCTGGTGGATGCGCTTGAGCGTCGCGAGATCCTTGGTGTCCTCGATCTTCTCGCCGTCGATGAACGGATCGCCGCGATACATGCCGTGCTTGTTGCCGTCGAGACCCAGGTACAGCGCGCAACCGAGATGGAAGCCCGCCTCGCCCGGCACTTCGATCTCCACGCTGCGGTTCTCGCCGTTGAGCATGTCGAAATGGATCTTGCCGCCAAGCAGGCGCCGCGTGCGGTCGTCGTACTTGAGCTCGGGCCGGATGCGCGCGATGCGCTCCTGGCTGCCGTCCTGCCGGTTGAGATACCCGGAGAAATAGAACGGCTTGTGATCCCGCATCTGCAGGTAGAAGTGGTACTCGTAGCGTTCGCCGGACGGCGTCTCCATGAACATCGGCGACCAGTTGAGCAGGAAGGACATGTTCGCCATCTCCTTCTCGCCCCAGTTGCGTGCCGGCCGCAGGTCGGTGGGCGAGGCGCCGACGTCCAGGCGCACGCCCCAGGAGCGGTCGCGGAAGGCGATCCAGTCCTTCGCGGCGATGTCTTCCTTCTTGCCTTCGATGGAGTACCAGCCGCGCACCTGGCCGGCCTGGTGGAAGCGCACGATGTCCGACACGGCGCGGTAGCCGCCCTCGTCGTACTGCAGGTGACGGTCTTCGCAGAACGGCGGGTTGAGCGAGGTGAACTCGATCTCGAAGGCGACCGGCTGCGTGCTGTTCTCCTCGAGGCGGATGCGCAGCTTGTTCAGCGGGTCCACGACCTCGTAGTGCAGCGGGCCGACGCCGATGCGGTTGGCCTCGGTGGAGAGCGCGCGCGATCCACGCACCGTCCACTGCTGGCGGCCGCGCGAGATGCCGCCGAAGCCGTCCATGACGTTGCGGTTCTGGTACTTGCCCAGGCCGAAATCGATCTCGACCGAGCCATCCTTCTTGGGAATGGCGAACCAGATTTTCTCGGTCCAGCCCAGGTCGGACTCGCCGACGCGGCCGAACAGGTTGGCGGTCTGGTGGTTCAGCATTTCGTCCGCGGGTGACGGACGGCCGAGGTTGGGGGTCATCGGGTATCTCCTCTGGTCTGATCGACTCTGCGCGATTGAAGGCCGGGCGGCCGGCTCGCGTCTTTCAAAATCGTGCAGACCTTGTCGGAATCGGGGGCCGGGTCCGTGGCTTGCTCCAGGCCCGGGCCTGCGGGCTCGAACGGCTTGCCGCGGCCCCGAAAGGGGGTGTAGAAAACGGGAATGCCATCCGCTATCGCCGCGAGTCCCTCGTCGTCCGCATCGCCTGCGCGCTTTGCGGCGACCGGCCGGTCGATCCGCGAGGCGGTGGGTTTCGCCCCGGAGCTGTCGAGCGAGTCGGCCGGGTGGAAGCACGTGGCGCTCTACGGCTGGCGTGGCGACTGCCGCGAGGCCGAGTTCGAACCGTTCAACGAGCCGACCATCGTCTACCACGTGGGCGGCGCCCCGAGCGTGCCGGTGAAGGTCGAGCGCCGCTGGGATCGCCGCACGCATCCGGGCCTGGTCACCATCATCCCGGCCGCGACGCGCATCGCCTGGGACATCCGCGGCGAAGTCCATTCGCGCTCCGTGCACCTGGGTTCCGCATTCTTTTCCACGGCGGACGGCGCGCCCGTCGCCACGCCGGCGCTGCGCTTTCGCTGTGGCGTGCAGGACCCGCTGCTGATCTCCACGATCCAGGCGCTCGAGAAGGAGCTGCGGCAGCCGAGCCAGCAGGGCAGCCTGTACGCAGATTCGATCTGCGA
>Ga0187844_10002446_pt1 | contig 13137 bp, 14 predicted proteins | sample SpaLakP09_SKY_50_FD_134517 | JGI IMG/M metagenome (GOLD analysis project Ga0187844, IMG submission 134517) | Oligotrophic lake water microbial communities from Sparkling Lake, Wisconsin, USA - SP09_SKY_50 | ecosystem: Environmental > Aquatic > Freshwater > Lake | place: USA: Sparkling Lake...
ATCGTGCCAGCGCTTGACAGTAGCACGCCTTACAAGTGGAATGACTTTACGTTCATCTCCTTGCTCGACTTGAATCCGGTAGTTTGCGTAGTGAAGCCAGATGCACCCTATAAAAATATGAAGGAACTGATAGCAGCAATTAAGGCGAATCCAACTAAATTAAACTACGCCTCTGCAGGTGCAGGTACCACACAACATTTAGCTGTTGAGGTGGTCTTGAAAGATGTTGGCTTACCCTCTTCTGCTGCAACTATGATCACCTATAAGGGTGGAGGGCAGGCTACAACCGCATTATTAAGTGGAGAGGTCGATTTTTTATGTAATAACTTAACAACGATTACGGGGCAAATAAAGGGTAATACTATGCGCCCCCTCGTCACTTCTACACCAACACGCTTAAAAGATTTTCCTAATATCCCCACCGCAAAAGAGGAGGGCTTGAGTAGTCTTGAAAAGGTAATGGGATGGAGTGGCCTCTACGGACCTCCAGGACTTCCATCTGAAGTTGTTGACAGGTGGCAGGCTGCGCTTAAGGAAGTGGCCAAGAATTCTGGCTGGTTAAGTGGTAATGACACTGTTGGTGCAATTCCAGCAATTCGATCACAAGCAGATACTGAGGCTTTTGCAAAAGAGCAATTTGATCTTTATAGCAAGTTAGGTGCCGAACTGAATCTTAAAAAATAGCACTTTAATCTTTTTGATCTGAAGAGTCCGGTGATGCCGGACTTTTCTTATTATTAATGCATCCAACTAAAAGATTCAAAGGGACCTATCATTTAGTTTTGTAGAGCACGGATAAAAAATGCTGCTTAATAGCCTGAGTAATATTTTGGCGACTGTGTTTTTTTCTTTCTAGTAAGCCCACCTTGCGGAAAATAGTTTTCCCGCTTAATTCTGCAATCTGCAATTGTTTATCAGAATCCCAGGAGATGTTGGCTAGCTTAGGAACAATCGCGTAACCCAATCCTTGTCTTACTAGCTCAATGATGGCCTCTACGGAATTGAGTTCCATACCTTCTTTAACAGCTAGCTTGCTAGCGCGAATGGTTTGATCTACTAGATGACCAGTCCAGGTATTTCTCTCAAAGCGAATAAATGGAAGATCATTCGATAGTTCTTTAATGGTGGACCCCTTTTTGCTTTTGATGGCTGGATAAATCAATACCATGGGTTCGGTATACAACTCTGTCCATTGCACGTTCTGGGGTAGGGAATAAGGAGATTCGGTGACAATGGCAGCATCTAGGCTTCCATCTAGAACTTGATCAAGAAAATTACTAGATAAACCCGCTATCAATTTCACTTCGAGATTTGGATAACTTTGCTTAATTTTATTCAGAGTGCTCCCAAAAGTCCCCATGAGCGTTGAAACAAGTGCTCCCAAAACAATGGTTCCACTGAGCTCTGATTTGAAATCAGAGCCTAAGGCTTCATAACGAGCAACAATATCCTGAATAGGCTCAATCAATGATCTACCTTGATGATTGAGGCTCAGAGAACGCTTTGTTCTGTCAAATAGCTCTACACCAAGCTCGGATTCGAGCTGTTGCAGTTGTTGACCGGCTGCTGCTGCAGTGAGGCCAATTTCTTTGGCGGCAGATGCAACACTTTTATGTCTAGTGATTGCTAGAAAGTTTTTCAGTACCTTAATGCTCGACATGGCTATATTTATATAAAGTTATTTTTTATCTCAAAGAAAATTATATTCGATTTATTTTTTACTATCTATCGATATAATCAAGCCATGTCCAATACAGATCTTAAAGTCAAAGTCTGGCGCGGTACTCAAGAAGGGGAGTTTATTGAGTATTTGGTGCCACGTAATCCAAATCAAACGGTTTTGGATGTAGTGACCTATATTCAGCGCAAGTTAGACCCCACTCTGAGCTATCGCTTTGCTTGCCGAGTTGGTATGTGCGGTTCCTGTGCCATGACGGTTAATGGGGTTGCTCGGTGGACTTGCCGTACCCATGTCTCTCAGATAGTGAAGGGTGATTCTTTGGAGATTGCCCCGTTAAATAATTTACCAGTAATTAAAGACCTCGCAACGGATATGCGCGAGTTCTTTGATAAATGGAAAGGGGCTGTCGGTTTCTTTAAAGGGGATAAAACTCGTCACGATGACTTTGCGAAGGTTGAGCCAGAATCAACTCAGCGTCAGCTGGCCAATGCTGGGATTGAGTGTATTGGTTGTGGTGTTTGCTATTCCTCTTGTGAGGTTGTTCAGAGTCGCCCCAATTATCTTGGCCCTGCTGCGCTCAATCGTGCCTGGACATTAACTAATGATGTACGTGATGTGCAGCAATTAGATCGCTTGCGCGCCGTTGCCGGTGACGAAGGATGCCATGCATGTCATACGCAGGGTTCTTGCACTGAGCGATGCCCTAAAAAAATAGAGCCTACAGCCAGTATTGCTGGGTTAAAAAAGTTGGTGGCAAGAGCTGCGGTACGGGGTAGCAAATGGGGTAAGTTGTGAGCCAAGGAGTATTACAGGCCAAGCTTTGGTATGCCCAAAGAATTAGCGCCATGGTTTTAGGTCTTTGTGTCAGTATCCACCTCCTTATTATTTTTTATGCAATTCGGGGTGGTTTAACTGCAGAAGAGATTCTGGGGCGGACGCAAGGTAACGTTCCCTTCGCCATTTTTTACGAGATTTTTGTCTTGGCGTGTTTTGTACATGCACCAATTGGCCTAGCTAATATTCTTGAGGAAACTTTCTCAAGAGGGTTTATTTCCAGGCTCCTACCCTGGGTACTGGCAGCACTCATATTAGTTCTTGGTAGCACTGCCGTAGTCGGTGTTTATACCGGAGGCAATGTATGAGTTCTAGACCAACACTTGATCTCCGTGCAAAAAGCCATCTTTCTTATTTTGCTTATGTATGTCATCGCTTCTCTGGTTTATTGTTAGCTTGCTTTATTCCCCTACATTTTTTAATGCTGTCGCAATCTTTGCGGGGTGCAAGTGACTTTGAGCGCTATCTAGGCTTAACCGATTTTTGGGTATTTAAATTTGGTGAGTGGGCGCTAGTCATTTTGCTAGCTATCCATTTAATTGGTGGCATTCGACTACTCATAATTGAATTTGGTCCGTGGCGTGGCCTTCGTAAAGCCTGGACACAGCTAGCCATTTTGTTTGGTATTGCTTGCGGTCTTTTATTTTTGTATTTAGCGAACTGATTGGATCGGATCACCTTATGCAGTTACAAATGAAGGCAGTTGAAGAGGCTTGTAAGGAGTTATACATCCGAGCCTTAAAAGTTCTGCCAGATGATGTTAAGGCTGGTATCGAGCGTTTAAACCAAAATGAGTCTGATGCTCGTGCTCAGGTGGTGCTAAAGACTATGATCACCAACATCTCCGTTGCAGAGCGAGAGGATAATTTACTCTGCCAAGATACTGGATTACCCATTTACAAAGTGAAGATTGGTCGCAATGTTCAGCTTGATGGTATGGAATTGAAAGCTGCAATCCGTAAAGGGTGCGAGCGTGCAACTACTGAATATCCCCTCCGCTCTTCGGTTGTGCATCCAATCACGAGAAAAAATAATCACACTTCTTGTGGCATTGATATGCCGGCTATAACTATCGATTTTTGTGATGATGACCAGTTGCTTGAAATTGAAATGGTTCCAAAAGGCAGTGGCTCAGAAAATAATTCATTTTTGAAGATGGCGATTCCGGCCGATGGAATTAATGGCGTTAAATCTTTTGTCATTGAGAGCGTTGTCTCTGCTGGAGGGAAGACTTGCCCGCCAACGATTGTTGGTGTTGGTGTTGGTGGTACTTCTGAGCAATGCGTTGCAATGGCTAAGCGAGCCGCTACAAGACCCCTGGGTACTGTATGTAGTGACGAGGAGGGCGCTAAGCTAGAGCAAGAGTTAACTGCTGCTGTGAATCAGTTGGGTATTGGCCCCCAAGGTTTAGGCGGGGATGGCACTGCATTTGCTGTCCATGTTGAGTTAGCCCATACGCACATCACCCTCAATCCAGTAGCCGTCAATATGCAATGCCATTCAGCACGTAGGGCGCGCGCAACTTTTACGCCTGATGGCGTCACTTACGGGTTCTAGGAGAAGAGATGGCACATTACACGCTTCCAACCCCAGTGAGTGAAGCAGATGTTCGTAAGCTACGGATTAACGACACGGTGACATTGCAAAACACGCTGTTTGGAATTCGGGATGCGACACAGATTCACTTATTTGATAAGGGTCGTAAAACACGCTTTGATTTAAATGGGCATGCAGTGATTCATACAGCTCCTAATGTGCGTAAGGTAGCTGTGAGTAAGGAGTTTCCAGCTGGATATCAGCCTATTTGCGTTGGCACGACCACATCGGATCGCATGGAGCGCTTTACCCGTCCATTGATGACGGAGAATGGCGTTCGGATGATTGTTGGTAAGGGCGGCATGCGCGAGGGATCTGCAGCAGCCTTCCAAGAAATTGGCGGAGTTTACTTAGCCATTATTGGTGGTACTGCAGCCTTAGAGACAACCTGGATCGAGCAAATTGAGGATGTAGATATGGATGATCTCAATCCTGAGTCGCTTTGGCGTTTTAAGATTAAAGACTTTGGACCACTACTTGTAGCTATGGATAGTCATGGCGGTAGCATCTATCAAGAAGTGAGAGCTGATGTTGCTCGCAATAAAGAGGCTGTACTAAAAAGCCTTGGTATCCAATCATGAGCATTGCTACTCTTGAAACGGATATCTTAATTTTAGGCTCTGGTGGTGCTGGACTCTTTGCAGCCTTACATGCTCATCAAACCAATCCAGAGCTCCATATCACTATTGCTGTCAAGGGCTTGCTTGGAAAGTGCGGCTGTACTCGGATGGTACAGGGTGGCTATAACGTGGCATTGGCAGAGGGGGATTCGGTTGAGCGCCACTTTATGGATACGATTGAAGGTGGCAAATGGTTATCCGACCAAGAGCTTGCTTGGACTTTAGTCTCTAAGGCTATTGAGCGTATTCGTGAACTAGAAAATGAATTAGGCTGTTTTTTTGATCGCAATCCAGATGGAACAGTACATCAAAAAGCATTTGCTGGACAAACCTTTGACCGGACCGTTCACAAAGGTGACCTAACGGGTATTGAAATTATTAATCGATTGGCTGAGCAAGTTTGGTCACGAGGAATCAACCGCCTTGAAGAGCATCGCGCCATTGAATTAATTCATAGTAAGGATGGGAAATCGCTTGCTGGCGTATTAATGCTTAACATGCAAACTGGCCAGTTCACCTTAGTGCGCGCCAAGGCCGTGCTCTTGGCCACAGGCGGTGGCCCAACCATGTACAAATATCACACCCCATCAGGTGATAAGAGTTGTGATGGTTTAGCAATGGCTCTAAGAGCAGGATTAACTTTGCGTGATATGGAGATGGTGCAATTTCATCCCACAGGATTATTGGCCGGGCCAGGTACCCGTATGACGGGTACAGTCATCGAGGAAGGCTTACGTGGGGCTGGCGGATATTTACTTAATGGCAATCAAGAGCGCTTTATGGGTAACTACGATCCTCGTAATGAGCGCGCGACAAGAGATATTGTTTCTAGATCAATTAATTCAGAAATCCGTGCCGGGCGCGCAACTCCTAATGGTGGTGTTTATATTCAAATGAGCCATTTAGGTCCTGAGAATGTACGTAAACAATTTAAGGGTATGGTCGAGCGTTGTGCTGATAGTGGATTTGATTTGACTAATGATTTAGTTGAGGTGGTACCAACAGCGCATTACATGATGGGCGGCCTAGTCTTTAAGAAGGATTGCAGTACTGATTTGCCAGGGCTGTTTGCTGCAGGTGAAGACACGGGTGGCGTGCACGGTGCGAATCGTTTGGGAGGCAATGGCGTTGCTAATTCAACGGTATACGGCGGTATTGCAGGCGAAGAAATGGCGTACTGGGTTAGCTCTCAAGCTTTGCAAGAGTGCAATATGACAGAAGTCCTTTCTAGCATCAAGGCCCATGAAGCACCGCTAGAAAAGCCAGCAGGCGATATTGAAATGATTCGTGATGCACTAGCAGAATGCATGTGGGATGACGTAGGTATCTCAAGAACTAAAGAAAGTTTGCTGAGGGCTCGGGTAAAGCTAGACCAGTTAGGTCAGCAGCTAGATCAAATGGGGGTGGGTGATATCGCGCGGCAGTACAGCATCACATGGCAGGACTGGATGAATTTGCAAAATCTCATTCTGGTAAGCAAGTCCGTGACAGAGTCGGCTATCTCTCGTGAAAACTCCAGAGGAGCGCACTATCGAGAGGATTTTCCTGAGCCAGGCCCCTTAGATAGTTCTTACTTTACAGCAGTAAATTTAAGTGAGAAGGGCCTGCATATTGAAAATAGACCCGTGCAATTTACGATGGTGAAACCAGGCGAGACAATTTTGGTTGAAAGTTAATTATTTTTGAGCTAATTGAACCAATCTCATTTGTGCTGGCCGCATTGATTATCTTAGGCGCATTTTTTATCTTTGGTATGTCTGGCTTCGGCTCTTCAATAGTGGCAGTTCCTTTTTTAGTTCAGATGTACCCCCTTAAAGTGGTGGTGCCATTGATGGTCATTATTGATATCTGCGCTTCACTTTACGTGGGCAGAAAATCCTCTAGCGATGCCAATATTCAAGAATTGAAATGGTTATTCCCCTTTAGTTTGATGGGGATGATCTTGGGTATTATCTTGCTTATTCAGGCGCCAAGCGAGCCCTTGTTATTTATTCTTGGAATTTTTGCTGCAATCAATGGTGTACGAGTATTGATTCAGCGCAATATAGATTTACATGATCCGATTAGCAAATGGTGGGCGGTACCTTTTGGGTTTTTTGGTGGTGCCTTTACCGCCTTATTTGCGACCGGAGGCCCTATATATGTTTCCTATCTTGGGCTCCGTATCAGTAACCCCAAGGCGCTCCGTGCCACGATGGCTTTTGCTATCTTCATGCTGACATTCTTGCGCCTCACTTTAATGTTAATTACGGGGCTAATATTGAGTTGGCAAGTGATCGGCCTGTCCATTTTTTTAATGCCGATAGCATTCCTAGGGATCTGGGCTGGAACGCGTGTACATACTAAATTGAGTAATACTGCCATGCGCATAACTTACGGGTCAATTTTATTATTTGCCGGCACGATGCTGATAGTTCGGCAAATCGCCTAATTAATTTGTACTTGAAAATAAAAAAGCGAGGAACAATCCTCGCTTTTTAACAGGCACCCAGTTTCTTATTGGGTGCTAATGTTGCGACCCTTGATAACCTTCTCCCAGTTAACAGACTCAGCTTTGATTTGAGCATCAAAGTCTTTCTGAGAATTGACTACGGGGGTTAAGCCATTTAGCTCTAAGCTCTTTTGCATTGCTTCTGATTTCACTGCTTTAACAGTGGCGTCATATATCTTATCGGTAATAATTTTAGGTGTATTGGCTGGAGCAACTAAACCGAACCAGCCAGTACTTTCAAAGCCGGGTATACCGCTTTCAGCGACAGTTGGTACGTCTGGTAACTGTTTTACCCGCTTAGCACTGGTAACAGCAATAGGTTTGATTTGGCCGCCCTTGGCAAATCCAGTTGCGGCAGTGAGATTGCCAACCATGAAGTCGATTTGAGCAGAGACTAAATCATTGATAGCCGCAGACTCACCCTTGTATGGCACATGCGTTGCAGGAATATTGGCTGAGTAAGTCAGATTTTCAGCAGCCATATGAACTTGGCTACCAATGCCGGCCGATCCAAAGTTCAGATCTTTAGTTTTGGCATAAGTGATAAATTCATTCAGATTCTTGACGGGGATTTTATTGCTAACGGATAGCAACATTGGCCCGCTCGCAACATTCGTGATATTGACAAAATCTTTACTGTAATTCACTGGTAATTTTTTATACAAGTTTGGATTTACAGTAAGCATACTTCCAGAGGCAAGCATGATAGTGTAACCATCGGCCGAGGATTGAGCGACAAATTCAGCTGCGATATTTCCACCAGCGCCACCCTTGTTCTCAACAATGACGTTCTGCCCTAAATCCTTAGTGAGTTGCTGGGCTAATAGGCGACCAAGAATATCGGTAGTACCTCCGGCTGCAAATGGGATTATCAATTTAATTGGCTTGGTAGGCCAAGATTGCGCACTTGCAAGGTGGGGCATGGCAAAAGTTAGTGCTCCCGCTAAAAGAACTAGTCGTCTACTCAGTTTGTATCTTTCAATCTGAAACATTGCTCACCTCCAGTGGTAATTTGTTTTTTTATATCTTATTCACTTTTGCATCAAAAAAAGCTTATTTCCGCAATTTGATAGTTATAAGCTTATTCGCTTTCATTGTCTCTTCCAAGATTAATATAGTGCCACGAATAATTCGTTGCGCCGCACAATGAGTTGCCCTGCAATAAACTGCTTGTTGCAACATATCTAAATCATCTATATGATTCAGATATGTTGTCTATTCTGATCCCTGTTACCCGACTAAGTCAAGCCTGTAAAAACCCTGTGTTTAGGTGGATCTCTATTGCAATGGGGTTGTCCCAATGAATCTAAGCTATACCCAAATTGTTGACCTGGCGCAGACTGGTTTACAGGCTGCTGGAATAGCCGCTAAAGCAGCCCATGAAACCGCACAATTTCTGGCGCTAGCGGAATTGGATGGTTTGGCATCTCATGGCTTAGCTAGAGTCCCGCAATATGCTGCACATGCTAAGAATGGGCGCATTGAGCTAGGTCCAAAAATTTCAGTTAGACCATTTAAAACATCAGCCGCTTTAGTTAATGCTGCTGATGGGCTTGCATTTCCAGCACTTCGATTCGCTACAGACCTCTCCGTAAATTTAGCCTCAAAAAATGGGCTTGGATTGGTATCGGTGACTAATAGTCATCATTTTGGAGTGGCTGGTCATTATGTAGAAGCTGCTGCACGCGCAGGCTATATCTCACTCCTGTTTGGAAATACGCCTGCGGCAATGCCGATGGTTGGTGGGGCTAAGGCAATGTTTGGTACAAACCCTTTAGCCGCTGCTTTTCCGATTGGCAATATAGACCCTTTAGTAATTGACATGTCTTTGTCGGCTGTAGCACGAGGCAAGCTATTGGTAGCAGCTAAAAAGGGTGAGGCTATACCTGAGGGCTGGGCACTTACTGCTGATGGTAAGCCTACGACAGATCCACAGGAGGGTCTTAAGGGCTTGATGGTCCCACTGGGTGGAGATAAGGGTGCTTTGCTTGCCTTAATCGTTGAGTTGTTAGTAGTCGGGCTCTCAGGTAGCAGATTTTCTTATGAGGCGGATTCTTTTTTTGATGCCAAGGGTAATCGCCCTCGGATCGGCCAATTGATATTGACGATTGATCCTAGGCTAGCGGGCCCCTCAGTTTTTTCAAACAGGATGAGCGACTTTTTACGGACTTTAGCTGAGGATTCGGGGACGCGCCTCCCTGGTCAAAGACGCTTTACACAGCGTGGCATAGGTTTGAAGAATGGCGTCATAGTTTCAGATGTAGTTGTAGAAGAAATTCAGGCTGGTATTCGCCAGTCATGGACTGAGTAGTTTTTATAAACGAGATTATTGAGGAGATAGTAATGATCCACTTTGTAGTGCATGAGCCAGCAGATGGCGTAGGAGTAGTGGTAGTAGAAGGCGTTAAGGCCGGAACTGATTTGATCGGTTGGGTGATGGATGGTGACCTCACTTTAAATATTAAGTCTGAAAGTGATATTCCCATTGGTCACAAAATTTCATTGAACGATTTCAAGCCAGGCGATACGGTGATGAAATACGGCGTTGATATTGGCAAGGTAGTAGCCCCAATTAAAAAAGGCGAACACCTTCATGTCCAAAACGTAAAAACTAAGCGCTGGTAAGCCAGATCCTTATTTACCGATTCATTGAGAGAGATAAAAATGACTAATTTGAAAGACGCAACCTTTTTAGGTTATCGCCGTGAAAACGGCCGCATGGGTATTCGCAATCATGTATTAATTTTGCCTTTAGATGACCTGTCTAATGCAGCTTGTGAAGCAGTGGCAAATAACATCAAAGGAACGATGGCGATTCCGCACTCCTATGGGCGTTTGCAGTTTGGAGCAGACTTAGATTTACATTTCCGCACCTTAATTGGTACCGGCACTAATCCAAACGTTGCTGCAGTTGTGGTGATTGGTATCGAGCCACAGTGGACAAAAATTATCGTCGATGGTATCAAGGCATCAGGCAAGCCAGTTGAGGGCTTCTGGATTGAGGGCAATGGTGATACTGCAACGATTGCTTCTGCAAGCAAAGCTGCTTACAGCATGATGAAGCATGCGTCTAAGCAAAAACGGGTATCAGCACCTTTATCAGAATTGTGGGTATCTACAAAATGCGGCGAGTCTGACACTACTTCTGGTTGCGGTGCAAACCCAACTGTAGGCGATGCTTTTGATAAGTTGTATGACATTGGTTCAACCTTGGTATTCGGTGAAACTACCGAGTTAACTGGTGGCGAGCATTTGGTCGAAGCGCGTTGTCGTACTCCTGAAGTGAAGAAAAAGTTCCGCGAGATGTTTGATCGCTACCAAGATGTGATTGAGCGTCATAAAACAAGTGACTTATCTGATTCACAGCCAACTAAGGGCAATATTGCCGGAGGTTTAACTACCATCGAAGAGAAAGCCCTAGGTAATATCCAAAAAATTGGTAAGAAATGTATTGTGGATAGCGTGCTGGATAAGGGTGAAGAGCCGAAGATTCCTGGTTTGCATTTTATGGACTCATCATCAGCTGCCGCTGAAATGGTCACCTTGTGCGCAGCAGCTGGTTTTACGGCTCACTTCTTCCCAACAGGGCAGGGTAACGTAATTGGTAATGCAATTCTTCCAGTGATTAAGATTTGTGCCAATCCAAAAACTGTTCGTACTATGGCTGAGCATATTGACGTTGATGTATCTGGTCTTTTACGTCGCGAAGAGAATATGGATGAAGCAGGTGATAAGTTATTAGATTGCTTAAAGCGTACTGCTGATGGCGAATTAACTGCTTCTGAGATTCTGGGTCACCGTGAGTTTGTATTGACTCGTTTGTACGAATCAGCTTAAGTCTTCACTATGAAATCCCTGACCGCCTATCAAGAGGTGAAGCAAAAGATCACGGAAGATCTGGTCAGGGGTCGATATCCTATGGGGCAGGCCTTGCCTGCTGAAAAGGATTTATCGAAAGAATTAGATGTGTCAATAGGAACCCTGCGCAAAGCGGTGGACGAGTTAGTCGCGGAAGGTATCGTGGTCCGTCGCCAAGGCAGGGGTACCTATGTTGCTGAGCATGATTTAAAAAGACTTTTGTATTATTTTTTCCACGTTGTGAAGCATGATGTTGAAAAAAAGGTATACCCCAAAGTTGAGCTAATTTCTTTAAATAGCGCTGTTGCCAATAAAGAAGAGGCTGCTAAGTTACAGATTAAAGAGGGGTCTCCTGTTTGGAGAGTTACGAATCGTCTTTCATTAGAAGGGCGATGCGTCATGATCGATCAAATTACCTTGGATAAAAAACGATTTAAAAGCCTTACTCGTACAGACTTTATTGACCGCAAAGGTAGTATTTATCAGATGTATCAAGCACAGTATGAGCAAACGGTTGTGCGTAGTAGTGAGCGCCTGCGTGCAGGACTAGCCGGTAAGCAACACGCTGAATGGCTCGGCCTAACCCCAGAATCACCAGTATTAATTATTCGTAGAGTTGCCTTAGGCTTACAGGATGACCCGATTGAGTGGCGTATATCTACTCTAAATACTAACCATCACGAATATTTCAGTGAGTTGGTGGTCTAACGCTCTATGTTAAAAGTAATTCAAAAAAATATCCCAGGCTTGATGGTTTGTCTTGTGATTGCAATGTCTACTAGTTTTCTGTCAGAAAATTACGGCGGCCCACAGTTGCTATATGCCTTGCTGATTGGCCTAGCACTTCATTTTCTGTATCTCAATGAGACAGTAAAACCAGGAATCGATTTCTGTGCGAAGACGATTTTGCGTTTAGGCGTTGCATTTCTGGGGATTCGCATTACCTTTGCCGATATTAGTGCGATTGGTCTCAATACTGGCTTGATGGTAATTTTGGCTGTTGCCGCTACGGTTTGCCTTGGCTTTTTCTTAGCTAAATTTTTGAGGCTATCACCTGACTTTGGATTGATTGCTGGCGGATCTGTTGGAATTTGTGGTGCATCAGCAGCGCTAGCAGTTGCCTCGGTATTGCCTAAGACTAAGGAAAATGAGCGGTTTACCTTGCTTGTTGTAGTGGGCGTCACAGTACTCTCCACTATTGCGATGGTGGTGTATCCATTCGCATTACAGTTACTTAATATCAGTTCTTTGCCTGCAGGAATATTCTTAGGTGCAACCATTCATGATGTGGCGCAGGTGGTTGCTGCAGGTATGTTATTTGGCCCTGAGGCAGGTGATGTCGCTACTGTTGTCAAATTATTTCGCGTAGCCTTGTTATTACCAGTAGTTTTATTTATTTCAATCTTCTTTGGAGCTGAAAAATCAGCTCAGCGATTGGGCTGGGGAAGCTTACGCTTAATACCAACATTCCTCTTAGGTTTCGTCGCCCTTTCAGTTATTGCATCAATGCAGATTTTGCCGAGCTCTGTTGCTCATTCAATCGGAGATTTATCCCGCTGGATGTTAGTAATTGCAATCGCTGCAGCAGGTCTTAAGACAAACTTTCAAGAGCTGGCTCAGCTAGGCTGGCAACCAGTAATCATGCTGGTGGTTGAGACTGTATTTATAGCTTTAATCGGCTTAATTTTTATTACAAGCTCTCTTTAATTTTATCTTTAATTGTGTAGAACCTATTTTTCTACAAATGCACGCTCAAAGACATAGTCGCCTAATTGACCAAGACTTGGTGAGACTTTGAAGCCTTTGGCATCAAGCATCTCAGCGGTTTCTTTGAGCATAGAAGGGCTGCCGCAGATCATGGCACGATCAACCGCTGGATCCAATGGTGGTAAGCCAATATCTTTAAAGAGTTGGCCAGATTCAATTGCGGTAGTTAAGCGACCAGTGTGCTTGAAGGCCTCACGGGTAACGGTTGGATAGTAGATCAGTTTTTCACGAATGATCTCGCCAATGTACTCATCTTGGGTAAGTTCATTTTTAATGTAGTCACCATAAGC
>Ga0187844_10002450_pt1 | contig 13122 bp, 9 predicted proteins | sample SpaLakP09_SKY_50_FD_134517 | JGI IMG/M metagenome (GOLD analysis project Ga0187844, IMG submission 134517) | Oligotrophic lake water microbial communities from Sparkling Lake, Wisconsin, USA - SP09_SKY_50 | ecosystem: Environmental > Aquatic > Freshwater > Lake | place: USA: Sparkling Lake...
CTATTATGTAGGCCTAGCTGTTTGCGCTCACGACGACAAAATTACCAAGACTGTCAACTTCTCAAACGTCACCATCGACTCGCCCGAGGTCGTCACCAAACCTGAAATCGAGAGCACTATCGAAACCATTGATATCACATCGACTTATCGCGCAGTGGTATACGACAAGGTTGACGAAATTGGCTCGCCCCTTTGGCTTCCAGATGGAAAGTCAATCGCATTCAAACGCGGCGGACACACATTCATGGTGGCAATTCCGCCTGAAGGTGGCCCGGCTACGGACGCTTCGCCCATGACCTCATCGATAGGGGCAGATACGGCGACGCCCGGCCTACGCTATCTCTCGCCAGACGGCAGATGGTTTGCTTCGGTTTCATCCGAGTCTTCTGAAATGGGCGATAGGCAACTCGATATTACGCCGTCGACGGGCGGACCATCGATCACGCTAACGCGCTTTAGGGGGGCTTCGCAGAGTCTCAGTGACAAGCCCTGGTCGCCTGACAGCAAGCGCTTGACTTTCATCAGTTACCGCTCGGTACGGTAAAGATTCGAGGCAGGCCTTCGCGATAGGCCATTAGCCGAGATCGCCACGATCATCGCCAGATTAGGGTTCAGGGCAACTCCGAGCGCGATTATCCCATGAGGACGCCTCCAACGCTCAGATGTGCAAATCTTTGCATAACGCAGCTATGCAACTCCATGCAAATTAACCAACTGTTCAGCATGGCGCACGCATAAAGTGAGTGATTAGTTATTCAGACCTCCTATTACGGAGACCATTATGAGCCTTCAGTCGAAATTCATTTCCCTTGGCGCACTTCTTGGATTGATTGTGGTCGCTCTGATCACACAGGGTTTTCTTGCGACCAAAGCACGAAACGCAGCTCTCAATGAGCAGACAACCTATGCGAACGTCATCCAACGGCACATGGAAGCTGACATGATGCATGACGCCATGCACTCCGATGTTTTGATCGGGGTTCTCGGGCAAATCAACCAAACCCCTGACGCGGTAACGCAGGCGCGCGAGGCTCTGAAGGAGCATCACAAGAATTTCGAGGACAATCTTAAGGCCAATCAGGCGGTCATTTCAGATCCGGCGTTGCGTGCCAAAATTGACGCGATGAAGCCTGCATTGGATGCCTATTTTGCCGCCGGGAATGAAGTTCTGGACGCGATAAGTGCCAATCAGGACGCCAGTGCCGCGCGACAAAACTTTGAGGCGAGCTTTGAGGTGATGGAGAAAGAAAATGGGGCGGTATCCGACGCGATAGTCACCCACGCAGAATTAGTCGCTAAGAATTTCAAAGCCGGCGAAGCAAAAAGCAATCTGTTCACCGAGGGTTTTTATGCCCTGACCCTGGCCGGTTTATTCGCGATGGTCTTCCTGTCATGGCGCACAATTTTGCGGCCGCTCGCACGCCTGACCGGGCAGATTGATGCGATGGCGCACGGAGACACCACGCTGAATATTGATGGGACTAAAAGACGCGATGAGATTGGCATTTTGGCGCGCGCGACTGAATCCTTACGTACGCAGGTTGTCGAAGCGTTCCGCGTTGAACAGATGGTGCAAGCCATGCCGACATCGGTCATGGCCGTTGATGTGCGTAATAACCTCAAGATCAATTACGTCAATAAGGCCTCGAAAAAGCTGCTTACGCGGCTTCAAGCCCATCTGTCCGTAAAAGCTGACGATATAATTGGCCAATCCATGGACATATTCCATAAGGCGCCAGAACACCAAAGACGTCTGTTGGCCGATCCAAAAAACCTGCCTTATCGTGCTAAGATTAAGTTTGGCGAGGAGGATATTGATCTTCAAATCTCGCCGGTCTTTGACGCTAAGGGCGACTATGTTGCCGCCATGTTGGTCTGGGAAGTGGTGACACAAAAGGCGCAACTGACCCACGATTTCCAGAGCAACGTTCAGGATGTGGCCTCAAATGTTGCTGCGGCTTCGGTAGAGCTGTCACAGGTTGCGGCTACGATCACAAAGGAACTTGAGGCGAGCGCGGAGCTTGCCATCAGTGCGACCACTGTGGCCACGGAAACTGCCGCGAATGTGCAGACCGTGGCGGCGGCTGCCGAAGAGCTTTCGGCCTCCGTGAGGGAAATCTCTGGCCAGATTCAAAAAACCAATGAGATCGTACAATCCTCGCACAGCAAGGTGCAAAACGCCGACCTATTGGCGCAAAAGCTTTCTAGCGCTTCTGAGCGGGTCTATGAGGTGACCGACGTAATTGCATCGATTTCCGGTCAGATCAATCTTCTCGCTCTGAATGCGACAATCGAGTCGGCACGCGCTGGCGATGCAGGCAGAGGCTTTGCGGTCGTCGCCGGGGAAGTGAAAAATCTGGCAAACCAGACCAACCGTTCGATCAGCGAAATCAATGGTGTTATCGAAGAAATGCGCCACGCATCCAACGAAATCATCGGCGCTCTTAAAGAGATAAAGCAATCGGTTGCAGACATCACCGAAGCGACTACCTCAGTTGCCTCTGCAGTAGAAGAGCAGTCTGCGACGACACAGGACATCGCCCGCAACATGGCCCACGCGGCGCAGGGGACATATCAGATCAGCGAAAACCTTACCAGCGTCTCGGCTTTGACGGCCAAGACCGGCGCGTCGTCAGAGCAGCTCTATGGTGCTTCGCAAGATTTGTCGGTGCAGGCCACTCACCTGCAAGACCGCGTCGATACCTTCCTCGACAAAATCAGCAGCGTATCTGCAGCTTAACGGCTTCGCCTGCCCATAACTGGTGTCAAATGGAGCTGTCAGGCGCTCGCGCATGGCGCCCCAAGACCGTTTCTTCGCCACCCGAAACTAGGATCTTGGGGCTAGCGCTCCGGATCCAGCAAACGCTTCGGAGCCAGAAGCGAATGATATCGAGGGTTTACTGCTAACTGCAATATGGGGTCGGACTTCGTTGTCGTCCTTACGACAAGACTCCATCATTTCAGCCATTGCCATGGCTTCGAGCATAATTTTCTGGCGATGATGAATTAGGTCTAACGTTGCGATCTTTAGCGCCACAGCGTGTGGCTATTGGTGCCAACCATTACCATGTAGTCGGCATGGTCTTCGTCGGGCCATGGTCTTCATACGCACCAGCCTAGATGCTTGCGTTTCTTTCACCCTCGAAAGTCCTAAATGTCCTTACTTTTTTCAAAGACCATGCTTGGCCCTTTAAGCCTTAAGAACCGAATCGTCATGGCGCCTATGACGCGCAATCGTGCGATTGGAAACGTCCCGAATGACATGATGGTAACCTATTATTCCCAACGCGCGTCTGCGGGGTTGATTATCACCGAAGGTACCTCTCCATCGCCCAATGGTCTTGGCTATGCCCGTATCCCCGGAATTTTTACCGGTGAGCATGTGGCTGGGTGGAAGCATGTCACTGACGCGGTTCACGCAGAGGGTGGCAAGATATTCCTTCAGTTGATGCATACAGGTCGCATCAGCCACCCCTTAAACCTTCCAGACGGCGCACGTGTTCTGGGTCCCTCCGCCGTAGCCGCAACAGGAGATATGTGGACTGACACTGAGGGTATGAAACCACTGCCAACGCCTGAGGCCATGAGCGAGGACGACGTCACGACGGCGATTTCTGAGTACACGAAGGCCGCGCTAAACGCCGTAGCCGCGGGATTCGACGGCATAGAGTTACACGGCGCGAACGGGTATCTCATCGAACAGTTCATCCGCCCCACATCGAACCAGCGCTCAGACGCGTATGGCGGTACGATAGAAAATCGCGCGCGTTTCCTGCTTGACATCGTGACGGCGACGGTGGCCGCGATCGGCAAAGATCGCGTTGGCGTCCGACTGTCACCCTTTGGCATATTCAATGACATGCCAGACTATCCCGACCAGGCGAAAGACTATGCGTATATTGTCGATCAGCTCAACGCGTCAGAGATCGCTTATCTGCACTTGGTCGATCATTCGTCGATGGGCGCGCCGATAGTTCCTTCGTCCATCAAAGAGTTGTTCCGCAAATCTTTCAAGCGGACACTCATCCTTTCGGGTGGCTACGATGCGGCGAGGGCCAAGAATGATCTCGCCACCGGATTTGCAGACCTGATTGCTGTAGGGCGCCCTCTCCTGGCCAATCCTGACCTGGTTCAGCGTTGGCAGGATGGCGCAGCGTTGAATGCGGCCGATATGGCCACCTTCTATACGCCGGGGCCAAAGGGCTACACCGACTATCCGTTTGAAGCCGCAACACACGCCTAGGCTAATGGAACGCCAGGGAAGGATCATTATGGCAAGGACGACTGCAATTGAGGAATGGACGACGGCAAACATTCCGTCGTTGGCTGGCAGACATTTCATCATAACGGGGGCAAACAGTGGCATTGGATACCAAACGGCGATGGTTCTGGCCGTCCGCGGTGCACAGGTTACCTTGGCCTGTCGCGATGAGACCAGGGGTAATGCGGCGGCTAGCGCAATCCGTCGCAAGGCGGTAAATGCCGACGTCACTGTGGCCCAGCTCGATTTGGCGTCCCTTTTATCCGTTAAGTCCTTTGCTGAAACGGTTCTGTCTAGTGGCCAAGATCTGCATTGCTTAATAAATAACGCTGGCGTTATGGCTCCGCCGAAAAGGCTCGAAACCAAAGATGGTTTCGAATTGCAGTTCGGCACCAATGTGCTTGGCCATTTCGCATTGACGGCCTTGCTGATGCCCGCCCTAGAACGGGCCGAGGCCGCGAATTATGAGAAGGTGACGGGCGTTGCCCATAAATCAACCGCAAGGGTGGTGACCGTCGCATCGATCGCGCACAAACGTGGGCGGATCGACTTCGACAACTTGCAGTCAAAGCGAGGCTATTCGCCCATGGCATCCTACGCGCAATCGAAGTTAGCCGATCTCATGTTCGCGTTCGAGCTGGACCGGCGGCTGCGCGCGGCAGGGTCCAATGTCTTGTCTGTTGCGGTACATCCCGGAGTGGCGAGCACCAATCTCTTTCGCAATGGTGACTATCACGGGATCGAGAAAATCGTCCGCGACGCCCTTGGTCCTGTCATCGGGGCAGTCCTCAACACGGATCGCGCAGGTGCCCTTTCAAGCCTCTACGCTGCGACAGCGGACACGGTCGAAGGTGGCGGATATTATGGGCCTCAAGGCCTTTTTGAAGCGCGCGGCAAGCGAATAGGAAAAGCCAAGGTTGCCGCACAAGCCCGCGATGGCGCGGTCGCTTCTCGACTTTGGCAGGACTGCGAAAACCTTAGCGGCATAAAATTCTGAAAACGTATTGCCAGGCTGGTGTCGATTTCCATGAATTGCAGCCAAGAGGCCACAAGGCGGGCGGCAAAGATAGCTCACCCCATAAGGGGCAACACAAGAGAGAAATCATCTCGCGCGCCCCGGGCGGCGATGGGGCAAGGTTATTGCTGTCACGTATTAGTCCAAATCTGCCAATGCGCGCCCTCTGCGCCGGGTGAAGGGAGTCGGCATGACGCTGTAAAGGGTCATCTCGACGATCTGGGTCATTTCACCCTTATCAAGCCATATGCCCCCGCACTGCGGGCACTTGTCAAAACGGAGTGTCTCAAGGACCTCGAGCTTGAGGGAGATTTTGCAGTCAGGACAACAGCGACCTGAGAGGGGCGTCGGTACCATTTGGTATAACTCATCTTCTGTTTGCGAGGGAATGGGGGTGGCCAAGTCAAGTGGGACGCATCACCCATCCCGGTATTATGGCGTTGTACCTCGCTTGAAATCTGCCTGAGTTTGATGCCTGGGTCGCAGTTGCGTCGCTGTCGTCTTTTTACGGAACGGCTACACCGCGGCAGCACAAACACAGCGCGCTCCTCATCAGATTGCCACAGATTTTTGGCGGCCGTAGCGGCTAGTGTTGTCTGGCGAGAACGGGATGCCCAGACCCAATCCACCTGGCAAGGGTGCTCCCACCGCGCAACCGTAGGGATCTCAGGATCCAGCCTTTTGAAGAGGAGCACAGACGTGTCTGCCCATAACGATCTACTGATTACCAAGCGCTATCGCTTCACCCTTCAGCGCGCCGCCCCCATCCACGCGACGGAAGTCGAGAGTGACGCCGCCGAACGGGCCTACAAGTCTTCTCGGCGCGAAGCCAAAAAGCGCAGTCTGCGGCAAAAACCTGGCATGATGCGCTGACCCGTTTCGATCCCGCCGCCCATCGGGATCGGCGCCTCCCCGTGGTCTCTCTCCCCCCGGCGACCACGGGACAGCCGCGAAGGCGCCGCGGCTACGTCATCCGCCAGGGCAGGACATGCCCTGGCGGCTTTTTCGTGAGGTCGTGCACCCCGCGGTAACGTGGTAGACCTCCTCAGAAACACCAACCGGGCAACGCCAAATGTCTCCAGCCTTCATTTTCGAGGATCACATCCTGGCGGTCCGCAAGGATCGGTGGGGGCTTTTGAAGGAGAGCCTTTTTTGCTTTGGCCTGGTCGCCGGTGTGACGCTGTTGGCCTTTGGCCTGGATCATCTGAACGGTCCTTCGCCGAACTCGCTTGGGATCCTCTTTGTTCTGCCTGTGCTTTGTGCAGCCGTCTACTTCGATCTCAGACTAGCTCTGGCGACAGTTGGTGTGAGCGTCATCGCCTATCATCTGGTGCTGAGCGCTTCTTACGGAACGTTCAGCGTCAGCAACCCACAGGTACTTGCCAAGGTCGTCGTCCTGTTGACGGTCAGCCTGGTCGTCAGCGCACTGGCCTCGCGCCTGCGACGTATGACGCGCGAGGGTCAAATTCGCGAAAATTTTCTGACCGATTTGTATCAGCTCAACCAGGATTTGATAGGCAAGACCTCAGTCGACGACGTCTGCGCGGCCGCCGAAGAGCGGCTGTCGGCTATAGTTCAGGCGCCATGCCACATCCACCTGAAAACATCGCCTTCTCTCGACCCTCTTTTTGTCGAGGTCATGCGCCGCCGCGAGACGGCCGGGCACGGTCAGACGATGTCTGCCGAAGACCCGCGCTTGATCCTGCCACTCGGAGAACCCGAAGAGGTTGCGGGAGTCCTGGTGATTGAACCGCGCTCGGGCCTCCTACCGGTCGCCGACGCTTTCCCACAACGCTTCTTGTCGACCCTAACGGGTCAGGTCGCGTTAGCCATCAGTCGCGCCGTCCTTACCGAGGCTCGCGCAGAACAGGTCCGGCAAGCAGACCGGGAACGCTTCATGAGTACAATGCTGTCCTCGTTGTCGCATGACTTCAAGACGCCGCTGGTGGGTATCATTGGTGCGCTGGAAGCTCTTCAGGGGCAGGTCGATGACAAGGCGCGCGAAATCGTCGGCGACGGCTTGGTGGAGGCGCAGCGGCTGAACCGCTTTGTGATAAATCTAATCGAAATGAGTCGTCTTGAATCCGGTATTCGACCGAAATGCGAACCCGTACACATCCTTGATGCGCTATCGGCCGTGCTTCGCACGCTTCGTCCGCATATTGGGCGTCAGACCTTCCGTATCGAGATAGAGCCAGGCTTTCCTCTATTAAACGTGAACCCTTCCATGTTCGATCTGGTGCTTTTGAACCTCATCGAAAACGCGTTGAAGTATGGCCCTGCCGAGGGCGCCATCACGGTCGAGGCCCGACAGGAGGCAGAGGGCGTGGTGATCGATATTGACGACGATGGCGTGGGAATAGCACCTGCCCAACGCGATCTGGTGTTCACGAAATTCTACCGCGCCGTGGAGGGCGACCGCAAGGTCGCTGGGACGGGACTTGGGCTGTACATCTGCCGCGAGATTCTGGAGATCTACGGAGGCGCGGTCGAGGCCATCGATCCACCAGACGGCACTGGCGCTTGTATGCGCCTGAGCCTTCCGGCCAATGTCACATTACCGGTAACAATGCCCGAAGAGGAGCTCGAATGAACGGGTTACAGCCCAGAATCCTGGTCATTGAGGACGATCCCCAGGTCCGCAAGTTCCTTACAATCACCCTCACCTCACACGACTATAGCGTTATTCCGGCTGAGACCGGACGCGAGGGCGTGCGTTTGGCTACCTCAGTGAAACCCGAAGCTGTGCTTCTTGACTTGGGATTGCCTGACATGGACGGCACTGAAGTCATTTCAATGATCAGAAGTTGGTCGAAGATGCCGATCCTTATTGTGTCAGCCAGAGACCATGAGGATGAGAAGATAAGGGCCTTCGACATGGGCGCGAATGACTTCGTTACCAAGCCATTCGGTACCGGTGAGTTGCTGGCGCGGTTGCGCGCTGCTCTGCGGGATTCGATGCTTGCGGTCGCCGAGGATACCGTTGTGCGGGCGGGCGACCTTTGCATTGATCTGACGGCGCACAAAGTCACCGTGCGTGACAATGCGGTCAAATTGTCGCCCAAGGAGTTCGCCTTATTGAAGGTTTTGGCAATGCATGCCGGCAAGCTTCTGACGCACAAATACCTTATGCAAAAGGTATGGGGCGACGCCTATGCCGAGGACAATCAGTATCTGCGCATCTACATCGCCCAACTGCGCCAGAAGCTGGAGCTCGACCCGGCCCGAGACCAGTTCATCGTCAATGAGCCCGGCATAGGCTACCGGCTGGAAGCGTCAGGGATAACCAGCGCTAAGGTATAAACGTTAGACCGAATTCTTCCCTAGGGAACAAAACACGCGCCGCCGCACGCCGAGCGCTCAGCCTGTTGAATAGCTTCGCGCACGGTGTGCTTGCACGTCAACAAACCCATGAATGTCATACCGCCAGAATCTCGCTACAACTCAGGGAGCGATGGGGGTGCGTCACCCTGACGGTTAAGGCGGTTCTTATTCCCGGCTTTACTCGCATCCATCAAAAGCGCGTGCCGACTTTCAGCGATGCAACCTGCTGATCGTAGTCTGCCGAGGCCAGATTGGAGGTATAGACGCCAGTCTCGTAGGAAATAACGGCAAACACCGAGCTTACCAGCGCAATTTCAGCACTGGCCGATATCACACTGCGCCGGTCGTGCCGTGCGGCGGCGATGGCTGGCGTTATTCCCTTGTATTTACGGTCTTCGCCCTGCCAGACAAGCTGGGTCGAAATCTTGCGTCCAAGTGCGGTGAAGCGGCGAACGCCTCGCAGTTTCATCCCGCCAGACGCGTAGCTGAATTGGTTATCCTGTGCAGTTTCTCTCGCCACTTTCACGCCACCGGAAACGTAAGCGTCGGAGCCCTTGAAGAAATAGTATAGATCGGCCGTTCCGGCATGATTGTGCGCATCGCGCGTGGGACGCCCATCGAAGGTCTTGTCGGAATAGGTGTAGGCGCCTCGAACCATCGCTTTTTTGCCTATCATTACACTGGCGCTTGGCGATATTTGCTGCATCGTCAGGAAGGCGTTTCCGTCAAGAGCTGCGTGTATATAACGGTAAGCGACGCCGGTATCGATGTCGCCGAATTTCCTGGTGAGTTCGACCGCAGCCAGGTGGGTCTGTAAATCGAATGCTTTGAAATCCTGGTAGGCCGACTGAGAAAAATCGTATCCCAGGCGCAGCCCGGTCTTTGATGACAGGCTGGCTTGGTAGGCCAGTCCCACCTCCAACAGAGCGGCGACGTCGCCGACATTTGTGACATTGTCGATTTCGCTGACCGAGACATTGCTGTCGGATTCGAGCCCCGCCTTTAATTCTACCGAAACACTCGACTTGGGCGCGGGTGTAGCCTCACTAGCCATTGCCGTTGAGCTTATAGCCCCGCAGATCAGGGATGCCACGGCAGCAAGACTGCTGATGCAAGTGTTACGAAGGCTGGTCTTGGGTATCATAAGCGGGCGTCTCCATTGAGTAGTGCCGGAATAGTTGCAGACGACAAACCTGCGTCCTTGAACGATCTAATTACCTTTTTTTGCAGCCTTTTTGGCTTCCTCTTCAGCATCCTTTGCAGCCTCTCTAGCCGCTTCAGCCGCATCCTTTGCAGCCTCCCGGGTTGCCTCGTCGGCGTCTTTTGCCGCCTCTTTTGCCGCTTCAGCTGCATCCTTCGCAGCCTCCCTGGTTACCTCATCGGCATCCTTTGCCGCCTCTTTTGCCGATTCAGCCGCATCCTTCGCAGCCTCCCTTGTTGCCTCATCGGCATCTTTTGCTGTCTCTTTTGCTGCGTCAGCCGCGTCCTTCGCAGCTTCCCGGGTTACCTCGTCCGCATCCTTCGCTGTCTCTTTTGCCGATTCTGACGCATCCTTGGCAGCCTCTCGGGCCTGCTCGGATGCATCGTGGCTAGAATCGTGCGCTTGGTGAGATGTCTCACTAGCGTGATCGCTTATGTCTACGGCGTCTTTGTTGTCGTCGCGGGTTGACCCATCCAATATCTGATCGTCATCCACAGACCCGTCGCCTCTGGTTTTTACCCCATTCGCGTTCAGATCATCTGTTTCGGTCTTTAATTTCGACTTATCATCATGCCTTCCAGCCAGTTGCGAACCGGATTTCGCGCTTGCTGATTTGGTCTCTCCGGCCATGGATATTGCCGGAACACTGCCTAAAAGAAAAAGGGCTACACAGCTTGCAGTCATGGGATTCAAGCGCATTGGGGAAACTCCTTAACGAGGCGGTAGTGCCATTGTAAGAACAGACGCTTGACCGTTAGATCTATTCCATGAGCCGGCAAAAAAAGTCGTCGTTGTCCACCCCCATCTAAGGCAGCGGCTTGATGAACCCGTTGCCATAAACGGGATCAAAGCCAGGCTTGCCTAGGTCAATGGCCCGTTTTTCCATATCGATTAGAGTGGCATCCGAAACATGTGCTTTGCCATCACTGGCCAGCAATAGCGCGGCCACAACGAAGGGCACTGCCAGGCTGGTGCCGGATGACGAGGCTAGTTTGCCTGCGGGATCGACGTGAATGATGTCGACGCCCGGCGCCGCAAAATCGAGCTGCGGCCCACGGCTTGCCAATCTGAAGACATGGCGGTTGCGATCGGTTGCGGTCACCGCCACTACGCTCTCATATCCTGCGGGATAAAGGGGTTTCGCTGACGGACCATCATTGCCAATGGCGGCGACAACGAGCACCCCCTTCTTGCGGGCCCGCTCTATAGCGCCTTCCAGAATATCGTTTTGCGGACCGGTAAGGCTCATGTTTACTATACCGACGCCATTTGCGGCCATCCAGTCCAGGGCGCGCACCAGGCTGACTGTTGTTGCTGTCGCCGGCCGACCTGGCAGGTTTTCAAAGACAGAGGCCGCGTAAAGGTGGGCCTTGGGCGTCAGACCGTCGTTGCCCTCGCCCTGCCCCACCAGTATCGAGGCGATAGCAGTCCCGTGGTCGTTTGGGCGGGCATTCGTACTCGATACGAAGTCTTTGCGAACGATGGAGCTGTGGTTGAGCGTGTCAGGAGAGGCCAGGCTGGTATCAATCAGGCCCACCGACTTGGTTAACTTATCAGCGGCCGCGGGCAAGGAAAGAGCATCGCGCGGCCTGCTACCAGAAGCGCTGTGGCTATGGCTGGCGAGTTGCGGCGAATAAAGGTGGTTGTAGTCGATAATCGCGGTTGGCGCCAGTTTCCGCAAATGCGCCTCAGCCTGTTCAGCTGCCTGGCCCGTTGGCGAGGCGACACGGGCTACGACCTGGCTCAAACCATCAAGTGGCTCCTCGGATCGAAGTCGGAAGCCTGCCGCGCTAATATTAGCCACGTCGCTGGGGCTGCCGAGAACAAGCCATTCGCCCCTTGCGATGGAAAACCCGTCCGGATCGACATCCATGTCGCGCAGATCGCGGCTGTCACCCACTCTAGTGGCATTGATCACCAAACTATCTTCATTGTCGTTCGCCCCCGAAGAAGTGGACCGGTCGTCGAAGGATTCAACCTCCGCCAGTTGGCTGTCCTCCTGTTCTTTTTGGGTGTCCAAAGTCTGGTCATAGTTCGAATCCGCCAAATCGATTGCCTCATCGTGCGTGCTCTTGGCGACGTCCAGAGCGTTGCGATAGTCGTCTTCGATTTGCTTCGGGTCTTTTAGACCTTCGGCCAACTCGGAGTCGCGCACGCGCCTGGCTTCAGCGATCGCCAGCTCGTATACGGCCTCTGCCATGGACTTTTCAGCCCTGTGAATCGCATCGGCCTGAGCGAGCGCCAGGTCAAAACGTGATTGGATAGCCTTCTTGAGGTCGCTCTCGCTGACTGAGAGTTGTCCAATTGGTTCAGAAGTGCGATGCCCGCCTTTGTCACTGGCATCGCGGGTATCGCTGGTGTCCTCCTCGCGCCTCACTTGGTCGAGACCCATGTCGCCAGAGCGGTGGGCGCCAGTCTCCAAATGATGTTCCGGTCGGGTGCTCAGACCTTTTGGGAGTTTGTCTTCGACCTTTTTGTCGAAACCGGCGTCTTCGGCCCTGTCGGTGGCGTTGGAGGCGCTGTGCCCAATAGATGCGTCCACCTTGGCAGTAAGCTCTTCATTTAGCTTGCTATCGACATCCTGGCTAACCGACACATCGACCTTAGTATCGACGGACTGCGTCACGCCGGTGTCTACCTTGTCGTCCACCTTTTCATCGACCTTGTCATCAACTTTCTGGTCAACCTTCTGGTCGACCTTGTCGTCAACCTTCTGATCTACCTTGTCATCAATCTTTTGGTCGACCTTATCGTCGACCTTCTGATCCACCTTGTCATCAATCTTTTGGTCGACCTTGTCGTCAACCTTCTGATCAATCTTGTCGTCAATCTTTTGTTCGACCTTCTCATCCACCTTGTCATCGATCTTGTCGTCGACCTTTTGATCAATCGATTGCATACCGACGCCAATAAACACGGCTGACGATGCCATCGAAGGCACATAAAGGAGTACAAGCCCGGCGGCTATCCCAATCAGTCCGCCGTTTGCGCTGCGCTTGTTCACTTTGTTCGCCTCCACGTACACGTCATTTTAGGTGATGTGCTCAAAAACAGTTACACATTGCGCGCACATTGACTAGACGTCCCCGCTAGCTTTTTATTCCCACCGACGGAATAATTGTCCCCCTCGTCCGTCCTTCAGGTCAAGACCATGAGTTTAACCACACTACATGAACGGATACGCAGCGTGGTCAAGGACATCCGCCGCTTTGCCTATTCCTTGACAGGATCGGTTCCCGACGCAGACGACCTGCTGCAAATGACAGTTACCCGCCTGCTCGAAAAAGGCGTGCCGGATGACGCGGATGTGAGCAAATGGAC
>Ga0187844_10002452_pt1 | contig 13109 bp, 11 predicted proteins | sample SpaLakP09_SKY_50_FD_134517 | JGI IMG/M metagenome (GOLD analysis project Ga0187844, IMG submission 134517) | Oligotrophic lake water microbial communities from Sparkling Lake, Wisconsin, USA - SP09_SKY_50 | ecosystem: Environmental > Aquatic > Freshwater > Lake | place: USA: Sparkling Lake...
GCCGGCCGACTGTGCGCGCCAGACTTCGCGCTGGTAGTCGAACACGCGCCAGCCGCGCGCGGCGAACAGCCACTCGATGCCCGCGAGGTCGGTTGGAACAGAGGCTCCGCGCATGCCGAAGGGAAGGCGTGTATCTCCCAGATGTGGGCTCGTGTACGTGCTTTCCAAGCCCGCCCACGGGGCGCAGACTGCGCCCCGTTTTGACCTTGCCGCATCGCAGCCGATGTCCACGCCACCGCCGCCGCCCCTGCCCAACTCGCCCGCCGACGAATTCCGTCGCGGGTTCGTCGCAACCGTGGCCACGTTCATCGTCTGGGGACTCTTCCCGCTGTACTGGCGCGAGTTGCAGGCGGTGCCGTCGCTGCAGATCACGGCGCACCGCATCGCGTGGTGCACGCTGTTCGTCGTCGGCTTCCTGCTGTGGCGCAACGGACCTGGCTGGCTGCGCGCCACGCTGTCGCGCCCGCGCGCCACCCCGATGCTGTTCGCCAGCAGCATCCTGATCACCGTGAACTGGGTGCTCTACATCTGGGCCGTCAATCACGGCTACGTCGTGGAGTCCTCGCTGGGCTACTTCATCAATCCGCTGGTCAACGTGCTGCTCGGCGTGGCGGTGCTGCAGGAGCGGCTGAATACGCGCCAGTGGTGCTCGGTGGCGCTCGCCGCGCTGGGTGTCGCGTGGCTGACGTGGAGCGTCGGCAAGCTGCCGTGGATCGCGCTGACCTTGGCGTCGTCCTTCGGCCTGTATGGGCTGATCCGCAAGCAGGCCTCCGTGGAATCGATCCCGGGGCTGGGCGTCGAGAGCCTGATCATGTTCGTGCCGGCTCTCGGCTACCTGGTCTGGTCCGAGTTCAACGGCGTCGGCGCGTTCGGGCACATCGGACGGTACGAGGACGTGCTGATGGTGCTCGCCGGAGTGGCCACCGCGATGCCGCTGATCTGGTTCGCCTACGGCGCGCGCCGCATTCCGCTGTCGCTGGTCGGCGTGATCCAGTACATCGGCCCGACCTTGCAGCTGCTCACCGGCATCTTCCTGTTCGGCGAGGCGTTCTCGCACGACCAGCTGATCGGCTTCGGCTGCATCTGGGCGGCGCTGGGCCTGTATGCCGTCGACGGCCTGTGGCGGCTGCGCATGCGCGGTTACGGCTAGCGGCGCGGTGCCGGCTTTACGCGGCGCGGGCGCGAGAGAATGATGCGCCGACCGCCTTCATCCGCGCCGGAGCCGAGCGCATGATCGGATATCGGCCCTGGGCCTTCCTGCTGCTCTCGACGATCTTGACCCTCTCGACCGCCGCTCCGCCGCCGTCCGGCGACAGCGCCTCCGCGCTGCCGCGCATGTCCGCACCCGCGCTGTCGCCCGACGGGCGCTACGTGTCGTTCTTCGCGCAGGAAGGCGGCCGACGCGTGCTCGCGCTGCTGGACCTGGAGCGCGACGACGATGTCAGCCCGGTGCTGGACCACGGCAAGGACGAGGGCTACTCCGTCGACTGGTGCGGCTGGGTCAACAGCGAGCGTTTGCTGTGCGGCTATCACGCGACCGGCCGCGATGGCAGTGTGACCCGTGACCTGACGCGCCTGGTCGCGATGAATCCCGATGGCAGCGATCCGAAGATCGTGATGCAGGGCGCGCGCTTGGGCGGCGACAAGCGCACGCGACCGCGGGTGCTCGACTGGATGTCGCGCGATCTCAAGGCCGTGAAGCTGCAATGGGTCGAGGAAGGTGAGGAATACCCTTCCGTGTTCAAGCTCGATGTCTACAGCGGCAAGCTCGAGCGCGAAATGAAACCGCAGGCGCCGATCCGTCAGTTCGCGACCGAGGTCGCCGACTACGAGCTGCGATTCGGCTGGGGCACGGTCGAGGGTGAACTGCAGTGCTTCGTCATCGAGGGACGCAGGAAGAAAAGAGAGTGGCGTCGCCTCCAGCGAGTGCGGCCCGCGAGCGGCCCCGAGGCGCTGGTGCCGTTGCCGAACCGCTTGCTCGGCAACCACCTTCACGCGATCGGAAAGTACGAGGGCCGGGACGCGATGTGGCTGGTCGATCTCGACGACGCCGAGGATCCGCGCGTGATCGCGGCGCGGGACCACGCCGATGGCGCGAGCCCGCTGCTCACCGCCGGCGGCACGCTGCTCGGCATCACCTATCGCACTGATCCATCGGCGGCCATCTACATCGACGCGAGCGCGCAGAGCGTCGCGGAACGGGTCGCAGGTCAACTCGCCGCGCACGAGGCCCGTGTCGTCGACTTCGTGCTCAATCCGCACCGGTTCGTCGTGTTCGTCCGGCGCAAGGACGCCGACCCCGGTCGCTATTATCTCTACGACGTGCGCGCGGATGACACCGAGCTGCGCGAACTCGGCAACGCGTCGCCATGAGCACGCGGTCCTGGTGGATGCGCTTGCTGCAGGTGTTCCCGCTGGTCGCCGGCGCCGGCGCCGCTGGTGCAGCGCGTGCGGACACCCTGGACTTGCTGATCACGGTGGTGGACGAAGCCAAGGCGCCCGTCGTGGGTCTGCCGATGCGCGTGGTGTTCAGCGACGATGAGCAGCCGCGTGCGCCGGAGTCCGGCCAGCGGTTCGTGACCGACGCGAAGGGGCGCGTGCGTCAGACGCGCGAGCTCACGTTGAATCAGCGTCGCGTCGAGCTCGACATTCCGTTCGTGCGCCACAAGACGGAGATGTTCGAGATCGGCGTGGAACCCGCGCTGGGCGGCACGCCGCTGCTGTACACGCTCGAACTCGACACCTTCAAGGTGAACACGCTGATCTCGGCGCAGCAGGTCTACCGGCGCGGAACCGACGGCAGTTTCTCCGACCCGGTGAACCTCGATTGGGAAGTGACGAACCCGCCCAACGAATACCGCGCGCCGCCGCTGGACAAGAAGTTCGATCCGATCGACGACGTGCCGCCTGCGCGTCTCGGACGACGCGCGCTGACCTTGATCCCGCATCCCCGCGTCGATGGTTCGCGGCGATGGACACTGGATCTGCGGCTGGCGGTCGTTCCGTATCGGCCCGAAGGACTGAGGCAGTAGGCCGCCGTAACCCGGGTGAAACCCGGGGTTGCGCTCCGTATGCGAGGTGAACCCCGGGTTTCACCCGGGCTACGGGAACTGGTGGTCTTTCCGCACCAGCCCATCGAGCCGCGATCACCGTAGCCCGGACGAAGTCCGGGGCTGTTCCTCTCGTAGCGGGGACCACCCCGGACTTCGTCCGGGCTACGGCCGGAGAAATCGCTTCAGATCGTCGAGCGTGTCGATATCGGCCACCGTCTTGTCCTGCCGCCAGCGTGCAATGCGCGGAAAGCGCAGCGCCACGCCGGCCTTGTGTCGCGAACTCGCCTGGATGCCCTCGAATGCAATCTCGAAGACCTGCAACGCCTCGACGCTGCGCACGGGCCCGAACTTCTCGAGCGTATGCGCGCGGATCCAGCGGTCCATCTGGTTGAGTTCCTCGTCGGTCAGGCCGGAATACGCCTTGGCGACCGGCACCAGCGCTTCGCCATCGCGCACCGCGAGCGTGTAGTCGGTGTAGAGATTCGAACGCCGCCCATGACCCGACTGCGCGTAGAGCAGCACCGTGTCGACAGTGAGCGCGCCGACCTTCCACTTCCACCAGCTTCCGCGCTTGCGTCCGGCGAGGTAGGCCGTGTCCAGCCGCTTGAGCATCAGTCCCTCGACGCCGCGCTCGCGTGCGGTCTCGCGCAGCACGGCGAGATCACTCCAGTCTGCGGCGCGCACCGCGTCGGAGAGCTGCAAGTTCGCCGTCGGCTCCGCGTCGGCCAGCAGACGTTCGAGCTGAGCACGCCGTTCGGACAGCGGCCGCGTGCGCCAGTCCTGGCCCTGCCACTCGATCAGGTCGTAGGCGCGAAACACCACCGGCGCATCGGCCAGCACCTTCTTTCCCAGCGTCTTGCGGCCGATGCGTTTCTGCAACACCGCGAACGGCATCACGCCCTGCGCATTCCAAGCCAGCACCTCGCCGTCGAGCACGGTGCCGTCGGGAAGCAGCGCGGCGCCGGCTTCGATTTCCGGGAAGCGGCCGTCGAGCAGTTCCTCGCCGCGCGACCACAGGAAGGTCTGCCCCTCGCGGCGGATGAGCTGGCCGCGGATGCCGTCCCATTTCCACTCGACGAGAAAATCCGTCGGATCGCCGAGTGTGGCGGGCGCATCCTCCAGCGGCGAGGCGAGGCAGAACGGATAGGGCTGCGAAACCGGACGGCTACTGGCGTCGCGCGCGAGCAAGGCCGCGAACGTCTCGATGCCGGGCTTCCAGTCGCCCATCAGGCGCGCCTGCATCAGCGGTGTGTCGATCCCGGCGTGTTCGGCCAGTGCCCGCGCCGCCAGGCCCGCCGATACGCCGACACGCAGCGATCCGGTGAGCAGCTTGTTGAACAGCAGGCATTCGAGGAACGGCAGGTGCCGCCACTGGTGCGTCACGAATTCGCGCTGCACGGCCTCGTCGCTGTTCTGAAGCGCCTGCAGACGCTCGACGCAGACGTGGAGCGGCAAGTCCTCGGCAGGCTCGCGTCTATCCTCGCGATCGAACAGCAACGCGATGGTCTCGCCCAGATCGCCGACGTGCGCGTAGCTCTCCTCGATCACGCGATCAGGCAGCGCCGTGGCTTCACCGAGCCAAGTGCGTAGACGACTCGACGGGATGACGCGCTTCAGTCGATTCCCGAGCAGGAAGAACAGGCCCCAGGCCGCGTCTTCCAGCGGTGTGGTCGCGAAGTAGCGATGCATCGCCGCGAGCTTGACCAGCGTCGCTCGCGTGTCGTCGAGGGCGGCGTAGAGCTGGGCGAAACGGCGCATGGGCTGCCGAGAAGCTAACGGCTAGCGCAAAGGCGCAAAGGAAGAAAAGCAAGGACGCAAAGAAAGCCGCGATCGCTTCGAGCCCGATCGGGCGTGCTTCGCGCAGGGCCAACCATGATGCCTTTGCGTCCTTTCTTTTCCCTTTGCGCCTTTGCGTTAGCCTTTTGTTTTCGTGCGCAGGAATTCACGCCGCCGCTTCCTCTGCCGCATCGAGCGGACGGTTCGCACCGTGCTCACCTTCGAACTCGGTGCTCAGTTCACTCGCGTCGATCCCGCGCGCACGCAGCAACTCGATCAACGCATCGGTGTTGCCGTGCGTCGCGAGCACGCGCTTGGCGCCGGTCTGCTCGATGCTCTTGAGCAGGCCGTCCCAGTCGGCGTGGTCGGACAAGGCGAAACCGCGGTCCCAGCTCTGGCGACGGCGCGAACCGCGTACGCGCATCCAGCCCGAGGCGAAGCCCACCGACGCCGGCTTGAAGCGCTTGATCCATGGCGTGCCGGCAGCGCCCGGCGGGGCGAGCACGAGGCGGCCCTTCCAGTCGAAGAACTTGGGCTGATTGCCGATGGCGTCGGTGGGCAGCATCGCGACGCCTTCCTGCCGGTAGGCCTTCACGAGCTGCGTCATCGCTCCATGCAGGTAGACCATCTCGTCGGTGAAGCGCATCAGCTCGGCGAGGATGCGCTGCGCCTTGCCCAGCGAGTACGCGCACAGCACCGCGCATTCGCCCTTGGCCTTGCACTCCTGCCACCAGTCGAAGATCTCGCGGGCGATCTCCTCGGGCGGCTGCCATCGATAGACCGGAAGCGCGAACGTCGCCTCGGTGATGAAGACGTCGCAGGGCACGGGCTCGAATGGCGCGCAGGTGGGATCGGGGTCTCGCTTGTAGTCGCCGGAGACGACCCAGACCTGCCCCTCGGCTTCGATGCGCACCTGCGCGGAGCCGAGCACGTGACCGGCCGGATGTAGCGAGACCTGCGCGTCGCCGAGCGTGAAACGCTGTCCGTAGGCTACCGCGGTGATGCCGCCGCCGAGACCGACGCGCGCGCGCGTCAGGTTCAGCCCCGGCTTCGAGCACCAGTAGTGTTTCGATCCGGTGCGGGCGTGATCGGCATGCGCGTGGGTGATCACCGCGCGCGGCACGGGTCGCCACGGATCGATGTGGAAATCGCCGGCGGCGCAGTACAAGCCCTTGTCGGTGACGGTGATCAGGTCCATTTCGGGAATCGGGAATCGGGAATCGGGAATCGGGAATCGGGAATCGGGAATCGGAATGTGGAGTCGGAAGTCGGAACGAAATCGGTGAATCTGCACGGACCGCTTTTACGATTCCTGATTCCTGATTCCCGATTCCCGCCCATCCACACCGAGGATGTCGAGCAACTTCGCCAGCGCGCCACGATTGGCCAGCACCGCGGCGCTGCCGGCCTGGCCCATCCGCGTGCACTGCGCCGGATCCGACAGCAGTTCGGCGACACGCGATGCGAGCGCGCCAGCATCCGCCAGTTCGATCGCAGCACCGGCGCCCAGTAGCAGTTCGCGTGCCGCCAGGAAATTGTGCATGTGCGGACCGAAGAGCACGGGCAGGCCCAGCGCGGCCGGCTCGAGAACATTGTGGCCCCCGACGCCGACCAGGCTGCCGCCGACGAAGGCGAGGTCGCCTGCCGCCAGGTACATCCACATCTCGCCGAGGCTGTCGCCGAGCAGGACCTGCACGTCGGCGCTGGCGCGCGCGGGATCGGAGGCGAGTTCGCTTCGCCGCGCGCTGCGAAAACCCTGTCGCGCGATCAGGCGCGCGACGTCGTCGAAGCGTTGAGGATGACGTGGCACCAGGATCAGCAGCGCGTCGGGATGCTGATCGCAGAGACGCCGGTGTGCATCGAGCGCGGCGGCCTCCTCGCTGTCGTGCGTGCTCGCGGCGATCCACGCGGGGCGGGCGTCGCCAAGGCTCGTGCGGAGGGCACGGCCCGCGTCCACCTGGGAGGCGACCGGATCGATGTCGAACTTGAGATTCCCGATGGACTCGACGTTCGGTGCGCCGAGGGACGCGAAGCGCTGCGCGTCCGCCGCGCTCTGGGCCGCGACGAGCGTGGTGTCGCGCAGTACGTCGCGCGTGAAGCCGGCCACGCGCCCGTAGCCCTTGAACGATCGCGGCGACAGGCGGGCGTTGGCTATCGTGAGCCTGATGTCGCGGCGGCGCAGGTGGCGGAACAGCGTCGGCCACAATTCGGTTTCCATGATCACGACCTGCGCAGGCCTTGCACGATCCAGGAAGCGGGACACCGCGCCGGGCAGGTCGTACGGCGCGTACGTGTGGATGACCTGGGTCCCCAGTGCAGCGACGATGCGCTCGCTGCCCGTCGGCGTGGTCGTCGTGACCCACACGCGACCCTGTCCGTGACGTTCCACCAGCTGGCGGATCAGCGGCAGCGCGGCCAGCGATTCGCCGACCGATACCGCGTGCACCCAGACCGCGACGCCCTGTGGCGGCCGCGGCACGAAGCCGAAGCGTTCGCCGATGCGCTCGCGGTAGCCGCGAATCTGTCGCGAGCGCCACAGCAGGCGCAGCAGCACGATGGGTGTGAGCAGGTACAGCAGCAGGAGATAGAGCCGGCGCATGAAGCAGTTTCCAGTGTCCGGTTTCCAGTTGCCAGGAAAAGCGCGTGGCCTCGCCTGTGGCAACTGGCAACTGGCAACTGGAAACCGGAAACTGCCACGCAATGTCCGAATCTTCCGCTCCGCCGTTCACCGCCGCATTGCTCGGCCCGCGCTGGTGGCCGACCTGGCTGGCGATCGGCCTCGTGCGCCTGCTGACCTGGCTGCCGATCCGCATGCAGTGGGCGCTCGGCAGCGGACTCGGACGGCTCGTCGGCCTGATCGCACGCGATCGGCGCAACGTCGTGCGGGCCAATCTTCGCGTCTGCTTCCCGGACATGCCGGCCGAGGCGCGCGAGAAACTCACCGGCGATCATTTCGCGGCGCTAGGACGGGGCCTGTTCGAGACCGCGCTGGCATGGTTCGCGTCCGACTCACGCCTGCTCCCGCGTTTCGAGATCGAAGGCCGCGAGCACCTGGATGCGGCGATCGCGACCGGGCAGGGGTTGCTGCTGCTGACCGGGCACTTCAGCACGCTGGAGATCGGCGCCCGCATCGTCTGCTCGAAGGCGGGGCTGCCCTTCCACGCGATGTACCGGCCGTACAACAACGCGCTGATGGATTACTTCATGCACCGCTGGCGCGAACGGCGCTCGGGTCGCCCGGCGCTGCCGCGCGAAGACCTGCGCAAGCTCGTGCGTGCGCTGCGTGACGGCGGCGCCATCTGGTACGCGCCGGACCAGACGCTCGATCCGCGCATGTCGGTGTTCGCGCCCTTCTTCGGCATGCCGGCCCTGAGCCTCACGGCGACGGCGCGACTGGCGCGCATGGGTCGTGCCCGGGTGCTGCCCTTCACGCCGCAGCGCACGCCGCAAGGCTGGAAAGTGAGGTTCTTCCCGATGATCGAGGACTTCCCAGGCGGCGACGATCTGGAGGATGCGACCCGCATCAACCGCGCGCTGGAAGAGGGAATCCTGCAGGCGATGCCCGAGTACTTCTGGGTGCACAAGAGATTCAAGCGCCGGCTTCCCGGATCGCCGCGGGTCTACGAGCGGTGAATCGGTCTTCCTGCCTATGGCCCTGCGGAGCCTGCTGTTAAACTCCGCGCGCCGTTTCCCGGTCCCCCACGAGGTTTTCGCGTGAATCGAACGATTTCCTGCCTGGCGGTTGCCGCCGCGCTCCTGTTCTCTGCCCAGAACGTGGTGGCTGCAAGTGCGGTGGAGGAAGCCCAGACCCTGGTCAACCAGGGCCAGCTCGATCAGGCGCTCCGTCGCCTCGACATGCAGCTCAAGACCGCGCCGCAGGATGCCGAAGCGCGATTCATGCGCGGCCTCGTGCTGACGCGACTGAACCGCAGCGAAGAAGCGATCAAGGCCTTCGCCGACATCACGCGCGATTACCCGCAGCTGCCCGAGCCGTACAACAACCTCGCGGTGCTCTACGCGCAGCAGGGCGACTACGAGAAGGCGCGCGATGCGCTGGAAGCCGCCCTCGCCACGCACCCCAGCTACGCCACCGCGCACGAGAATCTCGGCGATATCTACGCCGCGCTCGCCGGTGCCGCGTACAACCGCGCGCTGATGCTCGATCAGGGCAATCAGTCGGTCCGCAACAAGCTGTCCTTCGTCAACAAGCTCAGCGAGAACGCCAACTCTCCGCGTTCCGGCACGGCCAGTGCCGCCGCCAGGCCGCCGGTCGCCACCGCGGCTGCAGCGCCCGCCGCCGTCGGTGAACCGGCCGCCGAGACGGCGTCGGACGACGTCGACGCCGCGACCACCGGAGAGGTCAAGGACGTGCTCAACGCCTGGGCCAAGTCGTGGTCCAACAAGGATTCCGACGCCTACCTCGCCGGCTACGCAGCGGACTTCCGTCCCGAAGGCGGCATCTCGAAGGCGACCTGGGAAGCCCAGCGCCGTGATCGCATCGCCCGCCCGAAGCGCATCCGCGTCGCGGTCGTGAATCCCCGCATGGCCGCGCTCGGTGATGGCCGCGTCCGCGTGACGTTCCGCCAGGAATACGAGTCGGACAGCTTTTCCGACAGCGTGACCAAGGTGCTCGAACTGCGTCAGGACGGCGGCTGGAAGATCATCCGCGAGTACACCCGCTGAGGCAGCTCGCGGGTCCAGGTCGCACGATCACCCGGGAATGACCGCGCTCCGCCGATCATGGCTGGCCCTGCCAGCCATGATGCTTTTTGCATGCTGCGTTCACGCGGGCCCCATTGCGCCGATGAACGCGTCGGCCACGCTGCCGATGCCGGAAGAGCAGCTGGTCGCGGCCATCGAGCTGGCGCGTGCCGGAAAGCCCGGCGAGAGCATCAAGGCGCTCGAATCCCTGCTCAAGCGCCAGCCCAATTTTCGGCTCGCCCAACTGATCTACGCCGACCTGCTCGCCGCCCGCTCGGGCATGCGCGGCATCATCGGCGACGAACAGGACCCGCGGATCCTGGAACTGTTCGAAGAAGCGCGACTGCGCCTGGATCGCGCGCGCTACAGCCCGCCGACGGGCACGGTGCCGGACACCGTGCTGCAGCTGTCGAGCGAATATCCCTATCTCGTTCTGATCGACCTGCCGGGTGCGCGCCTGCACCTGATGCGCAACGTCGATGGACTGCTGGAATCGGTCGGCAGCCGTTACGCGGCGATGGGCCGCGCCGGCTACGGCAAGGAAGCCGAGGGTGATCTGCGTACGCCCGTCGGGATCTACCATGTCACCGGCTGGATGAGCGACAACGCGCTGCCCGAACTGTATGGCGCCGGTTCGCTGCCGCTGACGTATCCCAATCTCTGGGACCGCTTCAAGTCCAAGACCGGTCACGGCATCTGGCTGCACGGCGTGCCGCGCCAGACCTACGTCCGGGCTCCGCGTTCGAGCGAGGGCTGCGTGACGATGGCCAACGACGACCTGCTCTGGCTCAAGCCCTACGTCGTGAACAATCGCGCGCCGGTCGTGCTGGCCGACAAGCTGCAGTGGGTTTCCAGGGCGCAGGCCACCAAGGACCGCGAAACCATGCTCAACCGGGTGGAAGCCTGGCGAGAGTCGTGGGCGGGCAAGGACACCGAGTCCTACCTGACCTATTACGCCGAGGACTTCTCGACGGGAGGTCTCAACAAGCTGCAGTTCGCCGACCACAAGCGCCGCGTCAACGCGGGCAAGAAATACGTGAAGGTGAAGCTTTCCGACGTCAGCCTGTTCCGGTATCCGGGTGAGTCGATGTTCCTGGCCGAGTTCACGCTCGACTACGACAGCGACAACTACAAGTTCGTGTCCAAGAAGGAGCAGTACTGGCGGCAGGACGCGAAAGGCATCTGGCGGATATTCCGTGAAGAAAACCGCTGAGTTCCCGCCGTGGTGTCCGCCATGGGTCCGTAGCCCGGACGAAGTCCGGGATTTCTCTCGAAGGCAGAGTGGCGAGCCCGGACGTCGTCCGGGCTACGGGGTGTCGTGAAGAAGGCACTTGATTCGGCAGCCCTGCTGGAACGAGGGCTGGACCAGTTGAAGCTGGATCCAGCGCTGCGCGCCCCGCTGCTGGCCTATCTGGCCGAGCTGGAAAAATGGAACGCGGTGTACAACCTCACCGCGGTGCGCGATCCCCTGGAAATGGTGACGCGCCACCTGCTGGACTCCCTCGCGGTGCTGCCGGCCATGGAAGGACTCGAGGTTTCGCGTCTGCTCGACGTGGGCAGCGGTGCGGGGCTTCCCGGCATTCCGCTGGCGCTCGCGCGTCCGCAGTGGCACGTCGCCCTGCTCGACAGCAATGGAAAGAAGGCGCGCTTCCTGCGCCACGCGGTCCGCACGCTCGGACTGCCCAATGCGAGCGTCATCGAGGCGCGCGTCGAGAAACCCGACGAGCAGTCGCAGGAAGAGCCTCTGTACGACGGCGTCATCAGCCGCGCGTTCTCTTCGCTCGGCGAGTTCCTGACGCTCACCGAGCCGATGCTGGCCGACGGCGGTCATTGGCTGGCGATGAAGGGCAGGGTGGACGACAATGAGGCCGCTTCAATCCCCCCGTTCGCCTCCGCCCCGCGTGTCGTCCGTCTGCAGGTTCCCGGCCTGCGCGAGGAGCGTCATCTCGTGATCTGTACCCGCCCATGAGTTACACGATCGCCGTCGCCAATCAGAAGGGCGGCGTAGGCAAGACCACCACCGCCGTCAACCTCGCAGCCTCGCTGGCCGCGACGAGGCGTCGCGTGCTGCTCGTGGATCTCGACGCGCAGGGCAACGCGACGATGGGCCTGGGCGTCGACAAATCCACGCTCAAGCTGACCGCGCGCGACGTGCTGCTCGAAGCCACGACACCCGACGCGGCGATCCAGCACCTCACGGCCCTGAACCTCTGGCTGCTACCGGCCAACAGCGACATGACCGAGGCGGAGATCAAGCTGCGCGACCAGGCGGCCGGCGATTTTGCGCTGAAGACCGCGTTGGCCACGGTGGCCGACCGATTCGACTTCGTCATCCTCGACTGTCCGCCGGCGTTGTCGAAGCTCACCGTCAACGCGCTGGTCGCCGCCGACGGCGTGCTGATCCCGATGCAGTGCGAGTACTACGCCCTCGAAGGCCTGAGCGCGCTCGTGGACACGGTCGGCAAGATCCGGCGCATGATCAATCCGAAGCTGGAGATCGAGGGTCTGCTGCGCACGATGTTCGATCCGCGCAACAACCTGGCCAACGACGTCTCCGCGCAGCTGCTGCTGCACTTCCCCGACAAGGTTTATCAGACGGTCATTCCGCGAAACGTCAGGCTCGCCGAGGCGCCGAGTCACGGGCTGCCGGTGATGGTCTACGACCCGCAGTCCAGCGGCGCGCGCGCCTACCTCTCGCTCGCCGGCGAACTGCTGCGGCGACACGATGGCGGGCAACTCACGCTCGATTGATTCGATCAAGCCCGCGGGCTTGCGTTGACCTGCCCGAGGCGGGTTGGGCCATACTGGCTGCCCGCGCGGGGAACACGGGACACGGCGGAACATGAGCACGGCAAAGAAACGGGCGAGCACGCTGGGACGCGGCCTGGATGCGCTGCTGAGCAGCGCGAGCATGAAATCGGGAACGGATGTCGACAACTCGGGCGAACAGCGCGAGATCGCGGTCGATCGACTGCAGCCCGGCGCACATCAACCGCGTCGTCATTTCGACGAGGACGCACTCGCGGAGCTCGCGAGTTCGATCGCCGCCCAGGGCGTCGTGCAACCCATCGTCGTACGCGCCATCGGCGCGGACCGTTACGAGATCGTCGCGGGCGAACGTCGCTGGCGCGCTGCGCAGCGTGCCGGACTGCAGGCCATTCCCGCCGTCGTTCGTACGCTCGACGATCGTGGCGCGATGGCAGTCGCCCTGGTCGAGAACATCCAGCGCGCCGACCTCAACCCGCTCGAGGAAGCGCAGGCGCTCAAGCGCCTGCTCGACGAGTGCAATCTCACGCACGAGCAGGTCGCCGAAGCGGTGGGCCGCTCGCGCGCGGGCGTCACCAACCTGCTGCGCCTGATGGAACTCAACGAGGACGTGCAGACGCTGGTGCGCGAGTCGCGCCTGAGCCTGGGTCACGCCAAGGTGCTGCTCGGTGTCGAAGGGGCACGCCAGTCCTCGCTGGCCAAGCTCGTCGCCGACCAGCAGATGAGCGTTCGCCAGGCCGAGTCGCTCGTGCGCGCGCAGGGCAAGACGTCCGCGGACAAGCCGGTGCCGGATGCCGCCACCGTCGACGTGCA
>Ga0187844_10002454_pt1 | contig 13106 bp, 6 predicted proteins | sample SpaLakP09_SKY_50_FD_134517 | JGI IMG/M metagenome (GOLD analysis project Ga0187844, IMG submission 134517) | Oligotrophic lake water microbial communities from Sparkling Lake, Wisconsin, USA - SP09_SKY_50 | ecosystem: Environmental > Aquatic > Freshwater > Lake | place: USA: Sparkling Lake...
ATTTTTCTAGTCGGTTTTCGCAACAAACTTAGCGTCCTGATGAACTGGGGATTTTCCTACCTCGCCTACCGCCCGGGAGCCCGAATCATCCCCAGCTCCCCGACCCACTCGCGGGTCTAGTTCCGCAACTACGGGATCAATCGCTCAGCTTGGCGGCCTAGGAGATGCCGTCCCTACCTAAGCCGCCAGTTTCAAAGCCACATTATGGCTTTATGTATAAAGCCGTCGCCTCAGCGACCAAACCACCCCCTGCGGAGCAACACCCCTGCTTGGGCGGGGGTAGGTCTTAGGGGGCCAATCCCCCCGCGATAGCGGATCTATTTCCCATGCCGGAGGCGTAATAGGATAGGCCAAGGGCGGGTGTGCCGGGGCCAATTCCGGCGCGAAGCGCAAATCCTTTCCATCATGGAATGATATTTATGAATGGGAGGGGGCAGGTTAAAGGGGGCCAATCGAACCCTTTTCGGGGTATTTAATTTCGGTTCTCGGTAAATTCCCGGTCATGCTCTCGGTAGATCCTCGGTATTTTCTCGGTCAGGTTCTCGGTCTGGAATGGCTCCTTTTGTCCCTTAACGACACTTTGACTGGCTTAAAACCCCCTTTCGTTCCAGTTATGGCGTTGTTTCGCGTTGTTTTTTAAAGTTTATGGATTGTTTAGCTTTGTTTATGGATTGTTTTGGCGTTGTTTCGCCATTGTTGTGGCGTTGACCGTGGATTGACTATGGATTGACCGTGGATGACTGTGGTGGCGTATGGCGTTGACCATGGTGTTGACTGCCTATTGAACGTGGTCAAGGGCTATGGAGGGCCACTTACACCCCCCTTTCTATGCCAAAATCAGCCCAAAAGTGCATGCTAGAGGCCCTGCAAGTTGCGCGGAGCTCGTCTTAACTGTTTGCAGGGTCTTCTCAAGACTTGTTCTGGCTTACCTGCTTGCAAAAGCTCAATCTCAACCGCTGTTTTGAATCTGGAATAGTAAAATCAAATTCAAACATACTTATTTTGGTTGAGATGGTAACGCTTGGAGACATTTTTTTGCTATTTCAAAACCCTGCTCAGCCGCTTTTGTGTACCACTTCACCGCTTCCTTTTCATCTTTGCCAACTCCTGCTCCTGTTAAGTAGCACCAACCAAGATGGTTTTGTGCCCAGGCATCCCCCCGTTCCGCTAATTTTGTGAACCACTTAACCGCCTCCCTCTCATCTTTGCCCACACCACTTCCATACCAGTAGCTATTGGCAAGATTATATTGCGCATCGGCATATCCCTGCTCTGCAGCTTTCGCAAACCACTTCACCGCTTCTTTCTCATCTTTACCAACTCCAGTTCCTGACCAGTAGCAATCGCCAAGAGCGTTTTGGGAAATCGCAAGACCCTGCTCTGCTGACTTGGTGTACCACTTCACCGCTTCCTGAAAATCTTTGCCCACTCCTGTCCCATTAAAGTAAGAAACACCAAGACTAAATTGTCCAAGGGCATTCCCCTGCTCAGCCGACTTGGTGTACCACTTCACTGCTTCCACTCTGTCTTTGCTCGCTCCTATTCCATCAAAGTAGCAAATACCAAGGACAATTTGGGAATTCGCATTCCCCTGCTCAGCCGACTTGGTGTACCACTTCACCGCCTCCTTCTCATCTTTGTCCACTCCTTTTCTCCTCTCGTAACAAGAACCAAGATTACATTGAGCAGCCGCATTCCCCTGCTCAGCCGACTTGGTGTACCACTTCACCGCCTCCTTCTCATCTTTGTCTACTCCTGCCCCCTTCTCGAAACAAAAACCAAGATTACATTGAGCATCCGCATTCCCCTGCTCTGCTGACTTGGTGAACCACTTCACCGCTTCTTTTTCATCTTTGCCCACTCCAGTTCCATTACTTAAGCAAAGACCAAGATTATATTGAGCAGCCGCATTCCCCTGCTCTGCTGACTTGGTGAACCACTTCACCGCTTCTTTTTCATCTTTGCCCACTCCTCTTCCACACTGGTGGCTAGCACCAAGCATAAATTGGGCATTCGCATGACCTTGTTCAGCCGCTTTCGCAAACCACTTAAGCGCTACCCTCTCATCTTTACCCATTCCAGTTCCTGACAAGTAGTTAAAACCAAGAGTAGCTTGTGCATCTGCATGACCCTGTTCAGCCGCTTTGGCAAACCACTTAGCCGCCTCCTTATCATCTTTGCCCACTGCTTGTCCTGTTGAATAGCAAACACCTAAACAGAATTGGGACCTCACCTCCCCCTGCTCTGCCGCCTTCGCGTACCACTTTACCGCTTCTTTCTCATCTTTACCCACTCCCGTTCCTGACCAGTAGCAAAAGCCGAGTCTATATTGTGCATCCGTATCACCCTTCTCCGCAGCTTCCTTAACTAATTCAGTTGAATAAAAGTGGACATCACTTGACCACGACGTCACGACGATAATTCTAAGGATTAATAAAGTATAAATCAGTTTCATTTGCTTAGGGCGTAGACTTTTTTGGCATTAGTTTGAGCTGATTCCAAGTTACTGGCTTATGAGACGAGTTTTAATGAAGACAGAATTTATAGTTCAGGGATTTGCGCCCAAACTGAGCTCATAACAAACGGCCCTGTGGCACGAATCGCATAGGTAATTCCTTTTTTATCAGCATACTCACGCGCCATCTTTGCTACTGTCTTTGGGTAAACATCCTTTAAGGGCGTGTCTTGTGCATACAGAGCATAGAAGTTTTCCACAAAAGCTCTGGCTTCCTTATCGCCAATGGGCCAAAGACAAAGCAAAACATTCTCAGCTCCCGCGCGATAAAATCCCCGCCTAATTCCAAGTACTCCCTCCCCGCTTAGACTTTGCCCCATGCCAGACTGACAAGCCGAAACACTTATCAAGTCGCAGGATTTTAAATCCATTTTGGCAATTTCCTCAGCAGTCAAAATGCCGTCGTTTGGGTTTTCATCATATTCAGATTTTAAACCGACCTTTAAGTTTGGATATGCCCCTGCCATCGCTAGACCAGATGCTTTCATCGGGTTCTTGGTGGAAAACTTATTAAAGAAACCATGTGTCCCAATGTGAAGACGATTATAAGGACCTGAGCCTGTCAGCCTAATCTCAGTGGCCTCAGAACCAGTGAATACATCGATTCTGGGGGTTATGGAGCGAAAAGCGGCCTTCACCGCCAAGCCCTCCAAGCGCGCTTCCGGAAGTTGATGGAGTTCGGTAGATCTTCGAGCGGCGATTAATTCTTTAACCTTAAGGAACGGTGGTGCCCCAAAGTCTGGATCGACGAATATTCCCACCCTCGACCGCGGTCCACCTGCTGGAATATTTTTGCGAAGGCCAAATACCATATCCCTAGCAGCACTCACATAATTGACCTTAATTCTTTCGGCAAGAAACTTTTTGTTGCAATCAGGCAGGACGCCGAAATTCAAAAAAGTGAGCGCCCCGTCTGGGCAAAGGATGACTTCCTCTTTTTTGGGGTCAATTTTGTCAATCCAAGGAGAAACAAGAAGTTGAGAAAGTTCCGTGGCAACTGTTTCCAGCTTTGGGTCTTCGTACGATGATTCGACTAACGCTAGAAACAGCGAGATTTTATCTTCAATCTCTTTTGCCAGACCCAATTCTACTATCTCAAAGCTAGTCTTTCCCCTTTGCGGATAGATTAAAGCCACATACCTATCCTCAGAAAAACCCCTTCCATCGACCCCGGAAACCTTAGCGAAGTCAATAAATGCGGAGGTTTGCGGCACTCTTACCAGAATCTGTTCTGGAGTGATATTTTTTATGTTTTCGAGCGAAGGCCTGAAAATGCCAGTTTTTACTCTGGCCATATCCTCGGCGAGATCGGGCGGGTAACCCTTGGCAATGTATTCGGAGGTATCCAAAACAGATGCATCCTGAACAAGGGAGTCCATCACCATGCCTTTGTAGAGGGCAAGATTGGCAGCCAGCTTTTCGGGCTCTCCTGCCAAGTACCAAATATCAAAAGGCGAGGAACCAATACTTTCCTTGAATCGCAGTCTCTGTTGTTCCGTCGAAGAAGGCGACATGCATGCACTGCTCCATGTAAGAATAATGTCCTGGATAAGCTCGGCCTCGGACTTAATATCCTTAATATATTTTTGAAAGGCAAAAAGCCGGATTTTGGAGGTTGATAACCTACATTGATAAAGAACCAGCCGATTGGCGTACCTAATATCCTTTATATCTTCGCCCGTGCCTTTCATGTCTGCCTTTTTTACTTCGTCCAAAAAACCCTGCATCTTTTGGACCGTCTTCAGTGCGCTATCGATATCCCCGCTAGCTTGGTGCCATAACAAATAGGATGCTGAGGCGGCAAAAATAGCCCGAAAGTCACTGGATTGTAGGGATTCCCCGAGTTTTTTTTCCATTCCCTCCATCCGGTTGAGATAAATGGAACAACCGATTCGGTTTGCCTTAGCAAAATTGTCGCCGCTATTTTCACCGATCTCAAATACCTTATCTGCATTAACATAGTCATCGTCCCAAAGGTAAAATTGACCGAGTTCTCGAATATTTTCAGTTCGCAACAGATTTCTGAGATTTTGAAAACGGCCGGAACCCGGAAGCTTGCTGAGCATTTCTGTCCTGATGGCAACGAGCTCCTCCGATTTTTTGACAAATTTGTTGGCCAAGCAATAAAGATGGCGCTCAAGAAGCCTAAGAGCTTCCGAGTCAACAGCCCCCCCTTTCTGAAGAAGATCAAATATTTCCTTCCGGAACAGTGTAGCGCCGTAGTAGGCGTTCCCAAGATCAGGAATTTCTAAGGCGGAGGAAACAGAACTCGCCATTAGGATGAAAGAGTCCTCATTTTGGTCGAAGCAAAAGCCCTTAGCCCGTTTTTCCACTAAGACGTTCCGGATCGTCGCCAACATCTTATAGGCTCTTCCAAAATGGCCTCCTTGCTCAAACCGGGCCGCAATCCTGACTCCGGTCGCGATAAAATTATTAATCGATTCCTGGCTTTCATTGTCTTGCATCTCCTTTATGGACTGTTGCCCGTATTGAATAAGTTGCGCGTCTTTCGCCGCGTCAAACGCCTCCACTTTTGGATTCGAAGCAGGCTCACCTTTCGCATTTTGTTCGCCCGCCGAGGCCTGACTTGTGAAGAAAATTAAAAAAACGTCAAAAAAGAAGAAAAAACCCGTTTTGCGTAGACAGAAAAAAGGATGTCTCACCGGATTCGGTTTCTATAGTTAATTGCCTCCGAAACCGCGCCAATTTGGTTTAGCGCCTTATAACGGACTCGGATGACCGCCTGATCATTTTGGTATTTTTCCGGCAGTTGCCTTAGAAGGGCCAGCGCGTCTCCGGGGCGCGGAGGCACATCGTTCACGGCCTCGAGAGAATCTTGCAGAAGCGCGGAGGGACTCTCAGGGACCTGTAGGTCCGGCTGATCCGACACACGGAAAGTCTCATCAGAGATAATTTCATCCCCTGCGATGAGTCGAATCTGATACACCGCGCCAGCCTGAAGGCCTGGACTCTTCTGCAGAATCTTTGAGAGCGGTTGTGGAACTCCCGAAAGGTCACCCTGTATAGGTATCCATTCAGGTTTTCCCGGTGCACTTACTTCAATTTTCATAATCTGGGGATTCAAATCAGAGCTGAGCAGTACGATCGGGTCGATTTGGGAAGTCACTCCCGACGGACTGTAAATATAACGGCCGGCAGATCGAACCACGTTGGGCGATCCAACTGATGCAATGAAGGTCTCTGGGAAAGATTTAGAAGTCCCTTAATTTCGGGCGAATCGGCCATCAACTCGGAGGATTGATTGCCCAACTTTGGAAGGACAATCACTAGAACTGCCACAAGAGCCGCCACGGATCCGGCTAAGACAAGGCGAGGCATAGTCAAAAAGTTAAGGAAACGCGCCAGGGCTCCCTCACGGGGAGCTCCCGACCGATTGACTTGTACAACTGCTCCCCGTAGCCGCTCCAACGCCCAAGCGGGCGGTTCCTTCGGCTCGGCTTCTTGGTATCGCGACTCGGCCAACAAGGCAGCGAGACGGGCTTCGGTCGCTGCCAAACCGGAAACATAAGTCATAAACTCAGGATTCCCGTTTATTTTATTCTTCAGTGCCAGCTTAAGATCTTGTGTGAGATTTCCGCCAAGAAAGTCGGTGACTTGGCGCTGCCAATCTGCAGGGATGTTTTGACCTGGCAGTATGGGTGGCTCGTTCTGATGATCTTCTGGGGTATTCATTTTTTCTCCTATTTGGGGATGATGCCGCGTACCTCCAAGCAACGTCGGACTGTCTCGATGATTTTCATGATCATCACGCCCACAGTTCCTTGCGGAATCTGAAGTTTTTCGGATATCTCGCGCTGTGTAAAATGGTCAAGCAACTTGAGTTCCATCACCTTCCTAGATTTTGCATTCAGGTCTTGGGCGCATCGCTGATAACTCCTCCAAATCTCCTTGTTGTAAAGATCTTCGTCAGGGCGCTGGGATCGCGGAGAAGCCGGCTCCATCAGCATATCCTCCAGACTGTCGAGCTGTCCGCCCCCATATTTTTGAGCTTTTGATTTTCTAATAGCATCGATAGCCGGCTATCGATGCTATTAGAAAATCAAAAGCTCAAAAATATGGGGGCGGACAGCTCGACAGTCTGGAGGATATGCTGATGGAGCCGGCTTCTCCGCGATCCCAGCGCCCTGACGAAGATCTTTACAACAAGGAGATTTGGAGGAGTTATCAGCGATGCGCCCAAGACCTGAATGCAAAATCTAGGAAGGTGATGGAACTCAAGTTGCTTGACCATTTTACACAGCGCGAGATATCCGAAAAACTTCAGATTCCGCAAGGAACTGTGGGCGTGATGATCATGAAAATCATCGAGACAGTCCGACGTTGCTTGGAGGTACGCGGCATCATCCCCAAATAGGAGAAAAAATGAATACCCCAGAAGATCATCAGAACGAGCCACCCATACTGCCAGGTCAAAACATCCCTGCAGATTGGCAGCGCCAAGTCACCGACTTTCTTGGCGGAAATCTCACACAAGATCTTAAGCTGGCACTGAAGAATAAAATAAACGGGAATCCTGAGTTTATGACTTATGTTTCCGGTTTGGCAGCGACCGAAGCCCGTCTCGCTGCCTTGTTGGCCGAGTCGCGATACCAAGAAGCCGAGCCGAAGGAACCGCCCGCTTGGGCGTTGGAGCGGCTACGGGGAGCAGTTGTACAAGTCAATCGGTCGGGAGCTCCCCGTGAGGGAGCCCTGGCGCGTTTCCTTAACTTTTTGACTATGCCTCGCCTTGTCTTAGCCGGATCCGTGGCGGCTCTTGTGGCAGTTCTAGTGATTGTCCTTCCAAAGTTGGGCAATCAATCCTCCGAGTTGATGGCCGATTCGCCCGAAATTAAGGGACTTCTAAATCTTTCCCAGAGACCTTCATTGCATCAGTTGGATCGCCCAACGTGGTTCGATCTGCCGGCCGTTATATTTACAGTCCGTCGGGAGTGACTTCCCAAATCGACCCGATCGTACTGCTCAGCTCTGATTTGAATCCCCAGATTATGAAAATTGAAGTAAGTGCACCGGGAAAACCTGAATGGATACCTATACAGGGTGACCTTTCGGGAGTTCCACAACCGCTCTCAAAGATTCTGCAGAAGAGTCCAGGCCTTCAGGCTGGCGCGGTGTATCAGATTCGACTCATCGCAGGGGATGAAATTATCTCTGATGAGACTTTCCGTGTGTCGGATCAGCCGGACCTACAGGTCCCTGAGAGTCCCTCCGCGCTTCTGCAAGATTCTCTCGAGGCCGTGAACGATGTGCCTCCGCGCCCCGGAGACGCGCTGGCCCTTCTAAGGCAACTGCCGGAAAAATACCAAAATGATCAGGCGGTCATCCGAGTCCGTTATAAGGCGCTAAACCAAATTGGCGCGGTTTCGGAGGCAATTAACTATAGAAACCGAATCCGGTGAGACATCCTTTTTTCTGTCTACGCAAAACGGGTTTTTTCTTCTTTTTTGACGTTTTTTTAATTTTCTTCACAAGTCAGGCCTCGGCGGGCGAACAAAATGCGAAAGGTGAGCCTGCTTCGAATCCAAAAGTGGAGGCGTTTGACGCGGCGAAAGACGCGCAACTTATTCAATACGGGCAACAGTCCATAAAGGAGATGCAAGACAATGAAAGCCAGGAATCGATTAATAATTTTATCGCGACCGGAGTCAGGATTGCGGCCCGGTTTGAGCAAGGAGGCCATTTTGGAAGAGCCTATAAGATGTTGGCGACGATCCGGAACGTCTTAGTGGAAAAACGGGCTAAGGGCTTTTGCTTCGACCAAAATGAGGACTCTTTCATCCTAATGGCGAGTTCTGTTTCCTCCGCCTTAGAAATTCCTGATCTTGGGAACGCCTACTACGGCGCTACACTGTTCCGGAAGGAAATATTTGATCTTCTTCAGAAAGGGGGGGCTGTTGACTCGGAAGCTCTTAGGCTTCTTGAGCGCCATCTTTATTGCTTGGCCAACAAATTTGTCAAAAAATCGGAGGAGCTCGTTGCCATCAGGACAGAAATGCTCAGCAAGCTTCCGGGTTCCGGCCGTTTTCAAAATCTCAGAAATCTGTTGCGAACTGAAAATATTCGAGAACTCGGTCAATTTTACCTTTGGGACGATGACTATGTTAATGCAGATAAGGTATTTGAGATCGGTGAAAATAGCGGCGACAATTTTGCTAAGGCAAACCGAATCGGTTGTTCCATTTATCTCAACCGGATGGAGGGAATGGAAAAAAAACTCGGGGAATCCCTACAATCCAGTGACTTTCGGGCTATTTTTGCCGCCTCAGCATCCTATTTGTTATGGCACCAAGCTAGCGGGGATATCGATAGCGCACTGAAGACGGTCCAAAAGATGCAGGGTTTTTTGGACGAAGTAAAAAAGGCAGACATGAAAGGCACGGGCGAAGATATAAAGGATATTAGGTACGCCAATCGGCTGGTTCTTTATCAATGTAGGTTATCAACCTCCAAAATCCGGCTTTTTGCCTTTCAAAAATATATTAAGGATATTAAGTCCGAGGCCGAGCTTATCCAGGACATTATTCTTACATGGAGCAGTGCATGCATGTCGCCTTCTTCGACGGAACAACAGAGACTGCGATTCAAGGAAAGTATTGGTTCCTCGCCTTTTGATATTTGGTACTTGGCAGGAGAGCCCGAAAAGCTGGCTGCCAATCTTGCCCTCTACAAAGGCATGGTGATGGACTCCCTTGTTCAGGATGCATCTGTTTTGGATACCTCCGAATACATTGCCAAGGGTTACCCGCCCGATCTCGCCGAGGATATGGCCAGAGTAAAAACTGGCATTTTCAGGCCTTCGCTCGAAAACATAAAAAATATCACTCCAGAACAGATTCTGGTAAGAGTGCCGCAAACCTCCGCATTTATTGACTTCGCTAAGGTTTCCGGGGTCGATGGAAGGGGTTTTTCTGAGGATAGGTATGTGGCTTTAATCTATCCGCAAAGGGGAAAGACTAGCTTTGAGATAGTAGAATTGGGTCTGGCAAAAGAGATTGAAGATAAAATCTCGCTGTTTCTAGCGTTAGTCGAATCATCGTACGAAGACCCAAAGCTGGAAACAGTTGCCACGGAACTTTCTCAACTTCTTGTTTCTCCTTGGATTGACAAAATTGACCCCAAAAAAGAGGAAGTCATCCTTTGCCCAGACGGGGCGCTCACTTTTTTGAATTTCGGCGTCCTGCCTGATTGCAACAAAAAGTTTCTTGCCGAAAGAATTAAGGTCAATTATGTGAGTGCTGCTAGGGATATGGTATTTGGCCTTCGCAAAAATATTCCAGCAGGTGGACCGCGGTCGAGGGTGGGAATATTCGTCGATCCAGACTTTGGGGCACCACCGTTCCTTAAGGTTAAAGAATTAATCGCCGCTCGAAGATCTACCGAACTCCATCAACTTCCGGAAGCGCGCTTGGAGGGCTTGGCGGTGAAGGCCGCTTTTCGCTCCATAACCCCCAGAATCGATGTATTCACTGGTTCTGAGGCCACTGAGATTAGGCTGACAGGCTCAGGTCCTTATAATCGTCTTCACATTGGGACACATGGTTTCTTTAATAAGTTTTCCACCAAGAACCCGATGAAAGCATCTGGTCTAGCGATGGCAGGGGCATATCCAAACTTAAAGGTCGGTTTAAAATCTGAATATGATGAAAACCCAAACGACGGCATTTTGACTGCTGAGGAAATTGCCAAAATGGATTTAAAATCCTGCGACTTGATAAGTGTTTCGGCTTGTCAGTCTGGCATGGGGCAAAGTCTAAGCGGGGAGGGAGTACTTGGAATTAGGCGGGGATTTTATCGCGCGGGAGCTGAGAATGTTTTGCTTTGTCTTTGGCCCATTGGCGATAAGGAAGCCAGAGCTTTTGTGGAAAACTTCTATGCTCTGTATGCACAAGACACGCCCTTAAAGGATGTTTACCCAAAGACAGTAGCAAAGATGGCGCGTGAGTATGCTGATAAAAAAGGAATTACCTATGCGATTCGTGCCACAGGGCCGTTTGTTATGAGCTCAGTTTGGGCGCAAATCCCTGAACTATAAATTCTGTCTTCATTAAAACTCGTCTCATAAGCCAGTAACTTGGAATCAGCTCAAACTAATGCCAAAAAAGTCTACGCCCTAAGCAAATGAAACTGATTTATACTTTATTAATCCTTAGAATTATCGTCGTGACGTCGTGGTCAAGTGATGTCCACTTTTATTCAACTGAATTAGTTAAGGAAGCTGCGGAGAAGGGTGATACGGATGCACAATATAGACTCGGCTTTTGCTACTGGTCAGGAACGGGAGTGGGTAAAGATGAGAAAGAAGCGGTAAAGTGGTACGCGAAGGCGGCAGAGCAGGGGGAGGTGAGGTCCCAATTCTGTTTAGGTGTTTGCTATTCAACAGGACAAGCAGTGGGCAAAGATGATAAGGAGGCGGCTAAGTGGTTTGCCAAAGCGGCTGAACAGGGTCATGCAGATGCACAAGCTACTCTTGGTTTTAACTACTTGTCAGGAACTGGAATGGGTAAAGATGAGAGGGTAGCGCTTAAGTGGTTTGCGAAAGCGGCTGAACAAGGTCATGCGAATGCCCAATTTATGCTTGGTGCTAGCCACCAGTGTGGAAGAGGAGTGGGCAAAGATGAAAAAGAAGCGGTGAAGTGGTTCACCAAGTCAGCAGAGCAGGGGAATGCGGCTGCTCAATATAATCTTGGTCTTTGCTTAAGTAATGGAACTGGAGTGGGCAAAGATGAAAAAGAAGCGGTGAAGTGGTTCACCAAGTCAGCAGAGCAGGGGAATGCGGATGCTCAATGTAATCTTGGTTTTTGTTTCGAGAAGGGGGCAGGAGTAGACAAAGATGAGAAGGAGGCGGTGAAGTGGTACACCAAGTCGGCTGAGCAGGGGAATGCGGCTGCTCAATGTAATCTTGGTTCTTGTTACGAGAGGAGAAAAGGAGTGGACAAAGATGAGAAGGAGGCGGTGAAGTGGTACACCAAGTCGGCTGAGCAGGGGAATGCGAATTCCCAAATTGTCCTTGGTATTTGCTACTTTGATGGAATAGGAGCGAGCAAAGACAGAGTGGAAGCAGTGAAGTGGTACACCAAGTCGGCTGAGCAGGGGAATGCCCTTGGACAATTTAGTCTTGGTGTTTCTTACTTTAATGGGACAGGAGTGGGCAAAGATTTTCAGGAAGCGGTGAAGTGGTACACCAAGTCAGCAGAGCAGGGTCTTGCGATTTCCCAAAACGCTCTTGGCGATTGCTACTGGTCAGGAACTGGAGTTGGTAAAGATGAGAAAGAAGCGGTGAAGTGGTTTGCGAAAGCTGCAGAGCAGGGATATGCCGATGCGCAATATAATCTTGCCAATAGCTACTGGTATGGAAGTGGTGTGGGCAAAGATGAGAGGGAGGCGGTTAAGTGGTTCACAAAATTAGCGGAACGGGGGGATGCCTGGGCACAAAACCATCTTGGTTGGTGCTACTTAACAGGAGCAGGAGTTGGCAAAGATGAAAAGGAAGCGGTGAAGTGGTACACAAAAGCGGCTGAGCAGGGTTTTGAAATAGCAAAAAAATGTCTCCAAGCGTTACCATCTCAACCAAAATAAGTATGTTTGAATTTGATTTTACTATTCCAGATTCAAAACAGCGGTTGAGATTGAGCTTTTGCAAGCAGGTAAGCCAGAACAAGTCTTGAGAAGACCCTGCAAACAGTTAAGACGAGCTCCGCGCAACTTGCAGGGCCTCTAGCATGCACTTTTGGGCTGATTTTGGCATAGAAAGGGGGGTGTAAGTGGCCCTCCATAGCCCTTGACCACGTTCAATAGGCAGTCAACACCATGGTCAACGCCATACGCCACCACAGTCATCCACGGTCAATCCATAGTCAATCCACGGTCAACGCCACAACAATGGCGAAACAACGCCAAAACAATCCATAAACAAAGCTAAACAATCCATAAACTTTAAAAAACAACGCGAAACAACGCCATAACTGGAACGAAAGGGGGTTTTAAGCCAGTCAAAGTGTCGTTAAGGGACAAAAGGAGCCATTCCAGACCGAGAACCTGACCGAGAAAATACCGAGGATCTACCGAGAGCATGACCGGGAATTTACCGAGAACCGAAATTAAATACCCCGAAAAGGGTTCGATTGGCCCCCTTTAACCTGCCCCCTCCCATTCATAAATATCATTCCATGATGGAAAGGATTTGCGCTTCGCGCCGGAATTGGCCCCGGCACACCCGCCCTTGGCCTATCCTATTACGCCTCCGGCATGGGAAATAGATCCGCTATCGCGGGGGGATTGGCCCCCTAAGACCTACCCCCGCCCAAGCAGGGGTGTTGCTCCGCAGGGGGTGGTTTGGTCGCTGAGGCGACGGCTTTATACATAAAGCCATAATGTGGCTTTGAAACTGGCGGCTTAGGTAGGGACGGCATCTCCTAGGCCGCCAAGCTGAGCGATTGATCCCGTAGTTGCGGAACTAGACCCGCGAGTGGGTCGGGGAGCTGGGGATGATTCGGGCTCCCGGGCGGTAGGCGAGGTAGGAAAATCCCCAGTTCATCAGGACGCTAAGTTTGTTGCGAAAACCGACTAGAAAAAT
>Ga0187844_10002458_pt1 | contig 13094 bp, 8 predicted proteins | sample SpaLakP09_SKY_50_FD_134517 | JGI IMG/M metagenome (GOLD analysis project Ga0187844, IMG submission 134517) | Oligotrophic lake water microbial communities from Sparkling Lake, Wisconsin, USA - SP09_SKY_50 | ecosystem: Environmental > Aquatic > Freshwater > Lake | place: USA: Sparkling Lake...
AACATGGCGACCGAGTGTGCCACCGGCACAGCCCATCGCTTACCCTTGCGCGCATGGAACTGAGACAGCTGCGTTATTTCGTCCGCGTCGTGGAGCTCGGCAGCTTCAGCCAGGCCGCGGCCTCGCTGGGCGTGGTGACCTCGGCGCTGAGCCAGCAGGTCAGCAAGCTCGAAGGCGAGCTGAGCACGCGGCTGCTGCAGCGGGTGTCCACCGGCGTGCGGCCCACCGATGCCGGCCTGGCTTTCTGGCGACAGGCCCAACTGGCCCTGCGTCATGCCGACGATGCGGTGCTGGCGGCGCAGACGGCGCGGCTGTCGGGCCATGTCAGCGTCGGTCTGCCGCCCAGCACCGCCAGCGTGTTCGGCCTGCCGCTGATGCAGGCGATGCGGGAGCGCTATCCCGAGGTGAGGCTGCATCTGGTGGAAAGCCTGTCGGGCCATCTGGCGCAAATGCTCAATGCGCGGCAGCTGGACCTGGCTGTGCTGTTTCAAGTCGACGCTGCGCGGCGCTGGAGTGTGCAGCCGCTGCTGGAGGAGCGCCTTTTCGTGATCGGTGAGCGTTCGCTGGCCGGCCTGCCCGGCGGCCGCAGCGCCCGTCTGGCCAGCCTGACCGAGCTGCCGCTGGTGCTGCCGAGCGCGCCGCACAATTTGCGCAGCGTCGTCGATGCCGCCTTCGTGCGCGCTAAGTGCGTGCCCAGGGTGGTGATCGAGATCGACGGCCTGGCCCTGCTGATGGACGCGGTGGCCGCGGGTCTGGGCGCTACCATCCAGCCCGGCGCGGCGGTGTCGCGCCTGCGCCGCGAGGATCTGGCCCTGATTCCGGTCAGCGATGCCCATGCGCGACGGCCCAATCTGCTGGTCAGTCTGTCGGACGACGAGTTGTCGCCGGCTGCGCTGGCGGCTCGCGTCGTGATGGCCGATGTGGCGCGCCAGCTGGTGGAGCAGGGGCGCTGGGCCGGGGCCAGCCTTCACGAATCCTGAAACCCCCATGCCTGTCGCCTGCTGGCGGCGGCATCGCTTGAAGCCTAGGATTGCTCTCACTTCGATGGAGGTGAAGCGTGTTCGACGTGCTGGTGATTGGCGGAGGCAATGCGGCGCTGTGCGCGGCGCTGATGGCGCGCGAGGCCGGCGCCAGTGTGCTGATGCTGGAGGCCTCGCCCAAGGCCTGGCGCGGTGGCAACTCGCAGCACACGCGCAATCTGCGCTGCATGCATGACGCACCGCAGGACGTGCTGGTCGAGGCCTACACCGAGGAGGAGTACTGGCAGGACTTGTTGAAGGTCACAGGCGGCGCCACCAATGAAGTGCTGGCGCGGCTGGTGATACGCGAGTCCTCGACCTGCCGGCCCTGGATGCGCAGCCATGGCGTCCACTTCCACCCCTCGCTGTCCGGGGCGCTGCATACGGCGCGCACCAATGCCTTCTTCATGGGCGGCGGCAAGGCCCTGGTCAATGCCTATTACCGCAGTGCCGAGCGTCTGGGCGTGCAGGTGCGCTACGAGGCGCCGGTGGACAGGCTGGAGCTGGACGAGGGCCGCTTCGTCGCGGCCTGGGTCGGCACCGAACGCATCGCAGCCCGCAGCTGCGTGCTGGCCGCCGGTGGCTTCGAGTCGAACCGCGAATGGCTGCGCGAGGCTTGGGGCGTGAATGAGCGCGGCGAGCACCCGGCCGACAACTTCCTGATACGCGGCACCCGCTTCAACACCGGCACGCTGCTGCGCTTCATGCAGGACGCGGGCGCCGACATGATCGGTGACGCCACCCAGGCGCATATGGTGGCCATCGATGCCCGCGCGCCGCTGTATGACGGCGGCATCTGCACCCGCATCGACTGCGTGTCGCTGGGCGTGGTGGTCAATCGCGAGGCTCAGCGCTTCTATGACGAGGGCGAGGACTTCTGGCCCAAGCGCTATGCGATCTGGGGCCGGCTGGTGGCGCAGCAACCGGGCCAGGTGGCGTGGTCCATCATCGATGCCAAGGCGGTGGGCCGCTTCATGCCGCCGGTGTTTCCGGGCACGCAGGCGGATTCGCTGCATGGGCTCGCCGTCATGCTGGGCCTGGAGCCGAACACCTTTGTGCAGACGCTGGCGCGCTACAACGTCGCCTGCCGCGTCGGCAGCTTCAACCACACGGCGCTGGACGATTGCCATACCGAGGGCCTGGCGCCGGCCAAGACGCACTGGGCCCGCCCGCTGGACACACCACCGTTCTATGGCTATGCGCTGCGCCCCGGCGTGACCTTCACCTACCTCGGCCTGAAGGTCGATGCACGCGCCGCCGTGCACTTCGGCGGCCGGGCAAGCACCAACCTGTTCGTCGCCGGCGAGATGATGGCCGGCAATGTGCTGGGCAAGGGCTATACGGCCGGTGTGGGCATGTCGATTGGCACGGCCTTCGGCCGCATTGCCGGCACCCAGGCGGCGCTTGCCGCGATCAAGGAACACAGCCATGCAGCAGCTTGAGGCGTTGACCCGCGGGGCCGCTGCGCTGGGCCAGGGCCGCGTGATACCGATACGCGCCTTGACGGCCGACGAGGCCGAGATCGGTCGCCAGATGCAGATCTGCAATGCCTGCCGCTACTGCGAGGGCTTTTGCGCGGTGTTCCCGGCGATGACGCGCCGGCTCGAGTTCGGCAAGGCCGACATCCACCTGCTGGCCAATCTCTGCCACAACTGTGGCGCCTGCCTGCATGCCTGCCAGTACGCGCCGCCGCATGAGTTCGCCGTCAATGTGCCGCAGGCGATGGCCAAGGTTCGGCTGCAGACCTACACCGACTACGCCTGGCCGCCGGCGCTGGGCAAGCTCTACCAGCGGCAAGGCCTGACCCTCAGCGTGGCGCTGGTTGCCGCGCTGAGCCTGTTCCTGGCGCTGGCCGCCACGCTGCAGGGCGGCCTGTGGCGGGGGCCGCTGCCGGGCAGCTTCTACGCGATCTTTCCGCACAACTTGATGGTCGGCCTGTTCGCACCGATATTCCTCTTCGCTGTGCTGGCACTGGGCATCGGTGTGCGCCAGTTCTGGAAGTCCGGATCGCCCGGGCCGCTGTCGGGCGCCGCCGCAGGCGAGGCCACCCACGACGTGCTGCGCCTCAAATACCTGGGCGGCGGCCATGGCGAGGGCTGCAACAACGAGGACGATGCGTTCAGCTTGCAGCGCCGGCGCTTCCACCATCTGACCTTCTACGGCTTCATGCTGTGCTTTGCCGCCACCAGCGTGGCCACGCTGTACCACTACCTGCTCGGCTGGCAGGCGCCCTATGGCTACACCAGCTTGCCCAAGCTGCTGGGCATCAGCGGCGGCTTGTCGCTGGTGGTGGGCACCCTAGGCCTGTTCTGGCTCAATCTGAGCCGCCATCCGCTGCAGCAAGACCTGGCACAGCGGCCCATGGACCGCGGCTTCATCGCCTTGCTGCTGCTCACCGCCGCCAGCGGCCTGGCGCTGATGCTGCTGCGCCAGACGCCGGCCCTTGGACTCGCCCTATGCCTCCACCTGGGCGCGGTGATGGCGCTGTTCGCCACCCTGCCCTACGGCAAGTTCGCCCACGGCATCTACCGCAGCGCGGCGCTGTTGAAGTGGACGATCGAGAAGCGCCAGCCGAGCCGCCTGCACCTCACCGAAGACTGAATCCAACAGGAGACATTCCATGCAAATAAGAGCCCTCTGGCTGACCACCCTCGCCCTGCTGGCCGGCGCCCATGCGCAGGCTCAGGAGCTGCCCAGGAAGACATTGACCGTGGTGGTTGGCTTCGCCGCCGGAGGCGCCACCGACGCAGCCGCACGCATCATCGCAAAGCGGCTGCAGGACCATCTCGGCCAGACCGTGGTGGTCGAAAATCGCGCCGGCGCCGGCGGCAATATCGCCCACCAGTATCTGGCCGCAGCGCCGGCCGACGGCTCGGTCATCCTGCTGGGCTCGATCGGCCCGCTGACGATTGCGCCGCACATGATGAAGGTCGGCTACGACCCGCAGAAGGATCTTGCGCCCTTGACCATGGGCGTGAGCTTTCCCAATGTGCTGGTCGTGCACCCGGGCACCGGCATCAAGAACTTTGCCGACTTCATCGCCAAGGCCAGGGCGAAACCTGGCACGCTGGACTTTGCTTCCACCGGCGCCGGCTCGGCCTCGCACCTGGCCGGCGAATTGTTGAACCAGCGCGCCGGCATCGACACCGTCCATATTCCATACAAGGGCGGCGCCCCGGCCCTGCAGGACCTGCTGGGCGGTCGCGTCGCTGCCTACTACGCGGCGCCGCCGACGGCGCTGCCGCATATCGAGGCCGGCAAGCTGATCCCGATTGCCACCACCGGCCCGTCCCGGCCGGCCTATATGCCCCACGTGCCGACGATTGCCGAATCGGGGTACCCCGGCTTCAACGCCAGCAATTGGTATGCCTTCGTCGCACCTGGCAAGACGCCGGTGGCGATCCTGGAGCGCTGGAACAAGGAGCTGGTCAAGGTGCTGACCACACCCGAGGTGCGCGACGAGCTGCTCAAGCACGGCTTGACCCCTGCACCCGGCACGCGCGAAGAGCTGGCCAGCTATATCGAGGCCGAGAGCAAGACCTGGGGCAAGCTGGTGCGAGACCGGAAGATCACGGCGGAGTGACGCGCATCCACCGGCCCGACGCCAGCGCTATTTGCCGCGCGAGGTGATGATCGCGTCCGCCACGTTCTTCGGCGCCTCGCTGTAGTGCTTGAACTCCATCGTGTAGGTGGCGCGGCCATGGCTCATGCTGCGTAGCGTGGTCGAGTAGCCGAACATCTCGCTCAACGGCACCTCGGCCTTGATGACCTTGCCGCCGCCGACCATATCGTCCATGCCCTGCACCATGCCGCGGCGTGAGGACAGGTCGCCCATGACATTGCCGGCGTAGTCCTCGGGCGTTTCCACTTCCACGGCCATCATCGGTTCGAGGATCACCGGGTTTGCCCTGCGGCAGCCTTCCTTGAAGCCCAGGCTGGCGGCCATCTTGAAGGCGTTCTCGTTCGAGTCCACCTCGTGGTACGAACCGAAGGTCAAGGTGACCTTGACGTCCACCACCGGGAAGCCGGCCAGCACGCCATTGGGCAGGGATTCTTCCACCCCCTTGCGGACGGCAGGGATGAACTCCTTGGGCACGACCCCGCCCTTGGTGGCGTCCACGAACTCGAAGCCCTTGCCGGCCTCTTGCGGCTCGACGGTCAGCACAACATGGCCGTACTGGCCCTTGCCGCCCGACTGGCGCACGAACTTGCCTTCCACGTCCGACACCGACTTGCGAATGGTCTCGCGATAAGCCACCTGCGGCTTGCCGACGTTGGCCTCGACGCCGAACTCGCGCTTCATGCGGTCGACGATGATTTCCAGGTGCAGCTCGCCCATACCGGAGATGATGGTCTGGCCCGACTCCTCGTCGGTGCGCACGCGGAACGACGGATCTTCCTGCGCCAGACGGCCCAGGGCGATGCCCATCTTTTCCTGATCGGGCTTGGTCTTGGGCTCGACGGCCTGCGAGATCACCGGCTCCGGGAACACCATCTTTTCCAGGGTGATGATGGCCTCCGGATCGCACAGCGTCTCACCGGTGGTCACGTCCTTCAGGCCCACACAGGCGGCGATGTCACCGGCCAGAATTTCCTTGATTTCCTCGCGCTGGTTCGCATGCATTTGCAGGATGCGGCCAATGCGTTCCTTCTTGCCTCGGATCGGGTTGTAGACCGAGTCGCCGGACTTCAGTACGCCTGAGTAGACGCGCACGAAGGTCAGCTGGCCGACATAGGGATCGGTCATCAGCTTGAAGGCCAGGGCGGCGAACTTCTCATCGTCGGCCGGGCGGCGCGATGTCTCCCTCTCATCATCATCGGTGCCGGGCACCGGCGGGATGTCGATCGGCGAGGGCATGAAGTCGATCACCGCATCGAGCATTCGTTGCACGCCCTTGTTCTTGAAGGCCGAGCCGCACAACATGGGCTGGATCTCACCAGCCAAGGTACGGGTGCGCAGGCCCAGCTTGATGTCCTCCTCGCTGAGCTCGCCGGCGTCGAGATAGCGGTTCATCAGCTCTTCGCTGGCCTCGGCCGCGGCCTCGACCATCTTCTCGCGCCAGGTCTTGCAGGTCTCCAGCAGCTCGGCCGGGATTTCCTCGTAGCTGAACTTCATGCCCTGCGAGGCCTCATCCCAGAAGATGGCCTTCATCTTCAGCAGGTCGACGACGCCCTTGAAGTTCTCCTCGGCGCCGATGGGCACGACGATGGGCACCGGGTAGGCGCGCAGCCGGTCCACCATCATCTGGCGTACGCGGAAGAAGTCGGCGCCGACCCGGTCCATCTTGTTGACGAAGGCCAGACGCGGCACCTTGTACTTGTTGGCCTGACGCCAGACGGTCTCGCTCTGCGGCTGCACGCCGCCCACCGAGTCGTAGACCATCACCGCGCCGTCGAGCACGCGCATCGAGCGCTCGGCCTCGATCGTGAAATCGACGTGGCCCGGGGTGTCGATGATGTTGATGCGGTGCTCGGGCAGACTCAGGTCCATGCCCTTCCAGAAGCAGGTGGTGGCCGCCGAGGTGATGGTGATGCCGCGCTCCTGCTCCTGCTCCATCCAGTCCATCGTGGCCGCGCCGTCGTGCACCTCGCCGATCTTGTGATTGACGCCGGTGTAGAACAGGATGCGCTCAGTCGTCGTGGTCTTGCCGGCATCGATGTGCGCGGAAATGCCGATATTGCGATAGCGTTCGATGGGGGTCTTGCGGGCCATGGTCCTACTCCGGTGCGGTGAGGCGGCCTCGGCTCCCGACGGGAACCCCGAGGTCTCCACCACCGCCGAGTGTAGGAGTGTCGGCACGCAGCGAGGCCTGTGGGGCTTTGGCTGCCCCGCTCGGATCAGTCCGTCGTACCCTTGGCTCGCGCCGCCGCCGTGCGGATACCGGTAATGAAGCGCGGCCACAGTGCCGGGGGCAGGTCGTGCCCCATGCCGTCTATCAGGTCCAGCCGGGACCCGGCGATCTTGCGTGCCAGGTCGTGGCCGGCGGCCACCGGCACCAGCGGGTCCGCCTGGCCGTGGATGATCTGCGTCGGGGCCTTGATTTGCACCAGCAGGGCGGAGCGGTCGCCGTCGGCGGCGATGGCCATCAGCTGACGCATCGCGCCCTGGGGCCGGTGGCTGCGCCGCACGATGCGCTCGATGCGCTGGCGCAGGACCTCGGGGTCATTGGGGTAGGCAGGGCTGCCGATCAGCTGGTACAGCCTCACATAGCTGGCGACCACTGCGGCGTGGTCGTTGGCCGGCGGCCTGGCCATCAGCGCGCCGCGCACCTTCATCGACGGGCCGGGCAGGGCGCGGGCGCCGCTGGTCGTCATCATCAGGGTCAGGCTTTTCACCCGCTCGGGATGGCGGGCGGCCAGCTGCTGGGCAATCATGCCGCCCATCGAGGCGCCGCAGACGTGCGCGCTGGCCAGGCCCAGCGCATCGAGCAGGCCCACGCAGTCCAGCGCCATGTCCGACAGCGAATAGGGCGACTTGACCGGCAGGTGCAGCAGGTATTTGACCGACTCCAGGCCGATATGGGGCAGGCCCTCGGCATCGAAGGACTGACTCAGGCCGACATCGCGGTTGTCGAAGCGGATGACGCGAAATCCTGTGGCCACCAGGTCCTGCACAAAGTCCTCATGCCAGGCCAGCAGCTGCATGCCCAGGCCCATGATCAGCAGCAGGGGCTCGCCGGTGGCAGGGCCGAATGATTCGACTTCGAGGGTGATGCCGTTGGCGCGTAGTTGCATTCAATCCTTCAGTCAGTGGGTGCCCGAGCTTGCCGGGGTACGGCAAGGTCCGGCACGCCATGAACTTTGAAAAACCAGCGCCTGGCGCCGGTGGGCTCGAAGTGCTGCCACTGCGCCGGGTCCTGCGCCAGCCGGTCGGCGATGGCATACAGCGCCACCGGGTTCAGGCCCAGGCCGACATGGCTGGCCTGGACCTCGATGTTCTCGGTGTGCGGCGCCGGCTCGTTGACGCTGCAGCGCCAGGCGACGATGCCATCGCTGCGCGAGAAGATCGAGGTGGTGGGCACCGGCGGCGGCTTGCGCAGCTCTTCCATCATCGTCGGATCATTTGACTTGTGGCCGCTGACCAGCTCGAAGAAGCGCCAGGCATTGGTGGCGCGCGGGTGGCCGGTGAACGGCGTGCCCAGCGTGATGACGCAGCGCACCTGCTCGGGCAACTCCTTGGCCAGCTCACGGGCGTAGAGGCCGCCCAGGCTCCAGCCGATCAGACTGATCTTCTGGCCGTATTCGCGAAACAGCGCACGCAGATCGGCCTGGCCCCGCTCCAGCACGCCCTTGCACGGGCCGAAGTTGAAGCCCTGGCTCCAGGGCTGGGAGACATAGCCCAGGCTGTCCAGAAAGCTGCGCAGCGGCGCCGTCGTCAGGTCATTGGCGCCCAGGCCCGGGAAGACCAGCACCGGATGGCCATCGCCGCGCGGCAGGCGCCGCAGCCAGGGCATGGCGGCGAGCAGGGCCGCATATTCCCAGGGCGCGCGGCTCTCCAGCATCAAGAGCATGGCGCCGGGCGCGCGCAGATCGGCGAACGACTGGGAGGGTTGGGTGTGGGCTTCGGAAGGCTTGCGCTTGCTTGCGGGCATGCGGTGATCTTATCGGCTGGGTCGCTTCTGGGGTGGAGCGCTTGCCCTAGGCTTCTTTGTCGCTGTTGTGACAGCTTTTCGCGCCTTCTTGGCGGCGGGAGCTGCTTCGGGAGTCGGGGCCGGCAGCGCCGCAAACTCGGCAAACGCCGCCTGCACGTGCTGGCCCAGCTCGGCCACCTCGGGCATCGCCTCGGCGCAGGCAATCAGGCCCATGTCCAGCGCGTCGTTGTAGGTCTGCACGGTGATGTTCAAGGCCATGCCGTGGACCACGATGGAGGTCGGGTAATTCTTCAGCATCCTGGCGCCGGCCATGTACAGCGGCACGGTCGGGCCGGGCACATTGGAGATCGCGACATTGGCGATGGGCGGAATCTTCTCGGCCACACCCGCGCGCTTGTACAGCGCCGCCGCGCCCTCCATCAGCCAGGGCACACCGAGCGAGGGGAAGTCGGTCGGCATTAGGCCCTTGAGGTTGTCCAGATTGCTCTTCATCGCCGCGCTGGCGGCCAGCACATGGGCCAGGCGCTTGGCCGGGTCGGCAATGTGCGTGCCCAGGGTGAACACCGTCATCGAGGCCTGGGTATTGGCCGTGGTGTCGCCCTTGGCGCGGGTCGACACCGGCACGGCCGCGATCAGCGACTTGCGCGGCAGCGGCCCGTGCCGGGCAAAGTAGCGCCGCAGCGCGCCGCTGCAAATCATCAGCACCGCGTCATTGAGGCTGGCGCCGTGGCGGCGGCGCACCGCATTCAGCTCGGCCAAGGGCAGACTGACACCGCAGAACACCCGCTCGGCCGACAGCGTGGCGTTCAGTCGCGTGCGCGGCGCCAGGCTCAGATTGCTGACGCCCTTGTCTCCCGTAGCGATCTGCCCCTTGACCCGCGCCATCACGTCCGCCACGACCCCTCCGGCCGCACCGCCGGCCGACTGCGCGGCCATCTGCGCCAGGGTGCTGACCGCACCGGGCAGGGCCTTGGCGATGTTCAGGGTCTGCTGCCACTGACCGGCCAGCGCGCGGCGCAGCAGCTGGGTCGTGCCCGGTGCACTGCGGTCGGCTCGCGCCGGCATGTCCGGCAGTGCACGGGGCTCCGGGTTCAGGTCGAGGATGGCATGGGCCAGCGCCACGGCCGCCTGGCCATCGACGGCCGCGTGGTGCAGCTGGGTGTAGAGGCCGTAGCGCTTGCTGCCGCCAGGCCCATTGGCCAGGCCCTCGAAGACATGAAACTTCCACAGTGGCCGGCTGCGGTCCAGCAGCACCGGATGCAGCAGGCCGACCTGATGCTCCAGCTCGGCCTGGCCGCTGCCCTTGGGCAGCTTGATGGCGACGATGTGCTGGTCCAGATCCGGCGTGGCATCCACCCAGGCCGGGCTGGCCAGGTTCATCGGCATCAGCGCCAGCTTGCGGCGCAGCGCCGGCGCAAACGGCAGGCGGCCGGCCATGTGCGCGCGCAGGTCGCGAACATAGTTGCCGCGGTAGCTGGCCGGCAGCTCGAAGATGTGCAGCGCGCCCACATGCATGGGCATCTCGGCGGTTTCGAGAAACAGGAACGAGGCGTCGAGGCCGGCGAGTTGCTTCATGGCGTGCTCCAGGGCCACGCCTGAACCGGCGTGGCGTCGGGCCATGCTAGCCCGCGCCCCGCGGCCGCCGCGCAGGGGTGAACCCTAGCGCAACGGCGTGTTCACCCGGCCAAGCCCGCCAGGCAGACGTACTTCACTTCCAGGAACTCTTCCAGCCCGTACTTCGAACCCTCGCGCCCCAGGCCCGACTGCTTGACGCCGCCGAACGGCGCCTCGGCGGTGGAGATCAGGCCGGTGTTGACGCCGACCATGCCGGCCTCCAGCCGCTCGGACACGCGCATCGCGCGGCCCAGGTCGCGGCTGTAGAAGTACGCGGCCAGGCCGAACTCGGTGTCGTTGGCCAGGGCGATGACCTCGGCCTCGGTGTCGAAGGGGAACAGCGGCGCCAGCGGGCCGAAGGTCTCTTCAACGGCGACCAGCATCTCGGCCGTCGCGCCGCTGACCACGGTCGGTTCGAAGAACAGGCCGCCCAGCGCATGGGGCTTGCCGCCGGTCAGCACCTCGCCGCCCTTGGCGCGGGCGTCGGCAATGTGTTCCTCGATCTTGGCCACGGCCTTGGCGTCGATCAGCGGGCCCTGGGTGATGCCCGCGTCAAGGCCGTTGCCGACCTTCAGCGCCTTGACGCGGGCGACCAGCTTGTCGCTGAAGGCCTTGAGCACACCGCGCTGCACATAGAGGCGATTGGCGCAGACGCAGGTCTGGCCGGTGTTGCGGAACTTGGAGACCATCGCGCCCTCGACGGCGGCGTCCAGGTCGGCGTCGTCGAAGACGATGAAGGGGGCGTTGCCGCCCAGCTCCAGCGACAGCTTCTTGATCGTGTCGGCCGACTGGCGCATCAGCGTGCGGCCGACCTCGGTCGAGCCGGTGAAGGTGAGCTTGCGCACCAGCGGGTTGCGTGTCATCTCGCCACCGATCTGGCTGGCCGAACCGGTCAGCACCGACAGCAGGCCGGTGGGCACACCGGCGCGCTCGGCCAGCACGGCAAAAGCCAGGGCCGAGTAGGGCGTCTGCGAGGCGGGCTTGACGACCATCGAACAGCCGGCGGCCAGCGCCGGGCCGGCCTTGCGCGTCAGCATCGCGGTCGGGAAGTTCCAGGGCGTGATCGCCGCCGTCGTGCCCACCGGCTGCTTGATCGCGAGGATTCGGCGGTCGCCCTGCGGCGCCGGGATCACGTCGCCATAGATCCGGCGCGCCTCCTCGGCAAACCATTCGATGAACGAGGCGGCGTAGATGATCTCGCCCCTGGCCTCGGCCAGCGGTTTGCCCTGCTCCGAGGTCAAGATCAGCGCCAGGTCGTCGACATTGGCCACCATCAGGTCGAACAGCTTGCGCAGCACGGCGCCGCGCTCCTTGGCCGGCACGCGTGCCCAGGCGCGCTGCGCCACGTCGGCGGCGGCGATGGCGCGCGTAGTCTCGGCGGCGGAGCACAGCGGCACCGTGCCCAGCGTCTCGCCGGTGGCGGGGTTGGTGACGGCTAGGGTCTTGCCGTCATCGGCATCAGTCCAAACGCCTGCGATGAAGGCCTGCTGACGCAGCAGGGTGGGGTCTTTGAGGTTCAGCATGGGAGTTCTTTCGGATCAGGCTTGCAGGGCGCGGGCGAGGATGGCCAGACCTTCGTCCAGCACGGTGTCTTCTATCGTCAGCGGGAACAGGAAACGGATCACATTGCCGTAGACGCCGCAGCTCAGCAGCAGCAGGCCGGCGGCCTGCGCGCGCTGTATCACCTGCTTGGTGAACTCGGTGTCGGGCGTGCCATCGGCCTGGGCGAACTCCATCGCCACCATGGCCCCGAGACCGCGCACATCAGCGATCTGCGGTACCGCGGCGCGCAGCGCGTTGAGGCGGGTCTTCAAGGTCTGGCCCAGGCGCTCGGCGCGGGCGCACAGCTGCTCGTCCTCGATTACATCGAGCACCGCATGGGCCGAGGCGATGGCCAGCGCATGGCCGGCATAGGTGCCGCCCAGGCCGCCGGGCGCGGGGGCGTCCATGATCTCGGCGCGGCCGCAGACGGCCGACAGCGGCACGCCACCGGCCAGGCTCTTGGCCACCGTCATCAGGTCGGGCAGCACGCCGTGATGCTCCATGGCGAACAGCTTGCCGGTGCGCGCGAAGCCGGTCTGTATCTCGTCGGCGATCAGCACGATGCCATGCTGGTCGCAGAGCTGGCGCAGCGCGCGCAAGAACTCGGTCGGCATCACGTAAAAGCCGCCTTCGCCCTGGATCGGCTCGACGATGATGGCCGCCACCTGGGTCGGCTCAATGTCGCACTTGAACAGCTGCTGGATCGCGCGCAACGAGTCATCGACCGACACGCCGTGCAGGGCCGCCGGCGCCGGCACGTGATAGATGCTGCCCGGGAACGGGCCGAAGCCCTGCTTGTAGGGCGCGACCTTGCCGGTCAGCGCCATGCCCATATAGGTGCGGCCGTGGAAGGCGCCGCTGAGCGCGATCACGCCCGGGCGGCGGGTGTGGGCGCGGGCGATCTTGATGGCGTTCTCGACCGCCTCGACGCCGGTTGTGAAGAAGGCAGTCTTCTTCGCGTGCGTGCCTGGCGTCAGTGCGTTCAGCCGCTCGGCCAGCCGGACCACGCTCTCGTAGGGCACGACCTGGTAGGCGGTGTGGGTGAAGCATTCCAGCTGCGCCTGTATCGCCTGCACGATGCGCGGATGGCGGTGGCCGGTGTTGAGTACGGCGATGCCCGAGCCGAAGTCGATGAAGCGCCGGCCCTCGACATCCCAGATCTCGGCGTTCAGCGCACGCTGGGCGTAGATGGGAAAGCCTATGCCCACGCCGCGCGGCGTGGCGGCGATGCGGCGGGCATCGATGGCGGCGTTGCCGGTGTTGTCGGACGTGCTGGTGGTCGTGTTCATGGGGTCCCTGAAAAACTGACGCGAGCCGCAGTCTAGAA
>Ga0187844_10002464_pt1 | contig 13074 bp, 10 predicted proteins | sample SpaLakP09_SKY_50_FD_134517 | JGI IMG/M metagenome (GOLD analysis project Ga0187844, IMG submission 134517) | Oligotrophic lake water microbial communities from Sparkling Lake, Wisconsin, USA - SP09_SKY_50 | ecosystem: Environmental > Aquatic > Freshwater > Lake | place: USA: Sparkling Lake...
TCGGTACTCACCGAAGACGAGCGTGAGCTCGGCGTGGCGCTGGTGGACATCGGCGCTGGCACCACCGACATTGCCATCTTCACCAATGGCGCCATCCGCCATACCGCCGTCATCCCGATTGCCGGGGACTTGATTACCAGCGACATCGCCATGGCGCTGCGCACACCGACTAAGGACGCAGAAGAAATCAAAGTCGAAAGCGGCCACGCAAAGCAAGTATTGGTGGACCCGCAAGTGCAAGTGGAAGTACCCGGCCTGGGCGACCGTGGCCCGCGCATGCTCAGCCGCCAGGCCCTCTCCGGTGTGATTGAGCCGCGCATCGAAGAAATCTTCACCTTGGTCAACCAGGTGATGCGCGAGTCCGGCTACGAAGAAGTGCTGTCCTCGGGCATTGTGCTGACCGGCGGCAGTTGCCTGATGCCCGGCATGGTGGAGCTGGGCGAAGACATTTTTCTCAAGCCGGTGCGCCGGGGCATTCCCCAGTACGCCAATGCCTTGTCCGACATGGTGGCGCAACCCCGCGCCGCCACGGTGATGGGCTTTTTGGAAGAGGCCCGTATTGCGCGCATGCGCGGTATCAAAGTGGCCCAAAAAGGTGGAAGCGTAAAGAGCGCATTTGCCCAGATTCGTGATTTTTTTGCAGGAACTTTCTAAATGAAAAACTCCCCGCTCGCCCGCCGCCGTCCCTGGCTCCATAGCGCTTCGCTTTATCTGTGGATGGCACGCGCTGGGCCGCCACCAGACCCTATTTTTATGCCCGACCCTTCCTCATTTTTTTCTATCGCCACGCAACCATTAGGAGCCTTACATGACCATTGAACTCATCGAAGAAGAAATCTTCAACCAGGGAACCCTCATCAAAGTCATTGGCGTGGGCGGCGGCGGCGGCAATGCGGTCGAATACATGATTCAGTCCCATGTCACTGGTGTGGAATTCATCTGCGCCAACACCGATGCGCAGGCACTCAATCGCAGCACTGCGCACCGCACGATTCAGCTAGGCGAAACCGGCCTGGGTGCAGGCAGCCGCCCGCACAAAGGTCGCGCTGCGGCAGAGTTGGCCGAAGCGGACATACGCAACGCCATCGAAGGCGCCAATATGCTGTTCATCACAGCCGGTATGGGCGGCGGCACCGGCACCGGCGCCGCTCCCATCATTGCGCGGGTGGCCAAGGAAATGGGCATCTTGACCGTAGGCGTAGTGACCAAGCCCTTCGAATTTGAAGGCGGCCCGCGCATGAAAAACGCGGACGAAGGCCTGGCCGAGCTGGAAGCCAATGTCGATTCGCTGATCGTGGTGCTCAACGAAAAACTGCTTGAAGTGCTGGGCGACGATATCAGCCAGGATGAGGCCTTTGCCTATGCCAACGATGTGTTGAAAAACGCCGTAGGCGGTATTGCCGAGATCATCAACGTGCCCGGCCATGTGAACGTGGACTTTGAAGACGTGCGCACCGTGATGGGCGAGCCCGGTAAAGCCATGATGGGCACCGCCCTGGCGAAAGGCCCGGACCGGGCGCGCATTGCCGCCGAACAAGCCGTGGCTTGTCCGCTGCTGGAAGGCATAGACCTGTCGGGCGCCAAAGGCGTGCTGGTGCTGATCACCGCAGCCAAAGGCTCGCTTAAATTGAGCGAATCCAAGCTGGCGATGAACACCATCCGCGCCTACGCTTCGCCCGAAGCGCACGTCATCTACGGCACTGCTTACGACGACTCGCTGGGCGAAGACGTGCGCGTCACCGTGGTCGCCACGGGCCTGAGCCGACCGCGGCGCACTGCGCCTCCACTGCAGGTGCTGCGCACCGGCACTTACGATGTCGCGCCTTCGGCCATGGCCAACACGCATGCAGCCATGTCCGCTGGCACGATGCAACGCAGCATGGGCAACAGCACCATGGCGTCGGCCTCGGGCATGGGCGGCAGCACTGGCATCAGCGCACCGGCGCAAGCGAGCGCCTCCACCGACTACGGCACGCTCAGCACCCCCGCCGTCTGGCGCGGCAGCCGAACGACCGCCGCGCAAAAAGTGGATGCGCTATCCAGTGGCGGCATGGACGATTACGAAATCCCGGCCTTCTTGCGCAAGCAGGCGGATTGATTTTTTATCGGCTATGGGCGACTTTTGTCAACAGCCGGTCAGTGCGGGCGCACAGCCCCATCGATCGGCTGTTGGCGGGCGCGCTTTTATAATTGCTCTGTGCTGAAACAAAGAACCCTCAAATCTCTGACCCGTGCCGTGGGCGTGGGCCTGCATAGCGGTCAGCGTGTTGAGATCACATTGCGACCGGCAGCGCCGGGCACCGGCATTGTGTTTCGGCGGGTCGATCTTCCCCATCCGGTCGATATCGCGGTTTCGCCGCAAGCGGTTACTGATACGCGGCTGGCTTCGACGCTTTCGCACGGCGACGCTAAAGTCCATACGGTTGAGCATTTGATGTCGGCCTGCGCCGGCTTGGGCGTGGACAATTTGTATGTTGATATCAATGCTGAGGAAGTTCCTATCCTGGACGGGTCGGCAGCATCCTTTGTTTTTCTGTTGCAAAGCGCTGGTATTGAATTTCAAAACGCGGCGCGCCGCTTTATTCGCGTCAAAGCGCCCATTCGCGTGCAACAGGGCCAGGGCAACGATCTGAAGTGGGCAACATTGGAGCCACACCATGGTTTTAAGCTAAGTTTTGCTATCGACTTTGCGCATCCGGCCGTGGACTCCACCGGGCAAAGCGTGGAATTTGACTTAAGCCAGGGCTCGTACGCGCGCGACATTGCACGGGCGCGCACTTTCGGCTTTACCAAGGACGTAGAAATGATGCGCCAAAACGGCCTGGCCTTGGGCGGCGGTCTGGACAATGCCATCGTTATGGACGACTACAAAGTGCTCAATTCCGATGGCCTGCGCTATGACGATGAGTTTGTGAAGCACAAGATTTTGGATGCCATGGGCGATCTGTATTTACTGGGGATGCCCTTGCTGGCGCACTACCGCGCCCACCGCTCGGGCCATGCGCTCAACAACCAATTGCTGCGCCAGCTGCAAGCGCAACCGCAGGACTGGGAAGTGCTTACATTTGACGACGAACGCAGCGCCCCCAAAGGCTTTGCACAATTGGCACCGGCTTGGTAATTCGGCCGCGCAGCCGCTGCCTTAGTGGCTACGCCCCGATTTGTAACCTGCTCCTGCGCCAATGCCCTGCGCTTTGGCGATGCGTGCCATGGCCGCACCGGCATGGGCATGGGTAATGGCCAAGCCCAAAGCGTCAGCGGCATCTGGACCAGGCAGTCCCGGTAGATCCAACAAACGGCGCACCATCTCGCGGATTTGCATTTTGTCGGCTCGGCCATACCCGGCCACCGCCTGCTTCATTTGCAAAGCGGTGTATTCGGCCACCGGCAATTTGGCATGCACCAAGGCACTGATCAAGGCTCCACGCGCCTGGCCCAGGAGCAAAGTCGACTGCGGGTTGACATTTACAAATACGATTTCTACCACCGCGCAATCGGGTTGGTAACGTTGCACCACTTCGGCTAAACCATTAAACAAGGCTTCGATGCGATCGGGCAAGGCCTGGCTGGCCAGGCCTTGGGTGCTAATGGTGCCGCTAGCCAGGTAGCGCAGGCTACTGCCTTGCTGGTCCAGCACGCCAAAACCGGTAGTGCGCAGGCCGGGATCAACGCCCAAAATTCTCATGGGGCGGGGGCGCCCGGCAGGCGGGCATCAGGCATGCGGGCGACGATGACATTGGCGCGCGCATTGAGGTATTCGGAATGGGGCATTTTTTCAAAGTAGCGAGGCCGCGGCAACATCACGGCCAAGCGCGCCGCTTCCCAGGGACTGAGTTGCGCCGCGGACTTGCGAAAATAGTGGCGCGCTGCGGCTTCGGCGCCAAACACGCCGTCGCCCCATTCCACGCTGTTGAGGTAGATTTCCAAGATCCTTTGCTTACTCAGCAGCTTTTCCATGAGCAGGGTGATGACCATTTCCTGGGCTTTGCGCACCAGGGTACGTTCGCCGGACAGAAACAAATTTTTTGCCAGCTGCTGGCTAATGGTTGAGCCGCCGACGACTTTGACCGGTCGGGTTTCACGGCCATTTTTGGCTTTGGCCGCCCGCTGTGCAGCGCGTTCTTCCGCCTTGCTGTTTTTCGACCAGGCCTTTTCCAATGCCGCCCAGTCGATGCCGTCGTGGCTGGCAAAGCTGTCGTCTTCAGAGGCGATCACTGCCCGCTTTAGCGCCTGGCCCAGTTGCGCATCAGTCTGCCAGCGCTGGCTCCAGCGCACACTGCCTTGCTCCTGCAACTGGCGCCAGACTTGCGAGCGCTCAAAACTGGTGGACTGCGGATCCACCCAGGCCATGGCTGCAATGCGCAGCGCAAAATACAGTTGCAAGCCCAGCAGCGCCAAGCACAACAAACCGAGTAATCGCAACAAGGCCATCAGGCAAGCCCCAAGGTCTGGGAGCGCAAGGCTTCGCCGCCGGTGAACGCAAAGCACGCCACCGCTTGCGCATGCAAGGTCTTAGGCGGGGTCCGGGGTGTCCAGTACATCGACAGCAATGGTAATTGGGCCAACCAGGTCATCGTCGTCTTCGCCCTGCGCGCCAGGCGCAAGCGCTGCGGCGGCGTCTGGGTCACCAGCCTCCTGCGGACTGTCCAGACGTTCCAGCACGGTGGCGCTGACATCCAGGGTCATGAGGTCAATCGTGCCCAGGCGCAATCGCACTTGCGCACCCCGAGGCAGACCCGACCCAGCGGCAATGGCCAACACCAGCGGCACATCATCGGCGCGGGCCATGCCGTCTTTGATGACGGTGGCAACCAGCTCGCCAATGGCGTTCTGGCGCAGGTATTGCAGCGTCCAAAAACGCTCCATGGCGGCCTGGTAGCCGTTGTAGGCGGCGTAGGTGGCTTCAAAGGCGGAGATGATGGAAAACAGTTGCGCGTCTTTGGGCTTGAAGGGCGCGGCCAGCGCCGCAGTGCTGCCGTGGCGCACACAGGCGATGATTTGCCATTGGTTCACCAGATCGGTGTAGCGGCGCAGCGGCGAGGTGCTCCAGGCATAGCTGGGAACGCCGATACCGGCATGCGGCAAGGCCTTGGTGCCCATGCGCACTTTGACGCCCGGCGCCATCGACGCCTGGCTGCGGTAAATCGCCGGCACGCCCAGGCTGGCCAGCCATTGGCCCCAGGTGCTGTTGGCCAAAATCATGGCCTCCGCCACGATCAGGTCTAGCGGTGCGCCGCGCTGGCGCACGCTGATCTGTACGCTCTCATCGCCCGCCGGCTCCCCAGCCAACAGGCCCGGGAGACGGAAGTTGTAGTCAGGCCGGTTAAAGCTTTCGGGCTTGCCGCGCACAATTTCACGCCGGGCCTTATGGGCGCAGGCAAAGCGGTGCAAAAAGGCCAGCTGTGGTTGCAAAGCCGTGGCCGCTGCGCGCTGGCTATCGGCGCTGCCATCCTCGAGAGCTTGCGCCGCATGCAGCCATGCTTCGGTCACCAGGCTGTCGAGCTGGTCATGGCGCAAGTTATGACTAATGGGCAGGCTTTCGATGCGGGTTTCGCTGTGCTTTATTTCCAGCGTCTGCTCGTCCAAGGTGACATACAGAGAGAGCGCCGGGCAGTTGCGGCCTTGCTGCAAGGTATAGACCTGCACCAGCGCATCGGGCAGCATGGTCAGCTTGTAGCCCGGCATATAGACGGTCGATAAACGGTGGCGGCCCAGGCGGTCGATGTCGCTATCGGGCGCAATAGCCAGACCGGGCGCGGCGATATGCACGCCCATGGTGACCGTTCCGCTACCCAGGCCTTGTAGCGACAAAGCATCGTCGATTTCAGTGGTGGCCGAGTCGTCAATCGAAAAAGCAGCCACCGGTGCCAGCGGCAAATCAACCGCGGGTGGAACCGCCACCATCGCAGGAAAAGCCGTACCCTGCGGAAAGTTTTCTAGCAAAAAGCGCTTCCAATGGAACTGGTAAGGCGAATCAATCGCACCGCTGGCCAGCAGCAAATCCAAGGGCGCCGTGCGGCTGTCGCGTGAGGCTTGCACTACGGCTTTGTATTCGGGCGCGTTTTTATCTGGTTTGAAAAGAATTTTGTACAGCTGCGCGCGCACTGGCGCGGGGCATTGGCCTTGGGTAAGCTCGTTCGCCCATTGCGCAATCAACTCGGTTTGCAAGCGCTTTTTCTCGATCGCCGCCAAGGCTTGGGCCACGATGTCGGCTGGCGCCTTGCGAAACATTCCTTTGCCCGCGCGGCGAAAATAATGCGGCGCATCAAACAAACGCATTAGCATGCCCGCTTGCTCGAGCACGCTGGCTTTGTCGCTGAAATAGTCACGCGCCAAATCGGCAAAACCGAAATCACCCTCTGGGGCGAATTCCCAGGCCAGCTCCAACTCCACCGCTTGGCTGATGGCTTGCGCCGTCTCCATAAATTGGGCAGGCGCAGGTTTATCAAAACGCAGCATCACATTAGCAAGCTTGACCTTTAGGCGCTTGCCACTGTCAAGCTCCACTTGCGCCGAGGCATCGCTTTCGGACAGGAGCCTTGCGGCCAAGAATTTTCCGGCTTCATCAAACATCAGGTACATAAGTAGATTGTCCCATGGCGTCTTGCGGGTGCGGCACGATAATCGGGTGATGTCCACATCCTTTGGCAAAGTTTCGCTGCGCAGCCGCTTCATGCCCTTATGGGCCGGTCTGGACGGGCCCTTGGCCTTTATCGTGTTTTGCCTTGCCTCCGCCGGTATGCTGGTGATGTATTCCTCGGGCTATGACTTTGGCAGCCGCTTTTCTGACCATGCGCGCAATATGCTGATTGCTGCCACCGTGATGTTTGTCGCAGCGCAAATTCCGCCGCAGCGTTTAATGACGCTGGCCGTACCGCTGTACATCTTGGGGGTGGCCCTTTTGATCGCGGTAGCAATTTTCGGCGTGACAAAAAAAGGCGCGCGCCGCTGGCTGAATGTTGGCGTGGTGATTCAGCCCAGTGAGATTTTGAAAATTGCCATGCCCTTGATGCTGGCTTGGTGGTTCCAAAAGCGCGAAGGCCAGTTGCGCCCCTTGGACTTTGCGGTGGCCGCAGTGCTGCTGGCGCTACCCGTGGGCCTGATCCTGCGCCAGCCCGATTTGGGCACGGCCTTGCTGGTACTGCTGGCCGGTCTGTCGGTGATTTTTTTCGCTGGTGTGGGTTGGAAATGGATTGCTCCGCCCGTGGTATTGGGAATGGTGGGCGTGGTGCTGTTGATCGGTTTTGAACCGGCGCTTTGCGCTGAAGGCATGCGCTGGCCCGTCTTGCATGACTACCAGCAGCAGCGTATTTGCACCCTGCTAGACCCCACGCGCGACCCGCTGGGCAAGGGTTTTCACATCATCCAGGGCATGATCGGTATTGGGGCTGGCGGCTTTTGGGGCGCCGGCTTTATGCAGGGCACGCAAACCCATCTTGAATTTATACCCGAACGCACCACCGATTTCATCTTTGCGGCGTTTTCCGAAGAGTTCGGCCTGTTTGGCAATCTGTTGCTCCTGGGTGCATTTATTGCCCTGATTTTGCGCGGCCTGGCGATTGCGCTGGAGGCGCCGACCCTTTTTTCACGCTTGCTAGCAGGCAGCGTGGCCATGATTTTTTTCGCCTATGCCTTTGTCAACATGGCTATGGTCAGTGGCATTTTGCCGGTGGTGGGTGTGCCCCTGCCCTTTATCAGCTATGGGGGAACCGCCATGGTGACCCTGGGCTTTGCCTGCGGCATCTTGATGTCTATTTCCAACGCCCGGCGATTGGTGCAGTCCTGAAGCAGCGCCCTAGCGCGGGCGCCGCTGCCCTTGCCCCGTCAGCGGCAAGGCCATGGAGCCCCGCCTAGAATGGCGTGATGATTTCTCGCGAACCCACCCTCGAACGCCTGGCCACCGCCAAATCCCTCTTGCTAACGCCTTTTGGCCTGGACGAAGGCCACCTTAGCCGCGCCTTGGCGGAAATCAAAGCGCATAAGGTGGACGAAGCAGACCTCTATTTTCAATACACCCGCTCCGAAGGCTGGAGTCTGGAAGAAGGTATTGTCAAAACCGGCTCGTTCAGCATTGACCAGGGTGTGGGGGTGCGTGCGGTCAGCGGTGAGAAAACCGCTTTTGCCTATTCGGACGATATTTCTGAAGCTGCATTGCTCGATGCCGCGCGCACAGTGCGCAGTATTTCGCAAGCGGCCAGCCAGCGCCGTATCAGCGTGAGTAAACCCAAGATTGCGCGCAGCCGCTCCCTCTACCCTGACCAGGACCCCATTGCCACCATGGACAGCGCAGCCAAAGTGGCTTTGCTCGGACGGGTGGAGAAACTGGCCCGCGCCAAAGACCCGCGTGTATTGCAAGTCATGGCTGGCTTGGCCATGGAATATGACGTGGTGCTGGTGGCGCGTGCAGATGGTGTGCTGGCCGCCGATGTGCGTCCCTTAGTGCGCTTATCTGTGACCGTGATTGCTGAGCAGAAGGGTCGGCGCGAAGTCGGCTCCTCCGGCGGCGGCGGCCGTTTTGGTCTGGCATATTTTGACGATGCGCAAATCAGTAAATACGTGGACCAGGCGGTGCACGCAGCGCTCACCAATTTGGAGGCGCGCCCTGCACCGGCAGGGGAAATGACCGTCGTATTGGGTTCGGGCTGGCCGGGCATTTTGTTGCACGAAGCCATTGGCCACGGCCTGGAAGGAGACTTCAACCGCAAGGGCTCCAGCGCATTTAGCGGCCGCATTGGCCAGCGCGTCGCGGCCAAAGGTGTCACGGTACTGGATGACGGCACCATGGCCGATCGGCGCGGTTCGCTCAATGTCGATGACGAGGGCAATACCAGCGCGCGCAATGTGCTGATTGAGGACGGCATTCTCAAAGGCTATATCCAAGACGCCATGAATGCGCGCCTGATGGGTGTGGCCCCCACGGGCAACGGTCGGCGCGAAAGCTATGCCCATGTACCCATGCCGCGTATGACCAACACTTACATGCTGGGTGGGGATAAAGCGCCAGAGGAGATCGTGCGCAGCATCAAGAAAGGTCTGTACGCGGTCAATTTTGGTGGCGGGCAGGTGGACATCACATCGGGCAAATTTGTGTTTTCGGCCAGCGAAGCCTATTGGGTGGAAAACGGGAAAATTTTGTACCCTGTCAAAGGCGCGACCCTGGTTTGCAGCGGGCCGGACTGCTTGAAACGGGTCAGCCTGATCGGCAACGACATGGCCCTGGACAGCGGCGTGGGCACCTGCGGCAAAGACGGACAAAGTGTGCCCGTGGGCGTGGGCCAACCGACCTTGCGCATCGATGGGCTCACGGTGGGCGGTACCGCCTGAGGCCGCAGGTCCGGGCAAGACTCGCTGTGTTACATTCCCACCCATGGCATTTAAACGCTTTTACTTTAGCTACTTTTGGTTCTCTATCGCCCCCGGCGTGAGAGGGTTCTGAACGCAAGCAGCTAAGCAGCGTACCGAATTCCACGAACCGCCGGCCTCCCCGGCGGTTTTTTTATGTCTGTATTTTTTGAACTACCCGCAAGAGGAACTCTGCAATGACCGCCAGCGCCGACCGCACCAGCATTACCGACGACGAACGTATCAAGGACATTACCGTGCTGCCGCCCCCCGAACATTTAATCCGCTTTTTCCCCATTAGCGGTACGGCCGTCGAAGCCCTGGTTTCAGCTACCCGCAAGCGCGTACAGAACATCATGAACGGCAAAGATGACCGCCTGCTAGTCATCATCGGCCCCTGCTCCATCCACGATCCCGCAGCCGCGCTGGACTATGCCAAACGCCTCAAAGAGCAGCGCGACCGATACGCCGACACGCTGGAAATTGTGATGCGGGTGTACTTTGAAAAACCGCGCACCACCGTGGGCTGGAAAGGCCTGATCAACGACCCCTATTTGGACGAAAGCTTTCGCATCGACGAAGGTCTGCGCATCGCGCGCCAGTTGTTGATCGACATCAACCGCCTGGGACTGCCTGCGGGCAGCGAATTTTTGGACGTGATTTCACCGCAGTACCTGGGCGACCTGATCGCCTGGGGTGCCATCGGCGCGCGCACCACCGAGAGCCAGGTGCACCGCGAATTGGCCTCCGGCCTTTCAGCACCGATCGGCTTTAAAAATGGCACCGACGGCAATATCAAAATCGCCACCGATGCAATCCAGGCCGCTGCCGGTGGCCACCACTTTTTATCGGTGCATAAAAACGGCCAAGTGGCGATTGTGCAAACCCAGGGCAACCCGGATTGCCATGTAATTTTGCGCGGCGGTAAAGCGCCCAATTACGATGCAAAAAGCGTGGAAAGCGCTTGCCAGGACCTGGCTAAAGCGGGCCTGGCGCAAACCCTGATGGTCGACTGCAGCCACGCCAACAGCAGCAAACAGCACCAAAAGCAGTTGGAAGTAGCCCAAGACATCGCGGGGCAGCTGGCGCAAGGTTCGACTCGGATTTTTGGCGTGATGGTGGAGAGCCATCTGAATGGCGGGGCCCAAAAATTTACGCCGGGCAAAGATACGGTGGCCGGTTTGCATTACGGACAAAGCATTACCGATGCCTGCTTGGGCTGGGACGATTCTCTCAGCAGCCTAGAGACTTTGTCGCAATCGGTGAAAGCGCGCCGCGTGCGCCGCAGTACTGCAGGTTAAATACGGCTAGGTCAGCATCCGCCGGGGCACGCGTGGCCAGACTGCTTTGGCAGCAGGCGGTTGAAGCTAGCTTTCTTTGGGCCTGCGCCTGCTGTGCGCAAAGCGGGCGGGGCTGCGCTTAGCGCCCCCCTAAGGCATGGGCAGAGCAGCCCGCTGTAAAGACTGCAGCAACTTGGCGTGAATGCCGCCAAAGCCGCCGTTGCTCATGCACACAATATGGTCGCCCGGTTGCACCACGGCACGCAACCGCTCCACCAAGGTATCCACGGGCTCGGCAACCCTTGCGCGCGCCCCCATGGGCGCCAAAGCCTCATGCGCGTCCCAGCCCAAGCCGCCGCTGTGGCAAAAAGCCAAATCCGCTTGCTCCAGACTCCAAGGCAATTGCGCTTTCATGGCGCCCAGTTTCATGGTGTTGGAGCGCGGCTCGAACACCGCGAGAATGCGCGCCGCGCCCACCTGGCGGCGCAAGCCATCGAGCGTGGTGCGTATCGCGGTGGGGTGGTGCGCAAAATCGTCGTATACCGTCACCAAGGGTGCACTTTCCTGCCCTGCCAGTACGACGCGTCCACGCACTTCCATGCGGCGTTTGACATTTTCAAAGTGTTGCAAGGCCAAAGCCGCGCGCGCCGGGCGCACGCCCAGGTGTTCTGCCGCCGCGATAGCGGCCAGTGCGTTGAGCTGGTTGTGTACGCCGCCTAAGGCCCATTGCACCCTTGCAACCTGCGCGCCCTGTTGTAGCACCGCGAAATCTTCAGGATCGCCTTGTGCGGAAAAATCGCTAACCGCCGCACCAAAACTGCGTACCTCGCTCCAGCAACCCATTTGTAAAACACGCGCTAAGCTTTCCTCCAAACCATTGACCAGTAAGCGCCCATTGGACGGCACCGTGCGCAGCAAATGATGGAACTGCCGCTCAATCGCTTGCAAATTGTCAAAAATATCGGCGTGGTCGAACTCCAGGTTGTTCAAAATGGCGGTGCGGGGCCGGTAATGCACAAACTTGCTGCGTTTGTCGAAAAACGCGGTGTCGTATTCGTCGGCTTCGATCACAAACGGCGCGCCTTGACCCAGGCGGGCTGAAACACCAAAGTTCAGGGGCACGCCGCCGATCAAAAAGCCTGGTTGAATACCTGCGTGTTCTAGAATCCAGCTCAGCATCGCAGTGGTGGTGGTTTTGCCATGCGTGCCGGCTACCGCCAGCACATGGCGTCCGGCCAGGAGGTGCTCAGCCAGCCACTGCGGGCCGCTGGTATAGGGCAGGCCCTGGTCCAAAATAGCCTCCATTAGCGGGAATTTGGCGCTGCCGTCGGTGTCTCGGGCACGGCTGACGACATTGCCCACCACATACATGTCCGGCGCAAGGGTCAACTGGTCGGCAGCAAAGCCGGGTATGACCTCGATGCCCAGGTCGCGTAATTGATCACTCATGGGCGGATACACACCGGCGTCACACCCCGTCACCCGGTGGCCAGCCTCGCGCGCCGAGGCTGCCAGGCCGCCCATAAACGTGCCGCAAATCCCCAATATGTGTATGTGCATCGTCGAATTTTACCGGCCACCCCCGCGCGCTAGGCCGGGGTAGATCCACCTGCATCGCTGCCAAGCCAGCGGCCAGCAATGCTTGCCGGGTGCTTCATCGGTGCACAATGCAGCTATGGACAGCATCAAAGCGGAAATAGCGGCGGTGGCAGCGCGCTCAGTAGTGGAGGAGGGGCTGGACTTCGGCGCGGCCAAGCGCCATGCGGCACAGCAACTCGGCCTCTCACCCCGTCAGAGCCTGCCTGACCACGAAACCATGGAACAAGCGGTGCGAGACTACATCGCTATCTTCTGCCCGGACAGCCAGGCGCAGGAGCTTGGCGTGCTGCGCGGTATCGCCATGGATTGGATGGAGCGCTTAGCCGGTTTTCAGCCGCATCTGGGTGGCGCGGTCTGGCGTGGCACGGCCACCCGCCACTCGGACGTTTACCTGCAGTTATTCTGCGAAGACTCCAAAGTAGCCGAAATTACCTTGATCGATAGGGGTGTGCGCTTTGCGGCCAGCCAAGTCACCGGTTTGCATGGCGAGACGGTCGATGCACTGAGTGTGCAAGTTTGGTGTGAAGCGTTCAAGTCCTATATCGGGCTGCATTTGCTTGTAAACGACTTGGATGGTATCCGGGGGGCGCTGCAATCGGACGCGCAGGGGCGGCGCTGGCGAGGGGATGCCAAGGCCTTGCGCAGTTTGATGGACAATAACGCGCATGCAGCCACCTGATTTACCCGCACCCGCACCCGCACCCGTACCCGCCGCGCCACGCCGCCGCTGGGCTTTGGGCGCGCTTGCAGCGACCGCACTGGGCGCCGGCATTGCCGCCTCCTGGTGGCGACATCGCCCGGAGCAAGACGCCGCACCGGCAGGCTTATGGGCGCGCCAATGGATCAGCCCCCA
>Ga0187844_10002466_pt1 | contig 13055 bp, 11 predicted proteins | sample SpaLakP09_SKY_50_FD_134517 | JGI IMG/M metagenome (GOLD analysis project Ga0187844, IMG submission 134517) | Oligotrophic lake water microbial communities from Sparkling Lake, Wisconsin, USA - SP09_SKY_50 | ecosystem: Environmental > Aquatic > Freshwater > Lake | place: USA: Sparkling Lake...
ACAGGCCGGCGTGGCGCGGATGGCGGTGCGCCAGGCCTTCGAACAGGCGCGTCGCGAACGTGTGCAGCAGGGCGAGCACGAACAGGATCAGGGCGATCTTGTGCATGGTCGTGGTCATCGATGGGATCCTTTTAAATAACCACGTCGTCCCCGCGCAGGCGGGGACCCAATTTTGCATGCGCCATCGAAACGCATGCAAAATTAGGCCCCTGCCTCCGCAGGGGCGACGGTGTGTGCCGATTTCGCCTATTGTCCCACGATGAGCACATACCCCTCAGCGCAGATGCGCGCGCACCCCCGTGACGCCGGGTGCGACGTCGTCCGCCAGCACGTGCCGGTCCGGATAGTCGCCGCCATTCTGCGAGCGGTAAGGTATCGGCGCATCGGGGAACAGGGTGCGCATGCGCGCCGCCAGGCCGGCCTGCGCACGTTCGACGCCGTCCGCGTCGATACGGCCGGTGCCGTACACGGCATACGTGGGCAGCACCTCCATGCCGGGGAAGAACAAGGTGCCGTGCGTGATCGGGAACAGCAGTTCGTCGAGCTGGCCGTTGATGCCGCGCGGGCCGTAGTCGTCGGCCGGCCCGCCCGTCGTCACGGACAGCAGCGCGCGTTTGCCCGCGAGCCCGCCTTCACCGTAGCGATAGCGGTTGCCCGCGCCTCGATAACCGTAGGCGAGGCCGTACGCGAACACGCGCTCGATCCAGCCTTCATGATGGCCGGCATGCCGAACCACCACAGCGGGAACTGGAAGACGACGGCGTCCGCCGCCATCAGCTTGGCCTGCTCGGCGCGCACGTCGTCCGGCTGCGTGCCGGTGCTGAACGCGCGGCCGGATTCCGTTACGAACGACAGGCGTTCCGGGTCCAGCCGGTCAGGGAAATCGTGTTCGTCGTAGACGGCCTTCCAGCCCAGCGCATACAGGTCGGACTGGATCACTTCATGGCCCTGGGCGCGCAGTTCGGCGCGCGCGGCCTGGACCATCTGCGCAAGATGCTGGGCGATCCATTGTTCGTGCCGAGCCACCGCGGCATGACGCCTACGCCGCTGGCCCTGGGCCTGCAGGTGCCGCTGGCGGCGGCCCTTGCTCAGCTGCGCGACTTGGTGACGTCGGCCCGCGCGTTCGACCCCGCGCGCGACGAGTTCACGGTCCACGTGGCGTGCTCGGACTATGTGCAATCGGCCCTGCTGCTCGACTTCACGCTCGCGCTGCGCAGTCAGGGTGGCGCGCCGGGCCTGCGCATCGCCCTGCGTCCGGCCGATGCCGCGCGCCTGGAAGCGCAGATGGAAAAGGGCGAGGTCGACGTCGCCGTGCTGACGCCGGAAGGCATCGCGGAGCCGCTCCGTTCGCGCCCGCTGTTCGAGGAGCGCTACGTCTTCATCGCGCGCCGCGGGCATCCGGCCTTGCGCCGCCCGGTGGATGTGCAGCGCTTCTGCGAGCTGGAACACGTGATGGTCTCGCCGCGCGGCGGCAGTTTTGCCACGCCGGTCGACGAGGTGCTCGACGCGCAGGGATTGCGGCGCCGCGTCGTCGTGTCGGCCTCGACGTTCCACTCGGTGCTGGACCTGGTCGAGCGGTCGGACCTCGTCGCCCTCGTGCCGGCCCGCCTGGTGGAAGGGCGTCCCAACCGCCTGCGCGTGCTGGAGCCGCCGCTGCCCGTGCCCGGCTTCGCCATCCACATGGCCTGGCATAACCGCAACCATGGCGACGCGGCGCAGCGCTGGGTGCGCGAGCAACTGGTGGCGTTTGCGCGCGAGGTATCCGTCATGCAAAAAACGGACTCACGTCGACCGTGAATCCGTTTTTTGGTGGCGACGCCCACGCTATCTGCGTGGTGCATCACGGTGATCAGTCCGGCTGATCAAATCGCGCGGATATTGCCCGCTTTTTCGCCTTTGGGGCCGGTCGAGCGCACGAACGACACGCGCTGGTTTTCGGCCAGGCTCTTGAAGCCTTCCGACTGGATGTCCTGGAAATGGGCGAACAGGTCGCCGCCGCCTGCGTCGGGCGTAATGAAGCCGAAGCCCTTGGAGTCATTGAACCATTTCACGGTGCCGGTTTGAGTCGTCATTTTTAATCCTTTTTACATGCATGGGGCAAAACGCCCGAAACGCACTTTCGACCAAGGGAGTGTAACGAAGGAAATCAAACAGGACCAGCGGAGGCGGGACGGGAGAGAAAGGCCAACAATAACGACGACTTGATGCAGTGCCAGAAGAAAGATACAGGACTTTCCCCTGTTCACCTAATCATTTCCGATTTATTTTTTTTTCGGCCGGCGTGGCCCGATTATCGATGGCGACGTGCTTTCGATAATTGCTGTATCTTATGCTTGCGGGAAGCCGGATGATGGGCCCGCATTCTTTTCCATTATCCGGCTATCTACGTACCGAGTTGCCCGGCCCGCGCATCATTCGATAACCACAAGGCTGGAACTACAATGAACGATATCTCCTACGATATGGACGACGCAGTGGCCGCCATGGAAGTGCTGCATGCCGCGCTGACGTTCGATCTGAAAGAACTGGAAACGAAAATCCTCGCACTCGGCCAGTCGGTGACCGCCGTGCCGCCGCCCGATGATGAGGAGATGTCCGATTATTACGCGGCCCGCGCCTCCTTGCACAGCGGGTTGGCCAGTATTGCCGAAGTGCTGGCGTGGATACAGTGTAAAACCGAGGAAGATCCGGAAGGCGACGTCGCTATTGCCATTCAACCATTGCCTACGCTACGTGGCTGCTCGATCCATTAAATCCGGAGAATACAATGAGTAAAAGTCAAGACGCAAAAAAGTCCACAAAGAAAGAACCTGCCAAAACTGCCAAGGAAAAAAAAGCGGATAAAAAAGTAAAGAAAGAAGAGAAAAAGCGCCAGCAGTAAAAGCGTCGTCCGCTCCTCAGGAATGCGTGAGCGGATACAGGATGAGTCCCACCGTCGCGGCTGCGGCGATGATGACCGGTTCCTGCAGTTTTTTGTAACGCCACAGCAGCAATATCGTGACGGCCGCCAGCAGCACGGAAGGGATATCCGAGATGGAGCGCTTCGCCAGCACCACGACCGATCCCGTGATCGCGCCCACTGCCGCTGCGGTGATGCCGTCGACGAACGCCACCACGCCGGGCAGCTTGCCGTAACGCTTGAAATACGGCGCGGGAAGAATGGTGAACAGGTAACAGGGAATGAAGGTCGCGAGTGCCGCCACCGTCGCGCCGCCGAACCCCGCGATCAGGTAACCGATGAACCCGACCGTGATCACGACCGGGCCCGGCGTGATCATCGCGACCGCGACGGCATCGACGAACTGCTTGTCGTTGAGCCAGTGGTGTTCCGTCACGACGCCGCCGTACAGGAACGGCACGATCGCGAGGCCCGAGCCGAACACGAACGTGCCGGCCTTGGCGAAAAAGACGCCGATCTGCGCCAGCAGGGACGCATCCGCGCCGCCCGCCAGGCTTGCCGCCAGCGGTAGTTCGGCGAGGGAAGCGGCACCGAGCGTGCCCCTGCGCGCCCATCCCGGCGGCGCCCGCAGCAGCCAGACCAGCACGCCGCCTGCGATCAGCAGCCAGGCCACCTCCGACTCGGTCGCGATCGTGACCGCAGCCAAGGTCAGGTAGACGGCCCACAGCAGCTTGTCGCGGCCCAGCGTCTTGATCGTCAGCTTCTTCGCACTCATCGCGATGATCCCCGTGACCGCCGCCCCCACGCCGTAGAACACCGCCTGCATCCACGAAATGCCGCCGAAGCGCACGTACGCCCAGCCCAGCGCGACGACCATCAGGAACGAGGGCAGTACGAAGGCGAGGCCGGCCAGCGTGGCGCCGAGGACGCGGTAGTGAACATAGCCGAGATAGATCCCGAGCTGGGCCGCCAGCGGGCCGGGCGCGAGCTGGGCCAGCGCGAGGCCTTCCTTGTAGTCGGCTGCGGAGATCCAGCCGCGTTCCTCGACCAGGTCGCGCTGCATGTAGCCGACCAGCGCCACCGGGCCGCCGAAGCCGAGGGTGCCGAGCCGCAGCATGTACGCGACCATTTGCCAGAGGGTGTATTGAGGTGTCATGTCGGTTGTCGGTTCGAGAAATGGGCGTACAGCCCGTCGAGAAGGGGTATCGCGTGCGCAAGCAGGTCGTCGTCGTCGCGGGCGCTCTGGCGCAGGCCGGCCAGCATCGCTTCGAAACCGGCCGCTTCGGCGACGAAGCCCGTGCCGACGTCCAGCACGTGGACCAACGCGCCCAGGCGTGCCAGTCCCGGATCCCGTTCGAGGCCGAAGCTGGCCAGCAGCACCTCGAACGTGACCTTGGCGCCGACATGGCTGAAGGCCGCGCCATCGAAATCGAATCCGAGCGCGTCCGGCGGACAATCGGCCGGCGTGTCGAGCCACAGGAAGCGCGCGTCGCGGTCGATGTGGCACCGGATCAGCCAGGCGCTGGCGACGCGGTCGACCCACAAATGTTTGCGCGTGGCCCACGTGCGAGCGCGGTACGCGGCCGGATCGAGCCGGGGAATCGGGACGTCGACGGCGTGCGGCTCGTCCGGCGACAGCACCTTGTCGGCGAGCGCCGTGAACTCACGCCAGGCCTGTTCGCACCGGGCGGTGGCCTCGCCGGGAAAATAGTCGATCGCGCGCAGCGCCTCGTAGTCGCGCCGCAGTTTGCGCAGCTGTTTGTTGACGTCCTGCGGCGTCGAGGCCGGGATGGATGTGCCGGCGTCCGACAGCAATCCGATGAAGCTCGCGTACTCTTGCGCGCGGTCGAACAGGCTGCGGTAACGCTGTTCGTCGGCGGCGTCCACGGGAGCGGCCTGCAGCAGCCACGCCGTGCCGCCTTCGCGGATGGTCTCGTCGCCCAGGCCGGCGAGCTGCGCGCGCAGCGTCTCCGTGTCGGGGAGGAGATAGGCGCCATCGCGCAACGCGCCGCACCCGAGCGCCTTCAGGGCGCGCCAGATGCGCATGCGTGCGGTGGCACTGCTGGTCGGCAGGGTGACGACGAGCAGGAGCCAGTGAGGTGTCCGGTCGTTCATGCCGGAATGGTATCACTGAATGTAGAGAGTTCTACAAAATTTGTCGAGTTTGATTCAGCCCAGGCTCTCGATATACCGCTCGTCCACCTGCGCGCAGTACTCCGCGCAGGCCGCACGCACGGCCGACGCCGCCGCATGCACCGCCACCGGCGCGTTCGTGCGGCGGCTCATCGACACGATGATCGGCGGCGGCACCGGCTGCAGCGGCACTTCCACGAATTCGCCGTTCTCCAGGTGGCTGCTGACGAACAGCCAGGGAATCGCGGCCACGCCGAAGCCGTTGCGGATCAGCTGGATGATGGCGGCCACGGATGGCGAGCAGGTGATGCGCGTCTGTTCGAGCGGCACCGCGCTCAGGTTGGCGAGCCGGGTGACGATATCTTCCAGCATCCGGTGCGGCTGCGTGCCGCGGCCGAACGTCAGGATCGGGAACTGCAGCAGGCGCTGGGCCAGGCCCTCGCGCTGCGCCGGCAGCAATCCGGCTCGCGCGATCCAGCGCACCGGGTACACGGCCAGCGGCTCGGACGTGATCTCGCTGCTGTTCACGCCTTCGATGCCGACCACGAGGTCGAGCTCTCCCGCCAATAAACGTTTTTCCAGCGTCGTGCTCATGTCCACGACGAGATCGATTTCCAGCTCAGGGAAACTGGCGTTCAGCTGGCGCACGGAATGCGCGAGCCAGCTGTGCACCACCGTCTCGATCACCCCCAGCCGCAGCCGGCCCCGCACCGCGCTTTCCGTGCGCGCCGCCTCGCGCAGGCGCCGGGTCGCATCCACGACGGCCTTCGCGTAGTTCAGCAGGTAATCCGCGTTCGGCGTCAGCCGGAATTCGCGGGTGCTGCGGTCGATGAGTTCCGTCTGCAGTTCTTCCTCCAATGCCTTGATCCGCAACGAGATCGCCGCCGGCGTCGCGTGCATGGCGCGGGCCGTCGCGCGCACGCTGCGCAGCTGGGCGAGGGTGATCAGCGTTTCGAGGAAGCGGGTGTTCATGATGTAAAGAATACTTTATGCATAACGGGAACGGAGCAACGACGCGTTTAATAAAACTTAACACATACGGTAAAAATAAGTGGCTTGTTGGAGAGAGGAAGACGGATCTATGCTTGTTTCCATGTCATCGCTACTCGAGAAGTCCATGAAACCGATCCAGTTCCGTCACCTGGTCCGCGCGGGCGAATTCCGCAAGCCGTCCGCCGGCGTCTGCGGCGGCTATGCCCAGGCCAACCTCGTCATCCTGCCGCAAGCGCAGGCGCACGACTTCCTGCTGTTCAGCCAGCGCAACCCGAAGGCGTGCCCGCTGCTCGCGGTCGGCGAGCCGGGCGCGTGGCACGTGCCGGCGCTGGGGGCCGACGTCGACCTGCGCACCGACGTGCCGGGCTATTACGTGTACCGCGACGGCGAACTGGCGGAATCGCCCGCGTCGCTGACGGAGCTGTGGCGCGACGACCTGGTCGTGTTCGCGATCGGCTGTTCGTTCTCGTTCGAGGAAATGCTGCTGGCCGACGGCATCCCGCTGCGCCACATCGAGCAGGACCGCAACATCGCCATGTACCGCACGAACATCCCGAACGCAGCGTCGGGGCCGTTCGGCGGCAACATGGTCGTGTCCATGCGGCCGTTGAAGGCGAAGGATGCGATCCGCGCGATCCAGATCACGAGCCGCTATCCCGCGATCCACGGCGCGCCCGTGCACCTGGGCGATCCTGGCCTGATCGGCATCGCCGACCTGGCGCGGCCCGACTACGGCGACGCCGTCGAGATCATGGCCGACGAGGTGCCCGTGTACTGGGCGTGCGGCGTCACGCCGCAGGAGGCGATCCGCGCCGCGCGCCTGCCGTTCGTGATCACGCACCGTCCCGGCTACATGCTGGTGACCGACATCCCGAATGCTGCGCTGGCCACGCTATAAAAAACCGAACCACAAACAAACGGAGACGACATGAATACCCAGGAACTCGCGCAGGAGCGCGTGGAGGATACGAGCCATTTCGGCTGGCTGCGCCAGCTGACCAAGGCCGAGCGCCGCACGTTCATCGGCTGCAAGGTCGGCTATGCGCTCGATGCAATGGACACGCAATTCCTCAGCTTCGTCATTCCCACCCTGATCGCGACGTGGGGCCTGTCGAAAGGCGACGCCGGCCTGATCGGCACCGTCACGCTGCTCACGTCGTCGGTGGGCGGCTGGCTGGCCGGCATCCTGTCGGACCGCATCGGCCGCGTGAAGACGCTGCAGCTGACGATCCTGTGGTTCGCGCTGTTCACGGTGCTGAGCGGCTTTGCGCAGACTTTCAACCAGCTGCTCGTGCTGCGCGGCCTGATGGGCTTCGGCATGGGCGGCGAATGGACGGCCGGCGCGATCCTGATGGGTGAAGTCATCCGCGCCAAGGACCGCGGCAAGGCCGTCGGCATGGTGCAGGCGGGATGGGCGCTGGGTTGGGGCGTTTCCGCGCTGCTGTACGCGCTGATGTTCTCGCTGCTGCCGGCCGAACTGGCGTGGCGCTCGCTGTTCCTGCTGGGGATCCTCCCCGCCATCTTCGTCATCTACATCCGCCGCTTCGTGGACGAGCCGGACGTCTTCCTGGCCGAGCAGCGCCGCAGCGAGCATGCGGAACAGGCGAGCTTCGCCGAGATCTTCTCGCCGCGCATGTTGTCGACGACCTTGCGCGCCGTGCTGTTGACGACGGGCGCGCAGGGCGGCTACTACGCCATCACGACGTGGCTGCCCACGTTCCTCAAGACCGAGCGCCACCTGACGGTGCTGGGCACGGGCGGCTATCTCGCCATGGTCATCGCCGGTTCCTACGTCGGCTACATCGTCAGCGCCTTCCTGACGGACCGCCTGGGCCGCAAGCGCAACTTCATCCTGTTCGCCGCCGGCTCGCTGGGCATCGCGCTGGCCTACACCCGGCTGCCCGTGACGGACAGCGTGATGCTGCTGCTCGGCTTCCCGCTCGGCTTCCTCGTCTCCGGCGTGTTCAGCGGCATGGGCGCCTTCCTCACCGAGCTGTTCCCGACCCGCATGCGCGGTTCCGGCCAGGGCTTCTGCTACAACATGGGCCGCGCGATCGGTTCGCTGTTCCCGTTCGCGATCGGCGCGGCCGGCCAGTCGCTGTCGCTGGGCCATGCCATCGGCCTGTTCGCGGCCGGCGCCTACGGCATCATGGTGCTCGCCGCGCTGACCCTGCCCGAGACCCGCGGCAAGCGCCTCGAATCCTGATCCTTCCCTGATTGTTCACACGACGAACCACGCGCGCGGCCCGCAGGGGCACCGCTTTGCCCGCGCGCGCCCGATTTTTGAAGAGGTAAGACCATGCACCACCAAGACACCCATCACGACAACACGCCGCGCCAGCGCTGGCAGTTCTGGATCGACCGCGGCGGCACGTTCACCGACATCGTCGCGCGCAAGCCGGACGGCGCGCTGGTGACGGCCAAGCTGCTGTCCGAGAACCCGGAACAGTACCGTGACGCGGCCGTCGCCGGCATCCGCCGCCTGCTCGGCATCGCGCCCGACGCGCCGATCACGCCCGACCTCGTGGAAGCCGTCAAGATGGGCACGACGGTCGCGACCAACGCCCTGCTGGAGCGCAAGGGCGAGCGCACCGCGCTCCTCATCACCAAGGGTTTCAGGGACGCGCTGCGCATCGCCTACCAGAACCGTCCGCGCCTGTTCGACCGCCATCCCGTGCTGCCGCAGCTGCTGTACGAACGCGTGATCGAAGTGGACGAGCGTGTCGGCGCGCACGGCGACGTCGTCACGCCGCTCGATACGGCCGCCGTGCGCCTGCAACTCACCAACCTGTACGCCGCCGGCTTCCGTTCCGTGGCCATCGTGCTGATGCACGGTTACCGCTACCCCGATCATGAGCGCGCGATCGCCGCCATCGCGGCGGAAACCGGCTTCACGCAGGTGTCGGTCTCGCACCAGGTCAGCCCGATGATGAAACTGGTCTCGCGCGGCGACACGACCGTCGTCGACGCGTATCTGTCGCCGATCCTGCGCCGCTATGTGGACCAGGTCGCGGCCGAGATGGCAGGCGTGCGCCTGCTTTTCATGCAGAGCAATGGCGGCCTGACGGGTGCGCACCGCTTCCAGGGCAAGGACTCGATCCTGTCCGGCCCCGCCGGCGGCATCGTCGGCATGGTCGGTACGGCACGCAAGGCCGGCTTTGAAAAACTGATCGGCTTCGACATGGGCGGCACGTCCACCGACGTGTCGCACTACGCGGGCGAACTGGAACGCGAATTCGAGACGCAGGTGGCCGGTGTGCGCATGCGCGCGCCGATGATGAGCATCCACACGGTGGCGGCGGGCGGCGGCTCGATCCTGCACTTCGACGGCAGCCGCCTGCGCGTGGGCCCGGACAGCGCGGGCGCGAACCCCGGCCCGGCCAGCTATCGCCGCGGCGGTCCGCTCACGGTCACGGACTGCAACGTCATGCTCGGCAAGATCCAGCCCGCGCACTTCCCGAAAGTGTTCGGCCCGCACGCGGACGAGCCGCTCGATGCGGCCATCGTGCGCGAAAAATTCGAGGCCGTCGCCGCGCGCATCGAACGCGAGACGGGCCAGCGCCGCACGCCGGAAGAGGTGGCCGAAGGCTTCCTGGAAATCGCGGTCGGCAGCATGGCCAACGCCATCAAGTTCATCTCGGTGCAGCGCGGCCACGACGTGACGGAATACACGCTGGCGACGTTCGGCGGCGCCGGCGGCCAGCATGCGTGCCTGGTGGCGGACGCCCTCGGCATGACCCGCATCTTCGCCCACCCGTTCGCCGGCGTGCTGTCCGCGTACGGCATGGGTCTTGCGAACCAGACGGCGATGCGCGAGCGGACCATGGAGACGGCACTGGACGACGACAGGCTGCGCGCCGCGCTCGACGCGCTGGCACTGGACGCGGTGGCGGAACTGGCCGCGCAAGGCATCGCGGCCGATGCGGTGCGCGTCGTCGAACGGGCGCACCTGCGCTACGACGGCACGGACTCCGTCATCATCGTGCAGCATGGCAGCGTTTGCGCGATGCAGGCGCAGTTCGAGGAAGCGTACCGCAAGCGCTATTCGTTCCTCATGCAGGACAAGGCGATCGTCGTCGAGGCGATCTCGGTGGAAGCGATCGGAGCAACGGATGCCGGCGGCGCGCCCACCTTCGGCGCCGCGCCGCGTGATGAAGCGCTGGCGCCGCACGAGACGGTGGCCGTGTATTCGGGCGGCCAGTGGCACGACAGCGCGCTGGTCCTGCGCGCGCAGACGCGGCCCGGCGACCGCATCGCGGGCCCCGCGATCATCGTCGAGGCGAACGGCACCAACATCGTCGAACCGGGCTGGGTGGCGGAAGTGACGGGCGACGACAACCTCGTGCTCACGCGCGTGGCGCCGCGCGCGCGCCGCGAGGCCATCGGCACCGAGGCCGATCCGGTCATGCTGGAAGTCTTCAACAACCTGTTCATGAGCATCGCCGAGCAGATGGGCCTGCGCCTGCAGAACACGGCGGTGTCGGTGAACATCAAGGAGCGCCTGGACTTTTCGTGCGCGCTGTTCGATGCCGAGGGCAACCTGATCGCCAACGCGCCGCACATCCCCGTCCACCTGGGCTCCATGGGCGCGAGCATCCGCACCGTGATCGAAGCGAACCGCGGCCGCATGCAGGCGGGCGACGTGTACATGCTCAACGACCCGTACCACGGCGGCACGCACCTGCCGGACATCACCGTGATCACGCCCGTGTTCGACCGGGCCGGCAAGGACATCCTGTTCTACGTGGCGTCGCGCGGCCACCATGCGGACGTCGGCGGCATCGCGCCCGGATCGATGCCGGCGAACAGCCGCCGGGTCGAGGAGGAGGGCGTCCTGATCGACAACTTCCAGCTGGTGCGGGCGGGCCGCTTCCTGGAGCGCGAGACGACGGCGCTGCTGCTGTCCGGCGCCTACCCGTGCCGCAACGTGGGCCAGAACATCGCCGACATGCAGGCGCAGGTGGCCGCGAACCAGAAGGGCGTCGAGGAACTCCTCAGGATGGTCGACCAGTTCGGGCTCGACGTCGTGCAGGCCTACATGCGGCACGTGCAGGACAATGCCGAGGAAGCCGTGCGCCGCGTCGTCGGCGCCCTGAAGGACGGCAGCTATACGTACCGCCTGGACAACGGTGCCGTGATCAGGGTGGCGATCCGCGTGAACCATGCGGCGCGCACGGCCGACATCGACTTCACCGGCACGTCGCCGCAGCTCGACAACAATTTCAATGCGCCCAGCTCGATCTGCATGGCGGCCGTGCTGTACGTGTTCCGCACGCTCGTCGACAACGACATCCCGCTGAACGCCGGCTGCCTGAAGCCGCTGAACGTGATCATCCCGGCAGGTTCCATGCTCAATCCGTGCTACCCGGCCGCCGTCGTCTCCGGCAACGTGGAGACGTCGAGCTGCATCACGAACGCCCTGTACGGCGCGCTCGGCGTGCAGGCGTCGTCGCCCGGCACGATGAACAACTTCACGTTCGGGAATGCGGATTACCAGTACTACGAAACCATCGCGGGCGGCTCGGGTGCGGGCGACGGATTCAATGGCACGGACGTCGTCCAGACCAATATGACGAACTCGCGCTTGACGGATCCGGAGGTGCTCGAATGGCGTTACCCGGTACGGTTGGACAGTTACGAGATCGCGTGCGACTCTGGCGGGGGTGGACGGTGGAAGGGCGGTAACGGCGGCGTGCGCAGGATTCGCTTCCTGGCGCCGATGACCGCGTCGATCCTGTCTAATAACCGTATCGTCCCGCCGTTCGGCATGGCGGGCGGTGAGCCCGGGCGGTGCGGCCGCAACTACGTCGTGCGTGCCGGCGGCCGGGTCGAGGAACTGGGTTTCGTGGCGACGACGGACGTCCAGGCGGGCGACGTCTTCGTCATCGAGACGCCGGGTGGCGGCGGCTATGCGCCCGCCATGCAGGAAACGCCGGAAGCTGTCGTCGCCCTGCGCGATGGCATCCCCGCATAACGACAACGAGAAAGGAAGACGATGAAAATGATTCTGTGTGCCGGCGCGCTTGCGGCACTGTGCATGGACGCCGTCGCCGCCGATGGTGCGGCGATCAACGTGTATGGCCTCCTCGACGTCGCCGTCGTGCGCGAGACGGGCGGCAGCGGCGGCGGCATCACCAAGGTCACGAGCGGCGTGGGCGGCGGCTCGCGGCTCGGCTTCAAGGGGCGCGAGGAACTGGGCAACGGCCTGGCCGCGCTGTTCCTGCTGGAGAGCGGCTTCCAGGCCGACACCGGCGTGCAGGGGCAGGGTGGACTGCTGTTCGGGCGCCAGGCCTACGTGGGCCTGCAGGGCGGCTTCGGTACCCTGACGGCCGGCCGCCAGTACACGCCGCAATACCTTACGGTGGTGCTGGCCGACCCGTTCGGGTCCGGCTATGCGGGCGACACGAAGAACCTGATGGTCCCGACGGGCAACGCGGCCAGCCGCATGGACAATTCGATCAAGTACGTGTCGCCCGTGACCGGCGGTGTGAGCGCGGAACTCGTGTACGGTGCCGGCGAAGTGAGTGGAGACAGCGCGGCCGGTCGCCAGTTCGGCGGTGCGCTCGACTACAATGCCGGTCCGCTGCACGCGCGGCTCGGCTACCACGACCGCAACAACGACACGGCGACCGTCAAAAACACGTCGCACGCGAAGAACACGGTGCTGGCCGCGGTCTACGACTTCGGCGTCGTGAAGGCGCATGCCGCATACGGCGTCAACAAGGGCCTGAACAGCTCCCAGCTGCGCAACACGGCGAACCCGTACGGCCGGCCCGGCACGCCCGTCGCATCGAGCGACAGCCGCGACGTGCTGCTCGGCGCCACGATCCCGTCCGGCCCGCACACGTGGATGGCCTCGTGGATCCACAAGGACGACCATGGACCGCTCGACCAGGACGCGACCCAGTACGCGCTGGGCTACCGCTACGCGCTGTCGCGCCGCACCGAGCTCTATGCGGCCATTGCGCACATCGTCAACCGGCACGGGGCCAGCTACACGGTCGGCAGCGCCATCGAAGGGGGATCGGGG
>Ga0187844_10002467_pt1 | contig 13054 bp, 11 predicted proteins | sample SpaLakP09_SKY_50_FD_134517 | JGI IMG/M metagenome (GOLD analysis project Ga0187844, IMG submission 134517) | Oligotrophic lake water microbial communities from Sparkling Lake, Wisconsin, USA - SP09_SKY_50 | ecosystem: Environmental > Aquatic > Freshwater > Lake | place: USA: Sparkling Lake...
ATGAGTGTAAGGGCCAAAATCTAAAGAAATTCTATCCCGGCAGGACTGGTTGTCCTAAGTGCGGTTCGAAAATAAAACGAGACCCCAGCACATTGGTTAGGTGGGACTAATTATGAGCCAACTGATTAGCCGTTCAGTAGGTGGCTCGGGGGGCAGAACAGTGCCTCCAAAAGAGCAGGACGGTGATGGAGGAGGTGATGGAAGCGGCGGGGAGAAGGTGTTCTTTGATGATGGGCAGGTGAGGGTGACCGAATCGCTGATTACGATTGGGCATCCGTGGAACAAGGCGTTTGCTGTTCGGGAAATAGGCTCGGTGACGTATGGGATAAATAAGTCCAATGATCTGGGTGGATCGCTTTTGCGAACAGTGGGTTGGTTGGCGTTGGGATTTGGGCTGCTGATGGGCTTAGGTGGATTTATTCTAGGACTTGTCTTCGGACTTTTTGTGGGAGTAGGCCTGCTCTTCGGAAGTCGTCTAAAAAATGCAGACTATAGCGTGACGCTCAGTACTGGCGGCTTTTGGCAGACCGAGTACCTAAGCAGTAAGTCGCTGAAATGGTGTGAAGCGGTGGCTTTGGCGGTTCAGCAGGCGATTGCCTACAAACCAGAACCGCCCTCGAACGATGGGGGGCAGTTCATCCCAGCGCCGCAAAGTAGGTTGAGGAACTAGTGGATGGGGAGTTGTAATTTTTAATATGTAATTTTTAATTTTGGATTTAGAAGAAATCGCTCACGCCAAGCCCCGACAGGAGTACGGGGCGCAGACGCGGGTCGCTTAGGACGCGAAGCCCCGACAAGAGTTTTGGGCAGTGAGAAAATAGGGGAATACCTAGGTTGACTCTGTCTTGGGTTGTTACAAACTAACCGTATGAGTACGGCTGAATTAGCGGCGTTGGCTCCGACAGAGAAGTTGAAGATGTTGGAGTTTCTCTGGGATAGTCTAAGACCTGAAGTTGAAAGCTTACCCGTTCCCCAAGAGCATCGGAATCTTCTCGATGAGCGACGCGACAATGCCCAATCGGGAAAATCTAAGCTCGTGTCCTGGGAACAAGTGGCCTCACGCCTTTCGCATAGCTTCCGTCCCTTAGAGACATACTTAAGAAAATGAGTGTTACCGAAGTACTCCACGAGCTGCCGAGCTGGAAGCCGCAAGACCGGCAGGCATTAGTTCGCCGGGTGATGGAGTTGGATGACCAAGGGTTGACTGCCGAGGAGTTGAAGTTGGCGGAGACTCGATTGGAAGCCCACCGAAAGGATCCCTCTTCGTCGCTTTCAGCCAGTGAAGTGCTGGGTCGGCTCAGGAAACTAATCGGGCGGTGAGTTGGCGGCTGGAAATCCGGCCCGAGGTCGAAACAGACCTTGCGGCGGCGTCCCTGTGGTACGAAATGCAGCAGCCCGGTTTGGGGAGTCGGTTTATCGATGAGGTGGAAATGGCATGGCGTCGCTTGGAACAAAATCCCCTATTAAGCGCGATCAAACCCGTGGGGCGGGGGATCCGCTGGTGTTATCCCGATCACTTCCCCTACCGAGTCGTTTACCATGCGGATGAAATACAACGCACAGTAGTAATTTTAACGGTCCTCCATGGAGCACGTCGGGATTCGGAAATCGTCCGGCTCTCCAGAAAAAATCCCACTTAAGATTCGCTCTAACCTAATCCTGTCTCCTTGTCACAGGATGGGGATTTCTCAGGCAAACGACGTTTCGACAATATGCATAAAGCCAGAATGTGGCTTTGAAGTTGGAGCCTTAGGTAGGGCGGCATCTCCGAGGCCGCCTCGCTGGTAATTGAAAATTCAGCGTCTTACGTAGCGTCCTTTGCGGATCCCGCAGTTGCGGGACGCAGACGCGCCCTAAAAGACAGCGTGTACGTTCCGACATTCCCAAGAATGTGGGAATGAGAAGAGAGGTGGTGGGGGGTAGGTAGCCCTGCGGATGTCCTAGGGGGGATGGGATGATTTCGCCCAATGAATGAAAATAGTGGATACAAAAAGATTGCAGGTGGAAGCAGGAGCAGTGAGGTGCAGATGAGAAAGGCTCTTCACGACATTATTCGGCTGGTGGAGGGCTGGGTAGATTCGGATGCAAGTAAGGCCGAGGCGACGATGCTTAAGATACTGAATACCGCGCTGGAGGTTGTATGAGGGATGGGAAGGGAATTCCAAATTCGAAATTCGAAATGCGGAAATTGGAAGAAAATGCTCACGCAAAGCCCCGACGCGGGTCGGGGCGCAGACGCGGATCGCGAAGGACGTTTCGATATTATGCAGAAAGCCAGAATGTTCGTGAAGGTTGGTTGGGCAGAGCGCAAGCAACGTTTCGGCATTATGCAGAATGTCGAAATGTTCACCCTGGGATCATGAAAACAGAGAAAATAGGTCAGAGGACGCTATGGATGGCGCCCGTGATGGCGGTGGTGCTGATGTTGGGTTTGGAGGTTACGGGGTGGGCGGATGAGGATGATGATGAGAAGGCAGAGATGAGGGATTTTGTGGCGGCGGTGTATCATGGGCAGGGTCAGTACAACATGGCGGGTTCGATCGCGACGGGTGAGGGTGGGGTAATTATGAAGAGGGGTAGCGTTTGGCTGACTCCGCACGGCCAGTATCAGAAGGTGGGTAGTGTCTACTTAACTCCGGATGGAGGTGTGGTGACCCGTGCAGGCAGTACCTTTATCGATGAGGACGAGGTGATCACAAAGGCGGGGAGTACTTATAGTGGGAGCGGTCAGACGACAACGACGGCCGGCAATGTGGTGCTTAAGCCCAGATGGTCGACGAGGTAAGGATGGATATGGAAGACCCAGCGTGGGTGGCCCTATTGGTTATGTGGGGTTGGGCGTTATCTTATTTTTTATGGTTGGTTCTCAAGAAGAAGAAATGAGAATTAAGAATGATCTTTGCGTACTTTCAACCGTGGCATGAGTAGAGCTTAATAGTACTGGATGAACTTTTATAACGGGTACACGCCTGGGGAGCGGCAGAGGAAGCTGAGGGTTTCTTACAAGCTCTATCCAAACCATTCGCATCCGTATTATCAGGGGTCATGCCACATTTGCTCTGATCCGGTTGGCCCGGTGGAACCGCACTCTGAGGATTACTCGGAGCCGTACCTATGGGAAAAGCCTGCGGAGTATGCGGTATGCAAAACGTGCCACAGTCGGCTCCATAAGCGGTTTAAAAACCCAATGGGATGGCAGGCATACAAACTTCATCTCAAAAGAGGCGGGTATGGGGCAGAGCTAAAGATTCCCAAGTTCGCCCGGGAGATAAAGAATGCAGCACTTGCTCTTGAACGAGGGGAAACGCCACAAATGGAGCCAATCCGAGCCTTGGCAGGAGGTGATCTTTGGTGGGATGTATTGACGATAGACCCAGCCTCACTTACCGAAGCTTGGGCACGGCCGCGGTAGGGAAGTAGCAACATGAAGAAGTGCGAAAAAAGAATTAAAAAGTGGGATGGGAATCACGGAATAGGGCTGGGTGGCAACGAAGTAATGCTGTAAAAATATAAAACCAGACTATTCTTTTATGGATCAGGCAAATAATAATTCATTGGCTTCAACTACAAGTAAGACTGCTGGCGACCTCTTCATTGTAGACAATAGCGAAGAAAACTGGAAAGGACTCAAGTACCTTGAGGAATGGACGGACTTTTCAAAAGCATTTGATATTGCAACAGGCTACTTCGAAATTGGGGCACTGCTCGCCCTAGAGGGCCGGTGGCAGAAGCTGGATAAGATCAGAATTCTTATGGGCGATGAGGTAACACCGCGAACACGCCAGGCCCTCCTGGAGGGGTTACGAGATCGAATTACTACTTTGCTTAATGAAAGTGCAGAGGCTGAAAAAGAAAAAAACGATTTCTTAACAGGGGCGCCTGCAATTGTGGATGCTCTAAGAAGGGGAAAAATCGAATGCAGGGTCTATTCAAAAGGGAAATTTCATGCAAAAGCCTACATCACGCACCCCAAATCTGCCGTCATTGGATCGGTTGCGCTTGTTGGTTCGAGCAATTTTACCGTTCCGGGTTTAACGCAGAATATTGAGCTAAATATACAAGTTAAGGGAACAGGCGACGTGGCCCAACTCCAGGAATGGTTTGAGCGGCACTGGAATGAGGGGGAGGACGTGGCACCTGGCGTAATGAGAGTAATTGAGCATCAAATAGCCGCTTACACGCCATTCCAGGTTTACGCAAAAGCCTTGCAAGAATACTTCAAAGGTCAGGAGATCCCCCCTTCTACTTGGGAACAAAGTGAATCCATTATGTATCCAAAGTTGGATTACTATCAAAAGGAGGCGTACCACTCTCTTTTAAAAATCTCGCACCAATATGGCGGTGCTTTTCTTTGTGACGGAGTCGGCCTTGGTAAAACATTTGTTGGCCTCCTACTGATTGAGAGGCTTATTCGAGACCGCAAGAAGGTGCTTCTCATCGTACCTAAATCTGGGCGTGAACCCGTTTGGGAGCGAAATCTACGCAAGTTTTTGCCAAACCTTTTCCGTGGTTTCAGTAACTTAAAAGTATTCAATCATACCGATCTTATGCGGATTGGAGAGTTCCCAGAAGAGTTGGATAGGATGAAAGAGCAGGCAGACGTCATTATTATTGATGAAGCTCATCATTTTAGAAATCGAGGACTTAGGAATTCCCCTGAGGGAGACATTCTTTCGCGTTATTGGAAGCTTTATGATTTAGCTCAGGACAAAACGTTATTTCTTCTGACCGCAACCCCGGTCAACAACCATCTGACCGATTTTCAGCATATGATTGAACTCTTTTCGAGGGAAGACCGACCTAACCTTTTCTCGAAAACACTCGGAGTGCATAATCTGCCAGCATACTTTCAAAGATTGGAGAAGCAGCTTCTAAAGATCGTGGAAAACAAGGGAATCGGAGAGCTCTTCGATCACAATCAAGCGGAAATGGAACCAGTCTTGTTTGAGGATAAAATATTCCGCGAACTTGTCGTTCAAAGGAGCCGTGCTTACGTCAAAAAAAGTCAGGCTCTTATAGGAGCATCTGTTGCCCTCTTCCCGAAGAAGGAAAAACCCCAAGTTGTGCCTTACTCCGTTAAGAAGACATATGGGAAACTTCTTCAGAAAATTGAGAAAGCCTTTGCACGGGGCAAGCCACTCTTTGCCCTAGCATTGTACTACCCCCTCGATTACTGGAAGGGGGACAAGACGGAGCTAGATCAGTTTGATGTTAATCGCCAAAGGCAGGTCATTCGCCTTATTAGGATTCAGTTTCTAAAGCGCTTTGAAAGTTCTATAGCTGCGTTTGAATCCTCCTGTCAGACGTTACTTCTTAAGCTCATTGCCTTTTTAGTTCAGAATATTGATTCAAATAAAGGTATTGAAGTTGCGCGTTTGGAGAAGTGGGAAGCAAGGAACGAGGACCTTCTTCGTCATGTAAGGTCCAGGAGAGAAGTGCTTCGTGAGTTTGACTACTCTGAAGAAAGTGACTTTGGTTCTGAATTTCTTGACGACTTCGAGCCTATTTCGCGAAAGGACTACGACGTAGACGAGATATTTGACGAAACCTACAGCGACTTAGAGACGATTGTAGACTTTCTTGAGGAAATTCAGCGAATGGACGTTTCCCATGACGATAAAGTCGCCTCCCTTGTTAAACTTCTTAAGAAAGACCCGATTCTTAAAGAGAATAAGGTTCTTATCTTTACAGAGTATATGACAACGGCGCGATATCTGAAAAAAGTACTGATTGATGCGGGCATTAAAGGGGTTGGCGAGATAGATAGCAGTAGCTCCCGTAGCAGGACAGATGTCATTCAGGAGTTCGCGCCTTATTATAATGAAAGTAGCTCCGGCCTTCTTAAGGAGCAAAAGCGGGATGAAATCCGGGTGCTTATCTGTACCGATGTATTGTCAGAAGGTCTGAACATGCAAGATGCCACGCGACTGATCAATTACGACATCCACTGGAACCCGGTTCGACTTATGCAAAGAATTGGACGCGTAGATCGCCGCCTAGATTCCGCCATTGAGAAAAAGATCATTCAGGACCATCCGGAACTTAAAGCACTACGGGGCCAAGTCGCATATTGGAATTTTCTACCGCCCGATGACCTCGACAACCTCCTTCGGCTGTATACCCGAGTCGCCTTCAATACACTTCGTATTTCCAAAGTCTTTGGTATTGAAGGAAAGAAACTCCTCACACCCGATGATGAATTCGAAGCTCTTCGTGATTTTACCCATCAATACGAAGGCCAAGAGACCCCCAGAGAAAACCTTCATCTCGAATACCAAGATCTACTAAGACAAAACCCTGATCTTGAGGCCTTTCTCAATAAGGTTCCCCTTCGCCTATTTAGCGGAAGGGAAGTATTGTCTGCAGGCGCTAAAGCCGTTTTCTTTTGTTACCGACTGCCAGCAGAGGATTTGAATTTGGATCCAGAGCAGGCCTGGAGCGGGCAAGCCGGAAGAACTGGTTGGTACCTACTTGACCTTGAAAGTGGGCAAATTAAAGAAGACGCCACTGCCATCGCCGAAGTAGTTCGTTCCAGCAAAAACACCCCACGAATTGTCAAAATGGAGCCAACCTCACTAAGAGAAGCCCGTCTAAAAATCGAAAAACATATTAAAAATAACTACTTGAAACAGGTGCAGGCCCCCATTGGGGTAAAGCCAGAACTACGCTGTTGGATGGAGATAAACTAGTTATGCCGCAGCCAGATACCGACCGTTTGAAAGCTATCAAATCCCTGCCTCAACTTGTTGCTTACTTGAGGGATGAACTGGACTGGCCGATAGAGTCAGCAGAGCCTGAGGAAATTCTCTTTGATTATGTGCCGGGTGAGCTAGGGCTCGACACTAAAGCAGCAGTAAATATCAAAGAGATCAGACAGTTGCGTCCCTTAGCGGGCAATCAACCTTGGGGCATCTTCTTTGTAAACTTCGAAAAAAAGCAGCTTCCAGTTTCGGTCATGCGACTCATTCTTCGCGCTTTGGTCTTCAAAAAACGCGCATCTGCCAACAAGGCAGACCGTCAAGCTTGGCAACCTCACGACCTTCTATTTGTTTCCTCATGTGGCACAGATAACAATCGTTCCATTTCATTTGCTCACTTTGTAGAAAATAAAGAAACAGAGCTTTCTGAGTTGAGGGTTCTGGGATGGGATGACGACGATACGCCTCTGCATATGGACTACGTTTCTCGCATGCTTCATGAGAAACTCGGATGGGACGCCAAGCTTGCAAGTAATCCTGATGAATGGAGCTCTCGCTGGTCTGAGGCATTTCTACTTAAACACAGGCACACGATTACTAAGGCTGATGAGCTAGCTGAAGCCTTGGCTGAGCTAGCAACGAAACTACGAAATCGTCTTCGGACCTTATTGAAGTACGAAGACGGACATGGGGAGATAAGGAGGCTTCAGAGAGCTTTCGAGGTTGGTCTAATTAATGACCTGAATGATGAATCATTCGCAGACATGTTTGCCCAGACCGTGACCTACGGCCTCTTCTCGGTAGCAGTGCGGCGCACGTTTCCCGGTGAAGGCACTGCCGTTACTAAGGACGATCCGGCCAACCTCATATTTACGAGTCCCTTCTTAAAAGAAATGTTGGGTGTATTTCTTGGTTTGAAGAGTCGCAAGGGGAAGATCGATTTTGATCAGTTAGGCATCAGTGATGTTACTGACCTGCTGAATAGCCCGGATACTCATATGGAGGTCGTCCTTGCCGACTTCAATAACAAGACCCGAGGGGAGGACCCCGTCATTCATTTCTATGAGCACTTCTTAAGCTCCTATAACAAAAAGTTAAAAGTAGAACGCGGCGTTTTCTATACCCCCCAGCCCGTAGTCTCCTACATCGTCCGCAGCGTCCACGAACTCCTGCAAACCGAGTTCGGGCTCACCGATGGTCTTGCTGACACTACCACCTGGGGCGAGATGCTGGAAAAGCACCCTGGCCTAAAACTTCCGCCACTCACCGACGAGCCGGGCGAGCAGCGTACCATCTCCCCTGACGAGCCCTTTGTCCAAATCCTCGACCCCGCCACCGGCACCGCCACCTTCTTAGTCGAGGTTATTGACGTCATACACAAGACATTAAGTGAAAAGTGGGTAAAAGAGGGTCTTCCGAAAAATAAGCAGATTGAGGCGTGGAATGACTATGTGCCAAAACACCTCCTTCCGCGCCTTCACGCCTTCGAGCTGATGATGGCCCCCTACGCCATCGCCCACATGAAAATCGGCCTCAAGCTCGCCGAGACCGGCTACCGCTTTGGCACCGAGGAACGCGCCTGCATCTACCTTACCAACGCCCTCGAACCGAAGGTCAAGCAACTCCCGCAAATAGGCTTCGATGCCCTCGCCCACGAAGCCGCCGCCGTGAACGAAATAAAATGGTATAAGCGCTTCACCGTCGTCATCGGCAATCCACCGTATTCAGGTGTTTCATCAAACAAGTCGGAATACGCGACACACTTGGTTGATGCCTACAAAATTATTGATGGAGACCGCTTGAATGAGAAAAAGCTTTGGCTTCAAGACGACTACGTAAAGTTTCTCCGCACTGCACAGATGACCGTCGACCTTACCGGTTGCGGCGTTCTCGGTTTCATTACGAACCACGGATACTTGGACAATCCAACATTTAGGGGGATGAGGCAAAGTCTTCTCAACTCGTTTCAATGGCGTCAGGTCATTGATTTACACGGCAACACAAAGAAAAAGGAGGTTGCGCTGGACGGAGGGCTGGACGCCAACGTTTTTGACATCCAACAAGGCGTTGCAGTGGGGCTTTTTGTCAGACGCTTTCAAGCCGGGTTGCCCGACACGCTGACTATCCGGGGGGACTTATTTGGTAGCCGCGAAGAAAAATATTGTGCGCTTGCGTCAGCCTCCCTGCATCTGCTGCCAACGGTGATTCTTCATCCGAGCAGCCCATTCTACCTTTTTGTTCCTCAAGACCAGACCAACCGGAAAGAATTCGAGTCGATGCCGCTGCTGTCGGACGTTGCTCAACTATATTCTGTAGGTGTTGTAACCGCTCGCGACCATCTAACTATTGACTTTAATCGAGACGATCTCTGGCAACGTGTGCAGCGTTTCGTTAAGTGCCGTGAAGAGGATGCCAGAACGAAATTTGATCTTAGAGATGATGTACAAAACTGGAAAGTAAAGTGGGCACAGGATGATGTGTTAGCCGATGGACCGGATGCGGAATCTGTGAAAAAGATAATGTATCGGCCATTTGACTTCAGATGGATTTATTATACGGGGCGGTCGAGAGGATTCATTTGCAGGCCGGTGTACGAGGTGATGCAGCACATGATTGACCGAGCGAATATAGGTTTAATGACAACTAAGAAGGTCGAAATCGGTAAGTTTGGTCACGCCATTTGTTCTCGAATCATGACCGAGAGTCACTCTGTATCATTAAAGGAGGTGAACTACCTTTTCCCTCTTTGGCTTTATCCCGATGATGAGGGGCTCATACTCTCCAAAGAAAAACATCCGAATTTTACTTCGGAATTTCTGCGGGCCTTGGCCAATTCGCTCGGTGTTCAGCAGGTGGGACCGCATAAACTGCCAGCCAGCTTAATCCCAGAAGACATCTTCGATTACGCCTACGCGGTGTTTCACAGTCCCGGCTACCGGAGCCGGTACGCGGAGTTTTTGAAGATCGATTTCCCGCGCCTGCCTTTGATCGGGAACCTGGAGCTGTTCCGCGCGCTGGCCCGGCTTGGCGGTGAACTCACTGCCCTGCACCTGCTGGAATCGCCCAAGCTGGGAAAGCCCATCACCGAGTTCACCGGCGGTCGCGCTCCCGAGGTCGAAAAAGTTTCATGGTCTAAGGACACGGTTTGGATCGATAAGGCACAGACAAATGGCTTCAAAGGTGTCTCTGAAGACGTGTGGAACTTTCATATCGGCGGCTACCAGGTTTGCGAGAAATGGCTCAAAGACCGCAAAGGCCGCACCCTCACGAAGGACGATCTCGCCCACTACCAAAAAGTCGTGGTCGCCCTCTCCGAAACCATCCGACTGATGAAGGAGATTGATGAAGTGATCGAGAAGGCCGGTGGCTGGCCCGGGGCTTTTGTTACATCCGTGCAAGCGCCGAAAGAAGAATCGATTCAAGTTGAGGAAAGCAGTGCCAGCAGCGTTGCTACGCTACAAGAGTCACTTCCTTTAGAAGTTGAACCCACTATCGCGGAGGTTCCGGCTGATGACCATCAAGCCGAACAAAAAACAAAACCAATGAAGACTCGAGTTTCATTTGCACAGGATGATGACAAGCCGGTTCGCATCAACGAGACAGAGCAGAACGAAGTTCTTTGCACGATCCGACAAATGTTTACTGAAGGTCTTGAGCTATCTAGGGAGCTGGCCTTTAAGAAAATTGCCAAGGAACTGGGCTACGATCGCGTTGGCTCGAAAATTGAAGAGATTCTAGATTCCGATATTCGGACTGCTGTCAAAAGAGGGATCCTCGAAAATGAACGTGGAACCTTAAAAATACTTTGTAAGACGATCGATGGATACGAGAGGGAGTTTCTGAAAGATCAGTTTCTTGCATCGATCGGAAGACCTTGGGTTGAAAGGGAAGAGGCGGTTCGGGCCTTCACACGCTTTATGGGCTTCCGTAGGGCAGGGGAGAAGATTCAAGACACCGTCCGCTCACTTATTAACGGACTCTTGCGTGAAGATCGCCTTGAATCCGATGGCCAGATGATTCGTAGAATGAGCTGAAAATCTAGGATGCCTCAAGCCTCACAAGACACTTTGATTCGTTTGGCTGCCTTCCAGCAGGTGCAGGGCCTTGTGGCTAAGCACGATCACCTGACGGCCAAGGAGATTAAGCCCGGCTTTCAATATCAAGGGCAACGGATTCCCTTAATGAATCCACAACGGGGCATTTTCAAGCCGCAGCAGATGGAGTACTTGCTTTCTATCAAGACGGTTTATCCGAAGCCCGGAGGTAGGGTCTGGTACGATGATCAGAGGGATGTTCATAAAAGAATCTTCGAGGGTGAAGAGGTCGTGGATTACGCATTTATGGGGGACAATCCAAAAGCAGCCGACAATCGATGGTTGCGCGAAGCGATGGAGAACAAGATACCGATTATATATTTTTTGGGAGTTGCCCCCGGTCGCTACCAAGCCCTTTTGCCTGCCTATGTAGTCGGGTGGGATCCTGTTGGGTTAAAATCTAGAATCGCTTTCGGAAGATCAGAACTGAATGGCTATGAAGCGCCGGAGGATGCAGCCGAAAGAAGGTATATCCTGCGATCTGTAAAACAGCGTTTACATCAAGCCATGTTTCGAGAGGCGGTGATGACAGCTTATGGAAGTAGATGTGCTTTGTCGGGTTTGCCTGAGCCGATGCTTCTAGATGCTGCCCACATTATTTCGGATAAGGATGAGAAGCTTGGGCAACCCGTAGTACCGAACGGGATTCCACTTTCTAAGATCCATCACTCGGCCTTTGATGCTCATCTAATCGGAATTGATCCAGACTATAGGCTGCATGTGTCGGCTCGGTTACAAAGCCAGACAGACGGTCCGATGCTGGAAGCGCTAAAGAGACTTCATGGGGGAACACTCCATTTACCAAACCGAAGGCAAGATATGCCAGATCGGGAGCGGTTAGCCTTGAGGTTCGAGGCTTTTCAACAGGCGGCGTAGGGATACGATTCTCGATCCCAAAACACAAACGTATCGAGCCTCGGATATTCAGAGCCTCGATTTGAACCAGATGACGAGAGCGATACCTAAGAAGAGGCCTACGATGTAGGTGAAAAGTTTGTACGTACCGACGATGAGAATGGCGGAGAGGGACATTGGAGAAAGGGATTAAGGGGTTAAGGGGTTAAGGAAAAAGGATTTTGAATGTTGGATTTTTCCCGCAGTTGCGGGACACGCTTTCGCGTGGATTTTGAATTGGGGATGTGATTGCTCACGCAAAGGACGCCAAGGACGCGAAAAGGATTTGGTTATTTGAGATGGGCTAGGGGGCTTTAGGTGATGGGCTTGGAGCGCAGGCGTTCTCGGAGAGAACCGCTCCCGCGGTTGCGGGACGCAGACGCGCCCTTGGTTTTGGGTGTGTGGGTAGAACGCTTGCGGGACGCAGACGCGCCCTTGGTTTTGATCCCGTGTGCGTAGGACTTTGAAGATCGGGCGGGTCATCGGGTGCGCCAGGTGGAGGTGTTGGGGCTGACGATGAAGCCTGATTTGCCCTCGCTGAAGTAGGCGCCACCTGCCTGGATGGTGGTGCTCTCGTTTCCAAAGAATAGGGTGCCTGTCTGGGTGGTGAAGCTGCCCGGGCCCGCATAGGTGTTGCCAGTTTTGGTATAGATCCCCTTAGGGGTGACGAAGTTGTTTCCGCTTCGGAAAACATAGCCATCGCTAGTAATTGCTGAGTTGTGGCCTGTGGTGGCACCAAACTTAGCTTTGTAAACGCCGCCCAAAAACTCGGCCATCTCACCCTCCTCACGATCCATTTTGTTATAGATCTCCTGCTGTTTGGCCAGCTGAACACGGCTCTTTTCCTGCTGGGCCTCCTGTCTTTCAAAGCTGCGCTGGCTTTCGGCCATCATTTCCTTTGATTCGCGATCGCGTAGAGCGACTGATTCCTGGATGGTGGTAAGGGTGATTTTGGATTCTTTATTTTGGATGTTGGATTGATAGGGATTCTTGTAGCCGTGGTCGTTGTCGTCGTCTGCTTGGGCTAGGCGTTTGGGTCCGCCAAAGTCGATTGCTGAACTTCGATGCGTTGAGTTTACCTGGTAGGGGTTTTTGTAGCCGTAATCGTTGACGGGGGTGATTTTTGATTCTTGATGTTGGATTTTTGATTGATAGGGATTCTTGTAGCCGTAGTCGGTGTCGTCGTCGTCGTCCCAGGCGAATGAGGTGAAGGAGCTGAGGAGGGACAGCGTGAGAAGTAGCAGTAAGGGATTACTGGAGGAGGTGATTTTGGATTCTTGATTCTTAATTCTTGATTGGAGAAGAGATTGCTCACGCAAAGCCCCGACCTGGTCGGGGTAGAGTCGCAAAGGACGCGTGAGGTTATGG
>Ga0187844_10002468_pt1 | contig 13054 bp, 10 predicted proteins | sample SpaLakP09_SKY_50_FD_134517 | JGI IMG/M metagenome (GOLD analysis project Ga0187844, IMG submission 134517) | Oligotrophic lake water microbial communities from Sparkling Lake, Wisconsin, USA - SP09_SKY_50 | ecosystem: Environmental > Aquatic > Freshwater > Lake | place: USA: Sparkling Lake...
GCCTGAAGGCGCTGGCCAAGGAGCTGAAGTGCCCCGTCATTGCGCTGTCTCAGCTGAACCGCTCGGTGGAGCAGCGGCCCGACAAGCGGCCCATGATGTCCGACCTGCGCGAGTCCGGCGCCATCGAGCAGGATGCCGACATCATCATGTTCATCTACCGTGATGAGTACTACACGAAGGATGAGTGCAAGGAGCCGGGTGTCGCGGAGATCATCATTGCGAAACAGCGTAACGGCCCGGTGGGCACGGTGAAGCTGATGTTCCAGCGCATGCACACCAAGTTCGAGAACCTCGCTCCTGGGTACGTAGGCGTGGAGCGGGACGAGTACTAGCCCTCAACCGGCTTCACGTCCAGTTTCGAGCTGTTCACCGCTAGGGAATCCGCCTTGCCTGCGCGGCCAACTCGGCGCGGAAGTTCGGGTGTGCGATGGCGATCAGCGCAGCCGCCCGTTGCCCAGCGGACTTGCCACGCAACCGGGCCACGCCGTACTCGGTGACGACGTAGTCAATGTCGTTCTTGCTCGTCGTGACGTGCGTGCCCGAAGCAAGCGCTGGCACGATGCGGGAGAGGGTGTCTCCCTTGGCGGTGGAGGGCAGCACGATGATGGCCTTGCCACCGCGTGAGCGGTTCGCGGCCCGCACGAAATCGGACTGTCCGCCCGTGCCCGAGTAGGGTGCCGGCCCCAGGCTTTCGGAGCCGCATTGGCCGAGCAGGTCGATCTGCAAGGTGGCGTTGATGGCGATGAGGTTGTCGTTCAGCCCGGCCAGCGATGGGTCGTTGATGTAGTCGACAGGGTGCATCTCCAGCGCGGGGTTGCGGTCCATGAAGCGGTACAGCTTGCGGGAGCCCAGCGCGAAGGTGGCCACCATCTTGCCCGGCAGGTAGTTCTTGCGCCGGTTTGTGACCGCGCCGCATTCCACAAGCGACAGGATCCCGTCGCCGATCATCTCCGTGTGGATGCCGAGGTCGTGCTTGTTCGTCAACTGCATGACAACGGCATCGGGGATGCCGCCGTAGCCGATCTGCAGGGTCGAGCCGTCGTCGATCAACTCGGCGACGTATTTGCCGATGGCCTCCTGCACCGGGCCGATCTTGGGCAAGCCGACCTCGAACACCGGTGCATCGCTTTCGGTGAGCGCGGTCACCTGCGAGATGTGCACCCGGCAGTTCCCGTAGGCGAACGGTACGTTCGGGTTGACCTCGAGCACCACGGCACGAGCCTTGGCGATGGCGGCCATCGTGTAGTCGGCCGCAAGGCTGATGGCGAAGTAGCCCTCGGCGTCCATCGGTGACGCCATCGACAGCACCACGTCGGCCGGGATCAGTCCGCGCTCGATCTGGCCGGGCAGTTCGGAGAAGCAGTTGGGGATGAAATCAATCCAGCCCTCCTGCCCGCCCGCCCGCGTGGCGCCGCCGTAGAACAAGGCCACGTGCCGCACATGGTGCACCGTGGCCGGGTCGATGTAGTCGTACTTGCGCACCGCCAGGATCTGCGCCACCTTCACGTCGTGCAGGTCGCGTCGCTTGTCTGACAGCGCCGTCAGCAGGCCGGGCGGCTCGCCCACTCCCGTGGGCACGATGATGAAATCGCCGTCACGTACCGCCCCGATGGCGTCGGAGGCTGGCATGCGCTTGCTGAGGTACTGGTCGTGGATCGACATATCGGCTCCGGGGTTGTCGGGCAACACAAGCATCGTGGAGGACGGGATACACCAGTGTGGCGGACTTCGCTGTGCGATAGCCCACATGCAGTCAGGATTTGCGTGCCTGTGTCTGTCTGGCGCTGCGTCTGACCGCTTCTCGGAAGGCCGTCCTACAAAGGGCGGTGCGGCGTAAGTCGAAGCTGCGGCATGAGCCGTAACACCGTGTACGAACCAATGTCGCCGCAGGTGGCGCTTGCCCTGAAGTCAGGTGCAGCAGCAGCCGCGGCGAGGAGCAATCACTTGCTGGCGGCACTGCCGGAGGCGGAGTTCCAGCGATGGCTTCCTCTGCTTGAGGCCGTCGAGCTGCCTTTGGGCATGGTCCTCTACGAATCGGGCCAGACGCTCGGCCACGTCTATTTCCCGACGACAGCAATCGTCTCCCTGCTTTTCGTGCTTGAAGACGGCGGGTCTACGGAGATCGCCGTCGTCGGCAACGAGGGCGTTGTGGGCATTTCTTTGTTCATGGGCGGCGAGAGCACGCCGAGCCGAGCGGTGGTGCAGAGCGCCGGCAAAGGCTTGCGCCTGAGGTCCGCCGCCATCAAGGAGGCCTTTGCCCGCAGCCCACAGGTGATGCACCTGATGCTGATGTACACGCAAGCACTCATCACGCAGATGACGCAAACAGCAGTTTGCAATCGGCATCACACGCTCGACAAGCAGTTGTGCCGGTGGCTGCTGCTGAGCATGGATCGTCTGCGTGGCAATGAATTGCTGATGACTCAGGAGTTGATCGCCAACATGCTTGGCGTGCGCCGGGAAGGTGTCACCGAAGCTGCGCTGAAGTTGCAGGCGGCGGGGTTGATCCGGTACGCGCGCGGGCACATCACCGTCCTCGACCGGCCCGGGCTGGAGCAGCGCACCTGCGAGTGCTATGTCGTTGTCAAAAAGGAATACGACAGACTGTTGCCCGATCTGCTCGCTGTGTAGTGCATCCCATCGACTGACAGGCTCTGTGTCAGGCCGCTGAGGTCGGACTCACACCAACTGGCCTCCACGAAAGGCCGTTCGATTCACGACGGCGCGTGGTCATTCGCCTGTTCTAAGCCGTGCGTGTGGGTCAAGCCCGAGTTGTGCTGCTCAGGCCACGGCGCCAAACAAGGCGCCAGCCCCTGCAGTGACCGCCATCGCGACGCAACCCCAGAAGGCAACGCGCCATGTGCCGGCCCACACCGGGGCGCCGCCAGCCCGGGCCGAAAGCGCACCGAGACCGGCCAGGAAGACCAGCGACGACATAGCCGTCCAGAACAGCAGGTGCGCAGGCGACGAGGCCACGACGACGGCTATCGGCAAAGCCGCGCCCACCGCGAAGCTGGCCGCCGAGGCCAGTGCCGCCTGCATCGGGCGCGCGGCCGTCACGGCGGAGAGCCCCAGCTCGTCGCGGGCATGTGCGCCGAGTGCGTCATGGGCCGTCAGTTGGGTCGCCACCTGATCGGCCAGCGTCTTGTCCAGCCCCCGGCTGATGTAGATGCGCGCCAACTCGCGCTGCTCGCCCGTCGGGTCCTGCTGCAACTCGGCCGCCTCGCGCGCCAGATCGGCCTTCTCGGTGTCTTCCTGGGAGTGGACGGAGACGAATTCACCCGCCGCCATGGACATGGCGCCAGCGATCAGGCCCGAGACGCTGGTCAGCAGGATCGTCTGGTGCCCGGCGCCCGCAGCAGCAACGCCCAGCACCAGGCTGGCGGTGGAGACGATGCCGTCGTTGGCGCCCAGCACGGCCGCGCGCAGCCAGCCGATGCTGTCGCTGCGGTGTTGCTCGGTGTGGCGTCGCGCCCTCATGCTTGCAACGGGGCCGAGCTCAGCCCATGGCCTTCGCGGTCGCCTTGCGCAAGCGCGCCATCGCGGCGCTGACATCGGCCTCGAATTCCTTCCAGCGGGTTGCGCCGGCCTGCTTCATGTCGGCCAGCTTGGCCTCGGCAGACTTCACGTCCGATTGCAGCGCGGTGATCTCGACGTCGATGCGCGCCTTGGCCTCGGTGCCGGCCGCGCTCGCCTTCTTCTCCAGGCTGGCGACTGCGGCCTTGCCCTTGGCGATGTCCTTGTCCGCTGCAGCGACGAAGGCGTCGCGCCTGGCGGGGTTGGGGGCATACGAGAACTCGGGCATGCCCTTGATCATGTCCTTGGTCGCGCCGGCCATCACAAGCTTGCCGGCCTGATCCTTGATCTGTGAGACGGGGATGGCCACATCGTGCCGGCCAATGCCGACAAATCCGCCGGCACCGACGATGACGTAGGACAGGTTCTTGTCGGGCGAGATGATCAGGTCATCCACCTTGCCGACCTTGTCGCCGGCTTCGTTGTAGATGGTCTTGCCCATCAGCGTCTTCTTGACGCTCCAGCCCATCGCAAGCTGGGTGGACTCGGTGATGCTGATGTCGGCCGTGGTGGTGCCGCCGGCGACCTGAGCTGCTGCGCTGCCTGCACTGCAGAGCAAGGCAATGACGGTGAGCGCGGCAAGGGCGCCGTTGGAAAGGGGCTTGTTCATGATTCGTGTCCTCGGTGGTGCCATCCCATCAGTGATGGCGAATGAAAGTCCACGGCTGTTGTAGGGGCAGCGTGGCGAACCGTCTGTTCTGCAGCGCACGCTCGGCAGTTGCCGTGGGGACCTACTCGTGACGCAGCGCCTCTATCGGGTCCATCTGCGCGGCGCGCCGCGCCGGGAAGTAGCCGAACAGCACGCCGATGCCGGCCGAGAACAGCAGCGACAGCGCGTTGATGAAGGGGTCGAACACATAGGGCACGGCCATCACGCCCGACAGCACGATGGACGCCACCGTGGCCAGCGCAATGCCGATGGCGCCGCCGATCAGGCTCAGCACGACCGCCTCGATGAGGAACTGCAGCAGCACCTCGTGCTCCACCGCGCCCACGGCCAGGCGCAGCCCGATCTCGCGGGTGCGCTCCGTCACGCTGACCAGCATGATGTTCATGATGCCGATGCCGCCCACCAGCAGGCTCACGGCTGCCACCGCGCCCAGCAGCGTGGTCAGCACGCCCATGGTGCTGGACAGCGTGTCGGCCAGCTGCTGGGTGTCGAAGATGTTGAAGTTGTCGTCGTCGCCCTCGGCCAGCTTGCGGCGCTCGCGCATCAGCTGGCGCAGGCTGGCCTTCAGCGGCGCGCTGTCGGCACCGTCGGCCATGGACACGGCGATCAGACCCACCCTGCGGCTGCCGGTGATGCGCCGCTGCAGCGTGGCCAGCGGAACCAGCACGACGTCGTCCTGGTCGCCCATGCCGCCCTGGCCCTTGCCCGTCAGGATGCCCACCACCTCGCAGGAGAACTGCTTGAGGCGCAGCTGCTGGCCCAGGCCGGTCTGGCCGACGGCACCTGCGAAGAGCTCGCGCCGCACGGTCTCGCCGATGACGCAGACCGCCGCACCCGCCTGCTGCTCTGCAGCCGTGAAGATGCGCCCGGCGCTGAGCAGCCAGTTGCCGGTGACGAACCAGTCGTTGCTGCTGCCGGCCACGCTGGTGGACCAGTTGCGGCCGTTGGCCACGACGATGACGCTGGCCCGCCCCTGCGCCGAGACGGCCGCCACGCCGCCGATCTGCGATCGGATGGCGGCCGCATCGGCCTCGGTGAACTGCGGCACTCCGCCGCCGCCCCCACCGCCGCCGATGCGCTGGCCCGGGCTGATCAGCAGCAGGTTGCTGCCAAGACTCGTGATCTGCTTCTCGATGGCCAGCGTGGCGCCATTGCCCAGCGTCACCATCGTGATGACGGCGCTGACACCAATGACGATGCCCAGCACGGTCAGGAAGGAGCGCAGCGCATTGCGCTGCACCGAGCGCAGGGCCAGCATGAGGACGCTGAACAGCATCAGGCCACCGCCGGTTCTGTCGCCGCCGGCTCCGGCTTGGGCTCGGTCGGGTGGGCGTTGGCCTCGTCCTTGGCGATGCGCCCGTCCACGAACAGCACCTGCCGGCGCGCATAGGCGGCCATGTCGGGCTCGTGGGTCACCATCAGCACGGTGATGCCGCGCTCGCGGTTCAGCGCCAGCAGCAGGGCCATGATCTCCTGGCTGCGTTCGGTGTCGAGGTTGCCGGTGGGCTCGTCGGCCAGCAGCACGGCCGGGTGCGTGACGATGGCGCGCGCAATCGCCACACGCTGCTGCTGGCCGCCCGACAGCTCGCCCGGCGTGTGGTGCTCCCAGCCGGCCAGGCCCACCGACGCCAGTGCCTCGGTCGCCGCCTTGCGGCGTGCGGCCGCAGCGTCGCCCCGGTACAGCAGCGGCAGCTCCACGTTCTCCAGGGCCGAGGTGCGCGCCAGCAGGTTGAAGCCCTGGAACACAAAGCCCAGGAAGCGCCGCCGCAGCCGCGCACGCTGGTCGCGGCTCAGCGACTGCACCGCCGCGCCCTTGAACAGGTACTCACCGCTGCTGGGCGTGTCCAGGCAGCCCAGGATGTTCATGGCCGTGCTCTTGCCCGAGCCGCTGGGGCCCATGATGGCCACGAACTCGCCTGCGCCGATGCGCAGGTCGATGCCCTTGAGCGCCAGCAGCATCGCCGCGCCCTGCCCATAGCGCTTGGTGACGCCTTTCAGCTCGATCAGCGGCAGGCTGCTCACTTGGCGGCCGCCTTCTGTTCGGTGATGACACGCATGCCCTCGGTCAGCGCGCCAGACGTGATCTCGGTCATGCGGCCGTCGCTCAAGCCCGGCGTGACGGCGATGGCCACCGGCGTGCCTCGGTCGGGGTGGTCGGCATTGGCTGGCAGCACCCAGACCTGACGCGCATTGGCGGTGCTGGCGCTGTCGGCGGCGGACTTGCGCGCATTGCGCGGCGGCCCCATGACGATGCCCGACGCGAGGCCCTTCTTCGCCGCTGCAGCCGACGCCACAGGCTCGAAGCGCAGCGCCGCATTGGGCACCAGCAGCACGCCCTTGCGCTCCGTGGCGGTGATGGTGGCCGTGGCCGTCATGCCCGGGCGCAGGCTGTTGTCGGCGTTGTCCACGTCCAGGTAGGTCAGGTAGGTGACCACGTTGTCGGTGATGGTGGAGCCGAAGCCCACCCGCGTGATGCGCGCCGGGAAGGCCCGCGCCGGGTAGGCGCTGACCGTGAAGCTGGCCGCCTGGCCCACCTTCACAGCGCCCACGTCGGCCTCGTCGACATAGACCCACAGGCGCAGCCGCGTCAGGTCCTCGGCCACGGTGAACAGCGTCACCGCCTGCAGCGTGGCGGCCACCGCATTGCCGGGGTCGACATTGCGGGTCAGCACCACGCCGTCGGCCGGCGCGACGATGGAGGCCTTGCCGAGGTTGATCTGGTCGGTGGCCAGCGCGGCCTTGGCATCCTTGAGGCCGGCGGTGGCGCTGTCGGCATCGGCCAGCGCCCGGGCCTGGGCCGCCCTGGCGCCGTCCAGCTCGGCCTTGGACGGCACCTGGCCGCCCGACATCTGGGCCACCGCCTCCAGCCGCAGCAGCGCGGCCCGCGCCTCCAGCTGCGTGGCGTGGGTCTGGGCCAGGCGTGCGTCTGCCGCGTCGACGGCGGCATGTGAACGCAGGATCTGGTTGCGCAGCTTGGCGGCGTCCAGCTCCACCATGACCTGGCCCTTGCGCACGCGGTCGTTCACGTCCACCAGCACACGCAGCACGCTGCCCGACAGCTCGCTGCCCACGTTGATGCTGCGCGTGGGCTGCAGCGTGCCGTTGGCGCTGACATGCAGCGTCAGGTTGCCGCGGGTGACCGCCTGGGTGGTGTAGCTGGGCGCGGCGGCGGCGGCGCGTGTGGCGAGCCACCACCACAGGCCCAGGGCCGCCAGCACCGATAACGCCGCCATCGCCCAGACCCAGCGGCGCTGCCACCACACGCGGGGCTTGGACTCGGGCAGCACGGAGGCCACGTCGGCGTCGACAGGGGTGGGTGGTTCAGCAGCAGGAGGCGGTGCAGGAGCGGGCACGGAGGGCATGCCGCAGCCTGCACTGCCATCGGCATGGCGTCCGTGCGCAGGCGAACACTCAGTGCCTCCGCAGCCGCTTGATACCCTCGAACCAGAACACGCTCAGTGCGCCCAGCGCGCAGGCTGCACCCAGCTCGCCGGCCGGCAGCGGCGCGAAGTGCAGCAGCGATACCAACCAGGGCAGATACAGCGCCACCAACAGCAATGCAGCGGTGGCGGCCACGACGGTCCAGAGCGTCGGGTTGGGCGTGTGCAGCGTGGCCCACAGCGACTGCTCGCGGGACCGGTTGGACAGGATCAGCGCCAGGTTGCCCACCACCAGCGTCGCGAACGCGAAGGCACGCGCCTCGGCTTCGGGCAGGCGCGGCCAGGCCCACCAGAAGGCGGCCAGCACGGCGGCCAGCACGCCCAGGCCCTGCAGCAGCGCCAGGCCCAGCGTGGCACCGGCGAACAGCGGCGCCGAGGCGTCGCGCGGCGGGCGCTGCATCAGGCCGGCCTCCTCGGGCTCGGCCTCGAAGGCCAGCGAGCAGGCCGGGTCGATGATGAGTTCCAGCAGCGCCAGGTGCACCGGGAACAGCAGTGCCGGCCAGCCCAGCAGCACCGGCAGCAGCGCCATGCCGGCGATGGGCACGTGCACCGCCAGGATGTAGGACATGGCCTTGCGCAGGTTGTCGAAGATGCGCCGCCCCGCACGGATGGCACGCACGATGGCCGCGAAGTCGTCGTCCACCAGCACCAGCGAGGCCGACTCGCGGGCCACGTCGGTGCCGCGCGCGCCCATGGCCACGCCCACATGGGCGGCGCGCAGGGCGGGCGCGTCGTTCACGCCGTCGCCGGTCATCGCGACGATGTCGCCACGCGCCTTGAGCGCCTGCACGATGCGCAGCTTCTGCTCGGGCGCGATGCGCGCGCAGATGCCCACCGTGGCCATGCGTGTCTGCAGCGCGGTGTCGTCGAGCTTGGCCATCTCGTCGCCCGACAGCAGGTCCGCGTTCGCGAGGCCAGCGGCCGCGCCTATGGCCTGCGCCGTGGCCGGGTAGTCGCCCGTGATCATGATGACCCGGATGCGCGCCTGCCGGCACTCGGCCACGGCAGCCGGCACCTGGGGTCTTACCGGGTCGGCCAGGCCGAGCAGACCGATGAACTCGAAGTCGAAGTCATGCTCGCTGGCCGGCCAGTCCTGGCCCTCGAAGCGCCCGCGCGCCACGCCCAGCACGCGCAGGCCCAGCGCCGCCATCGCGTCCACCTCGGCCGCAATGGCGGCTCGCTGCGGTGCGGGCAGGTGGCACAGGTCCATCACCGCCTCGGGCGCCCCCTTGGCCGCCACGGTGTGCGCGCCCTGCTGCTCGCTCGCCCAGACGTGCGACATGGCGCGCAGCGCCGGGCTGAGCGCATAGGTCTGCACCAGCCGCCAGTCGCGATGCAGGTGCTCGGTACCGGCCAGGAAGCGCTGGCCCAGCGCATGGAAGGCCTTCTCCATCGGGTCGAAGGGGTCCACGACGCTGGCCAGGATGGCCATCTCGACGAGGCCGTGGAAGGCCTCGGGCAGCGGCGCGGTGCCCAGCGTCGCGATGTCCAGCCGCTCGGGGAGCCCCACGCCGCCGGCAGCGAGGTGGGTCACGGTCATGACGTTGCCGGTCAGCGTGCCGGTCTTGTCGCTGCACAGCACCGTGGTGGCGCCCAGCGTCTCGATGGCGGCGATGCGGCGGGTCAGCACGCCCTCCTTGGCCAGGCGCCGCGCGCCCAGCGCCGGGAACACGGCCAGCACCACCGGGTACTCCTCGGGCAGCAGCGCCATCGCCAGCGCGATGCCCGCCAGCAAGGCCTGCAGCCAGTCGCCGCGCAGCAGGCCGTGCACCAGCACCAGCGCCAGGCTCAGGCCCAGCGCCAGCCAGGCCAGCGTGCGCACCAGCCTGGCGGTCTGCTTGTGCAGCGGCGAGACCTCGGCCTTCACGTCGCCCAGCGCGGTGCCGATGCGGCCGATCTCGCTGCGCGCGCCGGTGGCTGTCACCCGCGCCTGCGCCTGGCCCTGCACGACGAGGGTGCCGGCAAAGATGCCGGGCAAGTCGTCGCCTCCCGGCGGCTGGCGCGAGGTGGGCGGCGGCTCGTCAGCGCGCGCGGCGCGCTTGCCCACCGGCACGGCCTCGCCGGTCAGCAGCGATTCGTCCACCCGCAGGCCGTTGGCCGACAGCACCCAGGCATCTGCCGGTACGCGGTCCCCTTCGCTCAGCTGCAGCAGGTCTCCCGCCACCACCTCGCTGCCGGCGATGCGGGTGGGCTGGCCGTCGCGCAGCACCAGGGCGCGCGGGCTGGTCAGGTCGCGCAGCGCGTCGATGGCGCGCTCGGTCTTGCCCTCCTGGTAGAGCGTCAGCGCCAGCGTGGCGACGACGGCGGCGAACAGCGTCAGGCCTTCCTGCAGGTCGCCGAACACCAGGTAGAGCGTGCCCGCAGCCAGCAACAGCAGGAACATCGGCTCGCGCAGCGTCTCGCGGGCAATGGCCCACAGGCTGCGGCGCTGGCCGCCGGGCAGCGTGTTGGCGCCGTCGGCGGCGAGCCGGCGGGCGGCCTCGGCGACGCTCAGGCCTGCGTGGGGGTCGGGGAGCGGTGTGTCAGTCAAGTGGAGCGGTCAGCAGGCGGGTGGCGCAGACCATATCGGGCCAGGCAGGACGCAACCGTTCGGCATCGCACCGACGCTGCAGCGCCCGGCGCGCAGGCTGGTGACCCTGCCACGTTGGTAGCCTGCTTCAAGGATGTTTCCCATGACGAATCGCCTGATCTCCCCGCTCTGCCTGGCCCTGCTGGTGCTGGCCGGCTGCAGCAAGCCGCCACCTGCGGCTCCGCAGGTGTCCGACATCGACGTCACCGAGCACGTGAAGACGGCGCTGCAGCAGGATGACGCGCTGAAAGGCTTCAACATCGCCGTCGTCACGCAAAAGGGCGATGTGCGCCTGACCGGGGTGCTGGACAGCCAGGCCCAGGTGGACGCGGCGCTGAAGATTGCGCGCTCATCTGAAGGTGTCCATTCCATTCACGACGAGTTGGTGCTGAAGAAGTAGGCGCGGCCGGATCGGCGGCGGGTTGGTCAGCGCGCGGCTTCGACTGCGGGCCGCCAGCCGCCACCCAGCGCCTTGAACAGGCGCACGTGGTCGCTGCTGATGTCGGTGCGCGCGGTGGTCAGCGCGTCCTGCGTGGCGAGCTGGCTGCGCTGCGTCTCCAGCACGGTCTGGAAGTCCACCAGGCCGCTGCGAAAGCGCTGGTTGGCCAGCGTCGCTGCGGCTTCGGCGGCGGTGGCGGCTGAGGCCAGGCTGTCGCCGCGCGCACGGTCGCCGGCCAGCGCGACGAGGGCGTCCTCCACGTCCTGCAGGGCGGTCAGCACGGTGGCGCGGTAGGCGCTGCGGGCCTGCACCAGCGCGGCGTCTTGCGCGTCGATCTGCGCGCGCACCGCACCGCCGTCCCACACCGCCCAGGCGCCGGAGGCCAGCGCGCTGGCCAGCAGGGGGCCGTTGCCCAGGGCGCCCAGCGTCAGCGCCTGCAGACCGAGCGAGCCGCCGAGGTTGAAGCTGGGGTAACGCGCGGCGTCTGCCTGGGCCAGACGCGCCGACGCGGCCCGCACCTGCTGTTCGGCCACGCGCACGTCGGGGCGCTGGCGCAGGGTCTGGGCCGGCAGCGCGAGGGCGAGCCCGGCCTCAGGCACCGGCAGCGGTGCCCCTGGCTGGAGCAGGTCGTCGAGGGCTGCAGGCGGCTGGCCCATCAGCACGGCCAGTGCATGCACCGTCTGCTGGGCCGTGGCGCGCAGCGCTGGCAGCAGGGCCTCAGTCTGCGCGGCCGAAGCGCGGGCCTGTTGCAACTCCAGCGTGCTGAGCAGGCCGGCCTGCACGCGCCAGTCGGTGATCTGCAGCGTCTGCCGCTGCGTGGCGAGGTTGCGCTCGGCAACCTGGATGCGGGCCTGCAGGCCGCGCAGCGCGATGTAGCGCAGCCCCACCTCGGCGGCGATGCTGACGCGCACATCGGCCAGGCTTGCCGCGCTGGCCAGCGCGGTGGCATCCAATGCCTGCACGCCCGCGCGCTGGCCGCCGAAGACGTCCAGCTCCCAGCTCGCGTCCAGCCCCGCCTGGAAGAGGCTGCCGCTGCCGCGTGTGCGCTGGGCACTCGCGCTGCTGCCGAGTCGTGGCTGCAGGTTGGCCGCGCCCACGCCGACGAGCGCACGGGCCTGGCGCAGCGCGGCCTCGGCTGCGGTCACGGTGGTGTTGGCGCGCAGCGCTTCGTCCAGGCAGCGCAGCAGCAGGGCGTCGTCGAAACGCGCCCACCATTGCGTGTCGGCCGGCATGCCGCCCGGGTCTTGCGCGGCAGCCCAGCCGGCCGGCAGGTCGGGCTCGGGCGGCACCGCCGGCAAGGGGGCGAGGGACGAACAGCCCGCCAGCAGCAACGCGATGGCGAGTGTGGACCTCACGGCGAGGCTCAGCGCGTGCCGCTGACCTGGATGTCCACGCGGCGGTCGGGTTGCAGGCAGGCGATCACGCGCGCCGAACTCGCGCCCTTGCAGTCACTGGCTTGCGTGACCGGCTGCGACTCGCCATGGCCCTCGGCCGTGATGCGGCTGGCGTCCAGCCCCGCCGAGGCGACCAGGTAGCCCTTCACCGCATCGGCGCGCTGCACCGACAGGGTCTGGTTGTAGGCGGTGCTGCCCAGTCGGTCGGTGTGGCCGGTGACGGCGATGGTGTCGAAGCGCATGCCTGACATGTCGCGAGCGAAGGTGTCCAGCGCCGTCTTGCCATCGGGCTGCAGCGCGGCGCTGTCGAAACCGAACAGCGACTCGGCCGAGAAGCTCACGCGACGCAGCGGTACGGGCGCCGGCGGCGGCACGACGGCCACGGGTACCGGGGTCGCCATCGGCACAGGGGCCGGCGCCGGCGCGGCGCGCGGGGCCTCGGGTTCCATGTAGGGCGCTGGTGCCCTCGACACCCGCGTGGGCGCGGCAGACACGCCGAGCGGCATGACCAGGCCGACCGAGAAGACCGTCGCGCGCACGGTGTCGCCTTGCCCGTCGGCAAAGCGCGAGCGCTCGGCCTCGGCGCGCACCAGGAAGTGCGGCGTCAGCGCGTACTGCAGGCCCACGCCGTAGCGCCCGTGGTTGTCGTTGGCGCGGGCGATGCGGGTCGCATTCGTCACCGCGCCGCTGCCCACGAAGTCGGCCCGGGTGCGGGCCTTTTCGTAGCCCACGCGGGCCAGGGCCGACAGGCTCTCGGTGATGGGCAGGGTGCCGACGAGATCCAGGTTGACGCCGGTCACGCGCAGGCGGCCGTCCAGTTGCCCGGCCGGGCTGGTGATGGCCTGGTAGGCGAAGTGGCCCAGCCGGAAGTAGCCGACCTCGGCGCCCAGGTAGCGGCTGAACTGGTAGCCGACGAACACCTTGTAGGCGGTGTCGAGGTCGTCGGCTACCAGTTCAGCCGCTACC
>Ga0187844_10002469_pt1 | contig 13050 bp, 11 predicted proteins | sample SpaLakP09_SKY_50_FD_134517 | JGI IMG/M metagenome (GOLD analysis project Ga0187844, IMG submission 134517) | Oligotrophic lake water microbial communities from Sparkling Lake, Wisconsin, USA - SP09_SKY_50 | ecosystem: Environmental > Aquatic > Freshwater > Lake | place: USA: Sparkling Lake...
CAGCATGTGGCGCGTGACGTGCGGCGCGTTGAAGAGTTGCGCATAGGCACGCAGGGCCAGGGCCGGCACCCAGACGATGATGGCGTTGGCCAAGGTGTAGGTGACGAAGATCGGGGCGTTGCCGCGCAGCACGTAGAGGAAGAGGGCGACCGCGCCGCACGCGGTCGAATACGACCAGGCGCGAAAGCCGAAGTCCTCGTCACGGGCCGCACGCGACCCCGCCAGCGCCACCAGCGACATGAAGGCGATGTAGGGAAACATCCAGCGCGTCATGACGACAGCGGCGTCAAAGGCAGTGCCCGCCTCCATCTTGCGCAGGCCCGCAGCCATCAGCCAGACCAGCAGCGGCGAGATCAGAACCCCCAGCACGCTCACGCCCAGCAGCACCCAGGCCAGTACCGTGGCCACGCGGTTGACCAGCTGGCGCGTGGCCTCCTCGCCCTGTTGTTCCTTGACCGTGGCCAGCACCGGCACGAAGGCCTGGCTGAAAGCCCCCTCGGCAAACAGGCGGCGGAACAGGTTGGGGATGCGAAAGGCGACGTTGAAGGCGTAGGTCAGGGCGCTGGCACCAAAAGTGGCGGCGATCAGCAGTTCACGCACCAGGCCCGTGATCCGCGAGGCCAGGGTCAGCAAGGAGACGGTCGAGGCGGCTTTGAAGAGGCTCATTGGGAGCGAGTGTAGCCGGGCTGCCTATCCCCTGAGCGCTCACTTACATTGACCGCCACAAGCTGCTACAATAGCCGGCTTTGCTGACATCATCCACAGACACAAGGAATTATTGATATGGCATCTGGAAAACCCAAGAAAAAGAACCCGCGCCTGGCGTCGGGCCGCAAACGCGCACGTCAGGACGTCAAGCTGAATGCAGCCAACACGTCCCTGCGCTCCAAATACCGCACCGCCGTGAAGAACGTTGAAAAAGCCGTTCTCGCTGGCGACAAAGCCAAAGCCACCGAGCTGTTTGGCAAGATGCAAGCCGTGGTGGACACCGTGGCCGACAAGGGCATCTTCCACAAGAACAAGGCTGCTCGCGACAAGAGCCGCCTGTCGACCAAGGTCAAGGCCCTGGCCGCCGCCTGATCACAGGCAAATCGCACGGACCCTGCGGGGTCTGCCGTTTGTAACGGGTGCGCTGTCAGCAAAGCAAAAAAGCCGCTCTTCGAGCGGCTTTTTTGTGGGCGCAAGAGATTGGGGCCTGTTCACACCAATTTCTCAAGATGCGTTGCGGATCAAAAAAGTTATGCGGTAGGCGCGTGGACGCCGACGGGGTTACCCCCGGCAAGTCCGCGCAACACCCCGCATGGCTTTTTTGGCCGCAACCCGGAGGGAACGGGGTGAAAACAGCGCCACTCGTTGTTGCACTCCTAGCCCAGGCGGGTTAGCCTGGGCGTCGTCGCGCGCCTAGATTGGCGCTGTTTTCACCGCGTTCGCACTTGAGAAATTGGTGTGAACAGGCCCTAGGCGACAGGCCGGCCTTGCCCGTCGCTTTCGCGCACCTGCAGGTTGTTGTCGCGTGCAAAATTGATGCAGAAGTCCCAGGCCATGGGCTCGGCATCGCGCAGCTCGCGGTTCACGATCACGCACTTGATGCCGTCGAGTGAGCTGGGGATGCACCAGGGGGAATAGCGCAGGTGGCTGCCGGGTTGCGGACCGCCCGGGCGAAAGGGGCTCATGACGCCGGCCAGGCGCTCGGCCCAGTCACTGGGACGAAAAGCCTTGCCGGTCCGGGTGAGACCGAGAATGAAGACTTCCTTGGCGGCGTTGGAGACCATGGGTTGGGACTCGGGCGCCGGACGCGGGCTGGGTACAGCGGCTGGTCCGGCAGCGGGTGGGTTGCGAGTATTGTATCTTATATAAGACTTGGCACCCACCGCCTGCAACGCCGCGGCGCGTCCGCGCCCAACCGCCGGGACACTCTTGCAAAAAGTGCTGGAACAGGCCCTAAAATCACGTCTCAACGGCCCAACCTGCGTTGGGCCGCCTTGTTTTGTGATCTCTCCGGAGTGTGTAGCCATGAACGCCCCCGCCGCCAAGCCTGTCGAAGCCGCGTCTCCCCACGTGATGAACACCTACGGCCGCGTGCCGATCGCGCTGTCGCACGGCCAGGGCTGCCGCGTCTGGGACATCAACGGCAAGGAATACCTGGACGCGCTGGCCGGCATCGCCGTCAACACCCTGGGCCACAACCACCCCCGGCTGGTCCCGGCCCTGCAGGACCAGCTGACCAAGCTCATCCACACCTCGAACTACTACCATGTGACCGGCCAGGAACAGCTGGCGAAGAAGCTGGTGGAACTGTCGGGCATGACGAACGTCTTCTTCTGCTCCACCGGGCTGGAAGCGAACGAAGCCGCCTTGAAGCTGGCGCGCAAGTTCGGCCATGACAAGGGCATCGACAAACCCCAGATCGTGGTCCACGCGCAGGCCTTCCATCGCCTCTCCACCGCAACGCTGAGCGCCACCGGCAACGAGAAGGTGCAAAAGGGCTTCGGCCCGCTGGTGGAAGGTTTCATCCGCGTGCCCCTCAACGACATCGAGGCGCTGAAGAAGGCCACGGCCGGCAACCCCAATGTGGTGGCCGTGTTCTTCGAGACCATCCAGGGCGAAGGCGGCATCAATGCCATGCGCGCCGAATACCTGCAGCAGGTGCGCAAGCTCTGTGACCAGCAGGACTGGCTGCTCATGATCGACGAAGTGCAATGCGGCATGGGCCGCACCGGCAAGTGGTTCGCCCACCAGTGGGCCGGCATCAAGCCCGACGTCATGCCCCTGGCCAAGGGCCTGGGCTCGGGCGTGCCCATCGGCGCTGTGGTGGCCGGCCCCAAGGCCGCCAACATCTTCCAGCCCGGCAACCATGGCACCACCTTCGGCGGCAACCCGCTGGCCATGCGCGCCGGCATCGAGACCATCCGCATCATGGAAGAGGACCACTTGCTGGAGAACGCGGCCAAGGTCGGCGCCCACCTCAAGGCCGCACTGGAGCGTGAACTGGGCAAGCTGCCCGGCGTCAAGGACATCCGCGGCCAGGGCCTGATGATCGGCGTGGAACTGGCCAAGCCCTGCGGTGTGCTGCTCACCCGCGCGGCCGATGCCGGCCTGCTGATCAGCGTGACGGCCGACAGCGTGATCCGCCTGGTGCCTGCGCTCATCATGACGACGGCCGAGGCCGACGAAGTGGTGGGCCTGCTGGTGCCCCTGGTGAAATCTTTCCTGGCCGAAGCCTGAGGACCGCGCGATGACAGCGACGAAACTCAAGCATTACCTGCAGTTCACCGACCTGACGCGCGAGGAATACGCCTACCTGTTCGAGCGCGCCGCGCTCATCAAGAAGAAGTTCAAGGCCTACGAGAAGCATCAACCGCTCACCGACCGAACCCTGGCCATGATCTTCGAGAAGGCCTCCACGCGCACGCGCGTGAGCTTCGAGGCCGGCATGTACCAGCTCGGCGGCAGCGTGGTGCACCTGACCACGGGCGACAGCCAGCTGGGCCGTGCCGAGCCTATCGAGGACAGCGCACGCGTGATCAGCCGCATGGTCGATCTGGTCATGATCCGCACCTTCGGGCAGGACAAGATCGCGCGCTTCGCCGAGTACTCGCGCGTGCCGGTCATCAACGGCCTGACCAACGAATACCACCCCTGCCAGATCCTGGCCGACATCTTCACCTACATCGAACACCGCGGTTCGATCGCCGGCAAGACCGTGGCCTGGGTCGGTGACGGCAACAACATGGCCAACACCTGGCTGCAGGCGGCCGAACTGCTGGGCTTCACCGTGCACGTGAGCACCCCCAGCGGCTACGAGATCGACCCGGCCGTGGCCGGCGTGAAGAGCTCCTGCTACAAGGTCTTCAAGGACCCCATGCAGGCCAGTGCGGGGGCCGATCTGGTGACCACCGACGTCTGGACCAGCATGGGCTACGAGGCCGAGAATGAGGCCCGCAAAAAGGCTTTCGCAGACTGGTGCGTCGATGCCGACATGATGCGTGCCGCCAAGTCCGATGCGCTTTTCATGCACTGCCTGCCCGCGCACCGCGGCGAGGAGGTCGAGGCCGAGGTCATCGATGGCCCGCAATCCGTCGTCTGGGACGAAGCGGAGAACCGGCTGCACGTGCAGAAGGCCTTGATGGAGTATCTTTTGCTGGGCCGGCTCTGATGTCTGCCTGCACCAGCTGCGGCGCCTGCTGTTCCTGGTGCCGTGTCGATTTCTCCAGCTACGAACTGGACGAAAACGGTGGCCATGTGCCCACAGGCCTGACCGTCGAGGTCAACGGCAACACCGCGCGCATGCGTGGCACCGACCACTGGCCGCCGCGTTGCGCGGCGCTGACGGGCAAGCTCGGCGAAAAAGTGGCCTGCGGCATCTATGAGTGGCGCCCCTCGCCGTGTCGTGAGTTCGAGGAAGGCAGCGAGGGCTGCCACCGGGCCCGCGCCAAGGTGGGTCTGCCGCCCCTGCCTGAAGCCTGAGTGTCAGGGTCCCTGGTAGAGCCAGGGCACGTCCAGCAGGCGTTCGCCCAGCAAGCGCAGCGAAGCATCGCGCGCCCAGGCCATGGGCCCCTCCAGATGGAAGATCTCGCCGTTGCGGATGGAGCGGGCCTGCACCCGCGCACAACGCTGCCAGCGGTTGAGCGCATAACGCTGCAGCAGCGTGGGCACGTCCAGCACACCATCCACCAGCGCCACCTGGCGTGCCAGTTCAGCCGCGTCCTCGATGGCCATGCCGGCGCCCTGGGCCAGATAGGGGCGCATGGGATGGGCGGCATCCCCCAGCAGCGCCACGTGGCCGCGCGCCATCTGGTCGGCAGCGCTCAAGGGCGGACGGTCGCACAGCACCCAGAGGCGCCAGTCCGGCACGGCCGCGATCAGGTCGCGCAAGGCCGCGCAGGTGTGCCCCAGCGCGGCCTGCAGGTCGTGCGCATTGGCCCCATGGTCCCAGTCCTCCAGCCCCCCCTGTACGTGGCCATGCACGATGGCCACGACGTTGAGCCACTCGCCGCCGCGCACCGGGTACTGCACCACGTGCAGACGCGGCCCCAGCCAGGCCGTCACCTGCTGGCTACGTTGTGCGGCTGGCAGGCTGGCCTGCGGCAACATGGCGCGATAGGCCAGATGCCCGGCCACGCGCGGGGGACCGTCGTCCAGAAGCTGGGTACGCACCCGGCTCCACAGGCCATCGGCCGCGATCAAGGCATCACCCTCCACGTCCAGGCCGTCATCCAAGCTCAGCCCGACGGCGCCATTCGTCTCTACATAGCGGTTCACCGCCTTGCCGGTGTGCAGCCAGACCGCGTCGCGCTGCTGCAGGGCCTTGAGCAACAGTTGCTGCAGATCGGCCCGATGGATGGTGGCGTAGGGCGCGCCGTAACGCTGCACCGTGGTCTGCCCCAGGCGCAAGACGCCCAGCTCGGCCCCGCTGAGGGCGTGACGCACCTGGAGCCGTTCGGGGAAAGCCGCCAGCTGCCGCAACGCCGTGTCCAGGCCCCAGCCCTGCAGCACGCGCACGACGTTGGGCCCCATCTGGATGCCCGCCCCCACCTCGCCGAAGGCCTCGGCGCGTTCATAGAGGCGGACATGGCAGCCGGCCTTTGAGCAGGCCAGCCCGGCGGCCAGGCCGCCGATGCCGCCGCCAGCAATCAGTACATCGGTATGCATCGGGGTCTGATTCTGCCCCAAGCGCCAGGGCCCGCTTACTCGACGCGGACCACCGAGGTCGGCTTGAAGCCCAGGTCGGCCGCCTTGCCCTTGCGGCCGCGCGCCGCACGCGCGTTGTTGAGGCTGCGGATCTCCAGCGTCTCGTCGCGCTCCTTGCCCCCACGCCCCAGGCCCTCGATCTTCACGCTGCGCGTGTAGGCCGCGGCACCGGCCAAGGTGTCCTTGGGCTCCAGGTCGATCAGCATCAGGCCGCGCCCGCCATTGGGCATGGGCTTGAGTTCGCTGATCTCGAAGGTCAGGATGCGCCCGCCGCTCGAGGCACAGATCACGTGCGTGGCAGGTGGCTGCGGCGGCACGTTAGCCGGCGATGGCCGGCACACGGTGTCGTCCTCGCCGCAGTTGATGAAGGACTTGCCGCCCTTCTGGCGCGAGCTCATATTTTCCACCGTGGCCAGGAAACCGTATCCCGAGGAGGTGGACAGCAGCAGCCAGGCCGCAGGCGCGCCGGCGAAGTAGTGCACCAGCTGGGTGCCGGCTTCGAGCTCGACCAGGGTGGTCACCGGCTGGCCGTCGCCCCGCGCACCGGGCAGGCTGGCCACCGGCACGGAGTAGACGCGCCCCTTGTTGCCGAAGGCCAGCAGTGTGTCCACTGTGCGGCATTCAAAAGTGCTGTACAGGCCATCACCGGCCTTGAAAGCGAAGCTCGCCGCGTCATGGCCGTGGCCCTGGCGCGCGCGCACCCAGCCTTTTTGCGAGACGATCACGGTCACCGGCTCATCCACCACTTTCACCTCGGCCACGGCCTTCTTCTCGGCTTGGATCAGGGTGCGGCGGGCGTCGCCGAAGACCTTGGCATCGGCCTCGATCTCCTTGACCATCAGCTTGCGTAGCGCGGCCGGACTGCCCAGGATGTCTTCGAGTTTCTTCTGCTCTTCGCGCAGTTCTTTCAGCTCCTGCTCGATCTTGATGGCTTCGAGCCGGGCCAGTTGGCGCAGGCGGATTTCGAGGATGTCCTCGGCCTGCCGCTCGGAGAGTCGGAAGCGCGCGATCAGCGCCGGCTTGGGCTCGTCCGAGTTGCGGATGAGGGCGATGACCTCGTCGATCTTGAGCAGCACCAACTGCCGGCCTTCGAGGATGTGGATGCGCGCCAGCACCTTGTCCAGCCGGTGCTGCGAACGCCGCTCGATGGTGGTCTGGCGGAAAGCGATCCACTCCTCCAGCATCTGGCGCAGAGTCTTCTGCGTGGGCCGGCCGTCCAGCCCCACCAGGGTCATGTTGATCGGCGCCGAGGTCTCCAGGCTGGTGTGCGCCAGCAGGGTGGTGATCAGCTCCTGCTGCTCGATGCGGCTGGTCTTGGGCTCGCAGACCAGGCGCACCGGCGCGTCCTTGCTCGATTCGTCGCGCACGACGTCGAGCACCGCCAGCACCGTGGCCTTGAGCAGGTTCTGCTCGGGCGTCAGCGCCTTTTTGCCGGCCTTGACCTTGGGATTGGTCAGCTCTTCGATCTCCTCCAGCACCTTCTGCGTGCTCACCCCCGGCGGCAGTTCGGTCACCACCAGCTGCCACTGGCCGCGCGCGAGGTCCTCGATCTTCCAGCGCGCACGCACCTTGAGCGAGCCGCGGCCGGTGCGGTAGGCCTCGGCAATGTCGGGCGCCGGGCTGATGATCTGGCCGCCACCGGGGTAGTCGGGGCCCGGCAGCAGGTCGAGCAGCTCGCCATCAGCCAGCTTCGGGTTCTTGATCAGGGCCACGCAGGCCGCGGCGACCTCGCCCAGGTTGTGGCTGGGGATCTCGGTGGCCAGGCCCACGGCGATGCCGCTGGCGCCATTGAGCAGGGTGAAGGGCAGGCGCGCCGGCAGCTGCTTCGGCTCCTCGGTGGAGCCGTCGTAATTGGGCTGGAAGTCGACCGTGCCCTCGTCGATCTCGTCGAGCAGCAAGGTGCTGATCTTGGCCAGCCGGGCCTCGGTATAACGCATGGCCGCGGCACCGTCACCGTCGCGGCTGCCGAAGTTGCCCTGGCCGTCGATCAACGGGTAGCGCTGCGCGAAGTCCTGCGCCATGCGCACCAGCGCGTCGTAGGCGGCCTGGTCGCCGTGCGGGTGAAAACGGCCCAGCACGTCACCGACCACGCGTGCGCTCTTGACCGGCTTGGCCGCCGTGTTGCTGTTGGGACCGCTGTACCCCAGGCCCATGCGCGCCATCGAGTACATGATGCGGCGCTGCACCGGCTTCTGGCCGTCGCAGACATCGGGCAGGGCCCGGCCCTTGACCACGCTGAGCGCGTATTCCAGGTAGGCGCGCTGCGCGTAATGGGCCAGTGTCAGGGCGTCGTCGCCCGCGGGATCGGCGGCTAAATCGAGGGTAGGTTGATCCATCGGTTTCTTCAGTAGCTCTTGTCGCGTTTCAGGGCAGCGCCGGGCTCAGCCAAGTCGTCCAGACGGGCGAACTCGTCACGTTCACGCTGTGGGTAGGGTCGGGGCAAGGTCTTGTCGGCCGCCGGCTTGAGCACGGCATACAGCGCCAGCACGGTGCGCACGTAGTTCTGTGTCTCGGGATAGGGCGGCACCTGGTTGCCGGCACGGCGCACGGTCTTCAGGCCGGCGTTGTACGCCGCCAGCGCCAGATCGACACGATCCGGGAATTTTTTCAGCAGACGGCGCAGGTGCTGGCTGCCCACCTGGATGTTGGTGCGCGCATCGGCCAGCTGGCGTGCCACCGGCCGGCGCCGCTGGTCCTCCAGGCCGTAGCCGCGCGCTGTGGCGGGCATGACTTGCATGAGGCCGACCGCCCCCTTGGGCGAAACGGCCGCCGCGTCGAAACCGGACTCGGTGGCAATCAGGGCCTGCAGCAGCGCGTAGTCGATGTCGTGCTCGCGTGCCGCCTCGCGCAGGAGGTGGCGCACCGCCTTGTAGTCCGGCGAGATCTCGAAGAAGGCATGCAGGCGCGTGGGGGCCATGGGCACGGGGCCGGCGCGCGTGCTGTCTTCGGGGGCCTGGTCCGTGAAATAGAGGGCGTAGCGCTCGTCCAGCTGCTCGGCGGCGAAATGCGGCACGCCCTTGTCGTCGACATAAGCCCAGACGTCGGCCTGCGCTGCCGGCTGCCACAGCGGCACCAGCAGGCCCAGAAGCGCAACGAGGGGCCGGTATGCCGAAGAAGGCATCAGATGTCCACCTCCACCGAATCGCCATGCAGTTCCATCAATTCACGGCGCGCCGCGGCCTCGCCCTTGCCCATGAGCTTGGTGATCTCGGTCTCGGTTTGCGCGTTGTCGAAGGTGCCCAGGCGCACCTGCAGCAGGCGGCGCGTGTCGGGGTTGAGCGTGGTTTCCCACAGCTGTTCGGCGTTCATCTCGCCCAGACCCTTGAAGCGGCTGATCTGGCAACGTTCCTTGGCCACGCCCTCCTTGGCGCATTTGTCCAGGATGGCAGTGAGCTCGCCCTCGTCCAGCGCATAGGCCTTGCTGGCCGCCTTCTTGCCGCGTGCCGGCACGTCCACCCGGAACAGCGGCGGACGGGCCACGTACACATTGCCGGAGTCGATGAGCTTGGGAAAGTGGCGGAAGAACAGCGTGAGCAGCAGCACCTGGATGTGCGAGCCGTCCACGTCGGCATCGCTGAGGATGCAGACCTTGCCGTAGCGCAGGCCGCTCAGGTCCGGCGTGTCGTCAGGCCCGTGCGGGTCGACGCCGATGGCGACCGAGATATCGTGGATTTCGGTGTTGGCGAACAGGCGGTCGCGTTCGACCTCCCAGGTATTGAGCACCTTGCCACGCAGGGGCAGGATGGCCTGGCTTTCCTTGTCGCGGCCCATCTTGGCGCTGCCGCCGGCCGAGTCGCCCTCGACCAGGAAGAGTTCGTTGTGGTTCAGGTCGCGGCTTTCGCAATCGGTCAGCTTGCCCGGCAGCACGGCCACGCCCGAGCCCTTGCGCTTCTCGACCTTCTGGCCCGCGCGCTGGCGGGTTTGCGCCGCCTTGATGGCGAGTTCGGCCAGCTTCTTGCCATACTCCACGTGCTGGTTGAGCCAGAGTTCGAGCGTCGGGCGCACGAAGCTGGAGACCAGTCGCACGGCATCGCGCGAATTGAGGCGTTCCTTGATTTGGCCCTGGAACTGCGGGTCCAGCACCTTGGCGGAAAGCACGTAGCTGGCGCGGGCGAACACGTCCTCCGGCAGGAGCTTCACGCCCTTCGGTAACAGGCTGTGCAGTTCGATGAAGCTCTTGACGGCGGTGAACAGTCCGTCGCGCAGGCCGCTGTCGTGCGTGCCGCCGGCGCTGGTGGGGATCAGGTTGACGTAACTCTCGCGCACCGGCGCACCGTCTTCGGTGAAGGCCACGGCCCAGGCCGCGCCCTCGCCCTCGGCGAAGCTGTCGTTGTTCTCGGCATAACCCTCGCCCTCGAACATCGGGATCACTGGATCGGCGCTCAGCGACTGCATCAGATAGTCGCGCAGACCGCCCTTGTAGAGCCAGGTCTGGGTCTCTTTGGTCTTCTCGACCGTCAGCGTCACCGTGACGCCCGGCATGAGCACGGCCTTGCTGCGCAGCAGGTGGGTGAGTTCGCCCATGGGCAGGGCGGCGGATTCGAAGTACTTGGCATCGGGCCAGGCGCGCACCGTCGTGCCTTGCTTGCGGTCGCCTGCCGCCTGGGCCCGGATGCTGAGCTTTTCCACCACGTCGCCGCCCGAGAAGGTCAGCGTCGCGACCTTGCCCTCACGGTAGGTGCTGACCTGCAGACGCTTGGACAGGGCATTGGTGACGGACACCCCCACACCGTGCAGGCCGCCCGAGAAGCTGTAGGCCCCTCCCTGTCCCTTGTCGAACTTGCCGCCAGCGTGCAGGCGCGTGTAGACCAGCTCGATCACCGGAGCCTTTTCCTCGGGATGCAGGCCGAAGGGGATGCCGCGGCCGTCGTCCTCGACGCTGACCGAGCCGTCGGCATGCAGGGTCACGGCCATCTTCTTGCCGTGACCCGCCAGGGCCTCGTCCGCCGCGTTGTCCAGCACTTCCTGGATGATGTGCAGCGGGTTGTCCGTCCGGGTGTACATGCCTGGACGCTGCTTGACCGGCTCTAGTCCCTTGAGGACGCGGATGGAGCCTTCGGAATATTCGGGGGTGGGTTTGACAGCCATGGCGCGGAATTGTAGACCCAGTCGCGGAGTTCACTGGATGAACATACAGTTACAACTTGGGTCCTTCCGGCAGGCAGGGGCCGAATTCGCTACATTTCAACGATGAGCACACATAGCAACAAGACTCTCTCCATGGCCCAGGTGCTGATCTGCGGCGCCGCCATCGTCACCCTCTCCATGGGCATACGCCACGGCTTCGGCCTCTGGCTGCAGCCCATCACCCAGACCCAGGGCTGGACGCGCGAGACCTTCGCCCTGGCCATGGCCATCCAGAACCTGACTTGGGGCCTGGCCGGCATCTTCGCCGGCATGCTGGCCGACAAGTTCGGCGCCTTCAAGGTCATCATCGCCGGCGCCATCCTCTATGCGCTGGGCCTGATCGGCATGGCCAACGCCCCCACGCCCCTGCTGTTCGCCCTGAGTTGCGGTGTGCTGATCGGCATCGCCCAGGCCGGCACCACCTACGCCGTGATCTACGGCGTGATCGGCCGCAACGTGAGCCTGGAGAAGCGCTCCTGGGCCATGGGCGTGGCCGCCGCGGCCGGCTCCTTCGGCCAGTTCCTCATGGTGCCAGTCGAAGGCTTCCTGATCAGCAGCCTGGGCTGGCAACAGGCCCTGATGGCGCTGGGCATGGCGGCCCTGCTCATCATCCCGCTGGCCTGGGGCCTGCACGAGCCGAGCTTTGCCGCCGGCACGGCCCCGAAACGCGAGCAGTCCATCCTGCAGGCACTGCGCGAAGCCTTTGCCTACCCGAGCTTCCAGCTGCTGATGGCCGGTTATTTCGTCTGCGGCTTCCAGGTGGTCTTCATCGGTGTGCACATGCCCAGTTACCTGAAAGATCACGGACTCTCGCCTCAGGTGGCCAGTTACTCGCTGGCGCTGATCGGCCTCTTCAACGTCTTCGGCACCTACATCGCCGGCACCCTGGGCCAGCGCCTGGCCAAGAAGAACATCCTGGCCTTCATCTACTTCGCCCGCTCCATCGCCATCACGGTCTTCCTGCTGGTGCCGCTCACCCCCATGAGCGTCTACGTCTTCTCCGCCGTGATGGGCGTGCTGTGGCTGTCTACCGTGCCGCCCACCAATGCCATCGTGGCCCAGATCTTCGGCGTGGCTCATCTGTCCATGCTCGGGGGTTTCGTCTTTTTCAGCCACCAGGTCGGCTCCTTCATGGGCGTCTGGCTGGGGGGTTACCTCTACGACAAGACCGGCAGCTACGACATCGTCTGGTACATCGCCATTGGCCTGGGCGTGGCCGCGGCCCTGGTCAACCTGCCGGTGCGCGAGGCGGCGATCCGGCGCCACCACAAGGTGGCCCAGGCATGAAGAAGCTGCCGCGCCAGCTGCTGGCCTGGGGCGCCGCCCTGGCCGTGCTGCTGGCCGTGTTCGCGCTGTACACACGACCGGACTTCCTGCTGACCCTGGCCGACCAGCTCTGGGCCTGCTTCTAGGGATATCCAGCATCCCCCGGTCATGACGGCGTGGCACACTGCTGTGCCATGACCATGAAGACCTTCATCATCACCGGCGCCTCCGACGGCATCGGCGCCGAACTGGCGCGTCAACTGGCACAGCGGCATGGCGCCGAGGCCGGCCTCGCTCTGGCCGCACGCAAGGAAACCCAACTCGAGGAAGTGGCCAGCGCATGCCGCATCCATGGCAGCGAGGTGCTGGTCGTGCCCACCGATGTGACCGATCCGGCCCAGTGCCGCGCCCTGATCGAGCGCAGCGTGGAGCGCTTCGGCTGGCTCGATGCCCTCGTCAACAACGCCGGCGTCTCGGCCCAGGCCCTGTTCGAGCAGGTTCAGCCCGAAGACCTGGGCTGGTACGAGGACCTGATGCGCGTGAACCTCTGGGGCTCGGTCTGGTGTACGCATGCCGCCCTGCCCCATCTCAAGGCCAGCCGCGGCCAGGTGGTGGCCGTCTCTTCCCTGGCCGGCCTGGTGGGCGTGCCGGGACGCACGGCCTACAGTGCCAGCAAGTTCGCCATGACGGGGTTTTTCGAGGCGCTGCGCGCCGAACTCAAGCCCGCCGGCGTCAGCGTCACCACGGCCTACCCTGGAGTGGTGGCCACGCAGATCCGCTACCGCGGGCTCAACGCGGCCGGTGTGGCCGCCGGATCCAGCGGCCTGAAGGAAGACGACGCCATGCCGGTGGAGGTCTGCGCCCGCCTCATCCTCGATGGCATGAACCGCCGCCAGCGCGAAGTCGTGATGAGCACCAAGGGCAAGCTGGGGCGTTACCTCAAGCTGCTGGCCCCCGGCCTGGTGG